>Ga0265319_1001058_pt1 | contig 17178 bp, 17 predicted proteins | sample 4824metaG_FD_192443 | JGI IMG/M metagenome (GOLD analysis project Ga0265319, IMG submission 192443) | Rhizosphere microbial communities from Carex aquatilis grown in University of Washington, Seatle, WA, United States - 4-8-24 metaG | ecosystem: Host-associated > Plants > Roots > Rhizosphere >...
GAGGCCCAGGCCCTGGCGGCTAAAATCGGCGGAATCACCATTTCCCTCAAGCATAAGGCCGGCGACGAAGGCCGTCTTTTCGGGTCCATTACCTCCGCCGAGATCGCCGAGGCCCTCAAGCAAAAGGGTTTTGAGATTGATAAAAAGAAAATCGTGTTGGACGACCCGATCCGCCTGGTGGGCGAGTACACGGTCAAAGTTAAACTTCATCCGGAAGTTAACGCGTCCCTCCCGGTGAACGTGTTGAAGCTTTAAAAACTTTCCCGGCGCGTCCACCCAATTCCACCAATAAACCCAAACAGCACCCGGTTTTCCAAGACGAATTATTTTTACGCCTCCTCTATTGAAATAAATGTATACGGATGTATACTTTTCTTGGGCCGGGATCGACGAGAATTTTAATGTCGGGACAAACCCCATCGTTTTCGGATTGTTCGCAAACTTGGCGTCAAGGTGGACAACTTGGACCGCTTGGGGACGGTTTGTGAGTAACTAATTATTTTTGTGGATAAGATTGTGGGCAAATTTTTTTGAAAATATTTTTTAAACTTTCTCCTTTGCAATCAAGAATGAATAGATAAAAATGCCCCGCAGTCACTCACCCGTTTGGAGATTTAACTAATGGAAGTAGCCCGTAAAAGCAATCCGCCCTCGCCCTTTCCCAACAGTTCCGAGTTCCGAGTGCCGCCCCAGGATCTGGACGCCGAGCAGTCCGTCCTGGGAGCCATGATGCTCTCCTCCGAAGCCACCCGCACGGTGATCCCCATCTGCAAGGAAGAGGATTTTTACCGGGAAGCCCACCGCAAGCTTTACAAGGCCATCGTCATCCTGGATGACCGCAAGGAACCGGTCGACATCATCACCCTGACCAACGAGCTCAAGCGCATGGGCGAGTTCGAGACCATCGGCGGCATTTCGGCCCTGACCTCCCTGATCGACCGGGTGCCCACCGCGGCCAACGCCGAGTATTACGCCCAGATCGTCAAGGAAAAGGCCTCGGCCCGGAAATTGATCATCGCTGCCACCCAGGTCGTGGCGGACGCCTACGGCGACGCCATGCCCATCAAGGAGCTCCTGGACGACGCCGAGCACCGCATTTTCGAGGCAACCCAATTGCGGGAAACCAAGGACTTCGCCAGCATCAAGGATTTGATCGGCAACAGCTACGAGTATGTCAACAACCTGTCGGACCAGAAGCTGCATATCACGGGGGTTCCCACGGGCTTCATGGACTTGGATGAGTTGACCGCGGGACTTCAGCCGGCGGAAATGATCGTCATCGGCGCCAGGCCTTCCATGGGTAAAACCAGCCTGGCCTTGAACATCGCCCAGCACGCCTGCATGGGGACGAACCAGCTTAAAAAGAAAATTCCGGTCGGTTTCTTCTCGATCGAAATGACCGCCAAACAATTGGCCCTGCGCCTCCTTTGCTCGGTGGCCCACATCGACCTGCAGAAAGCCCGCTCGGGTTACCTGAGCGACCAGGACCGCGGCCGTTTGGTCAACATCACGGGACAATTTTACGAGGCCAAACTTTTCATCGATGACACTTCCTCCATGTCGGTGCTGGACCTGAAGGCGAAGGCCCGCCGGTTGAAAAGGGAGCATGGCATCGGGCTTCTGATCATCGACTATCTTCAACTGATTCAACCGGGCATCTCGGTGAATAATCGGGAGCAGGAAATCGCCTACATCTCGCGCCAGTTAAAAGCATTGGCCAAGGACCTGGATATTCCCGTCGTGGTTTTGTCCCAGCTGTCCCGTCCCCAAAAGGGACAGGAGGAAAAGAGGCCGGTCCTGTCCGACCTTCGCGAGTCCGGGGCGATCGAGCAGGACGCGGACGTGGTTATGTTTATCCACCGCGAAAGCGAGGGCCAAAATGACGAAGGCCACCCGAATTTCAAATACGAGCTGGTCGTCGCCAAACAGCGAAACGGCCCCACCGACAACGTGCCGGTGATTTTCCGCCGCCAATACACCTCCTTCGAGTCGGCCTCGAAGGTCTCAGAACGATAAAAGGTCTAAAGCAAATCCCGTTTTAGCCACAGATGAACAAGGATGAACTCAGATGTCTTAATTGAAAAATAAAAGTCATTTTTTATCGGTGTTCATCCGTGTTCATCTGTGGCAAATAATAATTACCGTTTTTTTGTGTGTTTTTTTGCTTCGGCAAGGCTAAGTGACCTTGGTTTTGCTACAATAAAATCCCTATGAAAAGACCAATCCCCACCACCCCAGCCTGGGCCGAGATTTCCCTCGACGCCTTGAAAAGCAATTTCCATGAGCTCCAAAGGCTGGCCAAGGGATCCCAAGTCCTGCCGGTGGTCAAGGCCAACGCCTACGGCCATGGACTGGTGCCGGTCTCCAAGGCCCTGATCCAAGCCGGGGCGAAATTCCTGGCGGTGGCCTTTGTCCAGGAGGGGGTGGCCCTCCGGAACTCAGGGCTCAATTGTCCGATCCTGGTCTTGACCCCGACCCTGCCCTTGGAAATTCCCAGCCTGCTGAATAATCGCTTGACGCCCCAAGTGAGTTCCATCGAAGGCGCCAGGGCTTTGGCCCGGGAAGCCCGGAAACTTAAAATCACCAATTTGGTCGTGCACGTGAAGATCGACACGGGAATGGCCCGGGTGGGTGTTCGCGCGTCCCAGGCCTTGCAAGAAATCGCGGCGATCCAAAGCGTTCCCGGGCTCCAAGTGGAGGCGGTTTATACCCACCTGGCCACCGCCGATTGGAGCGATCCCAAATACGCCTGGAAGCAAATCACCCTGTTCCGCCAAGCCCTGGAAAAAATCAACGAGGCGGGGTTGACCCCCTCCACCCATGTCGCCAACAGCGCCTCGCTCATTTCCTATTATCCCCAATCCAAGGGCACCTGGGTCAGGCCCGGCATCGCCCTTTACGGTATTTACCCTAATTCCCAGATGAAAAACCAGGCGAAACTGACGCCGGTCATGCAGGTTCGGACCCGCGTCCTGCATACTAAGACCCTCAAAAAGGGGGAGTCGGTCAGTTACGGAAGAACCTACACGGCGAAAAAAAGAATCAAGGTCGCGACCCTGGGAATGGGCTACGCCGACGGGTTGCTTCGGAGTTTTTCCAACAAGGGTTTTTGCCTGATCCGCGGGAAAAAGGTTCCCTTGATAGGAACCGTCTGCATGGACATGACCATGGCGGATGTATCGAAGGTCCCCGGGGTCAAAACGGGGGATGTGGCCACGCTCTATGGCAGGGATGGCAAGGCCGTCCTGCCGGTCGAGGAACAAGCGTCCTCGGCGGGAACCATTTCCTATGAGCTTCTTTGCGCGGTGGGTGAGAGAGTTCCAAGGGTATACAAATAAATATGGCGGCGGAACCCAGCGGTGAAGAATTCCGTTGAATTAAAATATTCACGGGGAAGATTTTAGGTGGAAATGTTTTTCCGGCATTCGCGAAAATTCGAGCCGATTTCGGCCCAAGGCATTAAATGAAAAACATTATTGAACGATTCGGGAAAACCCTGGCTTATTTCATCCATGACATGGGAGAGATGGTCATCCTGTCCCTGCGCATCAACCAATGGCTGTTCCGAAAACCTTTCGACTCGAAATTAATCCTCCAACAGATGGTCAAGATTGGGTTTGAGTCCATTCCCGTCGCCGTTATCACGGCCCTCTTTACCGGGATGGTCCTGGCCCTCCAGGCGGGCTATACCTTGGAAACGAAGATCAAGGGAGTCTCCCAATTTTTAGGCTCGGTCGTGACCCTGTCCCTGGTTCGGGAGCTGGGCCCGGTCTTGACGGCCATGGTCATCGCGGGGCGCATGGGGTCGGCGGTAGCGGCGGAGATCGGCACCATGCAGGTGACCGAGCAGATTGACGCCCTTTACACGCTGGCGGCCAACCCCGTCAAGTACCTGGCGGTGCCCCGCTTCCTGGCCTTCACCTTCATGCTTCCGCTTTTAACCATTTTCGCCGATATGGTCGGTTGGGGAGGAGGATTGTTCGTCAGCTCCTTGAAATTCACCTCCTCCACCGTATACGTCGAAAGCACCAGGACATCCCTGGAAACGGGCGACATTATGGGCGGCCTCATCAAGGCGCTTTTTTTCGGCGCCATCATCGCCGTGGTTTCCTGCCGCCAGGGTTTCGCCACCACCAACGGGGCGGAAGGGGTGGGGAAGGCCACGACCAACGCTGTGGTTTTTTCCTTCATGTTGATACTGATCTCGGATTATTTTTTAACCGCCATTTTGACACTCTTGAACTTTTAAGGAAAAACCATGCCCCCCCCCGACGTCATCATCCAACTGAAAGACCTCCGAAAAAGCTTCGGGGACCGGAAGGTGCTGGACGGGGTCTGCCTGGAAGTGGTCCAGGGGGAAACCCTGGTCATCATCGGCCGATCCGGCGTGGGAAAGAGCACGATTCTCAAGCATGTCGCGGGACTGCTTCCGCCTGACTCGGGGGAAGTTTGGGTCGAGGGGCTGGAAATCAATCGCCTGAACGAACAGGCCTTGAACGACCTTCGGAAAAAAATGGGGGTGGTTTTCCAATACGCGGCCCTTTTCGATTCCCTCACGGTTTTTGAGAATGTCGCCTTCCGGCTATTGCGCGATTTTGAGATGCCCATTCCGAAAGCGGTCGATGTGGTGAGGCAAAAACTGGAATTAGTGGGGTTGAAGCCGGACTTGATGGGCTTGAAACCGGCCCAGTTATCGGGCGGTATGCGCAAGAGGGTAGGGCTGGCCCGCGCCATCGCGGTGGATCCCGAAATCATCCTTTACGACGAGCCTACCTCGGGATTGGATCCGGTGACCTCCGAGGCCATCAACGATCTTATCCTTGAGATGCAAAAGAAGCTGAAAGTGACGTCCGTGGTGGTGACCCACGATATGCACAGCGCCTACAAAGTAGCTAACCGGATTGCCATGATATATGATGGAAAAATTATCGGGGTGGGAACCCCGGACGAGATCAAGAGCAGTTCCAACCCTTATATCCATCAATTTATCACGGGGAGTGTGGAAGGGCCGATGCCGGTCCGTTGAGGCGGACTGGAGGTTTCAATTTTGAGTCCGGAGTTTTGAGCTTTTGAATTTTCAATTGGGTTCCAATTGAAAAATACCGTAACCGCTGATTGAGAACCGCGGACCGCGAACTATTTTTTCGAAGGGGTTTCCATGAAGTCGAGCCTTGAATTTAAAGTCGGATTGATGACGATCATGGCCCTGCTGGTATTGATGATTTCAATCCTGTTTATTTCCAACCTGAGCCTGGGGGGAGGGCGCGTGGCCACCGCCCAGTTTAATTTTCTGGGAGACCTGAAAGTTAACGCGCCAGTGCAATACGCCGGCGGCATCAAGGTGGGGGTGGTAAAGGCTATCCGCATCGGAAACAATAAAGCCCTGGTGGATATGCTGATCACTGAAAAATCGCTCGTCTTGCGGAAGGATTCCAAAATCGCCCTTTATAGCGCGGGGTTGTTGGGATCCCGGTACGTCCAGATCGGCGCAGATTTGGGGACAGGGGAAGAATTGAAACCCGGCGAGGTGCTGGAAGGGAAGGATTCCAACAATTTGGACCAGACCTTTTCCCAGTTGGGGGATGTCATGGAGGCCTTCGAGAAAATGATGGGGGATCCGGCGGCCAAGGAAAACTTCCTCCATTCCTTCGAGAACATGAACAAGAGCACGGATGAGCTGTACCAATTGACGCTCCGCAGCAGGGAAAAGATTGAGAAGATCCTGAACGACCTTTCCAAGTCCAGCGGCGATGTCGGCAAGCTGGTGGAGAGCGCGCAGAAGGTCTCCAACAGCCTGCAAAACCTGACCGGAGCCCTGGATAAAAAGGATGTGGCGGCGGCCATGAAAAACCTCAACGAAACCCTGAAGAACATGAACCAAATGACAACGGACATCCACAACGGCAAGGGCTTGGCGGGGGTGTTGCTCCATGATGAAAAAGCCGCGGACGACCTCAAGAGCCTGATCGAGGAATTGAAGTCCCATCCCTGGAAGCTGCTTTGGAAAAAATAGGGCTGAAACCTCCGGCGGCAATAGCCAAGCGGCTATTATGGGCGGTTCTTTTTAGTATTCCCTCCCTCGCGGCGCGGGCGTCAAATGACTCCATGAGCATGTCCCATGACAAGCCCTTTTATCTCCTGACCTCCGACGATGGCGGTGCCATGGAAGTCTGGAACCCGGCATCGGGAATGCTGGAGCCCTATCCTATGGCCCATATGCCCATGACCATGCTGATGCTCCACGGCAGCGGCTTCCTGGCCCTTATCGCGGAAGAAGGCCTGCTGAAAGGGCGTTCGGAAATCGCGGCTCCGAATATGGTCATGGCGGACCTGGGAACCACCTCCGGCGGCGGCCACTATTTCAACCTCGATGTGATGCTGACGGCGGAACTTTGGACCCTCCCTAAAAGCGGTTACCCGGAGCTTTACCAAATCGGCGAGACCCAGGCGGATGGAACTCCCTTTATCGACGCCCAACATCCCCATAGCTCGCCCCTGATGGGCCTTACCTTGAGCGATACCATCGCCCTGAATGACGGGGACAAAAGCTGTCTTAAACTTTTCGCCGCTCCCAGGGGCGAAAGTACCGACGGCCCCGCCGCCTTCATGCACCGAGCTACCGGGATGTTTAATCCGGACGCTCCCCTCGGCCACCACATTGGGCAGGATGTGGGCCATGTTTCCAGTTCCGTGTTGGGGGAATCCCTCAAGTTGGGGGGGCTGCACTTGGAGGCCAGTCTTTTTCACGGCATGGAGCCGAATCCGACCCAGGTGGACCTTCCTTTGGGATCCCCCGATTCCTGTGGATTCCGGCTGATGGAGGAATTTTCAGCCAACTTCACCGCGATGGTTTCATACGCCTACCTTCAGAACCCGGAGCCTGGAATTGACAATGCCGAGCGATTCTCCGCTTCCCTCTATGCCCGGCTGCCCTTCGGGGATGATTGGTCCCTCCGAAATACCCTGATTTTCGGGCTGGTAACCCATATCGACAACGCCGCGAGTTTGTCCTCGGCGCTGGAGGAATTTTTAATCGGCGACGCGAAGACGCATTTTTTCGGCCGGGTTGAGGTATTACAGCGCACTCCCAACCAGCTGGGTATCTCGGGACTTCCCGATCCGGATTCGGGCCGTTGGGTCACCGCTCTTTCATTGGGCTACAGCCGGCAATTGGCCGCTTGGGACGGGTGGGAGTTAAATTGCGGCGCCATGGTGACGAATGACCAATCCCCGGCTGACTTTTCCGACGCCTACGCTGGCAATCCTCTAACCTATAAGTTCTTTTTCCAATTGGGCGGAATGAGCATGAGCAACCTGTAATTTTATGTTTTGGATTTAAAACCGAAACGCGAAGCGAAATTCACCCTCAACCCAGCCTCCTTCCCTCGAAAGTGCAGGAACATTATCCCCCCGCTCCATGAGGGGGGGGAAAGGCGGTTGAGTTTGATTTTTTGGGTGTGTTCTTTCTTTTTAGGCCCGCTCTCCCTACAATTAAGGCTAGAAATACCCTTCGGGGACTTGGAGGCAATAAAATGACGCATCAAATCGTTGGTTATTTAATCAGCCTGGCGGTTGGCTATTGGGTCTTGACCTTGGCGGGAAAAGAAAAGGGAAACACCCAGAAGATCGGCCAAGTGGTCGGCTGGATCATTATCGTTGTTTCATTCTTCGGTCCCTTATGCCTGGCCGCCTGCCACCTGAAGTGTTCCAGCAGCCCGGACCAATGCAGCATGATGTCCCATTGCCCCATGGAAAAAGGCGGTATGCCGGGCGGGATGATGGACGACAAGGAGAAAGCCAAGTAAAAGGCTGTTTCATTTTAAAGTACCGTTAAAAGCCTCGCCTTGGCGGGGCTTTTTGCGTTGTACGAAAGTTGCGAATCCGATAAATTGTCGGGGTGCCGGACACTCATACTTTTAAGGAGCGGACATGAAGAAACTATTAACAGTCATTGTTTTGGCGCTGGTGATGGGAAGTGGCTCCCTTTTCGCTCTGGGTTCCTTTGAGGGAGTGGTCAATTACCAGATCACGACCAATGGTAAGCCCATGAACATGGAATACATGATGAAGGGAAAAAAGTTCCGGACCAATATGAGCCACGATGGAATGGAAGTTTCCACGATTATGGATATGGGCTCGAAAAAGGCCACGACTCTGATGCACAAACAAAAAATGTACATGGTTCACAGCCTGGATAAAGCCCTGACCGAGACCGCGAAACACCCAGTGAAGGGAAAATTCCATAAGGCATCCGGCTCCAAGGAAGTTTTGGGTTATTCCTGCGAGCATTGGGTATATGAGGGAACGGCTGGGACGACCGATATGTGGCTGGCCTCGGGGATCGGGACTTTCATGGGAATGGGAGGCGGAAGCGCTTCCGGAAGCGGGGATGAATGGGTGAAGGCGATTAAGGGAAAGGGTTATTTCCCCATGGAAATTGACAGCACCGGAAAAAACGGAAAAACAATGACCATGCAGGCCACCAAGCTGGAAAGGCAGTCCTTGTCCGACAGCCATTTCGAGGTTCCCCCCGGTTATAAGAAAATGCCCGATTACGGGGACATGATGAAGGGGCAGAAGAGCCCCAGCGGCGAGGATATGTTGAAAAGCATGAAGCCGAAACTTCCTTTCTGATAGTAATGGAAGACTTGATAAAGGCTCCCGGATTCGGGAGCCTTTTTTTGTTTGGAATCAAAAGGTATACAAGTGTATAATTCCGGCATTGGCCATGGCTAAGGAAATATAATGAATTTTCGAATCAAAAACGCGGTCAGTTTTGGAAAAACCGTTTTGGCGGTTCTGCTGTTTTTTCCCCCGCTGGGGGCTATCGCCGCCGAAGTCCATACCACCGACGGACAAACCTTTAGCGGGAAAATCATCGAGGAAGAGGACGCCTTTGTGGAAGTTCAAATGGAGGATGGGGTCCAGGTCAGGATCGACCGCGCTCAAATTGTTTATGTCCAGCGCGAGGAGGACCCGGAAAAGTCCCGGCAGGATTACCCCGTCTTGGGAGTGACTTACGGAACCCCCGCCATATTTAACCTGGTGGCCGGTTATTACCTTGGCGATCTGGGGGCTAAATTTTGCGGCGGCGACTGGTCCAACTTTTGGGGAGGGCAGCTCGATTTATCCAAGAAACTGGTGGATAACAAAACCTTCTTGGGATCCCTTTCCCTGGTAGGCGGTTATGTCGGGATCAACAAGGTCTCCGATAATTTCTCGACTTGGGGCATACCCTATGCCGTGACCCATAATTTTTTCTACGGCGGCGTAGGTTTTGACCTGAACTGGGGCGGTTTGGCGGTGGAGCTGGACTGCGTGGCAGGGGATTTTCCAAACCAGGTCGCTTTTCCTTTTCAAATCGGATACGTGCACAGGTTCAATTGAGGATTTATGGCGAAAGTTAAAACACAATTCATCTGCCAAAATTGCGGGGCGAAATCCTTCAAGTGGCTCGGGAAATGCAACTCCTGCAGCCAATGGAATACCCTGGTGGAGGAAATGATCGATTCGGGGCGCTCGGAAGAGAGGGGCCGCAGGCTCTCCAAACCTACGGAAACCACCTCGCCCGTTTCCATCGCCGACATCGAGGTGGACGAGGGATTCCGCCTGAAGACCCATATCAACGAGTTCGACCGGGTGTTGGGCGGCGGGATCGTGCCGGGCGAAACCGTCATGATCGGCGGGGATCCTGGCATCGGAAAATCAACCTTGCTTTTACAAGTGGTGGACCGTCTTTCCAAATTGCAAAAGGACGGCCAGGGCAAATGCCTCTACGTGACGGGGGAGGAGTCGGCCCAGCAGATCAAGCTGAGGGCGGAGAGGCTCGGCATCCGTTCCAACAACCTCTATATATTCCCCGAAACCGATGTCCTGGCCATCCTGGACCAGATCGAGAAGACCAAGCCCGTTCTGACCGTGATTGATTCCATCCAAACGCTTTTTTTGGCGGACATTACCTCGGCTCCGGGAAGCGTCTCCCAAGTGAGGGAATCGGCGGCGCGGTTGACTTATTTAGCCAAGCGGGAAAAATTGCCGATGTTTTTTATCGGCCATGTGACGAAGGAAGGAAGCATCGCCGGGCCCATGACCTTGGAGCATATGGTGGACGCGGTGTTGTATTTTGAGGGGGACATCCAGCGCCATTACCGTCTTTTGCGGGCCGTCAAGAACCGTTTCGGCAGCACCCAGGAAATCGGCATCTTTGAGATGAGGGAAGACGGGCTCCAGGAAGTCGCCGACGCTTCCAAGGCTTTCCTGGACGACCACTTTGTCCATAGTTCGGGTTCGGTCATTACCGCCAGTTTGGAGGGAACGAGGCCGCTTTTGTTGGAAGTACAATCCTTGGTGAGTCCCGCGAATTTTGGAATGCCCCAGAGGCGTTGTTCCGGGATTGATCCGAATCGATTGGCCTTGATCCTGGCGATCTTGGAAAAACGCCTCGGTATGGCGATCTCCTCCCAGGATGTTTTCCTGAATATCGCGGGAGGCATCAAGGTGGCCGAACCCTCCATCGATTTGAGCGTGGCGGTGGCGGTGGCTTCCTCCTTCCGCGAGGTGCCGGTCGGAGCCGACGCCTTGGTGTTGGGGGAATTGGGCCTGTCGGGGGAAGTTCGGGCTGTTTCCCAAATCGGCCCACGCCTGGCGGAAGCCGCGAGGCTGGGATTCAAGCAAGCGGTCGTCCCACACGGAAACTTGAAAGCGATTTCACTTTTACCGGACGCTCCCTTGGAAATTTTGGGGGTCAAGACACTGGCGGAGGCCATCGGAATATTGGTGCCAAGGTAAAAAATCGTTTAACCCCCAAGGTCACCCGGAAATGCCTAAAAGAATTGTGGTTATTTAAAATCATTTTACTTTCCTGGGGATCCTTGGCGTACTGGGTGGTTTAAAAGGCCGTGTTTTGTTAGACTGACCCCCCTATGAAAAAGACCAGGATCAAATCCATTCAACCCTGGGCCGCGATTATCGTGGCCGCGGGACAATCCAAGCGCTTGAAGAGCGCCGTTCCCAAGCCCTTCCTTTATATTGACCATCGCCGGACCTTGCTGGACATGTGCCTGGAATCCTTCCGCCAAGTGCCGGGGCTTTCCTACGTGATTATCGTCACTCAAGACGAGTATATGGAACAGGCCATCCAGGCCATTTACCGTTGGAAGCTCGCGGGGATCGTGACCAAGGGCGGGCCGGAGAGGGAAGATTCGGTGCGGTTGGGTTTGGAAGTGGTGCCCCCGGGCGTCAAGCACGTGCTCATCCATGACGCGGCCAGGCCTCTGGTAAGTCCCGGCGTCATCCATCGGGTGCTGGAAGCCGCCACCAAATCCGGCGCGGCGATCCCGGTCATCCCGGTGAAAGACACCTTGAAAATCATTTCCGGCGGCAAAGTCATCAAGACCTTGGACCGGACCAAAATCGGGGCCGTCCAGACTCCCCAGGGATTCAAGCTGGGGCTCTTGAAAAAAGCTTTTAAAAAAATCGGCAAGCGGGCCTCCCGCCTGACCGACGACTCGGCGGTGGTGGAAGCCGCCGGCATGAGGGTGAAGGTGGTTCAGGGCGACCTGCTGAATTTCAAGGTGACCACCCCGGATGACTTGAGGCACGTGAAAGACCTGGTCTGGTGGGAAAAAAGCCGGGAAGACCACCATTAATAAGTGAAATAAAATCATTTTAGCCACAGATGAACAGGGATTAACACGGATAGATTTAGGCTTGTCTGAAAAAAATGATTCATCTGTGTTAATCCCTGTTCATCTGTGGCGAATAATTGTGTCGATGCTTTCTGCGTTTTCTGCGTCTCTTCGGTAAAAATGTTTGGGGGTTTTATGGATTTTAGAGTCGGAACGGGATTTGACGCCCATCGCTTCGCCGAGGGAAGGCCGCTCATCTTGGGCGGGATCACCATCCCCCATTCCAAGGGACTCCTGGGCCACTCCGATGCCGACGCCCTTTGCCACGCCGTCTCGGACGCGGTCCTGGGCGCCGCGGCTTTAGGGGATATGGGGCATTATTTTCCCGACAAGGATCCCAAGTGGAAAGGCGCGGACAGCCTGGAAATGTTGAAGGAATGTGTCCGGTTGGCCTCCTCCAAGGGTTGGAAGGTCGGAAATTTGGACGCAACCCTTGTTTGTCAAAATCCCAAGCTGGCATCCTTTCTTCCCTCCATGGCGCAGAAGCTGGCGAAAACACTGGGAGTCGACGTTGAAAAAGTGAGCGTGAAAGCCAAAACCACCGAAGGCATGGGGTTTGAAGGAAGGGAAGAGGGAATTTCAGCGCAAGCGGTGGTACTTCTAACGAAGAATTAGGAATGAGGAGTAAGGAATTTTAGGATTTAAGTCTAAAAGGCTGTAAATTCCTAATTCCCCATTCCTAATTCCTAATTGCGGGCCGCCGGGGTTGATTTCTAATAAACGTTTCAAAGGAAAGAAAAGCATTGGAACAAGTACGAGTAAGATTCGCCCCTAGCCCGACCGGCGACCTGCATCTCGGCAACGTCCGGACGGCCCTCTATAACTGGCTCTATGCCAGGCATACCAAGGGCGTCCTGATCCTGCGGATTGAGGATACGGACAAGGTCCGTTCCACGGACGAGGCCTGTGAGAACCTGATGGACATCATGACGTGGCTGGGGCTCAAGTGGGACGAGGGCCCCAGGGTCGGCGGCCCCTACGCGCCATATAAACAATCCGAACGCACCTCGATTTACGAGGAGCATTTGGCCAAGCTGCGGTCCTCCCACTCCGTCTACCAATGCTATTGCACCGAGGAAGAACTGGAGCTGGAACGAAAACGCCAATTGGGCCGGGGCCAAATGCCAAAATACGGCGGCAAGTGCAAAAAGCTGACGGCAGAAGAACGGAAGAAATTGGACGCGGAGGGAAAATCCTCGGTTCTTCGGTTCATCGTTCCCCCTGGCGAGATTTTGGTGAACGACGAGGTTCGGGGGGAGGTCCGCTTTCCCGACGACCAGTTGGGCGATTTTGTCCTGACCCGTTCCGATGGGAGCCCCACCTATAACTTCACCGTCGTGGTGGATGACGCCTTGATGAAGGTCACCCATGTGGTCCGGGGTGAAGACCATTTATCCAACACCCCAAAACAAATCCTCCTCTACAACGCGATGGGATATAAGCCGCCCAAGTTCGCGCATCTTTCCATCATCAAGGGCGCGGACGGGCAGAAACTCTCCAAACGCCACGGTGAAACCAGCGTGGAAAGCTATAAGGCCAAGGGCTACATGGCCGAGCCCTTCTTGAATTATCTGGCCCTCTTGGGCTGGGCGCCCAAGAGCGGGGAAATCCTTTCGCTGGACCAAATGGCGGAGGAATTCGACCTTTCCCACGTGGGGAAGAGCGGGGCGATTTTTGATCCCGTGAAACTCCATTGGATGGGAAGCCAGTATATCGCCAAGATGACGCTGGACGATTTAACCAGGGCGGTCCTGCCCTATTTGGCCGACGCGCAGTTGTTTTCCCGGGAGCAGGCCCGCGTTAAGTTTGATTGGCTGAAGGGCGTGGTGGACACGGTCCGCACCAGCCTGGGATGTTTTTCCGACGTCACCAAAGAAACCTTTTATTTCTTTTCGGATGAATTGAGCTTCACCCATGAACAAACCGAGGAAATGAAAGCCCAGAAACCGCTCCTGGAAGCCTTCCACAAGGCTTTCGGCGACCTTGCCGATTTTAACGGCGACAACTTCCTCAGGGCGGTCAAGGAAGTGGGCAAGCAAATGAACGCGAAGGGGAAGGGACTCTATCATCCCCTGCGCTTGGCCATGACGGGCCGGGAAGACGGTCCGGAACTGGTCAAGGTCGCGCCATTGTTGGGTAAGGACCGGGTGATGGAGCGGTTGACGACTTGGACGGTGGAAGTAGTGAGTGAAATCAAATAAATAAACGGGTATAAAAAATGTTTGAATATATTAAATCTATCCTGGACCGGGATCCTGCGGCGAAATGGTGGGAGCTTCCTTTGTATCCCAGCGTTTACGCCCTGCTGCTGCATCGTCTGGCCCATTTCCTGATCTGGCTTCCCTTTTTCCCGCGCCTTATTTCCCAAATCTCCCGGTTCCTCACCGGCATTGAAATCCATCCCGGCGCTAAAATCGGAAAGTGCTTTTTCGTGGATCATGGTGACGGAACTGTCATTGGGGAAACGACCGAAATCGGCGATTACGTCACCTTGTTCCAGCAAGTCACCCTCGGGGGGACAGGCAAGGAAAAGGGGAAGCGCCATCCTACCTTACGCGACCATGTGGTCGTGGCGGCTGGGGCGAAAGTCCTGGGCAATATCGAGTTGGGCGAATATTCAAAAGTCGGCGCCAATGCCGTGGTGGTAACCAATGTTCCGCCCCACTCGACGGTCGTGGGAGTGCCTGGCCGGGTGGTGAGTGTGAGGGGTCAAAAGTTGGAAGGCCATGAACTCGACCACAATAAACTGCCGGATCCCCTCCTGCGCCGGTTGGAGCATTTGGAACGGGATTTAGCCCGCCACGCCGGCTCCTACGCTCCTCGGACAAAAAAGAAAAACAAGTAATTGCCACGGATGAACAGGGATGAACACAGATGGGATAAACCCTTTTGTTTTTATCCGTGTTTATCTGTGTTAATCTGTGGCAAAATTTCCGAGGTTTTCCGTGTTAAAAGTCACTAATACTCTTACCGGCGTTAAAGAGGTTTTCACCCCGATCAATCCTCCCGTGGTGAAAATGTACGTCTGCGGACCCACCGTTTACGGCGATATCCATATCGGCAACGCCCGCTCCCAAGTCAATTTCGACGTCATCCGCAAGTACCTGGTTTATTCCGGCTATCAAGTCATCTACGCCGTGAATATCACGGATATCGACGACAAGATCATCAAGAAGGCTATTGAGGAAAAAAAGGACGCGAAAGAAGTCGCTGAAACCTATACCAAGGCCTTTTTCAAGGTGATGGAAAAATTAGGGGTCGAAAAAGCCGACCTTCATCCCAAGGCCACCGATTTCATCCAGGAAATGATCGAGCTGGTCTCGGGGCTCATTGACAAGGGATGCGCTTACGTGGTGCCTTCGACGGAATTGGGAAAAGACGTCAATTTTGATTCTTGCACGTTCAAGAACTATGGAAAGTTGTCCGGCAAGAACCTTGAGGAACTCCAGGAGGGAGCCAGGGTCGAGAAAAACGAGACGAAAAAAAATCCGACCGACTTTGTTCTGTGGAAAGCCTCCAAACCGGGGGAACCTCAGTGGGACTCGCCCTGGGGCAAGGGCCGCCCCGGATGGCACATCGAGTGCTCCACCATGGTCCGCAAGCTTTTAGGGGATTCCATCGACATCCATGGCGGCGGCGTGGACCTGATCTTCCCCCACCATGAGAATGAGATCGCCCAGTGCGAGGCGTTTACCGAAAAGCCTTACGTGAAATATTGGCTCCACAATGGATTCATCGAAATCTCCGGCCAGAAGATGAGCAAGTCCCTGGGCAATATCTGGAAGGCCAAGGCGGCCTTGGCTGATTTCCGCCCCGAGGTTTTGCGCTACTTTTTCTTGAGCGCCCATTACCGCAGCGGCTTGAATTACGATATGGAAACCCTGGAAGCGAATAAAAGGGGCTGGGAAGAATTTAACCAGACCTTCCAGCGGATTGAGGAAGCCATTACGGGCCCCGATTCCACAGCCGAAGTGATGGATCTTTTGGAGCTTCGCTTGGCCATTGATGAGGTGGAAACCAAATTCAAGGAAGCCATGGACGATGATTTCAACACCCCCAAGGCCATGGCGGCCTTGTTTGACCTGGCCCGCGAGGCCAGGCGGGTCCTGAGCCAGGCGGCCCGCGTCACCAAGGGCGGGAAATCTCTCCTGGCGGAAGCCTTGGAAAAATTGAACCTGCTGGGCGGGTTGCTGGGGATTGTGACCGCGGAAAGGGCCGAGGTTCCCAAAGAGGTTGAGGAATTGGCCCTGGCCCGGGTTGAACTGAAAAAAGAAAAGAAATTTAAGGAAGCCGATGAAATCCGCGCTAAGGTTATTGAAATGGGGTTCATCATTGAAGACGTGCAGGGAGGACAGTTCCGGATTTTGCCGAAGAAATAATGAACCACAGAGTTACATGGAGTAAATCTTAGTCATTTTTTTAATCTAGAATTAATGAAACCTTCACCGGGACTTTGGTTTTTTAGAAAATAGAATCATTCTTTGGCTTACTCTGTGTAACTCCGTTAACTCTGTGGTGAATAGGGTGCTGTATGTCTGAAAAAATCTACGGCCGCAAGCCGGTTTTGGAAGCCCTTCGGTCCGGCAACCGGTCCGTCAGCCGGATCTATCTGATGCAGGGGTCCCGGGACGGCATCCTCAACCAGATCGAGGCCCACGCCAAGGCCAAGGGCATCGCCATCACCCTGGAAACCCGCCACCGCATGGATACCATGGCGGGCAACGACAAGCACCAGGGGGCCATCGCGGTCGCCGAGGACTACCATTACTCCGATCTTCAGGACATTCTCGACACGGCAAGGGAAAAAAACGAGCCTCCTTTCATGATTCTCCTCGATGAGATCGAGGATCCCCATAATTTAGGCGCCATCATCCGGTCCGCCGACGCGGCGGGGGTCCACGGCGTCGTCATCCCCAAGAACCGAGCGGTGGAGGTCAATTCCACCGTCATCAAGTCCTCCGCCGGCGCCGCCGAACATGTCACCACCGTCAAGGTGACCAACATGAACGACACGATCCGGAAGCTGAAGGAAATGAATGTCTGGGTGGTGGGGGCGGACGGCAACGCCGAGAAGAATTTCTTCGAATACGATTTCCGCCAGCCTGTGGCACTGGTGATTGGGAACGAGGGCAAGGGCATCCGGCGTTTGGTGAAGGAAAATTGCGATGAATTGGTGAAGATACCCATGGCCGGAAAGATGTCCTCGCTGAACGCCTCCGTGGCCTCCGCCATACTCCTTTTTGAGGTAGCCCGGCAACGGAAGTGGGGGGTGGTTTCCCCCAGGGTGGAGCCGCCTTTATCCTCCTATGGGGTGGGTCTTTCCCCGGAAAGGGACTTTTTTCGGCCAGGCCCTGATTCGGCTGCTGAAGCGCCGGATGAGGGCCTTGATCAAACGATCGATGTAAGCCCATCAGATAACCTTGAGGAAGGTCCCCCCGAGCCGCCCCAAGCCCCCCCCGGCGGCGGGTTTAAGTGGTAAAGGCATCCCCCT
>Ga0265319_1001059_pt1 | contig 17170 bp, 16 predicted proteins | sample 4824metaG_FD_192443 | JGI IMG/M metagenome (GOLD analysis project Ga0265319, IMG submission 192443) | Rhizosphere microbial communities from Carex aquatilis grown in University of Washington, Seatle, WA, United States - 4-8-24 metaG | ecosystem: Host-associated > Plants > Roots > Rhizosphere >...
GATGCGCCAGGGCTGCCCATCTACCTCGATGTGCATCCCGTTCTTGAACTGGTTCGTGTTGATGGTGTCAGCCATGGTGCGGCGCGCAGTTTAGCCGGGGAGGGCTCGGCGAAGGAGGAGCTGTGTCGAGCCGACCTCCGCCAAACCCTCCTACGCGACCTCGAGCAGGTCCTTGCGAAAGCCCGTGAGGTTCTCGATGCCGTCTTGCGTGACGACGACGTCGTCCTCGATGCGGATCCCGAACTTGCCCGGCAGGTAGACGCCGGGCTCGACCGTGACGACGTTGCCCGGTGCGAGCACATCCTTCGTCTCGGTCGACATGTTCGGCAGCTCGTGGACGTCGAGCCCCAGGCCGTGACCGAGGCCGTGGCCGAACGTGCCGGCGAAGGCACTCTCCTCGACGACGCGCCGCGCCGCTCCGTCGACGTCAATCGCGGGCATGCCGGCGCGGATCGCCTCGAGCCCCGCGAGCTGCGCGGCGAGCACGACCTCGTAGGCGTCCTTCGCCTCGTCGTCGAGCGGGCCTGTCGCAAAGGTGCGCGTGTAGTCGGACGCATAGCCGTCGACCGTGCACCCGGCGTCGATCACCACGAGCTCGCCGGCCTCGATCGTCCGGTCGCCCGCGCGCGCGTGCGGGCGGGCGCCCGTCGGGCCTGCGCCGACGATCGACTCGAAGGCAAGACCCTCGCCGCCCTCCTCGTGGAAGAGGCGCGTCAGGTCCCACGCCACCTCGCGTTCGGTGCGACCGACGAACCTCACGTCCGTGAGCCGTTCGAAGACCCGGTCGGTGATCGCACAGGCGCGCCGCAGGATCTCCAGCTCGCCTTCCTCCTTGATCGCACGCAGCGACTCGACGAGGCCGTTGTGCGGCACGAGCTCGAGCCCGCCGCCCGCGAGCGTGAGGAAGTCGGCGTAGACGACGTTCGTCGCCTCGAAGCCGATCTTGCCCGAGAGCTGCTCGGCCAGCGCGCCGATCACGCCGCGCTTCGTCTGCACGAGCTCGACACCCTCCACCGAGCGCGCCGCTTCGAGATAGCGGAAGTCCGTGAAGAGCTGCACGCGCTCCTGGTCGACGAGCAGCGCTGCGTTCGAGCTCTCGAAGCCGGCCAGGTAGACGACGTTCTTGGGGTTCGTGACGAGGAGCGGCTCCTCGATCAGTGCGCGGAGGCGTTCGATGCGAGCGTTCACGCGTTCTCCTTCAGATACTCGAGGGCCAGCCGGTAACCGTCGGGACCGAGGCCGATGAAGCGTTTCGCGACGAGGTCTGAGATGACGGACTGCTTCCGCCATTCCTCTCGGTCGTCGATGTTCGAGAGGTGCACCTCGACGATCGGCACGGTCAACGGCTCGAGGGCGTCGTGGATCGACCACGCGTAGTGCGTCCAGGCGCCGGGATTGACCACCATGCCGTCCGTGTTGTCGTAGGCGTCGTGGCACCACTTGATGAACTCGCCTTCGCTGTTCGTCTGGCGGCACTGGACGGCGAGCTGGAGCTCGCGTGCCCACGCGTAGATGCGCCCTTCGAGGTCCGACATCCCGACGCCGCCGTACACCGTCGGGTCGCGACGGCCGAGCATGTTCAGGTTGACCCCGTTGAGGACGATGACGCGCACCCGACGATGCTATCCGGCGATCAGGGCGTCGAGCTCGCGGCGGACGTCCGCCGCAGGCACTGCGACGTCCCATTCCGGGCCGTCCTCGCCGAGGAGGACGAGGCGGAGCTCGCCGCCGACGTTCTTCTTGTCGCGCTGCATCGCCTGCCAGGCTCGCTCCCGGTCGAGCTTGACGCGCTTGGGATGCAGGATCTCCTCCACCTGGCTGATGTCCCTACCGGACAGGCGCAAGGCCCCTAGCAGGCCGAGAGCGACCGCCCGCCCATGGGACAGGCCTTCGTAGCCTGCGGCGGTCTCGAGCGCGTGGGCGAACGTGTGGCCGAGGTTGAGCACCTTCCGCTCGGCATGGTCCTGCGGGTCACGTAGGCAGAGGGCCGCCTTGAACGAGGCGCAGCGGCGGACGAGCTCGTCGTCCGGCAGCTCCCACAAGGGCTCGCCCGCGAGCAGGCCGGTCTTCACGACCTCAGCCATCCCCTCGAGCCGCTGCGCCGGAGGCAGCGTCCCGAGCAGCGCCGGATCGAGCACCGTGCGCACCGGCCAGTGGAACGCGCCGACGAGGTTCTTCCCCTGTGGCAGGTCGATGCCGGTCTTGCCGCCGATCGCCGCATCGACCTGCGCGACGAGGCTCGTCGGCACCGGTACCCACGGCACACCGCGGAGGTAGGTCGCCGCAGCGAAGCCGGCCGCGTCGGTCGTGCAGCCGCCGCCGAGCGCGACGATCGTGCCGCGCCGGTCGAGCCTCAGGACCTCCCAGAGCCGGTCGAGCGCACTGATCGTCTTCGCGTGCTCGCCCGGCGGCAGCTCGTGCACCTGCGCCAGACGTGCGCCCAGCGCGAGTTGCGCGTCCATGCCGTGGATGCCGGCGACGTTCGGGTCGGAGACGAGCGCGACCGGCGCGTCACCCGGGACGAGCTCGCCGAGGCGGCGAAGTGCGCCGCGCTCGACGTGGACGCCGGCGGCGGCAAGCACGACGTCGTCGACGTCGCGTACGACGGCATCCGCCGTCGCGACGTAGAGCGGGCGCCGTTCTTCGAAGAGGCGGCGAAACTCCAGCTCGTCCTGTGCGAGCGGCCGGTCGCTGCCACGGACGCGTGCCCAGCACGTGTCGACGTCCTCGTCGAGCCACACGGTGACCGCATGCTCGTGGAGCAGCATGCGAACCTGCGGTGTCGTGACGGCGCCGCCGCCGAGCGCGATGACGGACGGACGTGGATGCGCGAGCAAGCCGCGGACGACTCGCTCCTCGATCTCGCGGAAGGCGGCTTCGCCCTCGGCGAAGAGCTCCGGGATCGTCCGCTGCTGGCTCGACTCGAGGACCTCGTCGACATCTCGGAGCAGCCGGTTCAACCGGCGCGCGGTCTCCGCGCCGAGCGTCGTCTTTCCGGCGCCCATGAAGCCGATGAGCGCGACGTGCTTCGTCAGCGTGGAGTCCAGTCGATCCGCGCGACGTACACCTGCCACGCGGCGACGAAGTCGCCGAGCGCGTCGCCGCCGAACTTGTCCCGGGCGAGCCGTGCGAGCTCCCAGGCGACAGCGGCCTCCGCGACGACTGCGAGCGCCTCGACAGCGGAGACGTCGCTTCGCTCGACGAGCGCCTGCGCGGGCTCACCCGTCTCGAGATCGACGGAGAGCAGCGGCTTCATCAGCGTCGGCAGCGGCTTCATCGCGGCGCGGACGACGATCTCCTCGCCGTTCGACATCCCGCCTTCGATACCGCCGGCCCGATTCGAGCTGCGGCGGATGCCATGCTCGTCGCGGACGATCTCGTCGTGTGCCTCCGAGCCGCGGCTGCCGGCGAGCGCGAAGCCGTCGCCGATCTCGACGCCCTTGACGGCCTGGATGCCCATCAGCGCAGCGGCGAGCCGCGCGTCGAGGCGGTCGTCCTTGCGCGCGTACGACCCGAGCCCGGGCGGCACACCGGTTGCGCGCACCTCGACGATGCCCCCGAGGGTGTCGCGATCCTTGCGCGCCGCATCGACGGTTTCCGGGTCGGCGCCGGCCTCGCTCAGCGCCGTGCCCACCACGGAGATGCCGATGTGCGCAAGCAGCGACTTCGCGACGGCGCCTGCGGCGACGTGGACTGCGGTGTGCCGAGCGGATGCACGCTCGAGCGCGTCGCGGACGTCGGAGAGCTCGTACTTCTGCACGCCCGCGAGGTCGGCGTGGCCGGGCCGCGGCAGCGTGACCGCCTTCGTGCCCTTGCCCTCCGGCTCTCCGTCGGACGGCCAGGGATTCATCCCCCACGTCCAGTTCTTGTGGTCACGGTTGCGCACGACGAGCGCGAGCGGAGTCCCCAGCGTCCGGCCGCGGCGGAGGCCCGCGAGCACCTCCACCTCGTCGGTCTCGATCTGCTGGCGCGGTGACCGGCCGTAGCCCTGCTGGCGGCGGCGCAGGTCGGCATCGATCGCCTCGCGGTCGAGCGTCAGCCCCGCCGGCAGGCCGGAGAGGATCGCCACGAGCGCCGGCCCGTGCGACTCCCCCGCCGATGCAAGCTCGAGCGTCATGCAGACAAGCCTAAAGCTGCGCGCATCGCGCTCACAGGCGCAGGCACTCCCGTCCACCGCTCGAAGCTCGCCGCGCCCTGCAGGACGAGGGCTTCGCGACCGTCGATGACCGCACAACCTGCCGCACGTGCCGCTGTCACGAGCGCGGTCTCGCCCTCGCCGTAGGCGAGCTCGACGATCGTCTGGCCCGCGTGCGGCTGTACGAGCAGCTCGTCGCGCACCGGTGTCGCGTTGACGACGAGGTCACAGCCGTCGGCGTCGGGAGGCCAGTTCCCACGCCGGGAGAACTGACGCACGTCGCCGCGGAGGCCGGGGAGCACGGTCGCAGCCGCTCCGCCCGCGCCGATCAGGCAGACGCGTGTCGAGTCGATGCCGGCGACGATCTCCTGGTCGGTGTTGAAGCCGTGAATGCGGCCGTCCGCGAAGACGAGCGTGTTCACCGCGTCGCCCTCGGCCTCGTCGCAGAGGAGGGCCGCCGCGCGCTTGTGCGGGATCGTCACGTTCGCGCCCGCGAAACCGGCCGCGACCAGGCCCCGCACCGCTGTCTCGAGCCGCTCGGGCGGCACGTCGAGCGCGACGTACGCCCAGTCCAGTGCGCGCGCCGCAAAGGCCGCGTTCTGCATCCGCGGCGACAGCGAGTGCGCCACCGGGTAGCCGAGGACCGCAACGAGACGAGTTGAGCCCCCCAACACGTCAGACACCGCTCAATGGAAGCCGTACGCGTTGGCGTGGTTGATGAAGTCGTTGTAGTTGGCGGTGAAGTAATGGTGCTGGAGATCCGGCTTGCGCACGAAGTACAGCCAGTCGCCCGTGGCCGGGTGGGCCGCTGCCTGCATCGACGCGAGACCGGGGTTTGCGATCGGCGTCGGCGGTAGCCCCGTGATCTTCGGGTTGCGGGTGTTGTACGGATTGCTGCTGGCGAGGTCCGACTCGGTCAGCGACTTCGTGCCGGGGACGTGCAGTCCGTAGCGCGTCGTCGCGTCGATGCCGAGGTTCATTCCGGCGTGCAGCCGGTTGTAGATGACGCGCGCGATCTTCGGCCGCTCGTCGGGCACGAGCGCTTCCTTCTCGACGAGCGACGCGATGATCAGCACGTCGTAGGGCGTGAGGTTCTTCTTCCTCGCGTAGGCAAGGTTCACCTTGCTCCAGTTCTCCGCGAACGCCGTCAGTTGCATTTGCACGAGCTGCGCCGACGTCGTGTTGTTGAGAAAGTCGTACGTGGCCGGGAAGAGAAACCCCTCGAGCTTGCGCTTCTTCGTGCCGAAGCCCGCGAGCACGCGCGGGTGCGACTCGAGGAGGTACGTTCGCTTCGCGAGGCGCACCTTCTTCCTATCGCGCTTGTGCTCCGCGATCCGCGCGACAGCCTGCACGCGCTGCGCCATCTCGTCCCGCGTGAAGCCCTCGGGGAAGACGATGCGGAACGGCTTCGGCGCCGCGACGGATGTCGGGGTCTGCGAGGGCTTCGACGAATCGTGGCCCGTGAAGGTCACGAGCCCGACGACGACCATCGCTGTGAGCACCACGGCTCCACCGGCGGCGAGGCGCCGCCGCCTGATGCGGCTGTGCGAGATCTGCCGGGGCGGTGGCCCCGGCCTGGGCGGCATCACGCCGGGGCGCCGCTCGACCACGCGAGATATCCCGACAGCAGATGTGCGGCGGCCCGCGCATCCAGGGACGACGCCGAAGGTGTCTGCTGCGCGAGGTCGGTGGTGAAGCGCTCGTCCCAGAGCAGAACGGGCACGTCGACGACTCCGCGGAGCTTGTCGGCGAAGGCCTCGGTCTCGCGCGCCTGCTCGCCCCGCTCGCCGCTGAGCGTGAGCGGGTGGCCGACGATCACCTGCTCCGGGTCCTCGTCGCGCACGAGCTGCGCGAGCTGCTCGAGCCCGGCGTCGCTGCGTACGCGCTCGATGACACAGAGCGGCCGCGCAATGACTCCGGTCGGGTCGGACACCGCGACACCCGTGCGCGCCGAGCCGTAGTCGAGCGCCATCACCTTCACGCGAGCGCCTCGGCGACGGCCTTGCGGCCGGCCTCGAGCGCATCGCGCAGGCCGCCCGGATTCTTGCCACCCGCCTCGGCCAGCGTGGGCTTGCCGCCGCCGCCACCGCCGATGTGCGAGCCGAGGGCGCGCACGAGTTGCACGGCGTCGAGGCCCTTCGCGACGAGCGATTCGTCGAGGTTCACGACGAGGAAGGCCCGGCCGTCGTCGCTCGATGCGATGACCGCCCCTGCCGCCTTCTCCTGCTGGCGCAGACGATCGGAGAGGTCGCGCAGCGGTCCGCCCTTCAACGTCTTCGCCTCGACGAAGAGCACGTCGCCTTCGCGGCCGACGATCTCGAACTCGGCGGAGGAGTCGGCCTGCGGCTTCTTCGACTCCTTGCGCACGTGCTCGAGCTCGACGCGCAACAGATCGGCCTCTCGCGCCTGCTCGTGGAGGTAGGCGAACGCTTCGCCCGCGGTGACCGCTTCGATGCGTCGGGCTCCCGCCCCGACGGAGCTTTCGCTGAGGATCGCGAACGGGCCGATCTCCGCGGTCGAGCGGACGTGCGTGCCGCCACAGAGCTCGACCGACCAGCCGCCGATGTCGACGACGCGCACGATGTCGCCGTACTTCTCGCCGAAGAGCATCATCGCGCCGAGCGTGCGCGCCTCGCTGATCGGCGTCTCGTAGATGCGCACCGGGAGATTCTCGAAGATGTGCTCGTTGACGCGCCGCTCGACCTCGGCGCGCTCCTCGGCGCTCAGCGCCTGCGGATGCGTGAAGTCGAAGCGCAGCTTGTCGGGACGAACGGCGGAGCCGGCCTGCTTGACGTGATCGCCGAGCACCTCACGCAGGCACTGGTGGAGCACATGCGTGCCGGTGTGGTTCGCCTGCGTCGGGAAGCGCATGTTCCAGGCGACGGCCGCTTTGACGCGGTCGCCCGCTGCGAAGCCGCTCCCTTCGAAGAGCAGCACCTGGTCGTTGTCGAACCGGTACGCCTCGCGCAGCGTCGCGCGCGATCCGTCGTCCTGCTCGAGCCAGCCCGTGTCCGTGACCTGGCCGCCACCCGCCGCGTAGAAGGGCGACTCGCGGAGCTTCACCAGAAACAGACCGTCCTCCAGCTCTTCGAGCGCGCCGATCTGCGTCAACGCCTCGGTCTTCTCGTAGCCGACGAAGTCTGTGCGGAAGCCTGCGGCGTTCGAGAACTCCGCGGCGCGCTGCGCGTTGCCGCCGGCGACGCCTGCGCGCGAGATCTCGCGGTGCTCTTCCATGAGGCGCGTGTATTCCTCGTCGTTCACCTCGAGCGCCCGCTCGCGCGCGAGCTCCTGGGTCAGCTCGATCGGGAAGCCGTACGTCGCCTGCAGCGTGAACGCGTCGCCACCGGTGATGTGTCCGCCCGCGGCGGCCTCCTCGAACAGCTTCATGCCGCGCTCGAGCGTCTCGCCGAAGCGCGCTTCCTCTGCAGCCAGAACCTGTTTGATCTGCACACGGTGCTCCACGAGCTCCGGATACGCAGCTCCCATCTGCTCGATCACGACATCTGCAAGCTCTGCAATGAAAGGCACAGCCATGCCGATGCGCAGGCCGTGCTGCGCGGCTCGCCGGATGATGCGCCGCAGCACGTAGCCGCGTCCCTCGTTCCCCGGCGTGACGCCGTCGCCGACGAGGAAGGTCATGCCGCGTCCGTGGTCGGCGAGCACGCGGTGCGCCTTCGTCGCGTCGGTCGAGTCGCCGTACGCGACGCCCGACTCTCCTGCGACCCACGCCATGATCTGCTGGAAGCCGTCCGTGTCGTAGACGGACGCGACGTTCTGGACGATGCGCGCGATGCGCTCGAGCCCGAGGCCCGTGTCGATGTTCTGCTTCGGGAGCGGGGTCAGTGTCCCGTCGGGGCGCTGCTCGTACTCCATGAAGACGAGGTTCCAGAACTCGAGGAAGCGCTCGCAGCGGTCGCAACCCGGCTTGCAGTCGGGCTCGCCGCAGCCGGCCTCCTCGCCCCAGTCGTAGTAGATCTCCGAGTCGGGGCCGCAGGGCCCGGGACCGCCGACCGACCAGAAGTTCTCCGAGGAGGGCAGCGGCACGATCCGCTCGGGCGGCATGCCGATCTTCTCCCAGAGGTCGATCGCGATCTGGTCGGGCCCGAGCTTGAACTCCGGGTCGCCGGCATGGACGCTCACCCAGATGCGGTCCCAGTCGAGCTTCAACCGCTCCGTGACGAACTCGGTGGCGAACTCGATCGCACCCTCCTTGAAGTACTGCCCGAACGAGAAGTTCCCCAGCATCTCGAAGAACGTGAGGTGGTAGGTGTCGAGGCCGACCTCGTCGATGTCGGGCGTGCGGAAGACCTTCTGCGCGGTCGTCGTCAGCAGCGCCGGCGGCGGCTCACGCCCGAGGAAGAAGGGCATCTGCGGCTGCATGCCCGCGGTCGTGAGCAGCGTCGAGCGATCGTCGGAGCGCGGCACGAGCGACGCCGACGGGCAGCGAAGATGGCCCTTCTCCTCGAAGAACGAGAGAAAGCCCTCGCGGATCTCAGCCGTGGTACGCACGGCGGCCATTGTAGGCCCGGGCCCAGGCGGCAACGATTGAGGTCATCAGACGCGCGCCGTATGCTCGGCGCCGTGGCTCCCGACCTCCTCGCTCCGGCGGCGTACGCGCCGCAACGGAAGAAGCGCTACCGCTATCGGCTGCGCCGCCTCACGCCCGTCGGCGTGGCGGTCGTGCTCGCCGGAGTCAGCGGAGCGTGGGTCGGAGCGCACCAGTCGCCGGGGCCTGTCGCCTCGGCCGCGACACCGCAGGCGTCGGCACAGCTCGCTGCGCCGGACGCCTCCGCAGCGAAGGCCGCCCCCGAGCGGCTGCTCACAGGGGGTGCGCTCGTCTCGCACACCTTCAAGCCGAGCCTGCTCGGCTCGACGGCGATCCTCGTCGACGAGAAGACCGGCCGCGTGCTGTGGGAGCAGCGTGCGCACGAGCGCCGCCAGGTGGCGTCGCTGACGAAGATCATGACGGCGCTGATCGCACTACGAAAGCTCCGGCCCCACGACATCGTGCAGGTCGACAAGTCGGTGCCGCGCGTGCCGCTCGTTCGGGAGGGTCTGCGCACCGGCGAGCAGGTCGAGACGTGGAAGCTCATGTACGCGCTGCTCCTCTACTCCGGCAACGACGATGCGCTCGCCCTTGCGATCGCCGCCGGCGGCGACAAGTGGAAATTCGTGCGCGAGATGAACGACGAGGCGAAGACGCTGGGGCTCAGCGATACGCACTTCGTCTCGCCGAGCGGTGTCGTGGACGTCGACAACTACTCGAGCGCGTGGGATATCGCCGCGCTGACACGCGTCGCGATGCGCAACCCGCGCTTCCGCACGATCGTTCGCACGCGCGTCAAGCACGTCTCGTGGGAGGCGCCGACCTACTCGAAGATCTACGTGAACAACAACCGGCTGCTCAGCACGTATCCCGGCGCCACCGGAGTCAAGACGGGATACACGCACAAGGCCGGGCCGTGCGTCGTGGTCTCCGCAACGCGCGGCGGCGTGTCGCTCATCGCGGTCGTGCTCGACTCCAACGACATGTACACCGACGCGAAGCGGCTGCTCGACTTCGGCTTCAGGACGCTCAACGCCTAGCCGCGTCGGGCGGCTCAGTCGATGCCGCCGAGAGCCTCGACGACCGCGGCGTCGGGTGTCAGCAGACGCCCGGCCGTGAGCGACGACTCGACGGTCTCCGCCGTGAGCGCCGACGCTGCCGAAGCCAGCAGCTCGTCGTACCAGCGGCGGTAGTCCGGCGCCCGTGCCGCGCCGATCGCCTCGCGGAGCGCGTCGGCGGCGCCGAGCAGCAGCAGACACCGCGCCGGCTCTCCGCGCGCAATGCACCCCCTCGCCCAGCCTTCGAGCCAATCCGCGAGTGAGCGCTGGTCGCCGATGCGGCGAACGAGCTCGAGGCTCTCGAGGAAGTGGGCTTCCGCAGCCTCGAGCTCACCGCGCGCGAAGCGGACGCGCCCGATCGATCGGAGACACGCGGCAAGCTCGTGGAAGTCGCCGGCCGAACGGGCGGCATCGATCGCGTTCTCGATCATCGTGACGGCGAGGTCGAGGTTTCCCTCCGCCAGCTCGAGCAGGCCGAGATTCTCGCTCAGCGTCGCGACGCGACGCAGCGCTCCCGTGTCGCGCGCGAGCCGGAGACCCTCGACGTACGCTTCGCGCGCGGAGCGGACGTCGCCCTGGAAGAAGGCGATGTTCCCGAGATTCGCGAGCGTCACCGCCGTACGTCCGGTGTCGCCTTGGGCGCGCGCGAGGACGAGCGCCTCCCCGAACGCCTCGGCGGCCGCGGCAAAGTCTCCCTGCTCCGCCGCAAGGATGCCGACGCCGGTGAGCGCGCGCTCGCGCAGCGCCGGGTCCGCCTCGCCGGCCGCGGCGAGCGCGTCTTCCAGCAGCCGGCGTCCGACGCCGTAGTGCGCACGTATCCACCAGAAGTGCCGCAGCGCCGCCGCTGCGGTGAGCGCATCGTCGCCGCGTCCCACTGCGAGGGCGTACCGGATCGCCGCGCGAATGTTCGCCTGGTCGACCTGAAGCCGGTCAAACCACTCCGTCTGGCGCGTCCCGGGCAGTTCCGGCTCTGCGGCTACGGCAAGCGCTACGAACCAGGCGAGATGCCTATGTCGGACGCGTTGTTCGTCCGGCGACTCGGCGAGGCGTGCAGCGGCGAACTCGCGAATGGTCTCGAGCATCGCGATGCGACCGTCTGCGATGCGCAGGAGGCTGTTGTCGGCAAGTCTCTCCAGCACGTCGACGGTCGTCTCGCAGACCGCTTCCGCCGCTTCGAGACGACTGCCGTCGGAAAAGACGGAGAAGCGCGCAAACGCCACCCGATCCTCAGGCTCGAGCAGCTCGAAGCTCCAGGCGATCGTCGCTTCGAGTGTTCGCTGCCGCTCGGGCAGGTCGCGCGCTCCGCCGACGAGCATGGGCAGCCGGTGCTCGAGCCGTTCGAGCAGCAGATCCGGCGGCAACACGCGCGTCCGGGCCGCTGCAAGCTCGATCGCGAGTGGCAGACCCTCGAGCCGCGCGCAGATCTCTTCGATCGCGGCGGAGGGCTCGAACGACGGCTGCACGGCCCTGGCACGCCGGCAGAAGAGCGCGACCGAGTCGTCGCCACGAAGCGGCGGGACGGGATGCTCGTACTCCGACAGCAGGCGGAGGGCGGCGCGGCTCGTTGCCAGCACGATCGCGCTCGGTGCGGCGGCGAGCAGGTCGGCAATCCGCGGCGCCGCATCGACAACTTGTTCGAGGTTGTCGAGCACGAGCAGCGTCGGTTGCCGGTGGAGGACGCGCGCGATCGCGTCGACCTCCGCCTCATCCGGTTCGGGCACCACCGCAAGCGCGCGTGCGACGGCGGGGAGCAACAGCGACGCCGAGCGAACCGAGGCGACGTCGACGAAGCACGCGCCTCCGGCCAGCCGGTCGTCGAGCTGCCGCGCCGCTTCCAGTGCGAGCCGCGTCTTCCCGACGCCGCCCGGGCCGGTCAACGTCACGAGGCGTACGTCGTCGCGCAGCAGCAGGCCGGTAAGGGTCGCCAGCTCGTCGTCGCGACCGATCATCGAGCTCGGCGGTGTGGGCAGCGCGCGCCGCGGCTTCGGCGGCGGCGCGATTTCTGGCGACTGCGCGAGGATCGCCTGCTCGAGACGGCGCAGCTCGATTCCGGGCTCGATGCCGAGCTCCTCGACGAGCAGCCGCCGTGTCTGCCGGTAGACCTCGAGCGCTTCCGCCTGCCGTCCGGAGCGATAGAGGGCGAGCATGAGCTGTGCCCGCAGCCGTTCGCGCAAGGGCTCGGCCGCGACCAGCGTCTCGAGCTGCGGCAGCGCGTGCTCGTGCCGGCCGAGAGCCAGCTCTGCGGCGAGGAGATCCTCGAGAGCTGCGAGCCGGAGGTCGGCGAGCCGCGCAGCCTCGAGCGCGGCGAACCGCTCGTCCGCGATGTCGGCGAGCACGTCGCCGCGCCAGAGACCGAGCGCTGTGCGCAGGCATGCGGCCGCCTGTTCGGCGTCTCCGTCGGCGAGAGCGGCCCGGCCGTCTGCCGCGAGTCGCTCGAAGCGGCGCGCGTCGATCGCCTCCGGCGGTGCCTCGAGGGCGTAGCCCGGCGGGCGCGTGACGAGGACTGCCGCACCGGCGCCGAGCGCCTTGCGAAGCGACGAGACGTAGACGTGAAGCGAGCGCGTGGCCGCCGCGGGCTCTGAATCCGGCCACAGCTCGTCGACGATGCGATCGCGGGGCATGACTTCATTTGCATGGACGAGGAGCAGGCCGAGCAGGGCCCGCTGCCGCCCGCCCCCGAGCGCGAGCGCGGCGCCTTCGCTCCGCACGACGAGCGGGCCCAGCATCTCGAACTCCACTCGCACCCCCCCTTCCTCGCTTTGACCGGGCTTTGAGGGGAGCTTAAGGCGCTCGTCGCATGCTGGCCGCGTCCCCGATCGAGGAGGTTGAGATGAACACGACGACGACTACCGGCACGCTCCGCATCGTGGCCGGCCTTGCTTCCTGGGGCCCGCAGGCGGGCTCTTCTTCGTGGGGCCCGTGCGCCGGAGCGAGCTCGTGGGAGCTCCCGCAGGCCGGCGCTGTCGGCTGGGGCCCGCGGGCCGGTTCGTGCGCGTGGGCGCTCCCACAGGCCGGTACGTCCGCGTGGGACCTGCCGCGCGCCGGTGCGTCCGCGTGGCGCTGACGAGCAGGAAGGGGGCGGCCCGCAGGGGCCGCCCCCTCGCACGACGGCTCTCGAGGCTCGTCGAGCCCCTGCGGGAGCCGTCCTTCCGGCGGCTCGCCGTGGGCCGGTCGATCTCGGTGCTCGGCGACTGGTTGCTGGTGGCCGGGCTCGTCGGGTGGGTCTACGGCCGGACGGGCTCGACGGGCCAGGTCGCGCTGCTGATGATCGTCCGGCTCTTGCCGCCGGTCGCGGGAGGAGCGGTTGCCGGGAGCCTCGCCGACCGGCTCCCTCGGCAGCGGCTGCTCGTCGCAGCGGAGCTGATCTGCGCTGTGGCGGTTTCCGGTGCGCTCGTCGGAGTCCTGCGCGGCTCGGAACTGATCGTGTACGCGAGCGTCGCACTCTGCGCGTTCGTCGCGCCCCTCGGTGCCGTCTCGATGAACGCGCTCGTGCCCGACCTCGTGCCGGAGGATCGCAGACCGACCGGTAACGCGCTGCTGCAACTCGGCCAGGAGCTTGCGATGGCGAGCGGCGCGCTTGCTGCCGGAATCACGCTTTCGAGCGGCACCGCGGCCGCAGCGCTCGTACTCGACCTCGCGACCTATGCGATCGCTGCGCTGCTGTTCGCGCGCATTCGCGTTCCCGCCGCGGCCGTTGCCGCTGCGACCGGACGCTCGGGCGTGTTGCCCGGCCGGTGGCCGGCCGTCCGCCACATCCTGCAGAACCCGAGCCTCCGTGCCGTGGCGCTTGCGTTCCCACTCGTCACGCTGGCGACGGGTCTGACCAATGCGACGCTGCCGCGCCACCTCACCGACCTCGGGCTCGGCGCCGGCGGCTACGGCTACGGTCTCGCAACGCTTGCGCTCGGCTCCGCGGTCGGCGAGCTCGGAATCGGCGCCGCGGCAGCGCGCCTCGGCACACGCACGCTCGCCGTCGCTACGGGCCTCTCCTGCATTCCGTTCGCGGCGCTCGCGTTCGCGTCGACCGGCAGCGCCGCGATCGCCTCGCTCGGAGTGATCGGCCTCGTACAGGGTGCGTCCGAAGTTGCCTTGCTGACCGTCGTGCAGCAGGAAGCCGCACCGGAGTTCCGCGGTCGCGCGTTCGGGCTCGTGTCGACGTTGATCCGGACGACGATGGTGAGTGCGGTCGCAGCTGCCCCACTCGTGAATCGGCTCGGGCCGCCGCGCAACGCGATCCTCATCACGACCGCGATCACCGCGGTGGCGGCCGTGGTGGCTGCCGGTCCCCGTCCGTGGGCTCGCGTGCCGCGCTTCGCCGTGCGCTCTGCCGCGTAGCGGCGACGGGGCTAGCGGCCGGTGCCGCTGTGCGTGCTTGGCTCGTCCGCCGCGATCTCGCTGCGGATCTTCTCGAGCGAGCGACGGATCAGCCGGGAGACGTGCATCTGCGAGATGCCGACCTGCTGGGCGATCTGCGACTGCGTGAGCCCGTCGAAGAAGCGCAGCTGCAGGATCTTCCGCTCGCGTTCGTCGAGCACGCGGAAGCCCGGCGCGAGCACGGCGCGGTCCTCGGACACCTCGAACTCGTGCTCCACCGTGCCGATCGACTCCATCGGGTCGAGGTCCTCGTCACCGTCGCCGCCTCCCCCGCCCGTCGAGAGCGAGAGCGACGAATACGCACGACCGGACTCCAGCGCCTCGAGCACCGCCTCCTCCTCGACACCTGCCGCCTTGGCGAGCTCGGGGATCGTCGGCGAGCGGCCGAGCTCGACCGTCTGCGACTCGACGAGACGGGAGAGCTGCACGTTCAGCTCCTGCAGGCCGCGCGGGACGCGCACCGACCAGCCCTTGTCGCGGAAGTGACGCTTGATCTCGCCGATGATGTTCGGCGTCGCGTAGGTCGTGAGCTCGACGCCGCGGTCGAGGTCGAAGCGGTCGATCGCCTTGATGAGGCCGATCGCACCGATCTGCACGAGATCCTCGAGCTGCTCGCCGCGGTACGAATAGCGACGGGCGAGCGAGCGTACGAGCGCCATGTACTGCTCGATCAGCTTCTCCCGTGCCTGAAGGTCGCCCTCCTCGTGATACTTGCGGAGGAGAATCTTGTCGTCGAGCCGCGGCATCAGACGGCGCCTGCAGGTGACGTCGTCCTCTTCGTCAACTCCACCCACGCGCCGCCGTCGCGTTCGTCGATCTCAAACGTGTCGCACACCGTCTCGAGCACGCGGTGCAGCCCGAGGGGCGCGTCACTCCGCTCGAGCGCGTCGAGCGAGCCCGCGCCGAACGGCCCAACCGACGCCCGCACCATGCCGTCACCTGCGTCGACCGTGACGACGATGTTGCCCTCGTCGTCGCGGCAGCCGAGCAGCGCCTCGAGCGCGACCTGGAGGTCGTCGAGATCCTCGAAGGTCAGGTCGAGCCGGACACCGAGACCGCCTACGACGAGGTGCGCGACGTGGCGGAAATCCTCCTCGGCCGGCAGCGTCAGGCGCACCTGGTCGGTCACTGTTCGCCGCCCGCGTCCTGTAGCTCCTCGCCGAGCTCTTGCTCGCGCCGGGCCGCCGCTTCCTTGCCTGCCTGCACGGCGTGCTTCCAGTCGTGCTTGGCCTTGAAGTCGGATGCGCCGTAGCTCAGGGCGGCTGCGAAGCCGGAGATCTTCTGCACCGGGCGCGTCACTGCCATGCTCACCGCGCGCACGGCGGTGTCGACGCTGTCCGCCGCGTCGACGGCGCTGTCCGTGATCTGGTCGACCTTGTCGAGTTGACCGTTGATGCGATCCACGCTGCCTCCGACCTTGTTGATCACCGGCAGGATCTCCTGCTCTGCCCCACGTATCAACGCCGAAAGGCGCCCTACGGTTCCGCCCAGGCGCACGAGGAGGTACGCAAAGGAGAGGCCGACGGCCAACAGGAACACGGCGAGGGCAAGCCGCCAGAGATCTCCCCACGTGAATGCGGCGACGAGCATCCCGTCCGATCTTAGTTGTCGCCACCGGACGAGACGAGGCCGCACCCCACGACGGCGTCGCCCTCGTAGAGAACGGCCGCCTGCCCTGGTGCGACGCCGTACGCCGGCTCGTCGAGCTGAAGCTCGAAGCCGGCGTCTGTCACGCGGACAGTGGCTGCGACAGCAGGTGAGCGATACCGGAGCTTCGCGTCGGCGCGGTCGACGTCGACATACAGCCTGCCGGCCGCGGCAAGGCGCGTGCGGGCGAGCGACTCGCGCGGCCCGACGCGCACCGTGTTGGCGTGCGGGTCGGCGCCGAGAACGAAGAGCGGACGCTCGGCCACGACGCCGAGCCCCTTGCGCTGGCCGGGCGTGTAACGCCAGAAGCCGTCGTGCTCACCCACCGTGATGCCGTCCTCGTCCACGATCGCGCCCGGCCTGGGCTCGAGCCCGTGCCGCGTGAGGAAGGTGCGGTAGTCGTCGCCCGCGAGAAAGCAGGCCTCCTGGCTTTCTGCGCGCTGCGCGGCCTCGAGTCCTGCGCGAACGGCTTCGGCGCGCGTCTCTGCCTTGTCCTGCTCGCCGAGAGGGAACCAGATGCGGTCGAGCTCCTTCGGGTCGAGCCGGGCAAGCATGTACGACTGGTCCTTCTGCGGATCGGCGCCGCGCGCAAGCAGGCGGCGGCCGCGATGCTCGACGACGCGCGCGTAGTGACCTGTGGCGAGCCGGTCGCAGCCGGCACGTGCGGCGAAGGCGAGCAGCTCGCCGAAACGGAAGCTGCCGTTGCAGCGGATGCACGGGTTCGGCGTCTCGCCGCGTGCATAGCTACGCACGAAGGGCGCGACGACCGCGGTGCGAAACTCCTCTCGCAGATCGAGCGTCACGTGAGGGACGCCGAGCTTGTGGCACGTTGCGCGCGCCTGCAGCACCGCCTCGGTCGAGCAGCAGGCACGCTCGGCGTCCGGCCCGTCAGGGTCGAGCCAGAGTCGCAGCGTGACTCCGATCGCCTCGTGGCCTGCGCGGAGCAGTGCGACCGCGCTGTCGACGCCGCCGCTCATCGCGACCGCCGTCCTTCCCACCTTCGGCTCGGCACGGAACACCGGCCCGAGGGCGTTCGCGAGCGCGTCTGTGGCGAGCACGTCGCCACCGACACCCGCAGCCTCGAGCAGGGTCAGGCCGGCGAGGCTGCGCTCGAGGCCGGGCGCGTCCGCCTCGACGATACGGTCACCGTCGACGCGCAGGCGCACCGCCGCCCATTCGCCGTTGCGGGTGGAGTCTCCGAAGCTCTCGATCACACGCACACGGTAATGGACAGAAAACGGGCGGGGCCTTTCGGCCCCGCCCAAGATCTCCACCCTGCCGATTTGCCCCGACTTATGTGAACCTGGCGAACCAGGTGGGTGCCGTACCGTTCTCCGGACGCGTGAGCGTCCTCGGTCGGGACACAAGCTCCCTTTATGTAGGCGTTGGTTCTACATTGAAGCCGGAACG
>Ga0265319_1001062_pt1 | contig 17154 bp, 15 predicted proteins | sample 4824metaG_FD_192443 | JGI IMG/M metagenome (GOLD analysis project Ga0265319, IMG submission 192443) | Rhizosphere microbial communities from Carex aquatilis grown in University of Washington, Seatle, WA, United States - 4-8-24 metaG | ecosystem: Host-associated > Plants > Roots > Rhizosphere >...
CAGCCGGACTACAGCTTCGCGCGTGTGCTGAACGGCTTCTCGGCCGTGCTCGACCCGAGCGCGATCCCACTGATCGAGCGCGACGAAGACGTCGTCGGCGTCTATCCCGTCCGCATCGCGTATCCGTCGACCACCTCGACGGACGTCCTGTCGCGGTCCGACTTCGGGCCAGGATCAGGGTATCGACCGGACATCGGGATCGCCGGTGTGGACGGACGAGGCGTGACGATCGCCCTGCTCGACACAGGAGTCGATCCCGCCGTTCCGTACCTCCGCGGTCGCATCCTCGATGGAATCGACGTGATCGGCGGCAACTCGGGCGCGCTCGCGGCCGCGAAGCCGGACGATTCGTCCCAGCTCGAGCGCCACGGCACGCAAATGGCGGGCCTGCTCGTCGGCGCCGGCGGGCCGTCGGGGCTGTCCGGCGTCGCAACCGGTGCAGCCGTCCTGCCGGTCCGGGTTGCCGGCTGGCAGCCCGATTCACTCGGCCACTGGGCGATCTACGGGCGCAGCGACCAGATCATCGCGGGCCTCGAACGCGCGGTCGACCCCAACGACGACGGCGACGCACACGATGCGGCTCGCGTTGCGCTGATCGCGCTCGCCGAGCCGTTCGCCGGCTTCACCGACGGTCCGGAAGCCCGCGCGGCGGCCGGCGCGCTCGCTCTCGACACGCTTGTCGTCGCGCCATCCGGCAACGACGGCGCATCCGGTGGGGGGTACGGCGACATCGCCGGACCGGGCGGGTCGGCGGCGGCTCTCACGGTCGGCGCGCTCGATGCCCGCACTCACGTGGACGCGGCCAGGATCATCGTGCGCGCCGGACTCGACACGATGCTCGACGCGACGACGCCGCTGTCGGGCGCCGTGTCGCCGACGAAGCGTCTCGACCTGGCTGTCTCCGTGCCGCGCGGCACGCTCGGCGGAGGAAGCGGCACCGCGCCGCGGCTCGTCGACTTCTTCACCCGGGCGGGAGGGAGCATCGTCGCGGGCCGGGCGGCACTCGTGCCGGTCGGCGCCTCGCCCGCGCCGGCCGCCGAGCGCGCGGCAGAGGCGGGCGCTTCCGCCGTGCTCCTCTACGGCGGGCATGCTGCGCTCCCTGCGGGCGGCCTCGGGCTGCAGGAATCGGTACCCGTTCCCGTCGTCTCTCTGCCGCTCGACGTCGCGCACGCCCTCCTCGCCCGCCTCGCGGCAGGCGTCCCCGCCACCGTGTCGCTCGGCGCGGCCCGCTCCGTGCCGCTCACCGACCTCGGGCGCGTGGCGAGTTTCTCGTCGTCGGGGCTTGCGTTCGACGGCCGCGTGAAACCCGACCTCGTGGCGCCCGGCGTCGGCCTCGCGACGTCGGACCCGGGCGCGAACGCAGACGGGTCGCCGCGCTTCGTGACCGTGAACGGGTCGAGCGCGGCGGCGGCCACGGTTGCCGGAGCGGCCGCGCTCCTCGCGCAGGCGAGGCCGTCGCTCGGCGCGGACGCCATCAAGGGCCTGCTCGTCGGCACCGCCCGGCCGCTGGAGGCGGACGCGATCACCGCGCAAGGCGCCGGCGACGTCGATGTCGGCGCGGCGATTGCGGGCGAGCTGGCGGCATCGCCCGGGACGCTCGCGCTCGGCCGGTCGAGCGGTGCGGGGTGGCGCGTCAAGACGTCGTTCACGCTCACGAATCTCTCGACGCGGGGCGTGCGGGCGACGATCGCCGTGCGGACGCAGGACGAGGGAGCTGCGGCGGTCGACCTCATCCTGAGCCCCAACCACGTGAGCCTGCGCCCCGGGCATAGCGTGCTCGTCCACCTCAACGCGCTCACCGCGTCGGCGCCGTCGGGGACCTCCACCGCCGACGGAACGATCGTCGTGAGCATCGACGGTGGCGGCGGCGTGCACGTGCCCTGGGCGATCGCGTTCGGCCCCGACGACGTCGACCTGATCGCGCAGGCAACGCTCTCGGCAAAGTCGTTCAAGGCATCGGACATCACCCCCGCGCTGCTCTCCATCGACGCAGGCCGCGTGCTCGGTGTCGCGGGACGGCCCGATGTCCGCCCGCTCGCGCTGCTCGACGTCGACCTGTGGCGGGCGGACGGCACGCGCGTCGGCCTACTCGTTCGGCTGCGCGACGTGCTGCCAGGGCGCTACACCTTCGGCATTACGGGTCGTGATCCGGCTGGACAGCTGCTTCCGCCCGGCAACTACGTGATCAAGATCGTCGGCTATCCGGTTGAGGGTCGCCCTCTGAGCCGGCGTCGACTACCGTTCACCTTGCGATGAGCTCCGTCTACCCACCCATCTCGCATCTTCGCGAGAACCCGTACGACATCACGCGCGAGCAGCTTCAGCGTGTTGCGACGTTGTTCGACATCGACGCGGATCTCGTATGCGTCCTCTCCGAGTGCAAGAAAGCCCTCGAGGTCTCGATCCCCGTCTCCATGGACGACGGCTCGACGCGTGTCTTCAAGGGCTACCGCGTGACGCACAACTCCTCCCGCGGACCGTCGAAGGGCGGGATTCGCTATCACGCCGACGTCACGCTCGACGAGGTCAAGGCTCTCGCGATGCTCATGACCTGGAAGTGCGCGCTGATGGGCATTCCCTTCGGCGGCGCGAAGGGTGGAGTCGTCGTCGACCCGAAGCAGCTCTCACGCCCGGAGCTCGAACGCATGACGCGCCGTTACACGAGCGAGATCATCAACGAGATCGGGCCGGAGAGAGATATTCCCGCTCCCGACGTCGGCACCGACGCGTCGGTGATGGCGTGGATCTTCGACACCTACTCGATGAACAAGGGCTACTCGGTGCTCGGTGTCGTGACGGGGAAGCCGCTCTCGCTCGGCGGCTCGCTCGGGCGCGAGGAGGCGACCGCTCGAGGCGCGCTCTTCTGCATCCGCGATGCGGCGGCGAAGCTGAACCGGTCGATCGCCGGCACGCGCGTCGCCGTGCAGGGTTTCGGGAACGTCGGCAGCTATCTCGCGCTGTTCCTCCATCAGGAAGGCGCGATCGTCACCGGGATCTCAGACTCGTCGACCGCGCTCTTCAGCGACAAGGGCATCGATATCCCGGCTGCGTTCGCGCACAAGCGGGAGTCCGGCACCCTCGTCGGCCTGCGAGACGCGGAGGCGATCACGAACGAGGAGCTGATCGAGCTCGACGTCGACGTGCTCGCCCCGTGCGCGCTCGAGCAGGTGATCACCGGCGAGAACGCCGATCGGGTCAAGGCCACGATCATCTGCGAGGGCGCGAACGGTCCCGTGACGCCCGCGGCCGACGCGATCCTCGAAGGCAAAGGCGTGTTGATCCTTCCGGACGTCCTTGCGAACGCAGGCGGAGTCGTCGTGTCGTACTTCGAATGGGTGCAGGGCCTTCAGGAGTATTTCTGGAAGGAGTCCGAGGTCAACGCCAAGCTGAACGACATCGTCAGCCGCTCGTTCGAGGAGACGTGGGAGCTGGGGCAGGCACGCAGCGTGCCGATGCGTGTCGCGGCTTACGGGGTTGCGGTGCAACGCGTCGCCGAGGCGACGATCACCCGCGGTATCTACCCGTAGCCGCCGACGTCGTCATCTATCACGCGGAGGGTTGCCACCTCTGCGAGCGGGCGCTCACGCTGGTGCGGGGGCTTCAGGCCGAGCTCGGCTTCGCTCTGCGCGAGGTGGACATCACGGGCGACGACGCGCTCGAGGCCGAGTACCGGGAGTGGCTCCCGGTCGTCGAGGTCGACGGACGGCGGCGCTTTACGTATCACGTCCAGGTCGACGCACTGCGCGAAGCGGTTGCACAAGCGGACGCCAAGTCGTAGCTGCTACAACGATCCGCGCTGTTACAAGCTCGACGAATGGAGGACGTGTGGCGGACCGCTTGACGGTTGGTGTCGCAGCCCGCCTGTCCCGGTACCTCCAGGTGCTGACGCAGGCGCGGAAGATGGGAAAGGCCCGTATCTCCTCTCAGGAGATCGCCGAGTACACGAACATCAACGCGACCCAGATCCGCCGCGACCTCTCGGCGTTCGGGAAGTTCGGCAAGCGCGGCGTCGGCTACAACATCGAGTCGCTGCTCGGTGAGATCCGGAAGATCCTACGGACGCAGGGCCAGCACAACATCGCGCTCATCGGCGCCGGCCGCCTTGGTCAGGCGATTGCCAGCTCGCCGATCTTCGCCGAGCACGGCATCAACATCGCCGCGGTCTTCGACACGGATCCGGAGAAGCTCGGGCGGCCCGTCGGGCACGTCACGGTCAGCGAGTACGGACGGCTGGGCGAGCTCGTGCGCGACAAGAACATCATCGTCGGCGTGCTCGCCGTTCCGGCGGACGCGGCGCAGAAGGCTGCGAACGATCTGGTCTCCTCCGGCGTGAAGATCATCTTCAACTACTCGGAAGCGCTGCTCGAGACGCCCGCCGACGTGACGGTGCACACCTCGAACCCGGCCGTCGAGCTCCTCTACGCGCTCTACTTCCATCTGACCTAACCCGGCCAGATGGTTGATGCCACGGCGGGGTGCGTCTGGGGATGGCTCAGGCCAAGCCGTGTGGTCGGGACGACCGAAGGGCAGGCTGGTTGCCTGTTCGAGGTCGGGCCGGCCGCACGGCGCCGTGCATGAGCCACCATCCAGGCGTGCGCTGTCGTGGCATCAGCCATCTAGGGTGCGCGTCGTGCGCATCCTGCTCTGGCACGGCTACCTGCTCGGCGGCACGGGCTCGAACGTCTACACGCGTGCGCTCGCAGGCGAATGGAGTCGCACGGGGCATGACGTGGTCGTGGTGTGCCAGGAGCGGCACGCGGACGACTTGAACCTCGGCGGTGCAGAGGTCGTGGTGCCGGAACTACCAGGTGGTCTGCTGCCTGTCTTCGTCCTCGACGAGTACGAGGGCCTGCACGCGAAGCTGCTGCAGGACTTCAGCCGGGTGGAGCTCGACGCATACGTCGACGCGAATGCGACGGCGCTGCGCGAGCTGCTGCCCGCCGACGTCGTGTTCGCGAACCATGTGCTGCTCGGCGGAGCAGTCGGAGCCGCCACAGGCGTGCCGTTTGCGGTGAAGGCGCACGGCTCCGAGCTCGAGTACTCGATGCGCGGCAACGAGCGGCTGTCCCGTTGGGGAGCCGAGGTGCTTGCCGACGCACGCGCGGTGTACGTCGGCTCCGATCACATCCGCGGCGTTCTCGAGGACGTCGTCGGTCACGTCGATCGCGTGCATGAGGTACCACCCGGCGTCGACCTCGACGAGTTCTGGCCCGCACCGCGCGAGCTTGCGCTTCCGCAGCTGATCGCCGCGGCGGGTCGCGATCAGCTCGACGGCGGCGAGCGACATCCCGACCCGGGCAACGCAGAGCGCTTCGCGGAGTTCTTCGCCGACGACACGCCGACGATCCTCTACTTCGGCAAGCTGATCGAGAACAAGGGCGTCCAGGTGCTCTTCGAGGCGATGCGCGGTCTTCACGCGCGCGCCGTGATCGTCGGGTTCGGCGACTACCGGGCGACGCTGGAGGCGCAGGCCCCGCCGGGGACGCTCTTCACCGGGGCGCTCGAGCACCGGCACCTCGTGCACCTGCTGCCGCTCGTCGACGTCGCCGTCGTGCCCTCGATCTTCCCCGAGGCGTTCGGGATGGTCGCCGCCGAGGCCGCGGCCGCCGGGGTGCCGCCTGTGGTCGCCGATCACTCCGGGCTCGCCGAAGTCGCGGCCGGGATCGCGCACGAGTACCCGGTCGACCGTCGCGGGCTCGTCTCCTTCCCGAGCGGAGATGCAGGCGCGTTGCGGGAGCGGCTGCGCACGCTGCTCGAGCTTCCGACCGCGGAGCGACAGGAGCTCGGCCTGGCCGCGCGCGCCGCGGTGGCGCGGAACTGGAGTTGGGCTCGCGTGGCCGAACGCTTGCTCGAGCCGTTCGCGAGCTGAGTCGCGTGAACGGCGCGCGCGACGAGCTCTTCGGAGGGGACCGTCGGAAGGCGGTCGCCACGCTGCTCATCGGGACCGTCATCGTCGCCGTTGCCGTCTTCTTCATCGGCCAGGTCGCGAGCTTCCCGAAGATGCTGCACGCGCTTCGACACGCCGGCAAGGTCTGGTTCGTCGTCGCGCTCGCCGGCGAGCTCGTGGCCTACCTCGGGTACATCGCCGCATATCGCGACATTGCGCGCGTCGACGGCGGGCCGCGGTTCCGGTTCTGGACCGTGACGCGCATCGTGGCTGTCGGCTTCGGAGCATTCGTCGCCGGCTCCTCCTTCGGCACGCTCGGAGTCGACTACTGGGCGCTCCACAAGACCGGCGAGGCGCCGCATCGCGCCGTGCGGCGCGTCCTCGCGTTGAACACGCTCCAGTGGGGAGTCCTCGCCGTGGCAGCCACGGTTGCGGGCGCGCTCCTGCTCGTCGGAGTCGAGTCCGGCGCGCCGCTGTCGATGGAGCTTGCCTGGGTGGCCATCGTTCCGGCGTGCATCCTCGCGGCGGCGTGGGTGAGCTCGCCGCGCCGGGCCGACCGCTTCACCGCGTTGCCTCCCCGTGGGGGAGCGACGTTGACGCGCTCTCCGGGCACCTGGCTCCGGTGGCTGCGAACGGCGGGACGCGTCGCACTTGCCGACGCGATCGGCGGGGTCGTGCTCGTGCGTCACCTCGTGGTGAACCCGCATCGCTACCCGCTCGCGCTGTTCGGGTTCCCGGTCTACTGGGCCGGAGACGTGCTGACGCTGTATGCGGCTCTGCGCGCGTTCGACGCACATGTGGGGCTCGCCGCGCTCGTGCTGGCGTACACGACCGCGTACGTCGTGACGTCGCTTCCTCTACCCGCAGGCGGCGCGGGCGGTGTCGAAGCGGGGCTCGCGTTCTCGCTCAACGCCGTCGGCGTGGAGCTCGCCCCGGCGTTGCTCGCCACACTCGTCTACCGCTTCTTCACGCTCTGGCTGCCGATCGCCATCGCGGCGGTTGCGCTCACGCAGGTCGACGACCTGGCCGAGGAGCTGCCGCTTGTCGAGCGGGAGCCGGCCACGGGCTAGGTGCGGCCGTCTAGGCTTCGCCCGTGGGGGATGAGCAGAAGATCGGCTACGAGGAGCTGCTCGCGACGTCGCGCGCGGCCTTCGAGACGTCGACGGACTTCACGCTCGCCGTCGAGGAAGAGTTCGCGCTGCTCGACCCGGCGACGCTCGAGCTCGTCAACCGTTTCGAGGAGCTCCAGCAGGCGGCGCAGGGCACGGAGGTCGCGCCGCACCTCGTCGGCGAGCTGATCGCCTCCGAGGTCGAGGTTCATACCGGTCGCTGCGAGACGTTTGCCGAGGCCGCCGAGAAGCTCGGGCTGCGGCGCGCACAGCTGCGCACGCTCAGCGACGGACTCGGCGTCGGCCTCTCGGCGACCGGGACGCATCCATGGAGCCGCTGGCAGGACCAGCGCATCATCGACACGCCGCACTATCGCCGCAACGACGAGCTCCTGCGCTACGTCGTCTGGCGGAACAACACCTTCGGCCTTCACGTGCACGTCGGCATCAACGGCCCGGACCGCGCGATCAAGGTCACGAGTGCGTTGCGGAACTACCTGCCGGAGCTATTGGCGCTTTCGGCCAGCTCACCGTTTGTGGAGGGCGTGTTGACGCACCTGCATTCGGCGCGGACGCAGATCTTCACGCGCATGTTCCCGCGCTGCGGGATCCCGGACGCGTTCGCGGACTGGCAGGAGTGGGAGTCGTACGTTCGCTTCCTCTACCAGACGGGCTCCGTCACGGAGCACACGCAGATCTGGTGGAGCGTGCGGCCGCATCTCGCGTTCCCCACGGTCGAGATCCGGATCTGCGACGCACAGCCCGACGTCGCCGAGGCGCGCTCGCTCGCGGCCCTCTGCTACTCGCTGACGGCGCGCATCGCCCGTGCACTCGACGAGGGTGAGCCGCTCCCCGACTGGCCGCACCGGCTCCTCGAGGAAAACCTCTGGCGGGCGCTGCGCTACGGGCTCGCGGGCGAGCTGATCGATCTCGAGCGCGGCGAGCCGGTTCAGGCGCGTGCGCGGCTCGAACAACTGCTCACGTGGGTGCAGCCGGTCGCCGAGGAGCTCGGCGCGGCGCACTGGCTCGCGATTCCCGAACGGAACGCCGCGGAGCGCCAGATCGCACGCCACGAAGAGGGTGCGTCGATCGAGGAGATCTTCATCGAGCAGGTGCGGGCCGGTGAGCGAGTCTCCGGCTGAGCCCACGCCCGAGCCCGCCGAGGCGACGGCCGAGCAGCTCGTCGAGGAGCTGCAGAAGGTGAAGGTCTCGGACCTGCTCGTGCACACGAGCTCGCTGCTCGCCTCGCTCGCCTTCGGCAAGCTCGCGTCGGACGTCCGCGACCTCGAGCAGGCCCGGCTCGCCATCGACGCCCTGAAGGCCCTCGGCCCGCTGCTCGACGAGGGGCCGAGGCGTGACATCCAGCAGGTGGTCGCGAACCTCCAGCTCGCTTACGTCGAGGCCGCAGCGCCGAGTGCCGAGCCGTAGGGCCGCACAGACGCCTGACGTCCGACCGCCGGGCAGTGTCTCGAAGAGCCACGGCTCGTGCCTGGCACCGGACGTGGCTGCCAGGGCCGATGCCCTGTCAGGACACGAACGCCGCGAGCGCAGAGACGGTGCGGGCTCCGGCAGCCGGGTGGTGTCTCGAACGGCCACGGCTCGTGCCAGGCACCGGACGGGTCTCTGTCGGCCACGAGCAGTCGCTATCCGTCGCGGAGCCGAGCTTGCTCGGCGCAGCAGTGACTGCGCCCCGCCGTGAGCACGGGAAGCAGGGGGAGCGTGGGGGAAACATGGTTTCCCCCACGAAGGCGAGCGAAGCGAAGCCGTTGGGGCGCGGCTCAAGCCGCCGGATCTGATACAAACCTGCCCGCGCCGGGCTTTTCCCCGGGCCATTTTGGAACGCGCTCGACTCGATCAAGGGGAGTCTCAATCGTATGAGTTTTTTCAGTGACCACGCAGTGCTGTTCGCGCTGATCTGTGCCGCAGCGGCAGTCGTCTACGGCCTCGCTCTCACGGTTTGGCTACTGCGGCAGCCGCCCGGCACGGAGCGTATGCAGGAGATCTCGCGCGCCGTCCAGGAAGGCGCCGCGGCGTATCTGCGCCGCCAGTACCTCACGATCGCGGGCGTTGCCGTCGTGCCGTTTCTCCTGCTCGGCTTCTACAACAAGCTCGGGTGGGGCACGGCCGTCGGCTTCCTCGTCGGTGCCGGGCTTTCGGCGGCCGCCGGCTTCATCGGGATGAACGTCGCCGTTCGGTCGAACATGCGCACCGCCGAGGCGGCTCGCTCGGGCCTCTCGCCGGCGCTCAACGTCGCGTTCCGCGCGGGCTCGGTCACCGGCCTCCTCGTCGTCGGCCTCGGGCTGCTCGGCGTGGCGGGCTACTACTGGGCGCTTACGAGTTGGCTCGGTCACACTCCGCATTCGGCGATCAAGGACCTGCTCGGCCTCGCCTTCGGCGGCTCGCTCATCTCCGTCTTCGCACGTCTGGGCGGCGGCATCTTCACGAAGGCCGCCGACGTCGGCGCCGACCTGGTCGGCAAGCTCGAGGCGGGTATCCCGGAGGACGATCCGCGCAACCCGGCCGTGATCGCCGACAACGTCGGCGACAACGTCGGCGACTGCGCCGGCATGGCGGCCGACCTGTTCGAGACCTACGCGGTCACCGCGGTCGCCGTGATGCTGCTCGGGATCACCGGCGGGGCGGCCACCACCGGCACGCACCTCTGGCTCTTCCCGCTCGCGATCGGCGGCCTCTCGATCCTGACGTCGATCATCGGCGCCCAGTTCGCGCGCGTCCGTGAGAACGGCAACGTCATGAACGCGCTCTACCGCGCCGTGTTCGTTGCGACGGTGCTGAGCGCGATCGGGTTCATCCCGATCACGAAGGCGTTCGACACCACCGGCAAGTTCAGCTTCTGGCACCTGTATGTCGCTGCGCTCATCGGGCTCGTTGTGACGTTCCTGCTCGTCGGCATCACCGAGTACTACACCGGCACCCGGTGGCGCCCGGTGAAGGCGATTGCGGACGCCTCGGAGACCGGACACGCAACGAACATCATCGAGGGTCTCGCGATCGGCATGCAGGCCACCGCGCTGCCGGTGATCGTGATCGCGGCCGGCATTCTCATCGCCAACCATGTCGCGGGGCTCTACGGCATCGGCGTCGCCGTCATGGCACAGCTCTCGATGACCGGCCTGATCGTCGCGCTCGACGCCTACGGGCCCGTGACCGACAACGCGGGCGGCATCGCCGAGATGGCCGACCTGCCGGAGGACGTTCGCACGACCACCGATCGGCTGGACGCGGTCGGCAACACGACGAAGGCCGTCACGAAGGGCTACGCGATCGGCTCGGCCGCGCTTGCCGCGCTTGTCCTCTTCGGCTCGTACGCCGACGGGATCCACGAACAGGGCGCGGGCCACGGCAGTCTCGGCACGCTCACGTTCGACCTCTCGAATGCCTGGGTGATCGCCGGCCTGCTGATCGGCGGCCTCATGCCGTTCCTGTTCGCATCGCTTGCCATGCAGGCGGTCGGCCGTGTCGGCGGCGAGGTCGTGCAGGAAGTGCGCCGCCAGTTCCGCGAGAACCCAGGGATCATGGAGGGAACGACGCGTCCCGAGTATGGGCGCGCGATCGACATCGTCACGAAGTCGGCGCTGCGCAGCATGCTGCTGCCTGCGCTCGTTCCGATCGCCTTCCCGATCATCGTCGGGATCATCAACCCGCGCATGCTCGGCGGCCTGCTGATCGGCACGATCGTCACCGGCCTCTTCCTCGCGATCTCGATGACCGCCGGCGGCGGCGCCTGGGACAACGCCAAGAAGACGATCGAGGACGGCGCGCACGGCGGCAAGGGCTCGGACGCGCACAACGCCTCGATCACGGGCGACACCGTCGGCGATCCCTACAAGGACACCGCCGGACCCGCGATCAACCCGATGATCAAGATCGCCAACATCGTCGCGATCCTGATCATTCCGCTGATCATCTCGATTCACGGCTAGCGGCTCGACCGCGCCCGGCATCGCGCAGGCGATGCCGGGCGCGGAGTAGCGTTTACCCGATGAGGCTCGCGCGCCCTACCCACCGGTCGACCGCCGATCTCGCGGTCGCCTTCGTCGTGAGCGTGGCCGCGGTCGCGATCGTCACTGGGGCGATCGCGGCGATCAAGCCGTACGTCCCGGTGCTGAGCCTCGGCGTGCTCTACCTCTTTGCGGTGCTGCCCGTCGCCGTCGCGTTCGGGTTCGCGTTCGCGTTCGTGGTCTCGGTGGCGAGCATGCTCGCCTTCAACTGGTTCTTCCTGCCGCCCGTGCACACGTTCACGCTCGCGGAGAGCTCGAACTGGTTCGCGCTCGCCGTCTACCTCGGAACCGCGGTCGTCGTCAGCGAGCTCGCAGCGCGCACCAGGCGGCGTGCCGCGTCGGCGGAGCAGCGTGAGCGCGAGTCGGCCCTGCTCGCAGACCTCGCGACGGAGCTGTTGCGCGGACGCCTGCTCGAGGAGGAGCTCGAGGAAATTGCGTCTCGAGCGGCGGGCGTGCTCGGAGTTCCGTCCGCGGAGATCCAGCTCGGCGGGGCGAAGCGGCCGCCGAAGGGCGCTGCGCCGCTCCCCCTCGAGGCGGCCGGGCGTGCGGTCGGCACGCTGTACACGCCCGAGGGCGCCGACCCGGATGCCACAGCCGAGCAGCGGTTTCTGCCTGCGCTCGCGGCGCTGCTGGCGGTTGCGGTCGACCGTGCCCGCCTCGAGGCCGAAGCGCTCGAAGCCGAGGCTCTCCGACGTAGCGACCTCGTCAAGACCGCGCTACTGCGCGCGGTGTCGCACGACCTGCGCACACCGCTCACGGGCGTCCGTGCGGCAGTGGGCGCGCTGCGCAATCCGACGCTCCACCTGAGCGACGAGGATCGCGCGGAGCTGCTCGAGACGATCGAGGTCGATGCCGACCGTCTCGCCCGTCTCGTCGGCGACCTCCTGGACCTGTCTCGCCTCGAGGCAGGCGCCGCTGCGCCGGATCAAGAGCTATGGGCTCTGGACGACGTCGTCCGCGAGGCGGTCGACGCGCTCGGTGCGCGCACGCGCGTCGACGTCGTCGGCGAGGCGCCGCTTGTGAACGTCGACGCTGCGCAGGTTCAGCGGGTGCTGGCCAACCTGATCGAGAACGCGCTCCGGTACTCGCCCGCCGACGGTCGCGTCCTCGTGCGCATCACGGCGACGCGCAAGGAGGCGATCGTCCGCGTGGTCGACCAGGGGCCCGGCCTCGCGGAGAGCGAGCTCGAACGCGTCTTCGAGCCGTTCTATCGCAATGACGGCGACACGCGCTCGGGCGCCGGTCTCGGGCTGGCGATCGCACGCGGCTTCGCAGCGGCCAACGGCGGCCGCGTCTGGGCCGAGTCGCGTCCGGGTCAGGGCGCGACGTTCGCGCTGGCGCTGCCGGTCGTCGAGACTCCGGCGGAGCTGCTCGCATGAGCGGCCAACGTGTCCTGATCGTCGACGACGAGCCGCAGATCCTCCGCGCGCTCAGGGCGACGCTGCACGGCGCCGGCTACACCGTCGACGTCGCAGCGACGGCCGAGGAGGCGCTCACGGCGGCAGCTGCGCACCCACCCGAGGCGGTCATCCTCGACCTCGTGCTTCCCGACGGGAACGGCACCGACGTCTGTCGCGAGCTGCGCTCGTGGAGCCAGGCGCCGGTGATCGTGCTCTCAGCCGTGGGCGACGAGCGCCAGAAGATCGCCGCCCTCGACGCCGGCGCCGACGACTACGTCACGAAGCCGTTCAGCGTCGACGAGTTGCTGGCTCGGTTACGCGCGGTGCTGCGCCGCCGCGCGCCCGAGCACGAGCCTGTGCTCACCGTCGGCGATCTGCGGATCGACATCGCCGAGCGTGTTGTCACTGTGCGCGACGAGCGCGTGAAGCTGAGCCCGCACGAGTTCGACCTGCTGCGCGTGCTCGTCCAGAACCGCGGCAAGCTCCTGACCCATCGTGCTCTCCTGCGGGAGATCTGGGGCCCCGCCTATCAGGTCGAGGCGAACTACCTCCACGTGTACGTCTCGCACCTGCGCAAGAAGATCGAGCCGGATCCGTCGAGCCCGCGCTACCTGCTCACCGAGCCGGGTGCCGGCTACCGGTTTGTCGATCCGGCCGACGATCGGCTCTGAGCAGCCCGTCGCGCGGCGTGGCGGGGGAGGCGCGACGAACGTGTTGCCTCCCCCGCTACGGGCGTGCTGCTAGGCGGGTGCGCTCGCGGGCATCGGCGTACGCTCCTCGGCCCGGAGGATCGGAGACGACGGCCTGAAGCCCTTGACGGTGCAGTAGATGCCGAGGAACAACTCCCACAAGAACTCCGGGATCGTCGCGATGCCTTGCAGCCCGCGCAGCGTGCCGCCCGGGTGGTTCCCGGTGAACAAAATGGCCGTCCCGGTGATGATGATGAGCGGCCCGCCGACGAGCCCGAGCCAGGCCACCCGTGGCGGCACGAGGCCCGAGCGGTACATCAGGTAGCCGAGGATCAGTCCGTTGCCCCAGCCGACGATCCAGCCCGGCCCGAGCAGGAACGTCCAATCCTTGATCGCAGCGAGGGTGTAGGCGACCGTGCCTTCAGACGCACCCGCAACCTGCCTCCGCAAGGTGATGATCCCGAGGATGGAGACGATGCCGACGAGGATGAACGTGCACTCGACGATGCGGGCGGTCACATAGCCCAGTGCCAGCTCCTCGCTTTGTCGCTTGAGGATGGGGAAGATCACGACGGCGGTGCCGATGTTCGCGATGATCAGGAGCAGTTCCAGGAAGGCTCCGAACAAGATCCGGTTGTCGTGCCCGGCACCCGCGATGTAGGCCACGGGATCTCTGAGCGCCGGCTCGTACAGCAGCAGCGCCGGGATCGACGTGATGAACGTGATCAGGTAGAGCACGCCGAAGACACGAGCTCTCTTCTGGTCGAGCGACATTCTTGACCCCAACCTTTCCCGGCGACGGTCACGCGGTCTGTCCGCGCTACCTGACCGGCTAGGACGCGAACCTACTCGACCCGGGCCTCACTTTCCAACTCGGATTCGCGGAGGTGATTTGAGCAAACCTTAAGACGGTGTGTCAGAGCATTAGGGGAACGTTGAGACTCACCGTCCTACGTTGGCCGCATGGATCTCGTTCACCGTGGGCGTCCGGCATACACGCCGAAGGTAACGCCGTACACGCCGTTGCTATCCGTCGCTCCTTGGCTGCCGTCCGCGGGCGCCGCACTGGCGCTCGGCGACGTGGCCGGTCTCTCCGGCTCCGAACTGCTCATTGGTCCGGCGTCGCTCGTGCTGTTCGGTCTGTGGCGCGCGGGGCGGAGCTTCCTCGACCGCCATCGGCTGCGCAGCTCCGCCGACGCCTGGATCGCGCAGGGCCACGACGACCCCACGAGTTGGTACGGCTGGCGGATCGCCGAGCTGACCGCGCCCCGCGAGCGAAGGCTGCTGGCCCACTCGCTGCGCACGGTTGTCGGGGATCTCTCCTCGCCGCGTCTGACATCCGCGGCGCCGCTGAACCGAGTTGCGCTACGACCCCACGCCGGCCTGCTGCTCGAGCTCGCGGAGCGCCTCGGCGCGCTCGATCGTCCGGTGAGCGCCGGCGGCATCCTGCAGGTTCAGCGTCTGATCACCAGTCCCGGTAGTCCCCTGTACGCGCCGCCGTCGTTCGCCGCGGCCGTAGAAACCCCTGAACGGACGATCCGCGCGGTGCGCGACGCCCTGGAGGTGTGCTGATGTACGACCTTGCAGCGATCGCAATAGCCCTCGCGTGCTTCGCCGTGATCTTCACGGTGCTCTACGCATTGGATCGCATCTGATGTCGGCTTCCGACGCATTCGGGCTCGCGGTCTCACTCGCCGTGCTCGTCTATCTCGTCTACGCGTTGTTCCGTGGGGAGCGGTTCTAGATGAGCGGCCAGGGCATCTCACAGATCCTCGTCTACGCCATCGCTCTCGTTGCGCTCGGCTACCCGTTGGGCATCTACATGGCCCGCGTCTACGGCGACCGCTTCCTCGTCGGCGGGCCTTTCGGCTGGCTGCGAGGCACCGAGCGCGGGTTCTACCGCCTCGTGCGCACCGACGCGAAGAAGGAGCAGAACTGGAAGAGCTACGGCAAGACGGTGCTGATCTTCAGCGTCGTCGTCATGGGCGTCCTCTACGGGATCCAGCGACTGCAGGGACATCTGTTCCTCAACCCCGATCACATGAAAGCCGTGCCGCCGCACCTGGCGCTGAACACGGCAGCGAGCTTCATCACGAACACGAACTGGCAGTACTACGGCGGCGAGTACACGATGTCGTACCTCACCCAGATGGCCGGGCTTGCGGTGCAGAACTTCGTCTCGGCCGCCGTCGGCATGGCCGTGCTCGCCGCGGTCGTGCGCGGGATTGCGCGCCGCTCCATGGGTACGCTCGGGAACTTCTGGGTCGACCTCTACCGGTCGCTCTTCTACATCCTGCTGCCGCTCTGCCTCATCGTGAGCGCGATCTTGATCTGGCAGGGCGTGCCGCAGACGTTCCATGCGCACGCGACCGTGACGACCCTCCAGGGTGCGCATCAGCAGACGATCGCGCGCGGGCCGGTGGCCTCGCAGATCGCGATGAAGCAGCTCGGCACGAACGGCGGCGGGTACTACAACTCGAACTCCGGCGTGCCGTTCGAGAACCCGACCGGGCTCTCGAACTTCCTCGAGATGCTGGCGATCCTGCTCATTCCGGCGGGCCAGGTGTTCATGTTCGGGAAGATGGTGTTCGCGCGCCGCCACGCATGGATGGTGTTCGCGGCGATGTTCGCCGTCTTCGCGATCGGCCTCGCCGTGAACCTGCCGGCCGAGCAGCACGGATCGCAGGTGCTGCGGACCTCCGGCGTGAACATCACGCAGGGGCACGGTCAGTCGGGCGGCAACATGTCCGACAAGGAGATCCGCTTCGGGCAGGCCGCGACGGCGAATTGGACGGCGGCGACCAGCGACGCGTCGAACGGCTCGGTCAACGGCGGCTTCGACGCGATGACGCCTGCCGGCGGAGCTGTGCCACTCGTCAACCTGTTCCTCGGCGAGGTGATCTTCGGCGGCGTCGGCTCCGGCTTGTACGGGATGTTCTTCTACATCATCATCGCCGTCTTCATCGCAGGCCTGATGGTGGGCCGCACGCCGGAATGGCTCGGGAAGAAGATCGAGGCGCGTGAGATCAAGCTCGCAGCGCTTGGCGCGTTGTTCGTGCCGACGATGGTGCTGACGATGACTGCGGTCGCGATCGTGACCAAGTCGGGGCTTGCGTCGATCTACAACCACGGCGTCCACGGCTTCACGGAGACGCTCTACGCGTACGACTCGCAGGCGAACAACAACGGCAGCGCCTTCGCCGGCTATGGGCTGACGAGCTTCTCCGGCTCGTTCGGCACGGTCGCGTTGCTGCTCGGCCGCTTCGTCCCGCTGCTCGCCGCGCTCGCGCTCGGCGCCTCGCTCGCCGCGAAGAAGACCGTGCCGGCCTCATCCGGAACGTTCCGCACCGACGGGCCGACCTTCGTCGTGCTCCTCGTCGGCGTGATTGCTCTCACCGCGGGGCTCATGATCCTGCCCGCGCTGACCCTCGGACCGATCGTAGAAGGGCTGATGCACTGATGCGCAACCTCGTGAGCTCCGTGCTCGCCATCGTCGTTCTCACCGCTGTGTTCGGCTTCGGCTATCCGGCGCTGATGACCGGCTTCGCCACAGTCGCGTTCCCGAACCAGGCGGGTGGCAGCCTGATCTCCGTGAACGGAAAGGTCGTCGGCTCGAAGCTCGCGGCACAGTCGTTCACCTGGCCGCGCTACTTCCACGAGCGCCCGTCGGGGACTTCACCTGCGTACAACGCAGCCGCCACGACGTTCGCGAACCTCGGCCCGACGAGCTCCGATCTCGCCACGAACGTGAAGGCGGCTGCAGCGGCGATCCTCAAGCTCGAGGGCCCGTACAACCCGGGTCTCACGATCCACCAGATCCCGGTCGACGCGGTCACGACTTCCGCATCCGGGATCGACCCCGACATCTCACCGGCGTATGCCGCGCTGCAGTCGGCACGCGTGGCCGCGGTGCGGCACCTACCGCTCGCGACCGTGCAGAAGCTCGTCAAGCAGAGCACGGACGGCCGCTCGTGGAGCTTCTTCGGCGAGCCGGGCGTCAACGTGCTCGAGCTCAACATCGCCCTCGACAAGCTGGGAGGCAAGTAG
>Ga0265319_1001063_pt1 | contig 17145 bp, 14 predicted proteins | sample 4824metaG_FD_192443 | JGI IMG/M metagenome (GOLD analysis project Ga0265319, IMG submission 192443) | Rhizosphere microbial communities from Carex aquatilis grown in University of Washington, Seatle, WA, United States - 4-8-24 metaG | ecosystem: Host-associated > Plants > Roots > Rhizosphere >...
CGCCGGCGAGCGGGCGGCGGCCGACCCGCAGCTCACGGCGGCGCTCGCGGCGGCGGCGGCGGGCGACGGCGGCGCGCGCAGCGGCGCGGTCGTCACGACCGACCTCTTCTACGACGTCGAGGGCGAGCACGCGGATCCAGGACCCGATCCCACCCACCCCGCGCTGGCGATCGAGATGGAGACGGCGACCGTCTTCCGGCTCGCGACGCTGCGCGGCGTGCAGGCCGGCTGCGTGCTGGCGGTCAGCGACCTGCTCGGCCCGGCGCGCGGGCGCATCGACGCCGAGGCGATGGAGGCCGCCGCCCAGCGGATCGGCCGGATCGCCGCGGCGGCGCTCTCAGCCTGAGGCTGAGTGTCAGGCTCTTCTGGCAGCGGCGCGCTTGCTCGCGGCAGCCGCACGCGTGCGCGTAGCTCTGCCCGTCGCGGGAGCGACCGGTGCCGACCCCGCGGGCGCCGGCGTGCCGAGCTGCCCGGCGACGTCGGCGAGCTGCGCGGCGAGCGCGGACAGCTGGCCCTCGATCGCGGTCAGGCGCTGGTCGAACGCACTCGCCCCGCCCATCGCGCCGACGCGCTCGTCGACGCGGTCGAGCGCGTCCTCGACGCCCTCCAGCCGCTGCGAGACGGAGCGCACGCGGCGGGTCAGCCGCTCGAGGTCGCCCGCGGAGGGCAGGTTGAGCGCGCCCATCGCGACCTCCTGCGCCTGCGCTGCCTTCTCGCGCGCGTCGAACGCCCGCGAGATCGCGCCGCTCACGAACGGGCTCTCGAGCAGCTCCTGCGCGAGCTTGCCGAGGGCGTCCTCGCTCTGACGTGAGATGCGGGCGCGGAGCCCGTCGTTGGCGGTGGTGTCGCTGGTCATCGTCCCCCCTCGCGGGGTCGGGGTCGCGGGCGCGGCGGACCATAGCGCAGCCATTGCGCCACGACCGCCGGCAGCCCCGCCCGGCCGCCCGCAGCTTCACGGCAGCTTCACGGCGGCTTTAAACCGCTCGTTTACGGTCCCTGCCGAACGGGTGTGGTACTCAAGGGCTGCGTTGGTTGCGCCGATGGTCTGTGGACCTGTGCAACGCGCGGGTCCGGCCATCTGCAAACACGCGGGTTCTTCTTTGCATACGTCAAGGTCACTCGGTAGCTTCCAGGGAGATCGCCGACGCGGCGGTCGTTCGACCGGGCCGCGCAGGGCGGCCGTGCGTGAGGAGCTCAAGAGCCGTATGAGGAGCAAGCCGTTTCGCATCGCCGCGCCGATCTGCACGATCGCGCTGCTGCTGCTGGCGCTCCTGTCCGGCCCCGCGACCGCCGAGCCGCGGCGCCTGCTCGTGACGCTGATGGGCGGCAGGCAGGTGACGCTGACGGTCGACGCCCCCGCGGGCACGCCCGTCGCCAGCATCCCGCTGCCCGACCTCGGGATGCCGGTCGTGAGCGTCGCCGAGCTGGCGAGCGCGGCGCCGCCCGTGACGACGGTCGCGACGACCACGGCGAGCACCGGGACCACGATCACGGGCCCGCCGACGACGATCGCGGGCCCGGCGACCACCGGCGCGACCACGCCCACGACGACGACCGGCCCCGACGTCGGCGGCGTCGTCAAGCCGAAGGGTCAACCTAAGGGTGAGACTTCCGGATCCGCGGTCGCCGTCCCGCCGACGACGACGCAGTCCGCCGCCGGCGGCCAGGGCACACTCCAGGATGCGAGCGGCTCGACCACCACGACGACGCAGACCCAGACCGGCGCCGCGCCGACCCCCTCCGCGCCCGGCTTCACGGTCGCGCCCCTCGGGCCCGCGCCGATCGGGGTGCCGAACTTCTTCATCGACAACTTCCGCATACCGCCGTTCCTGCTGCCGATCTACCAGGCCGCCGGCATCCAGTACTCGGTGCCGTGGCAGGTGCTGGCGGCGATCAACGAGATCGAGACCGACTACGGGCGCAACCTGTCGGTCTCCAGCGCGGGCGCGATCGGCTGGATGCAGTTCATGCCGTCGAGCTGGGCGACGTACGGCGTCGACGCCAACGGCGACGGCGTGAAGGATCCGTACAACCCGGTCGACGCGATCTTCGCCGCCGCGCGGTACCTGAAGGCCGCCGGCGCCGACACGAACCTCTCGCGCGCCATCTTCTCCTACAACCACGCCGACTGGTACGTGCAGTCGGTGCTGCTGCGGGCGCGCGTGATCGGCGGCATGCCGGCCGACCTCGTCGGCTCGCTGACCGGCCTGACGGAGGGCCACTTCCCCGTCGCCGCCCGCGCGACGTACGCAGACGGGCTGAACACCAAGGCGGCGACGCGCCGCGTGCACAGCGGCAACGCGGCCGTGCCGGTCGACGGCAACCCGGCGCGCCGCTCGATCAACATCTTCGCGAGAGCCGGCGCCCCCGTGATCGCCGTCAACGACGGCCGCATCGTGAAGCTCGGCCAGAACGCCCAGCTGGGCAACTTCGTCGTGCTCGAGGACGTCTACGGCAACCGCTACACGTACAGCCACCTCGGCTCGCTCGCGAGCAGGTACCCCGTGCCGAAGCCGGAGTCGCAGACGGCGAGCACCGCGGCGAACACGGAGCTGGAGCTGGCGAAGCCCGACGCGAAGCCGACCGTCCCGGCCACCGCCGGAGCCCAGCCGGCCGCGAGCACCCCGGCCGCCGCCCCGCAGGCGAGCGGGTCGGGCGGTCAGGCCAACGCGCCCGCCGACACGACCGCATCCGGGGCCTCCACGAAGGAGCGGCTGTTCGCGAATCCCGAACGGCCCGCCGCCTACTCGGCCGGCGGCAAGCAGCAGCTCGCCGAGCTGGGCCAGCCGCTGCAGAGCTTCGACGGCTACTTCACCGACGCGCTCCAGCTCGACCCGCGCGACTACGTGCTGAAGCCGCTGCAGGCCGGCGCCTCCGTGATCGCCGGCACGATCCTCGGCCGCATCGGCAAGACCGACCCGGTGCTCGCGCCGCACGTCGAGTTCGCGATCCGCCCCGCCGGTCGCGGCGCGCCGCTGATCGACCCGAAGCCGATCCTCGACGGCTGGAAGCTGCTCGAGTCGACCGCGATCTACCGCGCGAACGGCAAGAACGCGTTTACCGCCGCCAACGGCGCGGCCCCGTCGATCGGCCAGGTGCTGCTGATGAGCAAGGAGCAGCTGCAGCAGCGCGTGCTCTCCGACCCGAACGTCGACATCTACGCCTGCGGCCGCCAGGACATCGCCGCCGGCCGCATCGACCGGCGCGTGCTGGCGACGCTCGAGTTCCTCGTCGCGAGCGGCCTCAAGCCGACGGTCAGCGCGCTCGAGTGCGGCCACAGCTACCTCACGACGTCCGGCAACGTCTCCGAGCACTCGACCGGCGACGCCGTCGACATCTCCGCCGTGAACGGCATCCCGATCGCCGGCCATCAGGGCTCCGGCTCGATCACGGACATCACGATCCGCCGGCTGCTGACGCTCCAGGGCGCGATGAAGCCGCACCAGATCATCAGCCTGATGACCTACCCCGGGGCCGACAACACGCTCGCGCTGCCCGACCACTGGAACCACATCCACGTCGGCTTCCACCCCGCGGGCAGCCTGCTCGGCGATCAGAAGCTGCAGACGATCCTCAAGCCGAGCCAGTGGACCAAGCTCGTGCAGCAGCTCGCGTCGATCCCGAACCCGGTGGTCCCGCAGCAGGCCTCGAAGTACGCGATCAAGGACGGCCCCGGCGACTGACGCGGCCGCCGTGCCCGCCGCCGCGGACACCGCGGACGAGCGGCGCGCCTTCCGCTTCGTGCAGTTCGAGTTCCCGTGGGCGCTCGGTCCCGCGGACGGGCGCTACGTCGTGCGCGCGGCGGCGGACGCGCCCCCGTCGCACGTGCTGGTGCTCGCGACGCTCGGCGCGCCCGAGCGCCGGCGGCTGCGCGGCCGGCGCGCCCGCGACGTCGCGCCGCAGCCCCCTCCCGCGCCCGTGACGACGGCGCGCGCGACGGTCGTCGACGCCGATCCGGTGAGTGCAGACGAGGCCGAGCGCTGGCTCGCCGGTGCGGGCCAGGAGGACGCCGAGCGCGCGCTCGCGCACGTGGCGCGCGCGGTGCGCGCCCATCGACTCGCCGACGCGGATCCGGCCGTGCACGAGCCGGCGCTCGCGCAGGCGCTGTCCGTGCGGGCCGGCTACGGCGCCGGGGAGCAGGTCGCCGACGGCCGCTGGAGGGCCGCCCGCGAGCTGCCGCCGGCGGGCCCGGGCCGGCGCCGGCGCGTCGCCGGGCTGCGACCGCAGGAGCGGCTCGCCGCGCTGCTGGGCGGACACGCCGACCCGCTCGCCTGCGAGGAGCTGGCGCTGCGGGCGCGGCACGACCTCGACCACGGCCAGCTGCGCGAGGCGGCCCTCCAGCTGCGGGCAGCGCTCGACGCGGCGCTCGCCGAGCTGGCGCCCGCGGCGGACTCCTCCGCAGACATGGCAAGACGGCTCGAGGAGCTGCGGGAGCTGCGGCCGGCGGTCGCGGCGCTCGCCGACGAGGTGCTCGGCGGGGTCATGCCGCCCGCGGCGAGCGAGGCCCTCGCGGCTGCCCTGCAACGTCTGGAAGCGGCGCTGCGGTCGCGGATCGCGAGCGATCTCTCACCCTCAGGTTCAACCTAAGGGTAGCTCCCTCAACGGCCGGTGAAGGCAGGCGGGCGCTTCTCGAGGAAGGCCGCGATGCCCTCTCTCGCATCCGCGGAGGCGAACACCTCCGCGAAGGCCGCCTGCTCGGCGGCGATCCCGGCGTCGAGGTCGGCGTTCGCCGACACGCGCTTGATCTGCGCGACGGCGAGCGGCGCCTGCGCGGCGAGCGTCTCCGCCAGCGCGAGCGCGGTACCGAGCAGCTCCTCGTCGGGCACGACGCGGTTCGCGAGCCCGCAGGCCGCGGCCTCCTCGGCTGAGATCGGGTCGCCGACGAGGTTCAGCTCGAGCGCCTTCGCCGGGCCGACAAGGCGGGCGAGGCGCTGCGTCCCGCCGAAGCCGGGGATGATCCCGAGCTTGATCTCCGGCTGGCCGAAGCGCGCCGAGGCGGCGGCGATGCGCAGGTCGCACGCCATCGCGAGCTCGCAGCCGCCACCGAGGGCCAGGCCGTTGACCGCTGCGATCGTGACGATCGAGCTGCGCTCGAACGCGCGCAGCAGCTCGTGCGTCCCGGCGACGTAGGCACGGCCGGTCGCCTCGTCCATCGCCGTGAAGGCCTTGATGTCGGCGCCGGCGCAGAACAGGCGCGCGTTCGCCGACGCGATCACGAGCGCCCGCACGGCGCTGCCGTCGAGCGCCTCCCAGGCGCGCCGCAGCGCGTCCACCGTCTCGGGCGAGAGCGCGTTCGCGGGCCGGTGGTCGAGCCAGGCGATCGCGACCCGGCCGCGGGTCTCGAGCTTGACGAGCGCGTCCTCCCAGCCGGCATCCGGGCGCGGGACGTTCGGGGGGTCAGGAGCAGTCACGGCCAAGGATTGTACGTCCCGGCGAACCATTGCGGCCTGCCGGTCATCGCGCGGGCCAGTTGGCGCACAGACGTTTAGGTACGCAGACGTACCGGCTTGACCCGGTCCCCGGTCAGCCGGTACTCATCATCGCTCGCTCGCCTTCGACAAGGGGAAACACCATGGTTCCGGCCGCCATGGGTCGCAAGGCGATGGTCGCCGTCATGTGCGCCGTCGCCGTGTGTCCATTCGCAGTGCTTATGTCAAGCCAAGTCGCTCATGCCGACGAACCGGTGCCGCTCGGGCAGGTTCCGCAGAGCGACGCCCAGCCGCCCGCGGACGCAGGCGCGGCGGCGAGCGCGAACAACACCGACTGGCAAGGCCAGGCGTCCGGCGGCGACTGGCTCGACAACGCATCGGCGTCGGACTGGTCATGGAACGACTGGTACCCGGAAGACGAATCCGTGACGCCGTCCGACGCGACGCTCCCGGACGCGACCGCAGGGGAAGCACCGCCGACCGATGCGGCGCCCGTGGAAGCGGCGCCCGTGGACGCCGCCGCACCGGCCGACGCCAGCCTGTCCGCGGATGCCCTGCTGGCCGCCCCACTCACGGCGGCGGCGATCGTCGCGACCGATGTGCTGGCGGCGCCCACGTTGACGATCTCGGGGACGACGCTCTCGTGGACCCCGACCACGGGGGTCGGCTCGTACGTCTTCGTGCGAAAGGTCCCGGGCCAGGCGGACCAGTACTCGATCGTCTCCGGGACGTCGATCGTGCCGCCGGCCGTGCCGGGGCAGACGGTCAACTACAGCGTGCGCACGAACGTCAGCGGCAGCAGCTGGGCGCCCGAGGTCTCGATCGCGTACCCCACACCACCGCCCACCCCGACACCGCCGCCCACGGTCAACGTGCTCGCGGCCCCGAGCCTGAGCGTCTCGGGCACGACGGTGACGTGGAGCGCGACTCCGACGGTCAGCGCGTATGTCTTCGTGCGCAAGGTCCCGGGGCTCGCGGACCAGTACACGCTCGTCAGCGGGACGTCGATCGTGCCGCCGGCCGTGCCCGGGCAGACCGTGAACTACAGCGTGCGCACGAACGTCAGCGGCAGCAGCTGGGCGCCCGAGGTCTCGATCGCGTACCCCGCATCGCCGACCCCGACCCCGACCCCCACCCCGACGCCCACGCCCACGCCGTCCCCGCAGCCGGTCGACGGCACGTTCCAGATGGGCGTCGTCGCCGGCTCGGCGCTGTCGTACGAGCTGCCGTTCGTCGAGAAGCTCGGCGCGCACACCGCGCGGATGGAGTTCAGCGCCGACACGTCGGCGTCGAGCATGGCCTCGACGATCGACGCCTACGCCAAGGCCGGGATCCGGCCGCTGCTGCTGGCGACCTTCCCCGCCGGCATCCCGACGAGCGCGGAGGCGCAGAACGTCGGCACGTGGGCCGCCGCGTACGGCCCCGGCGGCTCGTTCTGGCAGGGCAAGAGCTACCCCGCGAACACCGCGGTGACGGACATCGAGTTCGGCAACGAGACGAGCTACAGCTACCAGTTCTCCGACAACTCGCTGGCGACGTACTCGAGCCGGGCGCAGACGTATGCGCTGCGGGCGGCCGACGCCGCGAATGCGATCCGCGCGGCCAATGCGAGAGTCGGGCTGCTCGCGCAGGGCGACGACGCCGTGAACGGCACCGCCTGGGTGACGAGCATGCTCAAGGCCGTGCCGAACCTCGCCGACCTCGTGGCGGGTTGGACGATCCATCCGTACGGCCCCAACTGGGCGACGCGGATCGACTCGACGGTCAACGCGGCCAAGGCCGCCGGCGCGCGGGATCTGCCGATCTGGATCACCGAGTGGGGCCTCTCGACCGACGACGGCCGCTGCCTCGACGACAACTACGGATTCAGCGTCTGCATGACGTACGCCTCCGCCGCGACGACGCTGCACAGCGCGCTGGCGGGGATGCAGAGCCGCTACGGCAGCAGGCTCGGCGCGTTCTTCCTCTACCAGGCGCACGACCAGTACGCCTCCGGCACCCAGACGGGGCGCGAGGCCTACTTCGGCGCGCTGCAGAGCAACGGCGCGACGAAGGGCCCCTACACGACCGAGGTCAAGGCGGACTTGGCCGTGAACTGACGCATGGCAACTCCAGGCCCGGGGGAGTGTTCTTGGCGCAGAGCCACCACGAACCCGGAGCGCACATGAGATCCCTGAAGGTCGCCCTGCTGGCGAGCGCCGTCGTGAGCCTCGCCGCCGCGAGCGCCGCGCAGGCGGCGAGCCCCACCGTCACGACGGGCAGCGCGTCCTCGGTCGCCACCACCGCGGCGACCGTCCACGCCGACGTGAACCCCAACGGCGCCGAGACGACGTACGCGTTCCAGTACGGGACGAGCACCGCCTACGGCATCCAGACGAGCGGGCACAGCGCGGGCAGCGGGACGAGAACGGTGGCCGTATCCGTGCGGATCGCGGGGCTGACGCCCGGCGTCCGCTACCACTACCGCGTCATCGCCTCCAACGCCAGCGGCACCACCGTCGGCTCCGACCAGTCGGTCAGAACGACGCTGCCGCCGGCCAAGGCGCCGACGGTGCTCGGCACCGCGCCGTTCGCGCCGAGCGCCACCGGCGTGACGTTCACCGCGCTGCTGAATCCGGGCGGCGCCTCGACGACCTACCGCTTCCAGTACGGCACCTCGACGGCGTACGGGCTGGAGACGTTCGGCAAGTCGCTGAGCGCGGGCGTCCGGCCGGAATCGGTGAGCTTCGGCATCAACTCGCTCGCGTCGCACACGACCTACCACTTCCGCGTCGTCGCCTCCAACCGCGCCGGCACGACCTACGGCCCCGACACGCTCGCGCAGACCGGCCCGTTCCCACCCGGGCAGCTCGTCGTCACGGCGGGGCCGCAGCGCCAGCGCCGCTCGCACCCGTTCTACGTCGCGAAGGGGCACCTCGTGCTCGGCTCCGGCGTCTCCCCCACGGTCGGCTGCGGCAGCGGGCGGGTGAGCGTGTGGCTCACCTCGGGCCGCCATACGGTCGGGCACACGCACACGGACCTGAGCGCCGGCCACTGCAGCTTCCGCGTGCGGCTGCGCGTCAGCGTCGCGTCGAACGTGACGCACCTGCGCGTGCACATGCGCTTCGGCGGCAACGCGATCCTCACGCCGGTCGACGCGCGCACGTTCCTCGTCGGGATCGGCTGACGGGCAGGACGCACGGCCGCGAACGCACGACGGCCCCGGTGGGGCAACCGGGGCCGTCGTCGCGCGCGGGGGGGCTTGCGTCGCGCCGGGAGCGCGACGGGAAGACCCTAGACGCCGGCGGCCGCCGGCTCCTCGATGCGGCGCGGGAGCAGCGTCTCGCGGGCGATCACGAGGCGCTGGATCTGCGCCGTGCCCTCGTAGAGCTGCATGATCTTCGCGTCGCGCATCAGCTTCTCGACGGGGTACTCCTTGATGAAGCCGTAGCCGCCGTAGACCTGCACGGCGTCGGTCGCGATCTTCATCGCGGCGTCGGCGGCGAAGCGCTTGGCGTGCGAGGAGAGCAGCGTGTTGCGCTGGCCCTGGTCGAGCATCACGGCCGACTTCCAGGTCAGCAGGCGGGCGGCCTCCACGTCCGTCGCCATGTCGGCGATCATGAACTGGATCGCCTGGTGCATCGCGATCGGCACGCCGAACTGGACGCGCTCCTTCGAGTAGTCGATCGCGAACTCCATCGCCGCGCGCGCGATGCCGGTCGCCATCGCCGCCACGCCGGGGCGCGTGCGGTCGAGCGTCATCATCGCGAGCTTGAAGCCCTTGTTCTCCTCGCCGATCAGGTGGTCGGCGGGGATCTCGACGTCGTTGAAGGAGACGGTCGCCGTGTTCGACGCCCGCTGGCCCATCTTGTCCTCCTTCTTGTCCACCACGACGCCGGCGTCGCGAGGGACGATGAAGGCGGAGATGCCGCGGTGGCCGGCCTCCTTGTCGGTCTTCGCGTACACCGTGTACCAGTTGGCGTAGCCGCCGTTGGTGATGAAGCACTTCGAGCCGTTGATGACCCACTTGTCGCCCTTCTTGACGGCAGTGGTCTTCATGCCGGAGACGTCGGAGCCGGCGTCGGGCTCGGTGAGGCAGAAGGAGGCGAGCAGCGGCGCCTCCGTGAGGCGGCCGAGGTACTCCTTCTTGAGCTCCTCGGAGGCGCCGAGCACGACCGGCGCAGCGGCGAGGCCGTTGCAGCCGACGGAGGTCTGGATGCCGGAGCAGCCCCACGACAGCTCCTCCTCGATCAGGCAGCCGTCGAGGTAGCCGGCGCCGGGGCCGCCGTACTCCTCCGGGATGTGGGTGTTCATGAGCCCCACCTCCCACGCCTTCTCGATGATCTTCTCCGGCCAGGTGCCGTCCTTGTCGTACTCCCAGGCGACCGGGCGGATCTCCTTCTCGGCGAAGTCGTGCGCCATCTCGCGCAGGTTCTTCTGCTCGTCGGTCAGCGTGAAATCGACCACCGTCTTCTCCTTGTGGCGCAGACAGATTGACTGGTCAGTCAATACCTGCTCCCAAGGGTAGCGAAGGTGCCCCGCGCCCCACAAGCCGGAGGCGGAGGAGCCCGTCGTCGCGGTTGGATAGGGTGCCCGCATGGCCCGCCCGCGCCGCTTCGAGATCGACGAGCTGCTCGTCCGTCCCGGGACCTACCTGAACCCGCAGACCGAGGTCCTGATCGTCGTCGACGACTCCGCCGACATCGACCAGGCGACGCTCGAGGGAGACAGCGGGACCGGCGAGGGCGACTGGGTGCTCGTCTCCGACGAGACCCCGATCGACGAGGCCACCCGCGACGAGCTGCTGGAGGGCTTCCAGGCGACCTACCACGAGGGCGGCCCCAGCGCCGTGCTCGACGACGAGGACGAAGACGACCTCGACGACGAGGAAGACGAGCTGGAGCCGGACCCCGACGTCGAAGAGCTCGACTAGGCGAAGGCGAACGCCAACGCGAGGACCGCGTAGACGGCGAGCAGCTGCACGCCCTCGAACCAGGTCGACTCGCCCTCGTCGGTGACGTGGGTGGCGATCAGGACGGCGAGGAACAGCCCGCCCAGCTCGAAGCCGTTGAAGACGAGCGCCATCGGCGCCGGGCCGATCAGGAACGAGACGAGCACGAGCACGGGCGTGACGAACAGCGCGATCTGGGCGCTCGAGCCGATCGAGATGTTGACGGCGAGGTCCATCTTGTCCTTGCGCGCGACGAGCACGGCGACCCAGTGCTCGGCCGCGTTGCCGACGATCGCGACGACGATCGCGCCGACGAAGAACTCGGTCAGGCCGATCGACTTGGCCGCCGCCGAGATCGAGCCGACGAGGATCTCCGACATGCCGGCCACGGCGACGCCGGCCAGCGCGAGCATCGCGATCGAGCGGCGCACGCTCCACCCCGCTCCGCCGTGCTCGTCGCGGTCCTCGGGCGGGTTGAAGAGGTCGCGGTGGGTGCGCAGCGAGAAGATCAGCCCCGCGCCGTAGGAGAGGATCAGCACGATCGCGACCGCGAGCGACAGGTGCTCGACGGTCGAGCCGTACGAGACGCGCGCCGCGCCCGGGCTCGGCAGCCCTTTGCCCTCGACCAGCTCGAAGATCGCCGGCATCGCCATTGCGGCGACCGCGAGCAGCAGCATCGAGGACTGCGCGACCGCGCTGACGCGGTTGAAGTGCTGACGGTCGCGTCCGAGGCCGCCGGCGAACATCGACGCGCCCATCACGAGCAGGACGTTGCCGATCACCGAGCCGATCAGCGAGGCCTTGACGACCTCCTGCAGCCCGGCGCCGAGCGCGAACAGCGCGATGATCAGCTCGGGGGCGTTGCCGAACGTGACGTTCAGCAGGCCGCCGATGCCCGGCCCGGAGCGCGCCGCCAGCTCCTCCGTCGCGCGGCCCATCAGCGCGGCCGTCGGGATCACGCCGAGCGCCGAGCTGACGAAGATCGCGACCGCCGAGGCGCCCGCGACGTCGAGCAGGATCGCGAGCGGGATGAACGGGACGAGCAGGTAGGGCCAGCCGTCGCCGCCGAGCAGGAACCGCCGCCGGTCCGGCCGCTGTGTGGGCTCGACGCTCACGGGTGCGGAACGATACGCGAGGCGGCCCCGCGAACCGTCGCGGCGGAGCCCGCGACCCGCCCGCGCCGCCGGGCGCGGACGGGGTCGCGAGGGTCGCCTGGGACCGCTACTGCGTCAGCAGCGAGGCGCACTTCTGCGCCTCGGTGACGTTCGAGCCGGCTCTCTGGATGCACTTCGCGTACGCGTTCAGCTGCGTCGAGCTCGCGCCGCCGGAGCTGCCCGAGCTGCCGCCGAGCGCGCTGCCGCCGAGCGCTCCGCCGAGCAGGCCCTGGAACTGGCCGAGCAGCTCGTTGAGCGGACGGCTGCTGGCCGGCGCCTGGATCGTCTGCGGCTGGTTGAGGTCGGACAGCTCGATCGACAGGTTGACGTCGACCGATCTCGTCGCGCCTCTCGGCGGGACGACGCTGAGCGCGAGCGTCAGCTTGCGCAGCGTGTGGTCGCTCTGGCCGCTCCACACGTCGATCGTGGCGCTCTTGACGGCCTGCTCGATCTGCGTGCGGGCGGACGCCGGCAGGCTGCTCGGCACTCTGCCGCCGGGGACACCGGGTATGCCACCGGAGCTGACTCTCGCGAGCAGCTTGTCGACGTCGTTCAGCAGCGCGTTGACGTCGACCTTGGCGCTGATGTGGTCGGTCTGCACGCCGCCGACCGACTCGGTCCCGACGACGGTCGGGTCCTGCAGCCAGCCGAGCGGGTCGATCCCGAGCGCGGACAGGCTCGAGTGCTGCGTGGAGCCCTGCTGCTGGGATCTTCTGAAGGACTGCTTGAGCTGGTCGAGCACCTGCGCCGGTACCTCGTAGGAGGTCCCGCCGAAGTTCACGAACAGCTGGTCGCTCGTGGACAGCAGCCCGGCTCTGAGGCCCTGGCCCTGCGCGCTGGCGTCGAGCGCGAGGTCGAACTTCGGCAGCTGCCCGGAGCCGACGCTCTGGAACGGCCCGGATATGGTCGCCTGGATCGGCCCTCTGATCGACGTGCCGCCCGTCACGTCGACTCTCAGCTGGACGTTCGCCTTGCCGCTTCTGATCTGGTGAGTGCCCGTGAAGGTCTCTCTCAGCAGCGTCTGGGCGTTCGCCGAGCTGCCCCCGGAGTTGCTGCTTCCGCCGCACGCGGCGAGCGTCAGCGCGACGACCGCGAGCGCGAGCAGCGCGACGATCGCGCGTGCCCTGTGTTGCACGAACCGATGGGTGAAAAGCACCTGCAAATCTCCTTGAGCGACGTGGCGGCCGAGCGCGCGAGCGTAGCATCCGTCTGCATGCGCTCCGTGCGCCTCCTCCTTTGCATCTCCATCGTTGCAGGTACGTTGGTCGGGACCGTTCAGACGACGGTGGCCGCGGCCGCGAGCCGCGTGCTGGTGATGGATCGCGCGGGCCACGTGCACGCGCGCGTCGACCCCTCCCTGCCGGCCGGATCGGCGTGGCCGCCGCCGGCCGCCGGAGCGGTTGCGGCGGCCGCCCCGAGCCGCGGCACGACGAGACGCCCGCCCGAGCGGACCGTCCGCGGCGAGCTGCAGCGGCTGCTCGCCGCGCACGCGATCGACGCTCCGACGCAGGCGCGCTACCGGCGCGCGTTCGACGACGCGGTCCGCACTGCGCGGCGGCTGACCGGCACGCGCCGCAGCGAGCTGCAAGCCGTGATCGACATCCTCCACGGCATCGCCGCGCGCGGCCAGCTGACCGCCGCGCGCCTGCCGGTGCTGTTCGAGACGCTCGAGCGCAACCGCCAGTGGTGGACGACCGGCAGCCTGCTCAGCTACGGCCAGCGCGTCGAGTTCTCCGACAGCGAGCTGGTGTGGGAGTCCTATCCCGGCCAGGGGATCCAGCTGCAGGTGCTCGGCACGTTCGGCAAGGCCAACGGCCTGTGGATGGCGAAGGACGACGCCAAGCTGCGCGCGCTGCTCGACGAGATGCTGCCGCTCGCCGCCCAGCGCGGCGGCGCGCTCGCGTGGGAGTACTACTTCGGCTTCGGCGGCGGGGTGCCGCCGTGGACGAGCGCGATGTCGCAGGCGACGGGCATCCAGGCGCTCGCACGCGCGTCACAGGAGCTGCACGACCCGGCCTACCTGGCGGCGGCGAGCAAGGCGCTGAAGCTCTTCTCGCTGCGCCCGCCGGTCGGCGTGCAGGTGCCGACGCGCGCCGGCGTGCGCTACCTCCTGTACTCGTTCGCACCCGGCGAAATCGTCATCAACGCCTTCGTGCAGACGCTCGTCGGGCTCTACGACTACGCGCAGATCGCCCACAGCGCGACCGCGGGCCGGCTGTTCCGCGCGGGCGACCGCCAGGCGCGGCTCGACGTCCGCGCCGGCGACACGGGCGCCTGGTCGCTCTACCAGCTCGGCGGCCCGGAGTCGGACCTCTCCTACCACCAGCTGCTCACGGGCTTCCTGCAGAACCTCTGCCAACGCACGAGAACGGCGGTGTACTGCACGACCGGCGCCGCGTTCGCGAGAGACATGAAGACGCCGCCCGCGATGACGCTGGTGACGAGACGCGTGCGCGGCGGCAGCTCTGCGCTCGTGCACTTCACCGTGGCGAAGGTCGCGCGCGTAGGCATGACGATCAGACGCGACGCCGACGGCACGACGGTCCTCAGCACGAGCGCGAGCGTCTCGCGCGGCGCGCACGCCTACGGCTGGACGGTCCCCTCCACCCCCGGCACGTACGACGTCACGCTGACCGGCACCGACCTCGCCGGCAACGGCGGACGCACGACGGGCACCATCGCAGTGCTCGGCGGCAGACCGCGCGCGTAGAATCGAGCGCGTGGCCGCCGCGTCCGCGAGAACCTGGATCCTCACCGGCTCGCCGGAGAACTACGCGGCCACCCGCGAGCACGGCTACCGCGTGATCGGACTGAAGGAGCGCAACCGCAACCGCGCGCTGGAGATCGTCCCCGGCGACCGGATCGTGCTCTACCTGACGCGCGTGATGGCGTTCGCCGCCTCGATCGTCGTGACCGGCGAGCTGTACGAGGACCGCGAGAAGATCTGGCCGGGCAAGCCGGGCAAGGCCGACCCGTACCCGTGGCGCTTCGAGACGGAGCCCGAGCTGGTGCTGGCGGAGGACGCGTGGGTGCGCGCCGAGACGCTCGTGGACGAGCTGGAGCACATCGGCAAGTGGCCGCGCGAGCACTGGAAGCTCGCGTTCCAGGGCCAGATGCGCGCGGTCTCCGAGCACGACGCGGACGTCCTGCTCGCCCGCCTGCGCGCCGCGGACCCGGCACGGGCATGAGCGAACGGCTCGGCGGGGCGCTCGCGCGCCTGACCGCGGCCTGGCGGGCGCTCACGCCCGAGGGGCGGCTGGCGGCCGTCGCCGCGCTCGCGCTGTTCGTGACGATGCTGCTGCCGTGGTACACGCTGCAGGGGAGAAACGTCAGCAAGAGCGTCACGGCGTTCGGCGCCTTCTCGTTCGTCGAGGCGGCGGTCCTGCTGGTCGCGATCGCGGTGCTCGCGCTGCTGTTCCTGCGCACCGAGCAGGCGACGTTCCACCTGCCGGGCGGCGACGGCTCGGTCGTGATGGCCGCCGGCCTGTGGGTGATGGTGCTGCTCGTGTGGCGGCTGTTCGACAAGCCGCACGCCGACGCGCTCGTCGGCGTCGACTGGGGGATCTTCTTCGCGCTGGGCGCCGCCGGCGCGCTCGCCTACGCCGGCTCGCGCATGCGCCGGGCGCAGCGCCCGCCGGCGCCCCAGGTCCGCCGGCGCACACGCCCGCGCCCGGCGACCGAGTCCCCCCCGCCGCCGCCCGGCACGAGCGTCACGCAGGTGCTGCCGCCGGAGCGACCGCGCCGCCGCGCGCGGCCGGCCGCCCCGGACGACCAGCTGACGATCCCGCTGCCGCCGGCCGACGACGAGCTGGCCTGAGGTTCTCGAGCAGCCGGCGGACGGCGCAGGCCCCGTCGCTATCGTTCGCCGTCCGATGCCCCCCGTCGAGCCCACATCCGTCGAGCAGGTCTCCGACGGCCTGCGCTCCGTCGGCTACCTGCCCGGCGAGTCGACCGCGCTCGTCTCCTACCTCGCCGCCAAGCTCGGCAAGCCGGTGCTCGTCGAGGGCCCGGCCGGCGTCGGCAAGACGGAGCTGGCGAAGGCGCTCGCCAAGTTCCTCGGCCGCGAGCTGGTGCGCCTGCAGTGCTACGAGGGCCTCGACGAGGCGAAGGCGCTGTACGAGTGGAACTACCGCAAGCAGCTGCTGCGGATCCAGGCGGAGGCGTCCGGCACCGGCTGGGACGCGGTGCAGGAGGACATCTTCGGCGAGGAGTTCCTGCTCGCGCGGCCGCTGATGACGGCGATCGCCTCCGAGCAGCCGGTCGTGCTGCTGATCGACGAGATCGACAAGACCGACCAGGAGTTCGAGGCGATGCTGCTCGAGCTGCTGAGCGACTTCCAGATCTCGATCCCCGAGTTGGGGCGGATCGACGCGCGCACGCAGCCGGTCGTGCTGCTGACGTCGAACAACTCGCGCGAGCTGACCGAGGCGTTGAAGCGCCGCTGCCTGTACCTGTGGCTCGACTACCCGGGCGTCGAGCACGAGCTGGAGATCGTGCGGCTGCACACGCCGGAGCTGAGCGAGACGATCGCGCGCAAGCTCGTCGCGATCGTGCAGGAGGTGCGCGAGCTGGACCTCAAGAAGCCGCCGTCGATCGCCGAGTCGATCGACTGGGCGCGCGCGCTGCTGCTGCTCGGCGCCGAGGATCTCGACGCGCAGACCTTCCGCCAGACGATGTCGGTGATCGTCAAGCACCGCACCGACCTCGACACGGTCGCCGCGCGCGTCGGCGTGCGGCTCGAGGGAGCGCCTGACGGTGCGCCCTCGCGCTGACGGGCGCGGGCATGGCGCGGTCGGGTCCCTCGACGCGAGGCTGATCGGCTTCACCGAGGAGCTGCGCGGCGAGGGCGTCGCGATCGGGACGTCGGAGCTGCTCGACGCGTTCGCGGCGCTGGGCGAGGTGCCGTGGACCGCGCGCCGGGACTTCAAGGAGGCGCTCGCCGCGACGCTGGCGAAGTCGCCGGAGGACCGGCGCGTGTTCGAGCTGGTGTTCGACCGCTTCTTCTTCCGCGCCGCCGAGGCGGAGGCGGCGGTGCAGGGCGTCACCGAGGGCGAAGGCTTCGAGGACGCCGCCCAGATCGACGTCGACGCGCTGCGCGAGCAGATCGCGCAGGCGCTGCAGGAGGGCGGCTCGGAGGGCGAGATGCGCGACCTCGCGCGGCTGGCGATCGCCGCCTTCGGCGAGCGCGGCGAGGGCTCCGGCGTGATCGGCGTGGACGTGCAGCGGATCCGCCGCTCGCTCGGGCTGCGGGCCGAGCCGCAGCCAGACTTCCCGGAGGGCGACCCGCGGCGCGAGGGCGTCCCGCGCGACCAGTTGCGCAAGTTCGAGCAGCAGCTGCGGCGCGAGCTGGAGCGCGGCCAGATCGAGCGCACGAGACAGCTGCCGCCGGCGCGGCCGCTGAGCGAGCTGGACCGCTCGCTGCCGGGCGGGCCGATCCAGGATCTGGCAGCAGTGCACAAGGTCGTGGCGCAGCTCAAGCGCCGGTTGGCGACGCAGGGCAAGGAGTTGCGCGGGCGCAGACGCCATGCGCACGTGGACGTGCGGCGGACGATGCGCGCGTCGCTGCAGACCGGCGGCGTGCCGGTGGAGCTGAAGTACCGCCCGCTGCGGCCGCGGCGGCCGGAGCTGTTCG
>Ga0265319_1001064_pt1 | contig 17137 bp, 8 predicted proteins | sample 4824metaG_FD_192443 | JGI IMG/M metagenome (GOLD analysis project Ga0265319, IMG submission 192443) | Rhizosphere microbial communities from Carex aquatilis grown in University of Washington, Seatle, WA, United States - 4-8-24 metaG | ecosystem: Host-associated > Plants > Roots > Rhizosphere >...
CGCTGCGCTCCTCTGGACGCTGCATCCGCTGCTCACGGAATCGGTCACCTATGTCGTCCAGCGCGCGGAGTCGCTGATGGGCCTGTTCTACCTGCTGACCCTCTACGGCGTGATCCGCGGCGCCGCATCCGAGGGCCCCGGGGGCCGCCGCTGGTATGCCCTTTCCCTCTGTGCCTGCCTGGCTGGCATGGGAACGAAGGAGGTGATGGCGACCGCGCCGCTCGTCGTCCTTCTCTACGACCGCACGTTTCTCGCCGGGAGCTTCGCGGGGGCGTGGCGCCGCCGCAGGTGGGTCTACTGCGGGCTCTTTGCGACGTGGGTTTTCCTGCTCGCGCTCGTCCTGTCGGGCCACGGCCGGGCGGGAACCGCCGGCTTTGGCAGCGGCGTGTCCTCGGCGAGTTATGCGCGAATACAGTTTCCGGCCATTGTCCACTACCTGGGGCTCAGCCTCTGGCCGCATCCGCTTGTGTTCGACTACGGGGCGAGGATCGCGCCCGGCGCCGCGAGCGTCGCGCTCTCCGCGCTTCTCGTCGCGGGCCTCCTGGCTGCGACCGCCTGGGCCGTGCTCAAGAGGCCGGCCCTGGGTTTCCTCGGGGCCGCCTTCTTCCTCGTGCTGGCCCCCAGCTCCAGTGTCATTGCCGTCGCCACCGAGGCGATGGCCGAGCACAGGATGTACCTGGCGCTCATCCCCGTGGTGGTTCTTTTCGTCCTTGGGGTCCACCGCGGGTTTGCGAAGGCTGCGCTTCCAATCTGCCTCATTCTCGCGTCCGCGCTGTGCTGGGCGACTCTCCGGCGAAACGAGGTCTACCTGAGCGAGGAGGGGATGTGGAGGGACGTCGTGGCGAAGAATCCCGGCAACGACCGGGCGCACGGCAACCTCGGGGACGTGCTTGAGGGCCAGGGCCGAATCGAGGAGGCCTTGGCCGAGCGGCTCGAGGCCCTGCGCCTTGCGCCGGGATCCGCGGCGGCGCACAACAACCTCGGCGAGACCCTGGCCTTGATCCCCGGCCGGCGGGGCGAGGCAATCGCCCAGTTCGAGGAGGCCCTGAGGCTCAATCCGGCGTATGCCGAGGCCGACAACAACCTCGGGAACGCGCTCGACGCCGAGGGACGGACCGCCGACGCGGTCACCCGGTTTGAGGCCGCGCTCGGCCTCAGGCCGGATTTCCCGGCGGCCCACGGCAACCTCGGCAATGCGCTGGCGAAGCTGCCCGGCCGGCTGGATGACGCGGTCGCGCAGTACCGCGAGGCGCTGCGGCTGGACCCGGAGTACGCGACGGCACACAACAATCTGGGCATCGCGCTGGCGCGGGAGCCCGGCAAGCTGGACGAGGCGATTTCCGAGTTCAACGAGGCGCTCAGGATCAAGCCGGACTTTGTGATGGCGCACGCCAGCCTGGGGAACGCCCTCGCAAGGGTGCCCGGCCGGCAGGGCGAGGCCGCGGCGCAGTACGAGGAGGCCCTGAGGCTCAGGCCCGACATCGCCGCGATACACGTGAACCTTGCCCTCGTCCTTCTCGAGATGCCGGGAAGGACCGGCGACGCGGCGACGCACCTCAGGGCCGCCCTGAAACTTCAGCCGGGCAACGACACGGCCCGGCAGATCCTCTCCCGGATCGGCGGGGACAGTCCGTAGGCGGCCTACGGCGAGCCGCGGATCGCCTGGAGCATCCGCTCGGCCGCCGGGTCCCCGGGCCGCAGCTGGAGGACCTTGGCGAACTCCGCGGCCGCCTCCTGCTTTTGTCCCATCTGCATGAGGGCCGCGCCCCTCGCAAAATGGGCCTGGGCGAAGTCCGGCTGCATCCGGATTGACGCGTCGATTCGCTCAAGGCCCTCGGCGGTGTGCCCCGTCCGACAGAGCAGCATCCCGAGGTTGTTGCTCGCCTCGGCCATGCCGGGCTCCACCCGCAGCGCCTCGCCGTAGTGCTGGATGGCCTCGGGGATCTTCCCCTCCTGGACGAGGGCGTTCGCCAGGTAGAAATGGGCCTCGGCGCTGTCGGGCGCCAGGCGGATGGCCTCGTCGTACTGGGCCACGGCGTCGCCCTGGCGGCCGGGCATCTCCGAGAACGCGTTGCCCAGGTTGGTGCGGACCTCCGCGATGTCCGGCCGCAGCCGGATTGCCTCCTGGAACTGGGCCACGGCGTCGCCCTGGCGCCCGGGCAGCTTCATGAGGGCGAGCCCCAGGTTGTTGTGCGCCTCCGCATAGTCGGGCCGGGTGCGGATCGCGTCCTCGAAGTGGGCGATCGCCTCCGGTGTACGGCCGAGGGCGTCGAGCGCGTTTCCGAGGTCGTAGTTTGCCTCGACGTAGTGGGGCTTCAGGCGCAGGGCCTCCGCGAGCTCGGCGAGCGCCTCCGGGACCTTGCCCAGCGACCCGAGGGCGTTCGCGAGATTGTAGTGGGCCTCGGCGTAGTCGGGCTTCAGGCGGATGGCCTCCTCGAACTGGGAGACGGCGTCCTGGATCCGCCCGGGAACCTTCCCCAGCTCGACGCCCAGGTTGTTGTGCGCTTCGAAGAACGCGGGATTGAGGCGGATGGCCTCCTCGAACTGGGCGATCGCCTCGCCCGTCCGCTTGGGATCCGCCTCCAGCTCGACGCCGACATTGTTGTGGGCGAGCCAGGAGCCCGGGTTCAGCTCCAGGTTCTGAAGGTACAGCGAGCGGTCGTCGTGGAACATGCCGCAGTGGGCCCAGGTGAGCGCGCCGAGAAACAGGCAGAGGCCGGCGGCGATCCACGGTGCCGCCCGGCGCATCCCGGGCGCCGCGCTCTGCAAGCCCGCAACCGCGCCCGCGGCCCCAAGCGCGATCGGCCCGAGGTCCGGCAGGTACTGCCAGTGGTCCCACACCCAGGAATACCTGGCGCCGTACAGGTTGACGAAGCCGAGGACGGGAAAGAGAGAGCCGACAAAGAAGAGGAACGCAGCGAGCGGTGCGCGCGAGCGCCGCCGCACGGCCCAGAGGGCCCAGGCGACCGCCAGGATGCCGAGCGGGAAAAGCCAGGAGGCCCAATCCGACGGGTCGGGCGTCCAGCGCGGATAGATGAAGTTGAGGCCGAAGGGCCACACGAGCTTGGCGACGTAGAGCCACACGGCGCGCCCGGCGACCAGCACCCGCGCGCCGAACGCGATGTCAAATTCCGGCCCGCGCGCGCCGCCATAGTGCTTCTCGACCCAGCTGCTGAGGACACCCATGGCGGCGCCGATGGCAAACCAGGGCAGGAGCGGAACGATGTCGCGCCGCCAGCCGAGGCGGCCGCGCTTCCACCAGAGCGCGACCAGCAGCGCGGCCGGAAGGGATGACGTCACGGTCTTGCACATGAGGGAGAGCACGAAGAGGCCGAGGGCCGCGAAGTAGTCCCGCGGCCGCCGCTCCTCGTCGTACCCCAGGTAGGCCAGCGCCGCGGCGAGGTAGAAGACGAGCGAAAGCGTGTTCTTCTGCTCGGATATCCACGCGACGGACTCCACGTGGACCGGGTGCAGGGCGAAGACGAGCGCCGCCAGCCATTCGGCGCCGGGGTAGGGATCCCGCTGGGCGGGATTTCCCGGGCCTCCCCGGAACAGGCGGCGAAGGACGAGGGCAAACAGCACCGCGGAGCCGGCGTGGAGGAGCAGGGTTACCACGTGGTAGCCGAGGGTGTGGTCCCCGAACAGAAGGTGCTGCAACCAGAACGCGCTGTGCAGGAGGGGATAGTACTGTTGGGTGGCCCCGAGCTCCGTCCAGATGCGCACGAGGCCCCCGAGCGAACGCAGCGAAGGCGCGGTCACATAATCGCTGTCGTTCCAGATAAAGTCGCCCGAGAGCGACGGCAGGTAGGCGAGGACGGTGGCGAGAAGGACGAGAGACGCCGGCCCGACGGTCCCGGAAAGGAATGGCCTGGGGCGCGCCAGGTCGGGGGGAGGGGGATTCGCCACCGGGGAACCTGAGCAAATGTTGGGGCGCCACACAAGGCTCGCGGGCGCTGGTTGACGGCATCCAACGGGCGGTCGGCCGGGCGGCTGGATCTGGGTGCGTGCAACCAACGGCTCGGGCACCGGGACGGCACCTCGCGAGGGTGAAAGTCGCTAGGCCCTAGAGGCGATTGCCTTAGAATACCCGCCGGATGCGTGGCACAGCGCATGCGAAAGAACGGCCCATGGACACCCCCTCAGGATTTCCCTCCCCCCTGGGATCGGCCGCGCCTCATTTCGCAATTGCGGCCGTGCTCCTTTGCGCCGCCGCCGACCCGTCGCTCGCCGGGGTTCGCGACGACAAGCCCGTCACGATGCAGGAGATGGTCGTCAAGGAGACGAAGACGCACACGCTCTTCATGGGCTGCGACATCGCCATCAACCTCGACCGCGATCTCTATCCCGTGAGGGACGTCTTCGGCTCCAACTGGGTGGTGGACATCAACGGCCAGCAGAGGGAGATCTCGTCGAAGGAGGCGCCGCTCAACCTGAAGATAACCCCTACTTTGAAACTGGCGGAGGGATCGGCGACGATCCTGGGGTTCAGGAAGGTGCCGGCCTACTCCTTCGACAACGACCCCAGCGTGAGGATCACCAAGGGCCTCGTCTATTCCGCCTCGACGAGCGCGGACCTCCGGGCGACCGCGCAGAATGCGATGAACCGGGTCGATGTCATGATGAACCGGGACATGGGGGCGTTCTCCCAATTCGTGGCTTCGGACGACCAATTCTCGGCAAATGCGATGATGATAAAGGCCATGTACGCCTATTCCGACTCGCATCCGACCAAGACGTCCGGAGGGTACCCTATGGCAAACCCGACCGCGCCCGCGGCGCTGTCGGATCCCCTCGGCCTGGGGAACATCGGTCCCGACCTGCATGCCGCCTCGGTCGTGGCCGCGTCGGCGGGGAATCAGACCACGAACGGGAACGAGCCGACCGGGCGCCTCGCGACCCAGGGCCTCGACGCCCTCGACATCGAGTTCGACATCACGTCGCCGAAGCCGCTGCACAACCCCTACGTGGTCACCATCTCCCGCTACCGCGCGCCGGACTCGAAGCCGGGCACCTACCAGAACCTCGTCTACGCAAAGGCGATCGACCCGATCGACATCCACCCGTCCCACGTCCATTTCACGGAGGACGGGTTTCCCTTCAACTACGAGATGATCGACTTCCAGCTCCACGTGTACAACCGGGGGATCGAGGTCGCGACCAGCATCTCGACCGACCGCGTCGAGCTGACGCGCGACGAGGCGTTTGAGTACATCAAGATGGAGTACGTCAACGCGCACAGGGACGCGACGCTTCCCCCCGCGGCCGCGATGGGCCAGCTGCCCGCGGACCTTCCCACGCGCCTGGCGGCGGGCGACTACGGGCAGACGTTCTACGTCAGGGTGTCCGCGGAGGGACTCGCGGAGGACGCCTACCTTGACGCGGCCTGCAAGAAGAAGGTCGACGACCCCTATGTCGTCTCGCTCCTAAGCAGGGTGCGGTTCAAGCCGGCGCTCGACAAGGGGGAACCGATCGAGGCCGTCGCGCCGCTGAACCTGAACAAGCTGACGCTATAGGGGCGCCGCCGACTCCGAGGGTGTCCTGTCCCCGCGGGGTCATGATCCCACCGTCGGCGTCAGGTGGTCGCCGGCCTGAAGAGAAGCGGCGCGAAATGGACCAGGTTGTCGCGCCACACCGCCCAGTTGTGGACGCCCTCGGTCTGGATATCCATCGGGTTCATCCCCATTGCCTTGAGCCAAGCCACGAACTTCCTCGTGTCGGGATAAAGGCCGTCGCCCCTGGCGCACGACACCCACAGGAGCTCCGGGGCCGTCCTCGGGCTCATGGCGGGGATCTCGGCGTCCAGGTCCCGGTAGCCCGTCGCGCCGCTGAAGCCGCCGACCCAGCCGAAGACGTCGGGATTCCTGAGGCCGATCACGAGGCTTTGGCCTCCGCCCATGGAGAGCCCTGCGATCGCGCGGTCCGCCCGCCTCGGCGAGGCGCTGTAGCCGGCCTCAACCCTCGGGATGATCTCGGTCAGGAGGGCGGTCCCGAAGGTGACGAGGTTGTGCTCGACCTTGGACGGGTCGTCCCACTGGTCCGCACCCGTCACAAAACCCATGTCCCCGTAATTCAGCGGCATGACGACGATCATCGGCACGATCCGGCCCTGGGCGCAGAGATTGTCGAGGATCAGGTCCGCCTGGCCGCACTGCATCCACGACTCGGCGACGTGGGTCCAACCATGGAGCAGGTAGAGGACGGGATACTTCTTTCTCGAGGCGGGGTCGTAACCCGGCGGCGTGTACACATAATACGTCTCGGCGTCGCCTTTGAGCCCCAGGATCACGGATGTCCGGTAGATGTGGCGGTGGACGACGCCGTGCGGGACATCGGCCAGATCCCACATCTGCGCCGGCCCGGGCACGGTCACCTCGTTTGTCAGGAGCCTCAGGCAGGGATCCACGGCGGGATTAAGCGGGTCGAGGATCGCCGTGCCGTCGCTGGTGAAGTTGTACATGTGCAGTGCCGGCACGAGCGGAGGCGTCGTGTAGGCCCACACGCCGTCGCCGCCCTTCGCCATCGGGATCGAGCGATCATAATCCACGCCGACCGTCACGGACGCGGCCGTTGGCGCGTAGAGCCTGAACGTCACGGAGCGGTCGGGATTGAGCTCGTGGCTCTTGATTGCCGGCTGTTGGGCCGCCGCGCCGAGCGGTGTCATGAGCAGCACGAACGCGAGTCGTGCGAGGAAGGCTGGCGGCGTCGTGGTATGCGGGGTCATGTTGGTGAAAGCCTTGGATGAAATGGGCCGCATCGCCATGAGAAAGGGCCGGGCGGCGGCGGCCCGGCTGCGCTAACCCGCCCAGGCCATTGTCAACATGCCTGAAAACGACGCGCAAATGGGCGCAAAGACTCCCTTTCAGCCAACCACCAGTCCATCGAGTTCGGCGAGCTTTCTCGCCCTCTGGTCAAAGCTGAAGAAGCGGTCGCAGCCCAAGAGCCGCGCGCATGCGACATGTATGATATCGTAGGTGCGAAATCCGTGCTTGGACGTGAGGCGCAGCGAAATCTCCTCGAACAACGCCGTCAGTTCCGCCGGTTCCGGGTGTTCCGCCCGCAGAAAATCCCCTTTCACGAAATCATCCTGAAAGGTCGCCAACGCCACCGCTGCCTGCTCCGCACCCACGATCGGGTGTCCACCCTGTCTGCCCAGCCATACGGAAATCTCGATCGCATTCATGAGTTCCATACGATGGAGCCAAGTTATCGGCAAGGGCGCCGACTTTCCCTTGCGAGCCATTTCTATCAGACGGTCGGCTTTGGCGCTTTCCGGCAGCGACAAGTAAACCCGAGTGAAGAAATTTGTATCGGCGTAGGGCTTCACTCTCCGGCAATGGCCTGATCTAGGCGATGGACAAAGTCCTTGGCCATGGGTTCGGGGAAGAGCCTGTCCCTTCGCGCAGCAAAGTCCGGCAAGTTTGCCATGACGGGCGTGGCTTGCGCCTCCGGCTTGATCAGATAGCGCCGGCCTCCTCGGCTACGTACGCGAACGACCCCGTTGGAATCGCAGGCCTTCAGGACCTCGCCCGGGATTCTATCCAGGTCTCGAACGGTGAAAGTCTTCATGTCGGACATTATGTCGGCGTTACCGAAATCGTCAACCGAATCCCATTGTATGGACGCGGCGAGCCGCCAAGCCCACCAAGGTGCGTTTGGCGTCCGTGTTCCTGTGCTTCGCGCCGGTGGGTTTTGTGAATTGCAAGGCAGGCGACTTCGCATCCATGGCGGCTAATTTCCGCTTGCCGCTCCTTTTGAAATCTCCGTAGTAAGTACCTTCTTTGTAACGAGACAGGCCTAAACACTCTTGGACGCCAGCACCACGGTTGCCCCGAATTTTGCGGTGCTGGGCCTAGCGCCCGAAATTGTTAAGGCCTAAGCTTCGTTTCATCAGTGATTTGGCAAGATAGCTCAGTTGGTAGAGCAGAGGACTGAAAATCCTCGTGTCCCCGGTTCGATTCCGGGTCTTGCCACCACTTTCACCTCGGCCGCCGCGCCAACTGGAACTGGGCGTCGGCCTCGTCGATCCGCCCCTTCTTGAAGAGCGCCGTGCCCAGGGCCTGGTGGGCCTGGAGGTCATCCGGGTGGTCCCCCAGCAGTTTCTGGAACTGCGCGATCGCCTCGTCGAGGCGTCCCGCCTGGACGAGCGCGCTGCCGAGGTCGAAGCGCGCGTCCGCGTCCCGGCTGTCGATCCGCAGGGCTCCCCGGAACTCGTCGATCGCGTCCTGCACTTTGCCCTCCTTCAGGTAGAGGGCGCCCAGGTTCATGTGCGGCCCCCTGATCCCGGCGTCGCACCGCAGGGCCTGCCGGTACTCGGCAATGGCCCCGGCGTCGTCGCCCAGCCGCATGAGGGCGCTCCCGAGCGCGTAGTGTGATTCCGCGTCGTCGGGGGCGATGTCCACGGCCTTCCTGAATTCCGTCGCGGCATCCCCGGCGCGCCCCAGGTGCATGAGGGCGCTCCCCAGGTTGTAGCGAGCGCGGCCGTCCCCGGGGGCGATCTCCAGGGCCCGCGCGTAGTGGGAGACGGCCTCGTCGAACCGGTGCTGGGAGGCAAGGACGTTCCCCAGGCTGTCGTGTGCCTCGGCGTTTTTCTCGTCGATGCGGAGGGTCGCCTCGAACTGCGCGATGGCCTCGTCCGCCTTTCCCTCGCCGAGGAGCGCAATCCCGAGGTCGTTGTGGGACCCGGCGTTGCTGGGATCGATGGCGATGGCCCTCTCGTAGCATGCGACGGCCTCGGGCACGCGCCCCTCCCTGAGGTAGAGGTCGCCGAGGCCGCCCGTGGCCACCCAGCAGCCCGGGTTCCTCTCGATCGTGGCCTGCCAGAGCGTCTCGGCGTCGGAGTATATCGCGCATTGGCGCGACGTGAGCCAGGCGAGCGCCGCCAGGACGCCGAGCGCCGAGGCCGCCGGCACGCCCCGGACGCTCCCGTGAACGCGGACCGCGGCGAGGGTGAGCCCCGCGCAGGCGGCCGAGATCGCCGCCATCGACGCCAGGTACTGGAAATGGTCGGCGACATACGAGTAGACGAAGGGGTAGACGCTGATGAACCCGAGCGCCGGGAAGAGCGTGCCGACGAACAGCAGCGCCGCCGCGAGCGGCCCCCTCGAGGTGTTCCTGAGGGAGTACAGCGCCGCGAGGACCGCGACGGCCGCGGCGGGATAGAGGTACTGCCACGCCGCCCGGTCATCCACGGCCCATCGGGGGTAGACGAACATCAGGTTCGCCGGCCACGCGAGCTTGCCGAGGTAGAACCAGCTGGCCCGGCCGGCCACGAGGAACCGGTCCGCAACGCCCATCGCATAGGCGCCGCCCTTGGCCCCGATGAAGGTCCGCTCCATCCAGGTGGTCATGATCCCGGACGCGGCGCCGAGGACAAACCAAGGCGCGAGCGGTGCCGCGTCGCGCCCCCACGAGAGGCGCCCGCGCTTCCACCAGAAGATGACGAGGAGCGCCGCCGGGAGGGTCGCGGTCACGCTCTTCGTGAGGAGCGCAAGGGCGAACAGGACCAGGGCCAGGGCGTAGGCGCCGCGCCGGCGATCCCTGTCAAATTTCAGGTAGGCGAGGGCCGAGGCGAGGCAGAAGACGGCGGAGAGCGTGTTCTTCTGCTCCGAGATCCACGCGACGGACTCGACGCTGACCGGATGCAGGGCGAAGGCCGCCGCGGCGAAGGGGGCCCCGGGCACCTGCAGCGAGCGCAGGACGCGGTAGAGGAGGAGGGCCGCGGCCACGTGAAGGAGGATGTTGGCCAGATGGTATCCGGTGGCGGCGTCCCCCCAGAGGCGGTGCTCCACCCAGAAGACGCTGTGGAGGATCGGATAGTACTGCTGGGTCGCCCCGGGCTCGAACCACGTCCTCCAGAGCCCGTGCAGGGAGCGCATCTCGGGACGCGTGACGTGGCCATCGTCGTCCCAGACGAAGCCCGCGTGCCATGCGTCGTGGTAGGCGAGCGCGCTGGCCGCCAGCAGGAGCGCCGCGAAGAGCCCGTCCTTGAGCCCGGGGAAAGCGGCCTGGGGGGCCGCGCTCGGCGTCGTACGCATGAGGCCCCATCACCCCATAGCGCCGGGGCGGTCCCATCGAGCTTTTTCCGGGCTGCGGGAGCCCTGCGACAAGGAGTGACAACCGGCCCGCGACCCCTCATCGAAGACATTCCCGGAAACCCAGCCCTCCCGCCGCGCCTCCCCCGAGATGAACCCTGCCGTTGCCGCCGACTACGCCCGCCGGATCGAGGCGGACCTGCGCGGCAACATCCTTCCCTTCTGGATCGACCATGCCGTCGACGCCGACCACCGCGCGTTCTTCGGCTCGCTGACGAACGACCTCACGGTGGACCGCGCCGCGGAGCGCGGCGCCCTCCTGACGACGCGCATCCTGTGGACCTACTCGGCGGCCTACGCTCGCTACCGCGACCCGGCCTACCTCGCCATGGCGGAGCGCGCCCACAAGGACCTGGCTCTCCACTTCCACGACCGGGCGCACGGGGGCTACTTTTGGTCCGTGGCGGCCGACGGCTCGGTCCTCAGGGACAGGAAGCAGGTGTACGGCCAGGCGTTCGCGGTCTACGCGCTGACCGAGTACCACGCTGCCTCCGGGAGGCGGGAGCCCCTCGACCAGGCGATCGCCGCCCATCGTCTCATCGAGAGACACGCCCGGGCGCGGCACGGCGGCTACCTCGAGGCGTTCGGTCGCGCCTGGGAACCGATCGCCGACATGCGCCTGAGCGGGGTGGACCTGAACGAGCCCAAGTCCCAGAACACGCACCTGCACATCATGGAGGCCTACACGCGCCTCCTCCTCGCGTGGCCCGACCCGGCCCTGCGCGTGGCGCTGCGCGAGCTCGTGGAGATCATGCTCACCCGCATCGTGGACCCGGCCACGGGGCACCTCGGCCTCTTCTTCGCCGAGGACTGGACGCCGCGCTACGACAGGATCTCGTATGGGCACGACATCGAGGCGGCCTGGCTCCTCACGTGGGCCGCCGACGCGCTGAAGGACGCGGGGCTCTCTGCCAGGATCCGCCCGCTGGCGGTGAAGATCGCGGAGGTCACCCTGGCCGAGGGCGTCGACGCCGACGGCGGGGTCTACAACCAGGGCGGCCCCTCGGGGCTCACGGACACCAACAAGGAATGGTGGCCGCAGGCCGAGGCGGTCGTCGGCTTCCTGAACGCGTACCAGCTCTCGGGGCAGGAGCGATTCCTGGAAGCGGCCCTGCGCACGTGGGACTTCATCGAGCGCCGCCTCATCGATCGCCGCAGCGGCGAGTGGTTCCGGGGCGTCACACGGGACGGCCGCGTGCTCGACAACGAGCTCAAGGTAAGCTTTTGGAAATGCCCCTACCACAACGGGCGCACCGGCCTCGAGGCGACGCGGCGCCTGGGCGAGCTCTCCTCCCGTCCCCCTTCACAAACACCATGAAAAAGAAGCCCAAGAACGCGTCCCGGCCGAGGGCCGGCGCCTCATCGCCCGCTAGGAAGCGCACCGGCGTCCCGGCCGGGGCCCCCGCCGCCTGGGCCGCGCGCCTGCGCAAGCTTCGCGCCGAGCACGAGAGGTTCCTCTCGCGCAGGAACCCCGTCGACCGCGACTGGGACAACGGCGTGTTCGAGCGCTTCGCCCATCCCGCGATCACGTACCGCCACGCCCCCATCGAGTGGCGCTTCGACCTGAACCCGAGGACCAACCCGTTCCTGATGGAGCGCCTGGGAGTCAACGCCACGCTCAATCCCGGCGCGTTCCTCTGGAAGGGGAAGGTCCACATGGTCGTCCGCTTCGAGGGCTATGACCGCAAGAGCCTCTTCGCGATCGCCGAGAGCCCCAACGGGATCGACAACTGGCGCTTCTGGGACGAGCCGGTGGACATGCCGGAGCTCAAGCCCGAGACGAACGTCTATGACATGCGGGTGACGTTCCACCAGGACGGGTGGATCTACGGCGTCTTCTGCGCCGAGGCGAAGGACCCGAGCGCGAGGCCGGGCGACCTGTCGAGCGCGGTCGCCGTCGCGGGCGTCGTGCGCACGCGCGACTTCCGGAAATGGGAGCGGCTGCCCAACCTGCGCACGCCCGCCTCGCAGCAGAGAAACGTCGTCCTCCACCCGGAGTTCGTCGGCGGCAAGTACGCCTTCTACACGCGCCCCATGGACGGCTTCATCGACGTCGGCTCCGGCGGCGGCATCGGCTGGACGCTCTGCGACGACATCACGACCGGGGTGACGGGCCCCGAGGCGATCATCGACGGGAGGGCCTACCACACGATCAAGGAGGTTAAGAACGGGCAGGGGCCCGCGCCGATCCGCACGAGGGCCGGCTGGCTGCACCTCGCGCACGGCGTGCGCGCCTGCGCGGCGGGCCTGAGGTATGTCCTCTATATGTTCATGACCTCGCTCGAGGACCCCTCGCGGGTCATCGCGAGGCCCGGCGGGCACTTCCTCGCGCCGTACGGCGGCGAGGGCTTCGGCGACGTCTCCAACGTGACGTTCACGAACGGATGGGTGCAGCTGGACGACAAGGCGAAGACGGTCCTGATCTACTACGGCGGCTCCGACACGCGCTGCTACGTGGCGCGGACGACGGTCGACCGGCTGGTCGACTGGTGCCTGCACACGCCCGAGGACGCGCTGACGACCCGGCGCTCCGTCGACCAGCGGCTCGCCCTCATCCGCGCCAACCGCGCCCTCCTCGGGGGCTGACGCTACGGCGGCGAGAGGGTGAGGGTGGTCGACCCGGCGGGGACCGCGTGCTCCGACGACGCGCCCGAGGGCCAGCGCACCCGGACCTTCCGCGGCGGGTTGGCGTCGGGGTAGCCGAAGAAGCACGCGGCCGGGGACTGGCTGTAGTAGCCCGAGCCGGCGTAGACCTCGGCCGACTCGGACGACCCGTCCGCGAATTCCACGGTGACCTTTGCCCCCACGGCGGTCGGGTTGCCCGCCGCGCCGCGCAGGGCGACGCGCAGTGGCCTGTGGCCGGCCACGCCGGCATTGCGGAAAGCGAGCGTTGTGTTGTCGTTCCTCGTGACCAGGAAGCCTGGCCAGCCGTCCTGGCCGAGGTCGAGGACCGCCAGGGCCTTCGCGTCGCCGGGAACCAGGAGCCCGCTCGCGAGGGGGGTGACGGCCTCGAAGTGCCCGCGTCCGTCCCCGCGAAGGAGCTGGCTCAGGCCCCCGTCGAAGCGCCCGATCGCCGTCACCGGCGCGAAGGAGTTCTGCACGGCGTAGACGCCGGCGTGCCCGTCGCCCCCGAAGTCGCCCGCGACCATCCCCTGCAGCGGCGCGATCTGCGCAATGCGCGGCAGGGGCTCGAAGCGGAAGGTGCCGTCGGCCTGGCTCAGGAAAACGCCGCTGCGCAGCTCCGTTGCGGCGAAGCGCTGCGCCTTGGCCAGCTTGTCCTCGCCCAGGATCTCGCCGAGCGTCGCCCGGCCATAGGAGTCGAAGGTGGGGAAGCGCTTGAGCACCGAGGGGAGGACGGCGCCCAGGTCGCGGCGGCTGCGCCACGGGTAGAGCGTGTCCCCCTCGTAGTACGCCTCAATCAGCTGCGTGCCGCCTCCCTTGAAGTCCCCGGAGTAAAGCAGGGCGGGGTCGGCGTGGAAATGCGTGTTCAGCCCGACATTGCCGACGACGTAGTCGATCCGCCCGTCGCCGTTGAAGTCCGCGGCCGCGATCGAGGTCCACCATCCCGTTCCCGCGGAGGCGAAGCCGGCCCTCTCGGACCAGTCCTCCAGGCCCTTGCCCTGGTTGTTGTGGAAATACCTCACGCCGCCCCAGTCGAGCGCGAGCAGCAGGTCGGGCCACCCGTCGCCGTCGACGTCGGTCCATAGGGCCGAGGTCACCATGCCGACGGCGCGCAGCGCCGGCGCGAGCGTGTCGGTCACGTCCTCGAATTTCCCGCCCCGGTTGGCCAGGAGAGCGCTCTGGGGCGGAAGCGGGTACTGGCCGGGCTGGACGCGCCCCCCGATGAAGATTCCCAGGCGGCCGCTGTGGTCGAAGTCGGCCGCGGCGACCGCGCCCGCGCTGATCGGCAGCGCGGGCAGGGCGTCGGGGGCCGCCGGCTGGAAGCCGCCGCGGCCGTCGTTCAGGAAGAGCCTCGGCTGGTACTCTGCGGAGCCGGCCGGCAGCGAGTTGCCGCCCTTCGTGACGAGGAGGTCGGCGCGCCCCGCCCCGGCGGCGTCGAACAGGAGCACCGGGCCGTCGTCGACCGTGCCGCCCGTGGGGACCGCGGACGCGTCCGCCGCGGTGAACGGCCCCGACGCGGCCGCGCGCAGGAGGCGCAGGGTGTCCTGGGTCGTGCCGCCGACGACGACGTCGTCGCGCCCGTTGCCGAAGACGTCGCCGACCGCCAGCGCCGGCCCGTGCGGGTTCTGGCGGAAGGGAAGGAGGCGCTGCACGTTGACCTCGTCGACGTCCTCCTCGCGCGAGGCGAGCGAGAGCCCGGTGTCGCGGCTCACCTCCGCGAACTGCGCCGGCGCCGGCGCGCGGTCCCGGGGGATCGGGATGGCGCCCTCGGGCTCCGTAACGGTGTAGCGCTGGTCGACGCCGAGGTTCTCGAAGGTCTGCACGTGGCCGCTCGGCCAGGTGACGACCATGCGGGCGACCGACGTGTCGGAGCCGAGGCCGAAGTGGAGCATCGGCTCGCTGCTCGACATGTACCCGCGCGACAGCGTCAGCTGGCGCAGCTGGGTGCCGAGCGCGCTCTCGACGCGCACGCTCGCGCCGATGCCGTAGCGATTGGAGACCGTCCCCCTTAGGTAGACGTTCACGACGTGGCCCGAGGCGCAGTCGTTGCGCAGGAGGGTGACGCCGCTGTGGAAGTTCGAGTAGACGATGTCGAGATTGCCGTCCCCGGAGAGGTCGCCGAGCGCGGCGCCGAAGGCGACGCCCTTCTTGCCGACGCCCCACTCCGCGCTGACGTTCTTGAACTCGAGGTCGCCCATGTTGCGCAGCGCCAGGTGGACCTCCGCCTGGGGCGGGCTCTCGTACATGATGCGCACGCGCTCCGCCGGAGTCTCGGCGCGCATCATGCGCTGCACGGTGTCGGCCCCCGGGTCGCGCGGGAAGCCGTTCGTCACGAAGAGGTCGAGGCGGCCGTCGTTGTCGAGGTCCTCGAGGCGCACCGACCACGTCCAGTCGGTCGCAGCGAGCCCCGCGAGGAAGGCGCCTTCCCGGAAGCTGCCCGTGCCCGTGTTCAGGAGGAGGGCGTTCCTGTGGTACTTCGGCGCGGCGCCGGCGACCTGCTCCGTGCGCCCGCGCGCGTCGGCGATCAGGTGCTGGTCCCTCACGTGGGACGTCGCCGCCATGTCGGCCGCGAGGAAGTCGATGAAGCCGTCGTTGTTCACGTCGCCCAGGTCCGAGCCCATCGAGGAGAACGAGGTGTGGGGCATCACGCGGCTCATCACGTCCGTGAAGGTGCCGTCCCTGTTGTTGTGGAACAGCCGGTCGGGGTAGCCGTAGTCGTTGGCGACGTAGAGGTCGGGCCAGTTGTCGTTGTCGTAGTCCCACCACGTCGCGGAGTGGCTCTGCGACTCGCCCGTGATCCCCGCGGCCTGGGTCACGTTCGTGAACGTGCCGTTGCGGTTGTTGTGGAAGAGGTAGCCGCGCTGGCCAGCGGGGTGGGTCGTGATGTTGAGGATGTTCGTCGCGATGTAGAGGTCCAGCCACCCGTCGCGGTCGTAGTCGCTGAAGGCCGCCATCACGCTCGAGTCGACCACGTCCAGGCCGTACGCGTGGGCCATCTCCTTGAACGTGCCGTCGCCCTGGTTTATATAGAGGAGGTTGGGGGCGTTGTACCTGCAGACGTAGAGGTCGAGGCGCCCGCTGTTGTTGATGTCGACGAAGGTCGCCCCCTGGGTCCACACGCCCGGCGTGCCGCCGACCCCCGCCTTCTCCGTCACGTCCTCGAACCTGTAGCCGCCGAGGTTGCGGAAGAGCCAGCAACGGCCGGTCTTGCTGACGACGAAGATGTCCGCGAGGCCGTCCCCGTCATAGTCGCCGATCGCGATCCCGGTCCCGACCGACGACGTCTCGAATTCCTGGTAGAGGTCCCCCTTCATCCTCGGGTCGTCGTACTTGTTGTCCGTGGCCACGCCAGTCTGCGCCTCCGGGAGCTCGACGAACATCGTCTTTCCCTGGGGGAAGGGCCTCGGCGCGAGGGGCCGGCCGCTGATGCTCCCCGTGTCGCCGGCGCGCGCCGCGGGCCCGGCGAGCGCGGCCGAGAGCAGGCCGAGGCCCATCATCGTCGAGGCCCATGCGCGGGGGGCCCGGGTGGTGTTGCGGTCAGGCATCTGCAGGGCGATGGGAGGAACCTTGCACGGGGCAGTCAAGGCGCGTTTGCCTCACGGCGAGAGGACGAGCGTCGTCGAGCCCGCCGGCACGGCGTGCACGGTCACGGAGCCGGACGGCCAGCGGACCGTGACCCTGCGGGGCGGGCTCGCCGCGGGATACCCGAAGAAGCACTCGGGGGACGATTGGCTGTAGTAGCCCGAGCCCGCGCAGACCTCGGCCGCCTGCGACGAGCCGTCGGGGAGCTCCACCGTGATGCGGGAGCCGACGCCCGTCGGGTTGCCGGGGCCCGCCTTCAGCCGGACGCCGAGCGACCCGCGGCCGGCGACGCCGCCGTTCCTGAAGGCGAGCGTCGTGCTGTTGTTGCGCGTCACGAGGACGTCGGGCCAGCCGTCGCGGTCCAGGTCGGCGACCGCGAGCGCCTTGGCGTCGCCGGGCACGACGATGCCGCTCTCGGCGGGGGCCACCGGATCGAAGCGCCCGCGGCCGTCGCCGCGCAGGAGCTGGCCGAGGCCGCTGTCATTGCGGCCGTCCGCGCGGATGGGCGCGTAGGAATTCTGGACGGCCAGTATCCCGGCGTGGCCGTCGCCGCAGAAGTCGCCGGCCGCGAGGCCCTGCAGGCAGGAAATCTGCGCGATCCTCGGCAGCGGCTCGAAGCGGTAGCCCCCGCCCGGCTGGCTCATGAGGACGCCGCTCCGAAGCTCGGTCGCCGCGAAGCGAGCGGCCTTGGCCAGCCTCTCCTCGCCGACGATCTCCCCCAGTGTCGCCCGCATGTAGTAGGCGTTCCTCGAGAAGCGCTTCAGGATCGAGGGCACCGCGGCAGCGAGGCCCTTGCGGCTTCGCCACGGATAGATCAGGTCGCCCTCGTAGTAGGCCTCGAT
>Ga0265319_1001067_pt1 | contig 17103 bp, 15 predicted proteins | sample 4824metaG_FD_192443 | JGI IMG/M metagenome (GOLD analysis project Ga0265319, IMG submission 192443) | Rhizosphere microbial communities from Carex aquatilis grown in University of Washington, Seatle, WA, United States - 4-8-24 metaG | ecosystem: Host-associated > Plants > Roots > Rhizosphere >...
AACATCGAACATTCAACCTCGAACATTCAATCTTCAATTCCGAAATAATGCATCCTCGTTTGGGGCGGCCCCATTGAATGTTCGAGGTTGAATGTTCCGCGCCTACGCCGCCCTCCGGAACAGCCAAAGCGACAGCCCGAGCATGACGAAGATGGGCAGCCCGGCGGCCAGGTACGACGGCAGGAAATGCTGGTTGCCGAGGTGGGTGCTGACGCCCGACACGATATAGTAGGCGAAAAACAGGCCGACAGCTTTCGACGCGCCCACGGCCGGGCTGGTGCGGATGCCAGCGACCGCAAACGGCACCGCCAGGCCGACGATGAGCAGGCAGATCAGCGGCTTGGTCAGTATCGAGTAATACTCGACGGCGTAGGCATCCATCGCTGGATTGCCGCCAGCGGGGGCTTGCACCAGCGCGCTGCGCAATTCATCGAGGGACAGGTTGCCCGCGCTTTGCCGCAGGGTGAGCATGCGCGCGGGGTCGTCGGAGAACTCGGCAAAAGTGCGTTCGGCGGTAAAAGGGATGAGTTGCATGGGGCTGCCCGTGTCGTCAAATCTCATCTCCCGGCCACGGCTGAGCACCCAATGGTTGGAAGCGGGGTCAAAGTGGCCTTCGTAGGCGAGCACGGTTCGCGTGTCCAGGCCTTTGGCGTTGAATTCGTAGATGTGCACACCGTGGGCGATGCGGGTGTCGGAACTGTAACTGTCAATGAACCACCGGCGGCGGGCGGTGGCATTGTCGTAGGTGAGGTCGAGCACGAGGCCGGCATCGCCACCGGGATGGTGTTGTTTTTCTGCCTGGTGGTGGAGCTGGTCGCGAAAATTACGTGCGGCAGTGACGGCGCCAGGCACCACCACGGCGTCAAACCAAGCCAGCACCACGGCGAGAACGACGCCGCCAAGCCACAGTGGCCGGGCGATGCGCCAGAGGCTCAGGCCGGCTGCGCGCATGGCGGTGACTTCCAAGTTGCGGTGCAAGTTGCCGACGATGAAAAGCAGCGAAACCAACTGACTCATTGGCAACACCGCCGGCAAGAAACTTGGCAACAGCAGTCCGTAATAAATGACCACCTCCCGGGGGTGCGCGCCATCGGATACCAAATCGCCGAGGTTGCCGTACATGTCCTCGAGGAGGAGCACAGCGAGCGTGGCCCCCAGCGCGAGGCCGAGGGCCTTCAGCCACTCCAACAGCAGGTAGCGGTCCAGCAGGCGCACGGGGTAAAGGATGAAGGATGAAGGATGAAGGATGAAGCCAAAAAAGAAGCTTTCTCGCGGATTGATTCTCCCTGGGAAAGCAACAACGCCTTCCGGATTCCGGAAGGCGTTGGCGGATTAAGCAAGCTCGGACCGAAGTTTAAAAATCATACTTATCAATATTGGCCTTGTTAAAGATCGTCGGCTCGCCGAGGAGAATGTTGTCGCCGTCAATCTTGTAGGTCGTGTCGCCGACCTTGAATTCCTTGTCGCCGGCCTTCAGCGTGCCTTTGACCAGAGCGTTGGCGACCTGAACGGTCAGGAAGCCAAGCTTGCCGGTGTCCCACAGCACAACGGAGTCAGTCACACCGGCGTGGACATAATCCTTGTTTTCATTCGGCAGGCCCAGGCCGATGACATGGACTTTGCCGACTTTGCCAGCCTGCTTCACAGCTTCCGCCGCGCCGGGGACGCCGGGCGTGCAGATGGCCATGATGAGCTTTAGGTCGGGGTGGGCATTCATAATGGTCGCGGCCTGCTGCTGGGCCTGATCCTTGTCGTCGTTACTCGGCAGGGGATCGGTGACAAGCTTTAGATTCGGGTATTTGGCGAGGCGCTCCTTGATCTTCGCGATCCATACGTTCTGGTTGGCGGCAACCAGGCTGGCAGTGATAATGGCGAATTCGCCTTTGCCGTCCATGATGCGCGCAGCCTCATCAACAAGAGTATTGGCGATGCCCTCGGGGGTGGCTTGGTTGACGAAGAAGGTGCGAGCGTCGGGCAGGACGTCGGCGTCATAGCTCAGGACTTTGATGCCCTTGCTCTGTGCCTTTTTCAAAGCCGTGGAAAGCGAGGCTTTGTCCTCAGCAGCGACGGCGATGGCGTCAACGCCCTGGTTGATCCAGCCCTCGACAATTTGCGTCTGCATACTGGGATCGGTCTTGGTGGGGCCGTCGAAGCGGAGATCCACTCCTAGCGCGGTGGCGGCGTCCTGCGCGCCCTTGGAGCAGGAAATGAAATAGGCGTTGGCCTTGTTCTTGGGCAGCATGGCGATCACGGGCTTTTTGTCGCCTCCGCCCGAAGGGGCGTTGGAGTCGGATTTCGAGCAGGCAACCAAGGCCAGGCCGGCGGCCAGAAGCAGCATAAGATTACGTTTCATGTCGAAGCAGGGGGTGGGGGTTGAGATGTGGAAGTGCCAGTATGGCGACGGGCGCGCCAATTAGACAAGACTTTTGGGAGGATGCTCGCGCTGAGGGCAAGGATGAGCAAGACACCCGTCAGCATCCCGCCCAACTCGCGAGGGAGATTGGCATAGGCGAGACCTTCGCTGAGCACCGCCACCGCCACCCAGCCGAGCAGCGTGCCATGCACCGTGCCCGAGCCCCCGAAGATGCTGGTGCCGCCCAGCACCACGGCGGTTATGGCAGCGAGTTCGTAGCCGGTGCCATCCGCCGCCGTGACTTGATTGAGGCGCGAGGCATAGATCAGTCCGGCCAGCGCCGCCACGGTGCCAGCCAGCACATATGCCAGCGCCAGCCGCCGCTCAACGGGGATTCCCGCAAACCGCGTACCCTCGGGCGCGTAGCCAATGGCCCGGAAGGATCGCCCCCAAGTGGTGCGATGCACCAGCAGCCAGACGGCGATCGCGACGACGACAAAGACGTAAACCTGCACGGGAACGCCGAGCCAGGATTTCTCGCCAAGGAACGTGAATGACGCGGGAAATTCGGCGAACACGTCCGCACCCCGGGTTACGGCTTCGGCAAGGCCGCGAAAAATGGAATAGGTGCCGAGTGTCACAATGAGTGGCGGCAGCCGCAGCCAGGTGATGAGCAAGGCATTGAGTCCGCCGGCGGCCGCGCCCGTCAGTAAGGCCCCGGTGGCCGCAATGGGGATGGGCATGTGGGCATCGCGCCACAATTTTCCGAACACGATCTCGCTGAAGCACATGACCGACCCGACGGAAAGATCGATGCCGCCGGTCAGGATGATTGGCGTCATGACCAATGCGAGCAGTCCGATTTCCACCGTGTGCCGCAAGATGTCGGCCTGGGCGTCGGCCGTGCCGAAGCCGAAGGTGCCATGGGACGTATGGTGGGTGCCGGCGAAATAGAACGACACCCATTCCGCCATCAGCACCGCGAGCAAAATGAACTCATGGCTGCGCCGGGCTGCTTTCCAGCCGGGGGGACTTGAAGTTGGAGAGGACATCGGTTAGAACTTTTGTTTGCGGGCGCGCCAGCCGTCAGCCACCACGGCCAGCAGGATGATCGCGCCTTGGATGGCCTTGCCCCAATACGACGGGATGCCGAGATAAACCAACGCGGGGCTAATGGGGCTGACGACTGTCAGCAGCAGCACGCCGCAGAACACGCCCCACAGGTTGCCACGCCCACCGGAAATTGCCACGCCGCCGACGACGACGGCGGCTATGGCCTTGAGTTCCAGCCCGTTGTCAGGCTTGGGCTGCAATGTTGGCGCCTGCACGGCCGCGAGAAATGCCGCCAGGCCCGTCAGCGTCCCGAGGCGCACGAACATCAGGAAAGTGATGAGGCGCGGGCGCAGGCCGGCGAGGCGCGCGGCTTCGGCGTTCGTGCCCACGGCGTAAATAAAGCGGCCGGCGGCAAGGTGGCGCAGCCCGACGGCGTTAATGAGGAGAATGACGAGGGCGGTGATGACAATGGTCAATTGGCCTTCACCTTGGGTGAAACCGAACCATTGCGCGTGACCCACATTGACGAGCACGCCCTGACGCAACCAGCGCAACGCCTCCGCCCAAGTGACCATGGTTGCGAGTGTGACCACGATGGACGGCAGCCCCAGCCCGGCGACAAGCCCGCCGTTTATTGCACCCATCAGTGCGCCGAGCAGCATCGAGACTGGCAGCACCGCAAGACAGGGCCAGCCGCGGTCCAGCAAAAGGGCGCCGCACACGCCGCAAACGGCGAACAGCGAGCCGACCGAAATGTCAATCTGCCGGCAAATGATGATGGTCGCCATGCCGACGGCCACGATGAGGGTCGGCGCCTCGTAGGTGACCAGCGACAACAGTGGCTGCGGATGGTAGAACGGCGGCGCAAACACGGCCAAGGCGACGAGGATGAATCCTAGTGCTGCCGCGACCGACCATTCACGGAAATGTTTCTTCATGCGGAACCTCCTGGGCCCCTTTGCCCCAACGCCGCCGCCATTACCGTGTGCGCATCAGAATGACCGGGCAATATGGAGACCAGTTCCCCGCCGCGCATTACGCCGATGCGGTCGCTCATGCCGAGGACCTCCGGCAGGTCGCTGGAAATCATCAACACCGCCAGTCCGTCTTTCGCCAACCGGCGCACAATTTTATGAATTTCGCTTTTCGCGCCCACGTCCACGCCCTGCGTGGGCTCGTCCAAAATTAATAGCTTCGGCTTGGTTGCCAGCCAGCGGGCGAGTGAGACCTTTTGCTGGTTGCCGCCGGATAGGGAACCGCCCGGCGCTTCGGGTCCGTAAGTTTTTACCGCGAGATCGCGAATGTAATCGAGCGCCAGTTGCCGTTCCGCTCCGAAGCGCAGCCACGTGCCGGGAAAGATGCGCTGGTGGATGGCCATCGTCATGTTGTGGGCGATGGGCATTTCCAAAATTACGCCATGCCGCCGGCGGTCTTCGGGCACGTAGGCGATGCCGCGGTTGACGGCGTCCTGCGGCGAGGTGACGGCGACGGGTTTGCCATTGAGCAAAATCTCGCCGGAGTCCGCCGGCGTGAGGCCGAAGAGCACGCGGCCCAATTCCGTGCGGCCAGCGCCAACCAGCCCCGCGAGGCCCAGAATTTCCCCCGCCCGCACCTGCAAAGTCACGCCGCGCACGCCCGAGGCCTTGCAGCCCACGCCGCGCAATTCAAGAACGACCTCGCCCGGCGCGGATTCGCCCGGTGGGTAAATGTGCGAAACCTCGCGCCCGACCATCAATTGAATGAGTTTGTTCTCATTAATGTCGTCCACGGCGTTGGTGCCAACGCTCTGGCCGTCGCGCAGCACGGTGACGCGGTCGGCCAGCTGGAAAATTTCCTCGAGCCGGTGGGAAATATAAATTACGCCGACGCCCGATTTCCGCAAGTCCCGCACCACCGCGAAGAGCAAATGCTGCTCTTTCTGCGTCAACGACGCGGTCGGCTCGTCCATGATGACGATGCGCGCGCCGGAGCCAAGGGCGCAGGCGATTTCCACGAGCTGTTGCTCGGGCATGGAGAGCGAGCGCACTTCACTTTCCGGGGAAATATTCGCACCGATGCGTTTCAGCAAATCGGCGGCGCGAGTCCGGCGGCCGGCCCAGTCCACCCGCCGCAGGGGTTTGGAAGGCTCCAGGCGCAGTCCAATGTTCTCGGCGACGGTCAGATCTGGGAATAAGGCCGGCTGCTGGTACATGCAGGAAATGCCGTAATGGCGGGTCAGCGCGGGCGACAGGTACTCAATCTTCTGGCCGAGGATTTCAATGCTCCCGCCGTCCGGCTGGTGCGCGCCGGTGACCACCTTGATGAGCGTGGATTTCCCCGCCCCGTTCTCGCCCAGCAGGGCATGAACCTCGCCGACCTGCAAGTCGAAGTCCACGCCCCGGAGCGCGCGCACGCCCGCAAAGGACTTGGCGATGCCCCGGAGGGCGAGCAAAGGTGCGGAAACAGCAGACATGAAGGGGTGAAACGCGAGACTTCACCGGAAAATGGGCCGCATGGCAATCCTGTGTTGCACGTTACAAAAACAAAAAACGCCCGCGGAAGCCGCGGGCGTTTTTGGACTGAAGAACTTGAAAAGCTCTTAGGCGGCTTTCGGGGCGGGGGCCACCGGGGTGGTCTTGCCGGCCTTGCCGTCAAACCCGGCTTTTTGCAGGGCGGTCATCGCGTCCTTGGCGTTGAATGCACCGGTGATCGTGAAGGTCGTGCCTTTGGGAGCCGGGTTGCTGTCCGCATAACCGGGAAGGTTTTTGAGGGCATCTTTGACGCCGGTAACGCACTTGGCACAGCAGAGATGCACGTTCGTCACTTCCAAGCTGCCCACTTTTTCGGACTTCGCGCCGGTGTCGGCATTGACCTTGATGCCGGTGTCGCTGGAGGCGCCGAAATAGCCGGCGGCGAGCAGGGCGTCCACAGCTTTCTGGGCGGTGGCCTTGTCGGGCGCCGAAATGGCCACGGTCTTCTTGGCCTGATCGGAAACGGCGGTTACGCCCGCGAGGGGTTTGAGGGCGGTATTCACGCCGGTGACGCAATTGTTGCAGCAGAGATGGACGTCACTCAGGGTGACGGAAACCGTGGCAGGCGCGGGGGCCGGGGCATCGGCGGCGATGGCCAAAAAGGCCACGGCACTGAAGGACGAGATAACAGCAAGAAGCTTGGTAGTTTTCATAGGGGGAAAGCAGGGGGTAGAGGAAATAATTCCACTTGAAGGCATTTTTGGCATCATCGGCCCCCCTAGGCAAGCATTTTATTATAAAGTACGTTGTCTCGCCAGAAAAACACCCCAATAAAAATTATGTTACTCGTTTACTGTAAATTAGTTATGTAAAATATACGAGACTAATCGAGGTTCTTTTGGTTCGTCAACGTAACAACGTTTACTTATTTTCTCCGAACTAACCAGATAACCCCTCCGACGAGCAATAGTATTGCTGGGCCGGCTAATCCAACGACTAAGATCATGCTTGGTTTTTCTGGATGTAATGGGGCAATGGTGCTGACCATTTTTGGCGATGGGGCACCGGAGAAACCTGGCAGTGCTGCTCTAGCAATGCCAAGCCCCGACCTAAAAGTTAGGTAAAGAATGAATTTATACTGGGGTGGGCTGACGAGAGGGTTGGCTTGGATGCTCAGGTTCGATTTATCGAGATCCACAATAGAAGATGTGGAAAGGGCGTCAATATACTGGGTTACGGCCATGCTCGATGTGGCCATGCAATCAATCTGGACCTTGTTGCCATCGTAGAAACGGGTTTTGGTGAAAGAAATATCCGCAGGCAGGAATGGGTTGATGGCTGCGAGCATTTCGAACGGTCGCAGGGTCTGACCGGCAAAAGCCCTAAATTTGGCCAGCAAAGCCTCCTTGGCGGCAATGGCCATTGTCTGGTCAGCGTCGCCCTGGGCGGTTCCATCGGATGGCGGCACCGAGTCGGTGGCTCCGGAATTAAAGTCTATCGCGAAAATCCGAATATCGCCGGTCTGCAGGGTGGTGGTCCGTTCAGGTGCCACGACCAACTCATCGATTATGATTTTCGGTGCATCAATCTGGATGGAGGCGACGAATGACGTTAGAGTATTAAGGGGCGTTCTACCAAAATGAACTGTCACCGAGTTCACGATGAAGCTACTGCCAGGATTGGCAGATGCACGGCTGGTGCTAATAGTAGGTGGTGGCATTCCGGCGCTTCTTACCGCTTTTGTCACTTTATTTACCAGATCGGCGACAGTGACGGGATTGGTAAACTTAACCGCGAGGTCTCTGAATTCCTTCTGGTCCGTTTGCCACTGGCGGACGAGGTCCGCCGGGCTTGCGACGGCTGTGGGCGAGGTCGGTGCGGCAGCGGCATGGGCGAGGGTCGCGAAGCAACTGCCGCACACCAACTGCGCCAATGTCTGACGTATTTTCATATAATGTATAGGGATGATAAGCTTTATTAACCCAGTTAATCGAGGCAAGTTGCAGGAGGCTCGCACCCATCACCAGGCTGATTCCAATTCAGACTGGCAATCCCAGGCTCCAGCAGGTAAACGAATACCACGAGCTAACTTCCCCTCCCCATGAAATTCCCCCGCTACTTTGCCTTCGTTGTTACCGGTTGGTTTCTTTCGTTTGCCGCGTCGATTGCGGAGGTGACGCTACCTCACGTATTTAGTGACCATATGGTCTTGCAACAGGGCGCTGATGTTCCGGTGTGGGGCTCGGCCAGCCCCGGCGAGAAAATCACGGTGGGGTTCGCAGGTCAAAACGCCACAGCCACCGCCGACGCGGACGGCAAATGGTCCGCCAAGTTAGTGAGCCTCAAGGCCAGCGTTGAAGGACGCGAATTGACCGTCACGGGGACGAATACGATTTCCTTCAAGGATGTCCTCGTCGGCGAGGTCTGGCTCGCCTCAGGCCAATCAAACATGGATTTCACTCTGGCGCGGACTCCCAAATATTATTTTGCCGGCGCCGCCAATGAAGCCGAGGAGGTGAAGAACGCCAATTACCCCCAAATCCGCATGTTCACTGGCCAGTGGGCCAAGAGCGCCACCCCGCAAGCCGACATCGAAGGCCAGTGGAAAGTCTGCACACCGGAAAATTCGCGCGAATTTTCGGCCGTCGGCTATTTCTTTGCGCGGGAATTATTCAAGTCGCTCAAAGTCCCGGTCGGCATCATTACCGAAACATTCGGCGCCAGCACCGCCGAGTCGTGGATTCGCCGCGAGGCCCTTGCCGCCGACCCGAAGTTGAAACCGATGCTCGATGCCTTTGATGCGAAGATGGCGGCGTTTCCCGCTGACAGTCGCGCGACTCTAAAACAGTCGCGCGCGGCCGCCCAGGCCAGACTCGAAGACGCGGAAAAACAGGATTACGCGGCCTGGAGGGCCAATCCCGACGTTTCGCCGAACACGCCCCAACCGACTGGCGGTGGTCGCGCGGCTGGCCCCGCCGACCCCGAACAGGACCAGCACAATCCGACCGTCATGTTCGGCGGCATGATCGCCCCCGTTGTGCCTTATGCCATCAAAGGTGTGATTTGGTATCAGGGTGAATCCATCGCTGGCGGCGTGCAGGGTGGGGTGGCGCTTTATCCCCATGTGATGGCGACGCTCGTCGGCGATTGGAGAAAGCTCTGGAAAAATGACAACCTTCCGTTTTATGTCGTGCAACTCGCGGCGCTCGGCAGCGGCAATAGCAACAGCCCGGAGGTGCGCGAAGCCCAGGCGGCTATTTTGGAACTCCCCCACACTGGCATGGCGTGCAGCATAGACATCGCCGATGCCACTAATGTCCATCCAAAGGACAAACAAGACGTCGGCTATCGCCTGATGTGCATCGCGCTGAATGATGCCTATGGCCAGAATATCGAGTGCTACGGCCCGACCTACCAATCCATGGAAGCCAAAGACGGCAAAATCGTTTTGCATTTTTCCCACTTGGGCGGCGGCCTAACCGCCAAAGGTGGTGATCTCCAATGGTTCACCATCGCCGGCGCGGACGGCAAATTTGTGCCCGCGCAGGCAGTCATTGACAAGGACACCGTGGTTGTATCGAGCCCTGATGTCACCGCGCCCGCCAATGCTCGCTATGCGTGGGACAAATATCCCCTCGGCGTCAATTTTTACAATGGCTACGGCTTTCCGGCCCCGCCGTTTCGCACGGACAAGAAGTAGCTTTGGGCGTTAGAAATCTCTCTGGTTTCGCCGGGTTGGCGGCAATTGAAGATTGACCCCGGCGCTGCCCGCCGTGAAGAACTCTGCGCATGAAAGACGGCGGCCCCCAAACCCACCTCCCCGGCGCGAACCGCGTGCTCGCGCTCCTGCTGGCCGTCAATCTTTTCAACTACATTGACCGGTACATTCTCGCGGCGGTGGTCGGCGACTTGAAGGGAAGTTTCTTATCGCCATCCAACACCAGCGCCGACGGCAAGCTCATGCAAAGCATTCAGGCGTGGACGGAGCAGCATCTGCATTTCAAGCCCGAACTCGCGTTCATGGGCTTTCTGTCCATGGCGTTCATGACGGTCTATATGCTCGCCGCGCCAATCTTCGGGCACCTGGCAGACCGCTACCCGCGCCGCGTGCTGATTGGCATTGGCGTGCTCTTGTGGACGATGGCCAGCGGGGCGTCGGGCCTCGCCCCCACGTTTGTCGTGCTGCTGCTCACCCGCTGTTTTATCGGGGTGGGCGAGGCGGCCTATGGGCCGATTGCGCCGACGGTCATTTCGGACATGTATCCCGTAAAACAGCGCGGGCAGGCGTTGTCGTGGTTTTATTTGGCGATTCCGGTGGGCAGCGCGCTGGGCTTTGCCCTCGGCGGCGCGGCGCTGCATTTCAATTTGGGCGAACTGGGAGTGAAATTCTTGGGCATTCACGCGGAAAGCTGGCGCTGGGCTTTCTATCTCGTCGTGCCGCCGGGCCTGTTGCTCGGTGCGCTGTGTTTCTTTATGAAGGAGCCCCCGCGCGAGGATGCCGACGCCTCGGGCAAATTCAAGCTCGCGGGCTGGGGCGATTACAAGGCGCTGCTGCGCAATCCATCCTACGTTCTCTGCACCCTCGGCATGGCGGCGATGACTTTCGCCATTGGCGGCATCGCCTTCTGGGTGCCCTATTATTTTGCGCAACTGCCGGGTGCCCCGTCGCCGGGCGCGGTTAGCTTGATTTTTGGAGGAGTAGTCTGCCTCGCCGGTTTGTCGGGCACACTTATCGGCGGGTTGGTGGGGGACAAGCTGCGCGGGCGTTTTCCAAGTTCCTATTTTCTCGTATCGGCGGCGGCGATGTTCACCGGCTTTCCGCTGATGCTATGGATGCTTTACGCCGGCTTCCCTGGCTACGGTATCTGGGTGCTGACCTTCGCCACGTGCTTCTGCCTGTTTTTCAATACCGGCCCGTCGAATACCATTTTGGCGAATGTCACGCATCCCTCGATCCGTGCGGCGGCTTTTGCCATGAATATTTTTGTCATCCATGCGCTGGGCGACGTGATTTCCCCGGTCATCATCGGTGTCCTTGGCGACCAGTTTGGGATGAAGAAGGCGTTCATGGTCGTTGGGGCGATGTTCCTCGTTGCGGGTGCGTTGTGGCTCTGGGGCGCAAAGTATTTGGAGCGTGATACGCAACGGGCGGGCGGGGCGGACTGACCGAGAAGCATTCCTGGCGAAGCCAGACGGGCTATTCCTGCTTGACAGGCTGCATGGGCGGCGTGCATAATGGGAACGACCGCCGTGATTGTCTCCTTTGCCGACAAACCCACCGCCGCGCTTTGGCGTGGCCACCGCCCGCCGGAGCTTCCGCCCACGATCCACAAAGTAGCCCTCCGCAAACTCACTCAACTTGAAGCCTCCACGTCGCTCGACCACTTGCGCATCCCTCCCGGCAACCGCCTCGAAGCCCTCAAGCGCGATCGGGCGGGCCAGCACAGCATCCGCATCAACGACCAGTATCGCGTGTGCTTTCGCTGGGCGGGTCAAAACGCGCACGAGGTCGAAATCACTGATTACCACTAACATGAGCAAGCACCTCAACGTCCATCCCGGGGAACTGCTCCGCGAGGAGTTCCTCATCCCGATGGGGATCACGCCCTACCGTCTGGCCAAAGACGCGAAGCTCTCGCACCAGCGCGTCAACGAAATCGTCAACGAAAAGCGCGGTATCTCCGCGGAGACCGACCTGCACCTGTGTGCTTACTTCGGACTGACGCCAGGGTATTGGCTGCGGGTGCAATTGGCCTACGAATTGCGCGAAGCTCTGAACACGGTTGGGCCGAAGATTAAGGCTGCCGTTCACCCGCGGAAAGCGGCGTGATTGCGGAAGGCAGGGACCTGCGCAGGCGGGTTAAGCTCCGGCAGCAGCGGGTTTTTTATGAGTTCCAACGCCAAAATCGCCTCGGGTGCGGTCATCGTGGTTATTCTCGCGGCGATTGCACTCTGGATTTACTTTCGGCACGGTGGGGAGAGATCACCTCGACGGCACCGAAGCCCGCGGGTGCGCCGGTCAAGCTGGCGACCAGCACGACCGGGCCGGTGGCACCAGCAGCGCAATCATCGCGTGGGCAAATCGCTGCGCCCGTTCGACCACCGGCGCAAGTGGTGGGTGCGGGCCAGCCTGCGGCCACGGCCGTTCCGGCCCCCTTCGTGGGTGCCAATCCACACACGCCGGAGGAAATAAGAGCCGTAAAAAGCAATCTGCGGATGCTGGGCGCCGCCGCCCAACAGTTGATGAAGGTAAAGGGGCTATCGCAGGCCGGCTATTACGATGTCGTCGGCAGACAAACGGATTCTTACATCCGCAGCGTGGAGCCCATCATGGGCGAAAATTATTCCGGCCTTGTCGTCCACCAGACGGACACCCAGATCGAAATTGTCGCCCCGGACGGCACGAACGTCACTTTCGATTTGTAGGGAGGGAAATGAATTCCGGTGCTGTTTTCGACCATGCCGGCATGGAGCGCGCGCAATTCTTTGGAGTGCGGCGTCGTGTCGCCGCATTCCAATAAAGTTGCCTTATCCCCAAAGCGTTAAATTCCCGGTTGCCAGCAGCCGCGCCGGTGAGGTAGTCTGCCGCAGCGAGAATATTTTTCATGAGCACCAACTCAAAAATTATCGCTGCGGCCGTGATTGTCGCCCTGATAGCCGGGATACCGCTATACCTCCAGAATCAGAGGATTAATGAATTGAGCGACCAGGTCGCGCAATTGACGGCGGCCAAGCCCGCGCCCATGGCGGCGAAGAATTCCCAGCCGATTATCATCCTGTCGCGAGCCGGACCCACCCAGGTGGTGGTGCCCTCGCTGCCGCCGGCCGTGGTTCGCGAACCCACTGCGGACGAAGCCACGGCCGCCCAGGCGCAAGCGGTGCAGCGAACCCTGATCAAGGCGGCGACCAACAATTTGCGCATTCTGGCTTCCTCCGCCCAGCAATACATGGGCGAAAAGGGCGTGACGGAGGCCAGCTTCTTTGACCTCGTCGGCACTGGCACGGATAACTATGTGCGTTCGGTCGCCCCCGCCGTCGATGAGGATTACTCGGACATGACCATCAGCCAGACGCAGACCCAGGTTTCAATTTCTTCGGCTTCCTTTGGCCTTGTGACCTTTAATCTTTAGGCATTGGTGGCGGCGGCTTGGGTCATTCGGCTACGGAAGTGAACACACAAAAATTTTGTGCGTTTTTTCGACCGGCGGCTTCTATAGGGTAAACACCGCCATGGATGCCACCGATCAGGAATTGCTCCAACGTTATGCCCTCCGTCACGACGAGCCGGCCTTTGCCGTAGTGGTTGAACGGCAGGTGGATTTGGTCTATTCGGTCGCATTGAGGCTGTTGGCCGGCGATTCTCCACTCGCCGAAGACGTCACCCAGAAGGTTTTTGCCGATTTGGCGGCCAAGGCGGCGGGGGTCGCGCGGGTGGGCAGCGTCGCCGGCTGGTTGCACACCCATACCCGGTTCGTGTCGCTCACTGCCATCCGCGGCGAACGCCGCCGCCAACAGCGTGAACAGGAGGCCGCCATCATGCACCATCCCGAACCCGTGCCGGAATTTGATTGGGAACGTTTGCGTCCATTGCTGGACGCTGCCGTCGGTGAACTGCGCACCGTGGACCGAGACGCCATTGTGATGCGCTTCTTTCAGAACAAGAGTCACCGGGAAGTGGGTGAGGCCCTGGGCCTCAGCGAAAACACTGCCCGCATGCGCATTGAACGGGCGCTGGAGAAGTTGCAGGCGATTTTCGCCCGCCGCGGCTTAACGGTTTCCTCCATGGCCATGGCGCTGGCGATCAGTGGTAATTCGGTGCAGGCTGCGCCAGCGGGTCTGGGCGAAGAAGTGGCGGGGGCCTTGGTGAAACATGCGGTGGCTCCGATTGGGCCGAACCAAATACTTTTGCGAATTATTTCAATGAACACAAAAACCAAAATCATTGTTGCGGCCTTGTTCATCGCGATCATGGCGCTCATGGGAATCGGTTTGCCCACATGGCAAACGATGTTGAATAGCAAAACCACCGTTTCCACCCTGGCCCCATCTCCGGAGCCTCCGCTTGCGGCGGCAAAGCCGATTGAGGCCCCGAGAGTTGCGCCGGTCTCAGCAGCCGGAGCGGCAGGGGTGGGGTCTTCGCTTCCAGCAGCAAACGAATGGGGAGAGATTGAGTTTGAGGTGGGCGTGCCAGTCGTGCGCACGATGGCCACGGGCGAAACCGTGCTGATCTTCGTTTCGCCGGTGAGCGGCTCCGGTCAGAATGCCGTCGCCCAACTACATGTGGATATGATAATTGAGTTGCCAGGCTCGGGCTATCAGCGGTCCAATTCGGAATTGGAGGCGCTGCGTGGCCAAAACGCGCAGGAAGTGATGAAAGCAGAATTTTTGCTGGCGCGACAGGGACAGATTAAAGTGGAATCGAATCCGTCAATGACAGTCGATCTGGGCAAGGCGGTGGAGTATTGGATGGGTTCCACTCCCGGGACGACGAACCCCACTATCCGATTTAAGCCGAAGATTGCCGGTTCGTGAATATACTTGGTCCCGCCGCGTTGGCTAAAGCTTAGTGCTGCAACCTGCAACGAACTTGCTCTTTGCTGAGACATGGGGCGCGGATATTCAACCAAACTTCATGAAATTTGTCCGTTTCCAAGGCCGGGCGGCATCGTATAGATAAACGCCATCATGGATGATCATGCCTTGCTGCGGGAATACCTGGATCGCCACTCGGAAGAAGCCTTTTCCGGGATGGTGGAGCGGCACCTGCCGCTCGTTTACGGCACGGCGCTGCGTCTCGTCGGCGATGCGCACGCGGCGCAGGATGTCGCTCAGGCGGTGTTCATCCAACTCGCGCGCAAGGCTTGGACGATCCGGGAGGGCCACGCCCTGCCGGGCTGGCTTTACCGCGCCACGCGCCACAGCGCCTTGGTCGCATTGCGTTCCGAAAACCGCCGCCGCCAGCGCGAAACTGATGCCATGAACCTCGCCGAACAAAATCAACCCGCCGCTGCCGCCGACTGGGCGCAAATCGCCCCGCTTCTCGATGAGGCCATGGCCGGGCTCAGCCATGCCGACCAAGACGCCGTGGTGCTGCGATTTTTTCAGGATCAAAGTTATCGCGAAGTGGGCCGCGCGCTCGGGCTGGGCGAGGAAGCCGCGCGGAAACGGGTCGAGCGTTCGCTGGAAAAAATCCGCGCGCACTTTGCCCTGCGGGGGGTGGCGGCCACCGCCGCGTTGCTCGGTACCACCATCGCCGCCCACGCGGAGGTTGCGCCACCGGTGGCACTCGCCCGGACCGTGACCGGCGCATCGCTCGGCAGCACGCCAGCCGCGAGCGGCCTGGCGCACTGCCTATGGCAGGCCTTCCTTATGAACACCAAATCCAAAATTATTACGGGGGCCGTCATCGTGGCTTTGTTGGCCTCGATTCCGATGATCTTCGCCTGGCGCAGGTCCGATGATGCAGCCCCTGGTGGGGCCAACAATGCCGGCACTCCACTATCCCGTACATCGTCACCTGCACTCCCGCCCAAGCGGGTGGAGAATGCCCCGATTGCGCTGCCTTCACTACCCCCGGTCGTGGTATCGGCCCCAACCGCAACAGCCCAGGCCGGAACTGTGGATGTTCCCGCGCCGGTGAGTACCGCCATAACTCCATCAGCCAGCCCGTCGGAGCTGAGGGCCGTGACCAATAATTTGCGCCTCTTGGGTGCCGCCGCCCAGCAATTCATGGACGATAATCATGCCACCCAAGCAGGGTATTACGACTTCGTTGGTTCCGGGACTGACGCTTATGTCCGTTCGATTACTCCTGCTACCGACGAGGACTACACCGGGATGATCATCGAAGCTGGCGATACCCAAATATCCATATCCTCGTCCACCTTTGGCACGGTGACGTACGATTTGTGATCTGGGCGATGTTTGGCGCCAGGCACCGCGCTACTGCCTGGCGATCAGCCAATTTCGCGGCCCGGGGCCCCTCACTTCCCCGGATTAGCGCCCTTAACCTTGGTCTCGATGCTGTAAAAACCGGTGCGGGCGGTGATGTAGAGGGTCGAGCGGTCCTTGCCGGCGAAGCACATGTTCGCGGGGCCTTCCGGCACCGGAATGTAGCCGATTTGCTTGCCGGTCTTCGTGTCCACCACGGTGACTCCCGTGCCGCCGCCGCCACTGGAACTCATGTAGAGATTGCCCTGGTTGTCGAGCGTCATGCCGTCGGAGCCAAGGTTGCAGACCAGGGTTTTGTTCTTCAGCGAGCCATCGGCCTGGATGTCATACTTGAAAGTTTGGCCGTTATCAATGTCGGCGACGAAGAGTGTCTTGCCATCACCCGTGCCGGCGATGCCGTTGGGCGTGCCCGCGCGGCCGTTGACGACATTGAATTCGTCCAGAACCCGCTTGAAGGTTTTATGATCGGGCGAAAGGAAATAGACGGTCCGCAGGGGCTTGCCCGCGGCATCCACCTGTTGTGTTTCCGGCTTGTTGCGTTCCGTCGTCCACCAGGGGCGGCGGTAGTACGGGTCGGTCAAATACATCCCGCCATCAGGACGCACCCAGACGTCGTTTGGCCCGCCGAGCGGCTTGCCGTCGTAACCCGTCACGAGCACCGAGTGCTTGGGCAGGGTGATATTGCCCGACTTTGGCTTGTCGCCCACGGTGGGATTGACCGGTTGGGGGTACGGGACGGACTCCGTTTCGGTGATGGAAATGGACCACAGCTCGTTCTTTTCGTCCGCGCAGGAAATGAGATTGCCGTGATAGTCAAAGCACATGCCGTTGGAGTAGCCGGACGGATGCATAAACACGCTGAGCTTCTTGTCCGCCACGCTATAATGCATGATCTTATCACTTTGCTGCTCGATAAAGTAAACGTCACCATTCGGCGCGCAAGTGGCGCCTTCCACAAACGGCGAGCCAATGGTGTAGGACTCGGTCGGCAGGGTCGCGATTTTCTCGACTTTGGCGTCTGGCGCAACCGTCGGTGGCAGACCCATCTTCGTATTCGGGGCGTTGCGCGGCGCCTGGCCGCGACCACCGGGGGCCGAACCACGCGCGGGGGCGGAACCGGCCGGTGCACTGGCAGCCGGAGCAGCCGCCGGAGCGGGCTGGGCAACTGCCACCATGGGCAGCGCGGAAATGAGAGCGAGAGCAACAACCAGATTACGGGGGGTATTCATGGGGAGGATTGAAAGATAGTTTTTCACGAAAAAAAAGCAAAGAAATAAGTTGATGGGTTTATAGGCC
>Ga0265319_1001069_pt1 | contig 17088 bp, 16 predicted proteins | sample 4824metaG_FD_192443 | JGI IMG/M metagenome (GOLD analysis project Ga0265319, IMG submission 192443) | Rhizosphere microbial communities from Carex aquatilis grown in University of Washington, Seatle, WA, United States - 4-8-24 metaG | ecosystem: Host-associated > Plants > Roots > Rhizosphere >...
CCTTTGGCGGCCCAAATTGAGGGCGATTTCGGCTCCAATTGAGGCGTTTTGCGCCATTAGCCCGCTTTCTATGGGAAATTCAGTGGAGTGTTTCGGAGCTGGCATCAATGCTGCTTTCCGGTGGCTTGCGCGATTTTAACTACGATCGCGAAGCGAAGCAACCTCACTACTGCCACACCATACCGTATGAATAAGAAACTGTATCCCCTGTACCTCTCTGCGCTCGCCTTGTCGGCGACACTGGCACGCGCGCAGACGGCTGCCCCGGCGACAACGACGACCACAACGACGACGACCACTGCGGCCGCCGTGGCTCCTGCGGCTGCAGCCCCGGCCGCCGCCCCGACGTCCCCCGTCTCGACGCCGTCCATGGAGGGACCGCTCACAGTCAACGTGAAGCCTGAAAGCTTCGACATCCCTGACTTCGGCAAGATCTACGTCTCCGGCGCCCTGACGGCGATCGGCCTCGCCGACTCGCCCACGTTCTTCGGCCAGAAGTCGGTGTACGGCGACATCAGCAACGCCCAGATCTTCGTCCAGAAGGTCGACGGCGCGTTCCAGTTCTTCCTCGACGGCGGGTCCTACTCGTTCCCGACGGTCGGCGTTCCCTACACCGAATCCGGCGCGACGATGAACAACACCTTCGGGGGCCTCCCGATCGGCTTCGTAAAGTTCGTGAGCGGCAACTTCTCGCTCGAGGCCGGCAAACTCCCGACGCTCATCGGCGCCGAGTATGCGTTCACCTACGAGAACATGAACATCTCGCGCGGCCTTCTCTGGAACCAGGAGCCCCTCATCAGCCGCGGCGTCCAGGCCAACTATACGGCGGGCCCGGTAACCATCAACCTCTCGTGGAACGACGGTTTCTACTCGGACCGGTTCAACTGGGGCTCGGGCGCCGTCACCTGGGCGATCAACTCTTCGAACACCTTTGAAGTCATCTGGGGTGGAAACTTCGGCACCACGGACTACGGCACGTCGGCCACGCCCGAGCTCCAGAACAACGACAAGGATATCTTCAACGCGATCTACTCGTTCACCTCCGGCTCCTGGGTTGCGCAGGCCTACTTCCAGTATGCCGATACCGGCAACTCGGCGGCGATCGGCATCGGCAAGGACACGTCCACGACCGGCGTGGGCGTCCTCGTCAACTACGCCGTCCCGAACACCAGCTGGAACCTGTCCGCCCGGTTTGAGGACATCTCCTCGTCCGGTAGCGCCGCAGACGGCTCGGCCAACCTGCTGTACGGCCCGGGCAGCAATGCGTGGTCCTTCACCTTCACGCCGTCCTACCAGTCCGGACCGCTCTTCACGCGCGCCGAGGTCTCCTTCGTCGGGGCCGGATCCTCGACGTCCGGCGCCGCTTTCGGCAAGAGCGGGACGAGCACCTCGCAGACCCGCTTCGCGATCGAGGCCGGCATCCTGTTCTAAGGCTTTCCAGCCCGAAGGCCCGCGCCCCTGCCAGGGCGCGGGCTTTTTTGTGGCCGTACGGGGGCGATGTTCTTTCGTGTCATTTTGGGGAATTCGTGGATGATCTGAATCCCACACCCATGCCCCAACGCGTCCTCATCCTCGGTGCCAACGGCTTCATCGGCAGCTCCCTCACCCAGGCCATCCTGGAGAAGAAGGACTGGGAGGTGTACGGCATGGACGTCGGCTCCCACAAGCTGGGCGACTGCCTCGGGCACCCGAGGTTCAAGTTCGTCGAGGGGGACATCACGATCTCCCGCGAGTGGATCGAATACCACGTGAAGAAATGCGATGCGGTCCTGCCGCTCGTCGCCATTGCAAACCCGGTGCAGTACGTGAAGGACCCGCTCCGGGTCTTCGAGCTCGATTTCGAGGCCAACCTCGAGATCGTGCGCAAGTGCGCCAAATACAGGAAGCGGATCATCTTCCCGTCGACGTCCGAGGTCTACGGCATGTGCCCGGACAGGGAGCTGGACGAGTCGACGAGCCCGCTCGTCTACGGGCCGATCGAGCGCCAGCGCTGGATCTACGCCAGCTCGAAGCAGCTCCTTGACCGCGTGATCTACGCCTACGGCGTCCGCGACGGCGTCGACTACACCCTCTTCAGGCCCTTCAACTGGATCGGCCCCAAGCTGGACGACGTCATGGAGCCCAAGGAGGGAAGCTCGAGGCTCTTCACCCAGTTCATCTCAAACGTGATCTTCGGCAAGCCGCTCCAGCTCGTCGACGGGGGCCGCCAGGGCCGGTCGTTCACCTTCATCGACGACGGCGTCGACGCGCTCCTGCGGATCATCGAGAACAAGGGCGGCCGCGCCTCCCGGCGGATCTTCAACATCGGCAACCCCGCGAACAACGTGAGCGTCGCCCAGCTCGCGAAGCTCATCATCGCGGCGTTCAAGGACTTCCCGGAGTACAGCGAGCAGGCGGCGAAGGCGAAGACCGTCGTCGTCTCGTCGGGGAAATACTTTGGGAAGTACTACCAGGACATCCAGCGGCGCGTGCCCTCCGTGGCCGCGATCCGCAGGCAGCTCGGCTGGAGGCCGAGGGTGGACCTGAAGACGGCGATCCGGCTCACGCTCGACTACCATCTCGCCCACAGGGACTATAAGCTCGATTGAGCGCCATGCCGGTCCGACTTGCGCTGAAGGTTGACGCCGACACGGACCGCGGGACGCGCATTGGGGTCGCCAGCCTGGCGGCGGACTGCGCGGAATTCGGGGCCCCGGCGTGCTTCCTCTTCTCGCTGGGCCCGGACCAAACCGGCAGGGCGATCACGCGCGTCTTCAGGCCGGGGTTCTTCAGCAAGGTGAGCCGAACGAGCATCGTTGAGCTCTACGGGGTGCGCACGCTGCTGAACGGCACCCTCCTGCCGGCTCCGCATATCGGGCGCCGCAACGGGGGCGCGATGCGCTCCGTCAAGGCCGCGGGCTTCGAGGTCGGCATCCATTGCCACATCCACTACCGCTGGCAGGACCACCTCCACCGGATGGACCTCGAGGCGGTGCGCCGGGAGTTCGTGGCCGCGCGCGTGGAATTCGTGAGGATATTCGGGGACGAGGCGCGGACGGCCGGCGCGGCGGGATGGCAGAGCAACGCGAGGAGCCGCGAGGTCTACGACGACGCGGGCCTGCTGTACTCGAGCGACACCCGCGGGACGCATCCCTTCTTCCCCAGGATCGGCGGCACGGTCTTCAGGACGCTCGAGATACCGAGCACGCTCCCGACCCTGGACGAGCTGATGGGCCGGCCCGCCTTCCCGGACTCGGCGATCGCCGGGCACCTGGTCTCCCTCCTGCGGGAGGACCGGCTCAACGTGTTCACGCTTCATGCCGAGATCGAGGGGATGGGCCGGCGCGGGATATTCCGCGAGCTGCTCTCTGCCTGCCGGGCCAGGGGCGTCGAGTTTGTCCGCCTCGACGAGGAGGCCCGCAGGATCCTCTCGGCGAGGCAGTCGGTGCCCGTGTGCGACCAGGTCATGGCCCCCATCGACGGCCGGAGCGGGCTGGTCGCCACCCAGTCCCCGGCCTGAGGCCCGTCAGGCGCGGTCCACGCGCCGCAGGAGCCACACGCCGAGCGACAGGAGCACGACGTTCGGGACCCAGAGGAGGAGGTCCGGGCGCATCCAGGGGTTGAGCCACCCGATGACGACCACGAAGAGGTAGTACGCCAGCGCGAGGAGCACCGCAACGGCCAGGTTCGCGCTCGTCTCCCGGCGCGAGACCTTGATGCCCAGCGGGACGCCGACGAGGGTGAAGGAGAAGATGGCGAGGGCCCAGTTGATCTTGTCCTGGATCGTGAGCGAGACGTTCATGATGTCGCGCGAGCGCTGCCATTCCGCCCCCGCCTTGACGGGCTCGGCCTCGAGCCTGGCCCTCTCGGCCTTTAGCTCCCCGTAGGTCATCCACGGCAGCTTCTGGCGGACGTTGCTGCTCCCGAAGTAACGGCTGAGCGAAAGGTGGACGGGGTCGACCTGCCCGAGCGAGCTCACCTGGAGGGGCTGCGCATAGCTGTCGGGCGCCTTCCGGTCGTGCTCCTCCTCGCGCGCGTTCGAGAGCGTGACGATGAACTCGTTCGCCGTCTCGTCGTAGTCGACGCGGCCCGACTCGGCGCGGATGAAGCGGTACACCTTGCGCTGCGCGTCGAGCTGCCAGATCCAGATGTCGCGCACGTCGGACCCGTCATTGGACCCTGCGTCCCTCGAGCCGATGTAGACGACGTAGCCCGGGAATTCCCGGATGAAGGTCTTGGGCCTGATGTAGCTGAGCGGGTTGGCGCGCACGGCGGTCGCAAGCTCCCTCTCGTACTGCAGCTTTGCCCACGGCATGGACTCGAAGTTGATCCTGAGCCCCAGGGCGACGCCCAGGATGCCGAGAATGAGCGCCGGCCGCGCGATCCTCGGGACGCTCAGGCCGGCGGCGCGCATGGCCGTGATCTCGCTGTCCGAGGAGAGCCGCCCGAGCGTCAGCAGGGCGCCTGTCAGCATCCCGAGGGGCAGCGCGTAGGACAGCGCGAAGGGCACCAGCAGGGCCACGAGCCGCCAGAAGGTGAGGAAGGGGAGCTGCCCGGTCAGGAGCTTGGCGAGGAGGTCCCGGATGATGTTCTCGGCCATGAACAGGAACGCGAACAGCGCCACAGCGGCCAGCGCGGTGGCCAGGACGCTCCGGAAGATGTGCCTGTCGAGGAGGTTCAAGGGGCCGTCCTGGCCATCGCCGCGTGAACGGTGCGTATGAGCGTCTCGACGCTGAAGGGCTTGTCCAGGAAGTGCCTTACGCCATTGGCCGCCGCCTCCTCCCTGTTCTGGTTGGTGGCCATGCCGCTGGCCGCCACGATCGGCAGGTCGGGCCGCAGGTGGCGCAGCGAGAGGATCGTCTTCCCGCCGTCCAGGCCGGGCATCTGCATGTCGACCACGGCCATGTCGAAGAGCGCGGGAGCGCTCCTGAAGAGCGCGATGGCCTCCGCCCCGTCTGCCGCGCCCACGGCGCGGAAGCCGAAGCTCTCGAGGGTGCTGCGCATGATGAGGCGCACCGACTCCTCGTCATCGACGACGAGGATGCTCTCGCCGTTGCCGCGGGGGAGGGGGCCGGCCGCGGGCCGCGCGGCGTCGCCGCGGACGGGGCGCGAGAGGCCGGTCTCAGCCGTGGGCAGGAAGATGGAGAACGTCGTGCCGATCCCCTCGGTCGACACGAACGTGATGAAGCCGCAGTGCGCCTTGACGATCGAGCGCGCGGTCGAGAGCCCCAGGCCGCTGCCGCGGCCCACGCCCTTCGTCGTGAAGAACGGGTCGAAGATCTGGCCCTTGAGGATGTCGGGGATGCCGGAGCCCGTGTCCGAGATGTCGATGCGCACGAAATCGCCCGGCACCGCGTCGGGATGGGGCCGCGGCGAGGACGCGGACACGGAGGCGGGCGTCGCGGAGAACGCGAGCCTGCCGCCCGAGGCCATCGCGTCCCGAGCGTTGACCGCCAGGTTGAGGAGCATCTGGTGGAGTTGGACGGGGTCCCCGGATATCGCCGTCACCCCCGACGCGATCTCAAAGTTGACGCGGATGTTCTTCGGCAGCGTGCTCTCGAGGAAGGTCTTGATCTCGGCGAAGAGGGCCGACGGGTTGACCGCGATCCTCGGGCCCTCCATCCCGCGCGCGAAGAGGAGGATCTGGCGGACGAGCTCCGCGCCGCGGCGCGCGCTGGACGCGATGACCTCGAGGAGCTGGGCCGTGTCCTTGTCGGGCGCGCGGTCGGCGAGCAGGTCGCCGGCCATCATGATGGGCGCAAAGACGTTGTTCAGGTCGTGGGAAATCCCCCCCGCGAGCGTCCCGATGCTCTCCAGCCGCTGGTTCTGGAGGACCTGGGTCTCGAGCAGCTTGCGCTCGGTGATGTCCGTGATGAACCCCTCGAGCGTCCGCACGACGCCGTCGGGGCCCGAGACGGGGCGTCCCCGCTCCCAGACCCACTTCAGGCCGCCGTCGCGCGTGCGGATGCGGTACGTGAGCTCGAACGCCTCGCTGCGCTCCACGGCGCGGGCGATGATCTCCCTCACGCCCTTCCTGTCGTCGGACTCGGTGATGGCCTCGAAGCTCTTCAGGCGGTTGCCGATGAGCGCCTCGGGGTCGTAGCCCGTGAGCTCGCGGCATCCGCCGCTCACGAACTCCATGGTCCAGGACCCGTCGTTCAGGCACCGGTAGGCCATGCCCGGCAGGTTGCTGAAGAGCGTGTCGATCGCGCGCTGTTGCTCGCGCTGCGCGGATTCGGCCCTCTTCCGGTCGGTGACGTCGCGCTCGAAATAGACGATGTACTCGCTCCCGGTCGAGAGGCTCCTCGTCGCGCTGGCCTCGATCTCCACCCAGAAGGTTGAGCCGTCCTTCCGGTAGTTGAGAAGCTCGGCGCGCACGGGCCGGCGCGCGCCCAGCGCCGCATTCATCCGCGCCACTTCCTCCAGAGAGGACCCGGGCCCCAGCAGGAAGCGGGGCGAGCGGCCCTGGGCCTCGGCGGCCGTATACCCCGTGATCCTCTCGAAGGACGGGTTGACGAAGAGAATCCTCGGCCCCGGCTCGTCGAGCGGCTCGGACTCGGTGACCATCACGATGTCGTTGAAGCAGTCGACCGCCGCACCGAGCACGTCCGCCGGAAGCACGGCACCGAACGGATCCCTTGATTCGACACTTTTGGCCTGTCCCATTGGGGGGATTTATACCCGCCGGCGCCGCGGTTCTAAAGCGAATAGTGCATTTTATGTCGCCTAGGCGGTCCCTCCGGAGGCAGATTTTTCGAACGCCGTGGACGGCCCGGTGTCAACGGGTGTTCGCCCCATATCCATGCACGCAAGACCCGCCCTCATTCTCGCCGCGTTCGCCGCGCTCCTGGCGCCGCTCGCCCCGGCGGGCCCGGCGGCCGGGGTCGAGACGCTTCCCGAGCGGCGGCTCAAGGAGATCGTCGAACACCAGAGGGTGCTCTTCGCGGACGCGGTGGCCCAGGGCGACGCGATGGACGCGGCGGGCTTCAAGACGCAGGTGGAGCAGCTCACCCGCGAGTACGAGTCGCTCCTCAAGGACAACCCCGACTTCGCCGCGGGCTACGCGTCGTACGGGTTCATGCTGTGGAAGGTCGACCTGCGCAAGCAGGCGGCCGCGATCCTGCTGAAGGCCAACCAGCTCGACCCGGAGATCCCCCTCGTGAAGAACGAGCTGGGCAACTACCTCGCCGAGGAGGGCAAGCCCCTCGAGGCGCTCAACTACTACCTGTCGGCGGTCAAGCTGGAGCCGAACGAGCCGCTCTACCACTACCAGATCGGCATGCTCCTCTACGAGGCGAGGGACGACTTCCTGAAGAGCGGCGAATGGAGCCGCGCCGCGATCGACCACTCCATGCAGGAGGGGTTCAGGAGGGCCGCCGAGCTGGCCCCCGAGCGCGTTGAGTTCGGCTACCGCTATGCCGAGTCGTTCTACGACATGCAGGAGCCCGACTGGGCCGCCGCGCTGAAGGCGTGGGAGGGGCTCGAGGCCCGGGGGCAGTCGGAGATCGAGCGCCAGACGATGCGCCTCCACCAGGTGAACGTGCTTCTGAACATGGGCAGGGCCGACCGCGCCCGGAAGGTGCTGGACACGGTGAATGATCCCACGCTGGCCGCCCAGAGGCAGAAAATGGTGGACCGGATGTCCCCGGACGCCGGAAAATAGGCGCCCCGATGGAATTTGACCCGATATTCATCCGCGACGGCCTGATAACCTTCATACTCCTGGTCGCCTGCGTCACCTTCCATGAGTGGGGCCACGCGATCGTCGCGGACCTGCTTGGGGACGACACCCCGCGCTCCGACGGCAGGGTGTCCCTTAACCCCATGGTGCACATCGACATGATCGGGACGATCGTGATCCCGCTCGTGAACATCTTCGTCTTCGGGGGAGGGCTGCCCTTCATCGCCTGGGGCAGGCCGGTCCTGACCAACCCCTCCAATTTCAGGAACCGCTGGCGCGACGACCTCCTGGTCGCGTTCGCGGGCCCGGCCGCCAACCTGCTCTTCGCCCTGGTGGCGATCCTCGTCGGCTCGTTCGTCGTCGTGGCGCAGCCGCGGCTCGGCGAGCTGGCCAAGGGGCTTGTCGTCATGAACGTCGGCCTCGCCGTGTTCAACCTGCTGCCGATCCCCCCGCTCGACGGCGGATCCATCATGCGCCGCGTCGTGGGGATGTCCGAGGAGACCTATGCCGGCATATCGCGGTGGAGTGGGCTCATCATGCTCATCGTGATCAACATCAGCGTGACCCAGCGCCTGATCGTCGAGTTCGTGGCGATGGCCTGCTTCCCCTACGCAAAGCTCTGCTCCCTGATCAACCCGACGGCGTACCTCCTGATCTTCCACTCGTGACCTTCGGACGATGGCTCAGGCGCGCGGAGAGGATGTACGTCGAGCACGGCGCGGCGTTGGGCCAGGTCGCGGCGAGCGCCCGGGACGAGGCGCTCTACCTGATGCTCAGCACCCTGCGCCTTCCGCTCGAGAGCGGGCCGTCGGTCCTGGAGCGGAAGCTGACGGCCGCCGAGTCCGCGGAGATCGGGCGCGTCTTCCAAAGGCGGCTGATCGAGCATGTCCCGGCGGCCTACATCACCGGTGAGGCATGGCTCGGGGGCCTGCGCTTCCACGTGGACGAGCGCGTCCTGATCCCCCGCAGCTACTTTGTCGAGATCCTCGGGACCCAGGTCGATCCGTGGCTCCAGGACCTAAAGGGGGTGACCCGGGTGGCCGACGTGTGCACGGGTTCCGGCTGCCTCGCGGTGCTCCTCGCGCGGCATTTCAGGGGGGCGCGCGTCGACGGGATCGACCTTTCCGCCGGCGCCCTCGAGGTCGCGGCGCTGAACGTCGCGCGCCACCGGCTCGCCGGCCGGGTCCGCCTGGTCGAGAGCAACCTCTTCACCTCGGTGCCCGCGGCCCGCTACAACGTCATCCTGAGCAACCCGCCTTACGAGACGTCCGCCCACGTCGACGCGCTTCCCGAGGAATTCCGCCGGGAGCCGCGGCTCGCGCTCGACGGGGGGCCCGACGGGCTGGGCCTCATACGCAGGATTGTCCGCCAGTCGGCGGCGCGCCTTCGGCCGCACGGGATCCTCATGATCGAGGTGGGCGGCCTGCGCGAGGCGTTCGAGCGCGAGTTCGGCGCGCTCGAGCCGCACTGGTTCCACACGCAGGACGGGACGGACTGCGTGTGCCTGATCCAGGCCGCGCGCCTCTCCCGGCGTCAGGCCCGGGCCAGGTCGTAGAGCGCGTATCCCGCAAACAGGTTCGGAAGGAGGGGGCAGGGGGTCCGCCAGTCGCCGAGCAGGTGCGCGCGCCTGGCGACGCGGATGGACTTCTCGCGGCAGAAGTCCTCGAAGTCCGCGATCGTGAGCGGGTTCGCGGGTCGGCTCTCGTGCCACGGCGTCGTGTAGACGGCGTTGCGCACCTTGCGGCCGCGGAAGAGCACGTCGAGCCGGTTCTTCCAGAAGCCGTGGTTCACGAAGCCCACCGTGACCGTGCTGCCGATGCGCAGGGCCTCGAGGATGACGCCGGCGGGGTCGTCGAGCTCGTGGACGGTGCGCGAGCAGATCACCCGGTCAAAGTGCCGGTCGGGAAACGCGCGCATGAACGCGGCCATGTCGCCCTGGTAGGCGCTCAGCCCGCGGGCCACGCACGCCGATATCCGCCCGAAGTCCAGGTCGACGCCCGTCGCCGAGATGTTCTTTGCCTGGACCAGGTATCCCATGAGCTCGCCCCGGCCGCAGCCGAGATCGAGAACGCGCGACTGCGGCTCCACCCATTCCCCGATGACCTGCATGTCCACCGTGCGCTTTTCGACGAGTTTTCCCATGGTCGTGGCGGCTCAGATCGCGAAGTCGAAGACGAAGGTGTCGGGGCGCTCGAGGAAGCCCCTCACGAGGGCGTACAGCTCGGCGCTCTCGAGGAGGAAGGAGTCGTGGCCGAGGTCCGTGGCGAGCTCGGCGTAGCTGGCGCTCTTGCCCGCGCGCAGGAGCGCGAGCGCGATCGCGCGGTTCTGCTCGGGCGGGAACAGCCAGTCGCTCGTGAAGCCGACGACCAGCGACTCTGCCCGGATCGGCGCGAAGGCCTGCTCGAGCGAGCCGTAGGCGCGGGCGGGGTCGAACTGGTCGATTGCGCGGGAGATGTAGAGGTAGGAGTTCGCGTCGAAGCGGTTGATGAAGCTCTGGCCCTGGTGGCGCAGGTAGCTTTCCACCTCGAACTGGGCGTCGAAGGTGTAGGACTCGCCCCCGGCGGACTCGCGCTTGCGCCTCCCGAACTTGCGGTCCATCCCCGCGTCGGAGAGGTAGGTGATGTGGGCCATCATGCGGGCGATCGCGAGGCCCACGCGCGGCCCCCCGTCGCGGGGATAGTCGCCGTTGTTCCACGCCGGGTCCTGCATGATGGCCTGGCGGCCTACCTCGTTGAACGCGATCGCCTGGGCGCTCTCGTTTGCCGTCGACGCCATGATGACCTGGCGCCTCGTGAACTGGGGGTACTCGATGGCGAAGATCATCGCGGTCATGCCGCCCATCGACCCGCCCATCACGGCGTGGAGCTCCACGACGCCCAGGTGGTCCAGCAGGAGCTTCTGCGCGTTGACCATGTCCCGGATCGTCACGAACGGGAACTGCGTCCCGTAGGCCCTGCCCGTGGCGGGGTCAGTCGAGCTCGGGCCCGTCGAGCCCTGGCAGCCGCCGAGCACGTTGGCGCAGACCACGAAGAAGCGCCGCGTGTCCACCGCCTTGCCCGGGCCTATGAGGTTGTTCCACCAGCCGGGCTTCGCGTCGGCCTCGGAGTGCCAGCCCGCGCAGTGGTGGTCCCCGCTCAGGGCGTGGCAGATGAGGATCGCGTTGTCCCGCGTCGCGTTCAGGGCGCCGTAGGTCTCGTACCTGAGCGTGAAGCCCTGGACGACCTGGCCGCTCTTGAACGTGAAGGGCCCCGGGTGGGTGAAGTCCCTCGGCTGGACAATGCCGACGTCGTCCCCGGCCAGGTGCCGGAGATCGGAGGCCGTCTTTGCCTGGACTTCGTCTGTCATCGTGCCGGCGTATTCAACCACGCGGCGCCGGCGACGCAAGGCGACGCAGCCTTTATGACGCCCTGGGCGGATCAGCCCTTCCGGGGCGTGACGTTCTTCGTGTGCTTGCCCGGCTTCGCCGGCGGGACGTCCTCCGTGTCCTTGGTGCGGTTCACCATCAGCTGCTGGCAGATCGTGAACAGTCCGTTCACCGTCGAGTAGAGTGAGAGCGCGCAGGGCCAGCTGTAGTAGAAGGCGACGAACATGACCGGCATGAACTTCATCATCCTCATCTGGGCGTTGTCCACGGCCGGCTGCGGCGTCACCCGCATCTGGAAGAAGTTGACCGCGCCGAGGAGGAGCGGGAACACGTTGAGGCTGAGGGCGCCGATGACCGGGAGCGAGAGCACGGCCACCGTGTCCGGCGCGGACAGGTCGTGGGCCCAGAGAAAGGACGAGAACCTGAGCTCGGCCGCGCTCCTGAGCATGCTGAAGAAGGCGAAGAAGAACGGGAGCGTGAGGAGCATCGGGATGCACCCCGCGACCGGGTTGATCTTGTGCCGCTTGTAGAGCTCCATCGTGGCCGCCTGGAGCTTCTGGGGGTTGTCCTTGAACTTCTCCTTGAGCGCCTTCAGCTCGGGCATGGCCTTCTGGGTCCGCCTCGACGTGCGGGACTGCGCGAGCGTGATGGGCACGAACACGATCTTGAGCGTCAGCGTCGTCAGGATGATCGCGATGCCCCAGTTGCCGGTCCAGTGGTGGATCCACGTCATCAGCGTGAGCAGGATCGCGGCGCAGAAGCGGAAGACGAAGTTCCCGAAGTCCATGACCCGGTCCTCGTCCCTCTTGAACACGTCCGCGTTGGAGAGGCGGGGGTATTCCTTCGGCCCCACGTAGAAGTTCCCCGAGATCGTCTGCTGCGAATGGGCGGCCAGCGCGGGCACGTCGAACTGCACGGCGCCCATGATCCCGTACGCGCGCTTGTCGGCGTCGGGCAGCGCGTCGAGGAGCTTGATCCTGCGCGTCTCGATCCCGGCCGCGGGATCGTCCGGGGTGAGGATGGCCGCGAAGAACTGGTTCTTCACAGTGGCCCAGGCGACGGGACCCGCGCCCGTGATGACCGACTTCGCCTCGTGTGCCCCGAAGCCGAGGAAGCCGCCGCTGGACTCGAGCGAGGCGCGCACGACCTTTATCTGGTCCTTGCCGTTGGAGTACTCCGTCATCAGCTGCAGGCCGGTGTCCAGGGCGTTGGCGGGCGCCGCGGTGCCGACGGACATTGCGACCCTCATCGGGGCCGAGGCCGCGTCCGCGAGGTTGCGCAGGGTCGTCTCGCACCGGATCTCGTACGGGTCCGTCGTCCCCACCGCGTCGGGCGACACGATGTAGTGGCGCGTGACCTCGATCCTCTTGTCGTAGACAGCCCGGTACGTGACATCCGTGTCGGTCTTCGAGACAAGCGCATACCGGGTCGAGCGGTCGAGGCCGGGGAGGCCGACGAACGCCAGCATGGGGCTCGCGTGGAGCTCATTGAAGATGAACGGGTTGGGCTGTCCCTGCGTCGCGGGGTACCTCTTGAAGGCGACGTCGCGGATCGAGCCGCCGGCGTCGGTGAAATTCACCTCGACGAAGCCGTTCCCGAGCGTCGTGACGGTCGCGCCGGACTGGTCGGCTTGGGCCGTCGTGAACGCGGGCTCCTCCGAGGCCGGCGGCGCAGCAGCCGCGGCGGCCTGTGCGGCCGCGGGCTCCGACGCGATCTGCTTGCTCACCTCTTTCTGGATCTCGGCGGGCGCCGGGTGCTTCGGCGCGTACTTGTTGCTGTAGATGAGGACAATGAACGCCGCGATGAACAGCGCCGAGCCTATGAGTGTGTTCTTTTTGTCCACGCTATTGGGAGTGTTTCCGCGGGGCCGGCGGGACGGGGTCGTGGCCGCCCGGGTTAAGGGGCGTGCACCTGATGATGCGGCGCGCGGCCAGCCACGCGCCCCTGAGGGCCCCATGCGTCCCCACGGCCTCGGCGGCGTAGTGGGAGCACGTGGGATAAAAGCGGCAGCCGCAAGCCGGCCCGAAGATCACCGGCAGCATCGGAGACGCGGTCCTCTGGTAGATCCTGATGAGGCCGACCGCCGCCGACGCGGGAAACCCCGGAGGGGGCGAGGCCGCGGATGAAGGGTGGACGGTCATGGGCGCGACGGGGGGGCCATCCGCCCGCAGGCGTCGGTGAAGGCGCGGTCGAGCTGCGCGAACGGCCAGTTGTTCACCTGAGACCTTGCGACGAACATCAGGTCGACCGACACGGGAAGGATCCCCTGGTGCCGCCTGAAGATCTCCCGCATCCGCCGCTTGGCGCGGTTGCGAAGGACGGCCATGCCGACGGCCTGCGTCGAGGCGACGAAGCATGCCCTGCGAAGGGCGGCGCCGTCGGGCTTGGCTTTCCACCACACGGTGAAGGCCCTGCAGTCCACCCGGACTCCCTGCTGGCGGACGTCCCGGATGTCGCTCTGGCGGCGAAGGTGCTGCCCAGGGCGGAAGCGCATGGGGTCCGCTGGTCCCGGGGTCAAACGACGGTCAGGCGCTTACGGCCCTTCCTGCGGCGTGACGAGAGCACCTTGCGGCCGCCACGGGTGGACTTTCGGGCGCGAAAGCCGATCTTGCGGGCTCGTTTCTTGCGGTGCGGGCGGAAGGTGGGTTGCATGGTGTCGTGACGTTTAAGAGTTGACTGAAGTGCCCTACGGAAGGGGGGGTGTCAAGGGTGGGATTCCGGGGGTAGCGGCCCAATTTGGAACGGGGCTTTTCCCCGACCCGAGTCCTCCGAAACGGGCCGCAGAACGCATTTTCCCAATTTTTCGCGGCAATCGGTGAGCTTTTCTGGAGATATAGGGTGACCCGCACATGCCCCACCTGGAAAATCAGCTCGAGGACAAATTCCGCTTCCTTTTCGCGGAGCATGAGCCGGCGCTGCGTGCGTTCGTGCGGGCCCTCTTGCCTACGGCCAATGATGCCTCGGAGGTCACCCAGGAGGTTGCAGTGGTGCTGTGGCAGAAGTTCGGGGATTTCGACGCCTCGCGCGACTTTCGGAAGTGGGCCTTCGGGGTGGCGCGCTACGAAGTTCTCGCCTTCCTGCGGGACAAGGGCAGGGACCGGCACGTCTTCGATGCGGACTTGGTGAACAAGCTCGCGGACGAGGCTGACGAGGCCGGGCCTCGGCACGAGGCGCAGCGCGACGCGCTGGAAGACTGCCTGAAAAAGCTTCCGGAAGCACGGCGTGCGCTGGTCCTGGCAGCCTACGCCAAGGGCATTCGCATGGATGAACTCGCCGAGCGACGCGGACAGTCGGCGATGTCCCTCTACAAGGCGCTCCATCGCATCAGGCAGTCGCTCCTGGAATGCGTGGAGCGAACGATCACCAGGGAGAGCCTCGTATGAACAACCATTGGCACGAACAGATTCAGCGCCACATGAATGGGCAATCGAGCGCGGAGGAATCGGCCGCGCTGTGCGAGGCCCTGAAACGGGACGCGGACCTGCGCGCCCTGTATCTCGACTACATGAATCTCGACGCGGCGCTCGGCGAGATGGCGGAGGCGGAAGCCACCGCCGTATTCGGAGCCGGCGCACCGGAGACCACCAAACCGGCGCAACCGCTCCTGGGGTGGCATCGCTGGCTTTGGCTCGCGCCGTCGGCGGCGAGTGCGGCCTTGGTGATATTATTTTGCGTGATTGCCGAGCATCGGGCCGCTTCCCCGTCCCGTCCAGATATAGGCGAACTCACTTCATCCGTGCGCACGGCTATCTCCCGGCTTCGCCCTGACATGCCGCCCCCCATTCCGGCATGGATGTCTCCTACGGCCGTACTCCTCAAGGAGCCGGGCCACCCCTATTGACGCCTGAGCAAAGCCAGTCGCCTTCCCCCAGTCCCACCAACCTAAACAACTCATCCCCTTGAAACTCATCCGCATCATCGCCCTCCTCACCGTGGTTCCTGCCCTGTCCGCGGCAGAACCACCCGCCGCCCCGACCGATCCTCTCGCCGGTGCGTTCTTTCCACCGGAACTCATCATGATGTCCCATGCCCGGATTGGGCTCTCCCAGGAACAGCAGGAGGATATCCGCACGCGGGTTCAGAAGACCCAGTCGCGCTCGGACGACCTTCGCCAGCGGCTGGAGAGCGAAACTGCGGCGCTCTCGTCCCTCGCAAGGAAGGATAAGGTGGACGAGGCTGCGGTCGCGGCCCAGCTCGACCGGGTGCTCGCTGTCGAGCATGACTTGAAGCACCTGCAAATCGGGCTGCTCGCGGGGATCAAGAATCTCCTCACGCCGGAACAGCAGGCCAAGCTGCGCCAGGTCGCAAGTGATGGCGGGTCCCAGGTCGAAGAGGACATGCGCCGAAGGCTCACTGAAAAGGTCGAGCGGGTGAAGGCGGGTGCGCGAACCTGGGAGGCCAGCGGCCGCGACACATCGGCCATCGCGCGGGCCATGCAAGAAAGGGTCAAGCCGCTGCTCGATTCGGGCCAGCCGCTCGAAGCTGAAGCCGAGTTGGACCGCCTGCTGGAACAACTCGATCAGGGCGCTAAGTGAGAACGGGCCGCGCACTTTTCCTCCCAATGAGACCGATAGGGAGCCAAACTTCCGTGTGCGCGGTCAGTTCAGCCCGCGACGACATGCGGCGTCCCCTGGCGGGGTCGCTCCCCAGGGGAGGACTTCTCATTCGAGCGATGGCGTGCTCCGCCGGGCTCCTCGTCGGCGGGCCGGCACTTGCGACGGACTACTACATCAACAACGCCGTCGGCAGCGACTCCAACGCGGGGACCTCGTCAAACGCCCCGTGGTCGACATTTACCAATGTGGCGAGCCACAGTTTCTCGCCTGGGGATACCATCAATCTTGCGACCGGCTGCACATGGAACCAGGAAATGGACCTTTACGGCGCCGGCACCCCGGAAAACCCCATCACCGTCCGGCCCTACGGGGTCAACTCGTCGGGCAACGAGAGCTCAGGCGCGATGGCGATCATTTCGCGGAACAACAGCTTGGGCAACCGTTGCATTTACCTCCATAATCCGAACCACTGGCAGTTTGTGGGCCTCGAAATGGCCAATGCCGACGACGCCCTATACGTGGCGGCGGACAACAATGCCGCCAACAACAGCGGTCTGCTCGTTTACAAGTGCTATTTCCGCGATTGCGCCGTGAGCTCCTCGGTCCAGACGCCGTCCTCAGGAATCTACATCGGCGCCCCGGGCACCCTGACTTCGCCGGCCTCCTATCTGCAGGGGATCCAGATCAGCTGCAATTTCTTCAACAACTGCTCGGCCGCATGGTGGCTCAATGCCAGCAACGACGGCTACGATTCTGTGTTCCAGATGAACATGCAGAACAACTTCGTCGAGAAGCAGCCTTCGCAGAGCTACGCCACGCGCAGCACCGGAACCCTGATTCAGGACAACTGGTTTCAAGATTGCGCCACGACAGAAATGACGACCGGAGGGGACACCGTGGTGACCACCGGGCTCACCACGAGCATGACGTTCGTCAATAATGTCTTCGATGTCGTCCCTGACCTGGGGGCAAACGACCAGACCGCAGTCGACGAGGAGATCGCGACCACGAACCAGGCATATTTCGGCAATGTATTCTATGACACGGCCGGCGCAGGCGTTGAGATCGGGGATATCCACGGGGCCGGCTATGGCTCGGTGGGCAGTTTTTTTGACGGCAACCTCTTCTTTGAAAACGGATGGAGCGCAACCGGAGTGCCCGACGCGGTTGGGACTTATGAGATATCGGGTGACACGTTGACGGGTGCGCTGAACAACAATTTCTATTACGAACCCGACAGCGGATTTCTCTTCGTCGAAGGGTTGGGCAACTTCAGCCAGACCAACAATATCTCCATCTCGAACCCTGGCGGCCTTTTCAACGCCGCCCTGGGCTTTGCCAGCACCCAGGAGGCGAATCTATGGTCGTATGAGGCGTGGTTCCCCGGGGAGGGCTGGAGCAACCTCGGCGGCGGGGCGTCTGAAAACGATTCGAATTATGCGTGGCCGCAGCTGCAATTCGGCGATGCGAACTCAGGATGGATAACAAACCTGGACATGTGCCCCCCG
>Ga0265319_1001070_pt1 | contig 17080 bp, 30 predicted proteins | sample 4824metaG_FD_192443 | JGI IMG/M metagenome (GOLD analysis project Ga0265319, IMG submission 192443) | Rhizosphere microbial communities from Carex aquatilis grown in University of Washington, Seatle, WA, United States - 4-8-24 metaG | ecosystem: Host-associated > Plants > Roots > Rhizosphere >...
AACTTCATTGCTCATATTGATAGTATTAAACAAGAATTTAAAACTTCAAATATTCAAATATATAAGATTGGAACAGATGATGCTGCTAATTTTATTGCAGCCCTTGATATAATTAATGAAATAGAATATTATAATTTAAAATTTTATTAAAAATATTTAAATAATCCAGAAATAATGATTATATTTGTATTATAAAAATAATCATTATTTATATTAATCACAAAAACTTAATACTATGAATGAAATATTAAAAATGATTCCAGATTGGGTAGTATCAATGTCCTTATTGATATATGGTTTTAATTTTCTTATTATAAATATAATAAGATTGTGTACTTATTATTACTTTGGCGAAAATAAAAAATATTTTATAGATTTATTAATTCCTTTCAGAAGAATAATACTAGATTTAATATCAGAATCTAAAAAAAATAAAAAATAATAATATATATTATATAATAAATATAGCCTTTATGCCAACAAAAAATGTTGAATTAATTGATATTAAACTACCAGATAATACAATGAAGCTGGATAATATCGAAAAATATATAAAAACTTTAAATAACAGATTTAAAGCATTAATTAATAATAATAAATTTACTAAGAAAGAATATGAAACAATACACGATTACATAGTTGAAACATTAATAATGCTAGGCGATTTATCATTATCTACATTAGAAATTACTGATGAGCTAGAAACGAAATATATTTTATTATATCCTAATAGTCCTAAATTAGCAAAAAAATTATGGCTCGATCATATCAATATTGTAAATCATAGATATGACCTACTAAAAAATAGATGCTATACATTGATTGATAGTTTAGAAGAAGAAATAATTAGGCTAAGAATAAAGAAATGATATTTGTTGTCAATAAACACAAACATTTTCCAACCAATAATGACATTTATATTGGTAGAGGATCACCATTAGGTAATCCTTATACACATCTTAATGAAAATACTAAGGCTGAGTTTATTGTTGAGAATAGAGAAGAAGCAATAAATAACTATGAAGTTTGGATTAATGATAAAATATTAAACAAGGATGTTGAAATTTGTAATATGTTAAATAAAATATATTTAATGGCTAAAAAGGATGATGTTAATCTTGTATGTTATTGCGTTCCCAAAAATGACTGTCATGGTTTTATTATTAAAAAAATTATTGAAAGTAAACTATAGTATATAATGTTAAGAAAATCTGAAATAACGAGCATTAAACTTTGTTATCCAATAGAATATAAATTTAAAAGTATTGTTAAAGATTTAATTGTTAGAAAAAATGATAATATTATTGAATGTTATAGACAAATTGGTGATATATATTTAACATATGTGGAAAATTCAGATATTCTATATATTACTTCAGGTTACTTCTATAGAATATTACCAAAACATATTAACATATTTGGTAGAATAAGAGCCATTAACAAAATTTTATTTAAAGAATATTTCAATATTCCTTGATAATCTCATATTTTATTAGTAAATTTATTTTTCAAAAAAACAATATTAATTATGAAAAAATATTATTTTAATTCATACCCAATAAAAACCAATAATAATTGGCAATATATTACAATATCAATAAGCAATATCACATATTGTTCTACATCAACCTAATGTAGATATTAATAAAAATTAATTTTAAATTAAAATAATAATTATTGAATATCAATGAGTTACATATAACTTTCATGATATAAAAATTTAAATTTTCTATTTATAATCACATATAATCAAAAAATAATATATAATAAAATAAATAAAGCTATTCTATGAGTGTAAGTAATGAAGAAAAAAACAAGAGTAAATTAGGCTATGAATTATTATCAAATTTTAAATTTTATTCGAATTACAGTAAGTATGATGAAGTTAAAGGTAAATATGAATCTTGGAATGACAGTGTAGATCGTGTTTTTGATCAAATGCATGGTATTAAATTTAAGGAAGAATTAGAAAATAACCCAAAATTCAAAGAATATTATGATTATGCTAAACAATATTATAAAGATAAATATGTTCTAGCTTCGCAAAGATCATTACAATTTGGTGGTGCTCCCATACTTAAACATAATGCCAAAATTTTTAATTGCACAGTCTCGTATTGTGATAGAGTTAGATTTTTTCAAGAAGCAATGTATATGTTGCTTTGTGGCTGTGGTGTTGGATTTAGCGTTCAAAATTTACATATAGATAAATTATCATTAATAAAAAAACGTAGCAATAGATCTAAAGTTTTTGTTGTTCCTGATAGTATTGAAGGTTGGGCAGATGCTATTGGCATATTAATGTCTTCATATTTTGATGGTGAAGTTCCTTTTCCTAAATATCAAAATTGTCATGTAAGTTTTGATTATTCTGAAATAAGAGGTAAGGGCGAACATATAAGTGGAGGTTTTAAAGCCCCCGGCTCCAGTGGCTTGCGTACTAGTATTCAGAAGATTGAAGAATTATTGGAGAAGGAATTGGATAAGCCTAATTTTAATGGAAAAATAAGATCCATAATTGCATATGATATTATCATGCACATTAGTGATGCAGTTTTATCAGGTGGTGTGCGCAGAAGTGCATCTATTTGTTTGTTTAGTCCTGATGATACTGAAATGATTAAAGCAAAAACTGGAAATTGGTTTCTTGAAAATCCTCAAAGGGCAAGAAGTAATAATACAGTATTATTAAATAGAAATACATTAACAAAGGAAGAATTTCATAGTTATTTTGAATCAGTAAAACAACATGGTGAACCAGGATTTGGGTTTACTTATAATCCTGATATTGTATATAATCCATGCCAACCTGCATGGGCAAAAGTTTTAACTCCAGATGGAATAAGAGAATTTAAAGATATAAATGTTGGAGATATAATTTGGAGTTCAGAAGGTTGGACTAATATTACTAATAAATGGTCTACTGGAATAAAAAAAGTATATAGATATGGTACTACATTTAACTGCTTTTATGGTACTGAAAATCATAAAGTATTAGATAATAATGAAAAAATAGAAGTAAAAGATGCAATAAATATTGACTTGTTACGAGGTATTTCAAAAGAAAAAATAAAATATAATAATCGTGTAGTAATGGATGGTTTAGTACTTGGCGATGGTACTGTTCATAAAGCGTCTAATAATTTGGTATTACTTTGTATTGGTAAAGATGATTCTGATTATTTTGATTCAGAAATATCAAATCTTATTTATAAAAAAAGAGATGGTGTTGGTGAATACCAATATGAAATTAGAACATCAATAACTTCAGATGAATTAGTTAAAACATATAACAGAAAAGTTCCAGAAAGATATTTAAATGGAAATAATGACATTGTTTGTTCATTTTTAAGAGGTTTATATTCAGCAAATGGTTCAATTGTATCTGATAGAATTACATTAAAATCAGCATCATTTAAGTTAATAGAGGATGTACAATTAATGTTAAACTCAATTGGTATAACATCATATTATACTACAAATAAACCAATAAAAGTTAAATTTTCTAATGGAGAATATCAATGCAAAGAAAGTTATGATTTAAATATTACTAGAGATAGAAATAAATTTCAAAAACTTATTGGTTTTATCCAAATCTATAAAAATGAAAAGTTAAATAAAGTTATCGAAAATAAAACTGGAAGTACAATTGAAATTTTATCTAAAAAAATAATAAAAAAAGAATTTATTTCTGAAGAAGAAGTTTTTGATATAACTGTTGATAATAATAGTCATACGTATTGGACACAAGGCAGTAATGTTTCAAATTGTTTTGAGATTGGAATGTTACCAAAAACTAAGGAAGGTATTTCTGGATGGGAATGCTGTAACCTTGTGGAAATAAACGGTGGTAAATGTTCAACGGAAAAAGAATTCTATGATACTTGCAAAGCCGCATCTATTATTGGAACACTTCAAGCAGCATATACTGATTTTAAATATTTGATGCCAGAAAGTAAAGAAATCTGTAATCAGGAAGCTCTTTTGGGGTGTTCTATAACCGGATTCATGAATAATCCAAATATTCTTTTAAACCCAAGAATTCAAAGAAAGGGTGCCAATATTATTAAAGAAATCAATAAAGAAGTTGCTCAAATGATAGGGATTAGACAAGCAGCAAGAACTACTTGTGTTAAACCTTCAGGTAATGCTTCAGTATTACTTTCCACTTCTTCTGGTATTCATGGTGAACATTCAGAATACTATATTCGAAACGTACAAGCAAATAAAGAAGATGATATTGCAAAATATTTTTTTGAAAATAATCCTAAGATGGTTGAAAACTCTGTATGGAGTGCTAATAATACAGATTGGGTTATATCATTTCCAATAATTGCAAATAAAGATTCAATATTTAAAGATCAATTACATGGTGTTAAATTATTAGAGTATGTAAAATTAACACAACAAAATTGGGTTGAAGAAGGAACAAATATTGAATTATGTACTGATCCAACACTACGTCATAATGTAAGTAATACTGTTGTAGTTGATAATTGGGATGAAGTTGAAAATTATATTTTTGAAAATAGAAACTTTTTTGCTGGTGTGAGTTTATTACCAATGACTGGAGATAAAGATTTTAATCAGGCTCCGTTTACCTCAATACTAATGCCTGAACAATTATTAAAGAAATATGGTGAAAGTGTTTTTTTTGTATCTGGATTGATAGTAGATTCATTATCAGCATTTAATAATAATTTATGGTTAGCTTGTGATACCATATTGGGTAATGGTGAAAAATTAGAGTATACTGAAAAAGAAGTTGAAGAAAAAATAAAATTCTCAACACCTAGAGAATTATGGGAAAAACTTGGTTTTAAAAATGGAACACTTGACAAATTATCTAGTCTATATATTAAACCTGAAGTAGAAGAATATAAAAGATATATGGACTCAAAGTTGAATAGTAATATTCATAATTATGTTCTTAAGAAAGATTGGGTTAGAAGAGCTAAGCAGTTTTCAATCAGATATTTTAGTTCTGATAAAGAAATGATATATTGTTTAAAAGATGTGCATAATTATCATAAATGGGTTGAAATAACAAGAGAAATAAATGATATTGATTGGGATAATTTAAGTATTGAACCAAAATATACTGATATTGATACTCTTGGTGCTGTTGCTTGTAGTGGTGGTGCTTGTGAAGTTTAAAAATTAAAATGGTATTTATAATTTAATTAAATCCTAATATTATTTATTAGGATTTTTTTTGTTTATATGAAATACTATTCTTATATTTGTAATAAAAAATTAAAATGAAAAGAACAAATATTGATTTTTCTAGACATGAAGTTATTGTTACTGAATCTGAAGGATTATTAGTTCATGATTTAAAGATTCCTAATGCTTATATGAATTCTATTAAGTATATTAATACAAATGGGATCTTAGCAGTTACTGGCGACTTTGGCAACTGGATTTTTTGTCGTGAATTTCATCCATCAGCAGATGGTTATGTTTCTGATGAATATTGGTGCGAAAAATTAAGAAACGCTTCTACACAAAAGTCACATAATTTTAGTTGTAGTGAAACAGAAAAAGAAATTAATAGATTATTAAGAGAGGAAGAAGATTTAACTGAGAATGAAATTGATTATCTTAATGGATGTTTAGACAATCTTGATGATTGGGATATAGATTATAAATATTATGCATATACTGAAAATGTTGGTAGATTTAGTGATAGTGAATATGTACCCTATGAAGAAGAATTAAAAATTTGGTTGGCTATTATTTTTGATGGATTTGAAGAAATTTGTGATAGAATGAAAAATGATGAAATTAAAAGTAATTAATATAAAAGCTGTTAAATTATATTTTTCTGATATTATTCTATTTAAACCACATATAATTATTGAAATAAATAAAATTGATGGTTTAATACAATTATTAATAAATAAAAATTATGAAATATATGAAGAATCTATTAAATAAACTTAATGATTTATATTATACTTATCTTTATAAAACTTTTTTATGGAGAATATATTATTTTTTTATTTCTATAAAAAATCTTATAAGATGGTTTTCTATAATATTTAAGGATCGTGATTGGGATCATACGTTTATTCTAAGAATATTATATTATAAACTTAAATTTATTCGAATAAGATATGAACGTAATGAAATGTTTGTTGGACAAGATATTGAAATAAAGTGGCTAAAAAAATGTGAATATTTATTGGATTATGTTATTAACAGTAGAGGCTGGGAAGATATTGAAGAGGATAAATATTTAAATATTAAAAATATTAAATCTATTAAAAAATGGCCACAGGTAATAAATATTTCACATCATAAATGTGATTTAAGAGAAGAAAAGGTTGAAAAATTATTTTGGAAAATAATAAGTTGGAGATGTAATTATTGGTGGGATTAACATGAAAAATAAAATAATAATTTGCTAATATCAAATATTATTCATATCTTTACAAGAAAAAACAAACAACAAAAATGGCAAAAAGAATACCAATAACAGCAGCTAAGAAGATTGGTGAAGAATTTGGCTATACTCAAATAATTATACATGCGTATGATGGCGAAACAGAACGCCAATGTGTTACATCATGGGGAAAGTCGCTTGATGATTGTGATAATGCTGCACAAGGTGGAAATGCAATAAAAAAATTGCTTGGTTGGCCTGAAGAATTATGTAATGCCGTTCCTAATAGAACTAAGAAGAGAAAAAAGAAACCTAATGCAATTAGTTGAACGACATAATATAAATTCTAATCATTCCTATTATAAGGAATTGGATAAATTGTGTTTTTTATCTAAAAATTTATATAATAAAGCTAATTATATAGTGAGACAAGAATTTATTGAAAGTTCTAAAGAAAAAGAATTAGGCTTAGTTGATCAAGCTAATTATCTTAATTATTATGATATACAAAAACAATTGCAAAATAATAAAGATATTGATTATAAACAATTACCAGCTAAAATAAGTCAACAAATCTTAATGTTATTAGATAAAAATTGGAAATCATTTTTTAAAAGTATTAAAGATTATAAAATAAATCCACATAAATATGATGGTAGACCTTCACTTCCAAAATACAAGGATAAAACAAAGGGTAGAAATTTATTAATTTATACTATTCAAGCAATAAGTAGAAAAAATTATAATAAAACTAAATTAATAGGTTTATCAGGTACAAACATTAAATTTAAGCCTAAAATAGATATTAATAATATAAAACAAGTAAGAATAATACCAAAAAATAAAGAATATATAATTGAAGTAGTATATGAGAAAAATATTAATGATTTAAATTTGGATAAGAATAATATTGCAGGTATTGATATAGGAATAAATAATTTGTGTACTATAACATCAAATCAAAATAATGTAAGGCCATTACTGATTAACGGTAGACCACTAAAATCTATAAATCAATATTACAATAAGAAAAATGCCAAACTTCAGTCATTTGTGGGTGATAAGACATCTAATAAACTAATTAGATTGGCTAATAAGAAAAATAAAAAGATTAATAATTATTTACATAATACAAGTAGATTTATTATTAACCATCTAATAAATAATAATATTGGTATGATTGTGATTGGTAAAAATTCTCAATGGAAAACTAAATGTAATATCGGCAAAAGAAATAATCAAAATTTTGTTAATATTCCGCATGCTAGATTAATTAACATGATTGAATATAAGGCTAAATTAGTTGGAATAAATATAATTGTTACTGAAGAAAGTTATACAAGTAAATGTAGTTTCATTGATAATGAAGTATTAAAGCATCATGATAATTATTTAGGTAAAAGAAAATTTAGAGGTTTATATATTTCAAATAAAGGCATTATATTAAATGCTGATTGTAATGGCAGTGGAAATATAATAAGAAAAGTATTCCCAAACGCATTTGCCAATGGGATAGAGGGTGTAATAGTTCACCCAATAAGGATAACTCCTTATAAATTATCTTCATGTAATAAAATACAATGAATATAGGAACTATTACTACTAATATAATAATAAATTTAAAGAAAAATAACATGGAAACAATTGAAGCAACAGAACTTGGAGTACTAACAGATAAAAAGTTTTTAACTGGTTTGATACCTAAAGGATGACATGAAAAAGTTTTTGATCATAATACATATTGGTCAGTAGAATGTAAAAGAAATGATAAGGTTACTGGTATGAATTATTGTGATAAGGAGAAAGAATTTTATAATATTATCGATAATATTGAAAATGAGTTTAATGAATATTTTATAGAATCATATTCAATAACATCAGCAGGAATTCATTTTATTATTTATTTAAATAAAGAATTGTAACAAAATATATATTATTTACGTAATATAATAATAAAACATATGGTGAAAAAAGATAAGTCATTGATTATTATTCCAATAGGAATCCCTGGAAGCGGTAAAAGCACTTGGTGCAAAGAGTTTATTAAGAATAATCCTAATTATATAAGATTTTGCCGAGATCAATATAGGATCATGCTACAATTCTCTCAATTTCTTGACTATAGAGGAGAAAAATTAATTACTGATATGGTATATAGTGATATTAATATTGCATTAGAAGCTGATTATAATATAATAGTAGATCAAACCAATTGTAAAGCTAAATATCTTAATGAATTTATTAAAAAATATGATTATGTTGCTGATATTAATATAAAAATATTCGATATAGATATTAATACTGCTATTGAAAGAGATTTAAATAGAATAGCAACTGTTGGCGAAGAAGTTATTACTAGGATGTTTGCAGATTATACTAATTTGATGAATACTTTTGATTTTAGTAAATATGCGTTGTTATAATGACAAATATTCAAAAATTAAGTATTAAATTAATATATTCTAAAGGAGAATATTTTCTTAGTAAGGATATACATAATATGGATATAAATTATGAATCTATGATTATATTATTATTAAATTATGATGATTATAATGTTAACCCTATAGATGATTATAATACTAGTTTTAGTGTTAATGTTATACCTAAACAAGAAATAAAATATATTGATGTTAAATTTGGTATATTAGAATAAATGAGAAAATCAACTAAATTAATATTTTTTCTTATATACCCAAATGCATTTCATTTATATTGTTTGCATAAAGATTTTTTTGAAATATATGAAAGGTATTTTAATACTCTTGATATGTATAATTATTATAGTTTTATACAAAATGGCTCAACACCATTAAATCAAATGATTAATATCAACTCAACATTTAATTCTTCCGATCTTTATATAAAAATGTCTGAAAATATTAGTATAAAAAATATATATAACCCAAAAATATTCATATCTTTACCATAATAAATGAATATAATGAAAAATTATCAAAAATTAATGTTTTATTTAATGTATCCAGGTGTTGAAGAAAAATTAAATGATAAATTTACATTTGAAGCATATTCATTATTTTTAAAACTTAATGTTAGCTATTATAATATAATACATCCATTTCCTTTCTTTAAATTTGATATTAATGATTTTAAATTAACTAAATAATATAAACAATATGTTCGAAGCACTTAAATACCAAACACTTCTGTATTTAGATACAGAAACAACCCCTATTACAAAGTCTTATTTTGATTTAACAGATGAATATAAAGCTGCATGGTTATATCATTGTAAACAAAACAAGCTAATAGATACAAATTTTGCTGAAACAGGAAGTTTTTCAGAGATTTCTAATATGTTAAACACATTATGGTCAAAGCAAGCAAGTTTAGTACCAGAATTTTCACAGATTATCTGTACATCTATTGGTGAATATAGTATGGATGAAAATAAGAATATTAGTTTTAAAACTTGGACAAGATTTTTGAAAAATTCTGATGATAGTGAGAAATTATTATTATTAGATGTACAAAAATATTTAAATGTTAAGAATCCAAAACAAATTATTGCACATAATGGCAAAGAATTTGACTATCCATTTTTAATTCGTAGATTTATTGCTAATAATATAATGCCTCCAAAGCAATTACAAATATTTAACAAGAAACCTTGGGAAGTAGAATTATTTGATACTAAAGATATATGGAAATTTGGTAGTACAAGAAGTGCTAGTTTAATATCTATATGTGCAGCACTAAATGTACCACCAAGTAAAAATGATATCGATGGATCGATGGTATATGGATTATATTATTGTGATGATAGATATGAAAACATGAAAAGAATAGCAAGATATTGCTCAAATGATGTAAGGGCATTAACATTAGTGGTTCAAAAATTAGTAATATTAGATAATCCAGAAATTGTAATGACTGAGATTAAGTATGTATAATCATATAATATATTATTAATGATAAAAGTATTTATAAGAAATGATATAATACAATGTTTTGTAATTGCAATAATGAAATAGTACCAATATATACTTCTGAAGGTTCATATTTTATTTGCAAATCATGTGGAGAAATAACACCAATTATTATCACAACAATAACTTCTTAATTATGAAATCAATAAAACTAATTTATTTTCCGTTAGCAATTATTCTTTGTGCATTATCATCATATCTTGGAGAAAGAGCTGAAATCTTTAATAAAATCGCATTAGGATTATTTATAACCATTTGCGCATTTGCTATTTATTTAATTATCAATGGTATTATTAATACCATAAAATCCTACAAGAAAATTAAATAATATCCTTATCATTTTTAAAAAATAATATTTACTTATTTAAATTTTTACAGCCATGTTAAATTTAAAAAAATTTGAAACCTTTGACTTTAACGGTATTGAGGTTTATGGAACTTCCTATACAAAAAAATTAAAAGATGATACAAATATTTATGTATGTACTGCCAGAGATGGTGATGTCATACACAAAGTACAAAATATTGATTATGATCAATGTATAGATAATTTAAAAGAACTATATTTTATTAGAAAATATATAAATGAGATTTCTACAATACCTTCATTTAATTAATAATATTTAATAATATTATTTGTTTATTAATATAAATTGTTTTATATTTGTAAAATAAATATAATATTACAAAATTATTGTTTTAATTATGAAAATAGAACTAGATAATGAAGATCTTTTTTGGGAAGAAATTAAAGGATTTGCTTCAGAAAATCGAATTGATAAAAGATGGAAATTACGTAAAAAAAATGACATACGAACATATGGACAATTACGTATTGTTTCACATCCAGATTTAAGACCAGGGTATCTAAGATCAATATATACTGTTGTTACAGATATAGAACCTAAATCTAAAGATCAAATTGTTAAAACAATTGAAGACTATCAAATGGAAGAAATAGAACTTGAAGTATATTCTGTTAATGAAGAAATTAAAACAGATGTTCAAATATATGAAGCTCCCTTTAGAGAACTTGAACAATTATTTGGCGTTAAAAATATATTAAAATAAGTATATAATTATGAAAACAATTTATTTAGCGGGGCCTGATGTATTTCGTGCCGATCCTTTTATTTATTTTGAACAAATAAAAGAACTGTGTTTTAAATATGGCTTTTTTGGTTTATCACCGTTTGATAATGAAGATTTTGATGGAGAATTATTTTCTAAGAATCATTCTAAGAGTATTTTTTTATCTAATATAAGTTTAATTAAAACGTGTGATATTGTTATTGCAAATTTAATACCATTTAGAGGAGCATGTGTAGATGATGGTACTGCTTGGGAAATTGCATATGCTTATTCATCGCATAAAATAATCTATGGATATACACCATATGTTAGTTTAACACTACCTGAAATAACCAAACAAATACCTAAAATGAGTGATGAATTTCCACACATTGAATCATTTGCTAATAATGTAGTTAATTTAATGCTACAAGAATCAATAGAATTGTCTGGTGGTAAGATATTAAATAGTTTTGAAGATTGTTTAATTGACTTAAATCAATAAATTAAATATATTAATTATGAAAGATTTAATAAAAAAATATACCGAATTAGGTGTTTATAAAAATAAGATTATAGCATCAAAACTACCATCAGTTTGTAATTGGTCATTATCTCGAAAATGTTTAGTTGGCGAAAATGGCGTTGTCCCAATAGAAATAGTAAGTGATGATGGAAATAAACGGTTGACATATGAAAATAATAGAATGGTTTCAATGCAAAACAGAACCGAAATTGACATAAATGAAATTAATAATTCTGATGGTATAATAATTTCAGATGCTACTTATGGTAAACAATATTTTAGATTTGGATTTATACCTACTATATAATATATATATTTATTTATGGATTTCTGTCAAATAATGATTTTAATATTAGGAGCAGGTGCTGTATGGCTGGTTTCACAAAAAAAGAGTTATAAGAAATATGGTTATATTTTGGGATTATTAGGTCAGCCTTTCTGGTTATATACAACTATCACAAATAAGCAACTTGGAATGTTTATATTAACCTTGTTTTATATTTATTCATGGAGCTTAGGAGTTTATAATTATTTTATTAAAAAAGAAAAAGATGTTTAACTTAAATGATATTTTATGATAAAAGAAGAAAAAGTGTATATTAGTGGTAAAATTACTGGATTAGATTTAGATTATGTTGATAAAAAATTTAGTGATAGTGAAGAATTTTTGCGTTCAATAGGATATGTTAATATTGTTAACCCAATGAAATTTAGTCCTATTATTGAAGGTAAAACATGGGAGGAATATCTTTTAGAAGATATAAAAATATTGTTTGAATGTGATATTATTTATCTTCAAAATGATTGGGGTATATCTAAAGGAGCGAGAGTGGAGTACGCTGTTGCACAAGAAATTGGACTAAAATTTCTGTTTGAAAATGATTTTAATAATAAATAAAATATATGATAATAAATTACTATCTTTTAAAAGAACCAAGAACAAATGAAGTTCGATATGTTGGCTGTACTAGAAATATGAAAGAACGATATAAAAATCATTTGAATAAATGTCGAGATATTGGTACTGAAAAACGCAAATGGATAAATGAATTAAGAGAATTAAAATTAAAACCAATATTAGAAATAATTGAAATTGTTGAATTTAATGATGAACATACTGATTATTTAATTAAAGAAAAAGAATATATATTAAAATATAGACAATTAGGATATAATTTAACAAATACTGGTGATGAAACAAATAATGGTAATATTACTTCTTTTAAAGAAGACAATGGTTCAAAGTCAATAGTTGCATTAAATTTAGATGGAAGTTTTTATAATAGGTTTCCATCTATATCCAAAGCATCTATCGATTTAAATGTTTCAGATAATCCTATTTGTGTTGTTCTCAAAAAAAAGGGTAAAACTGCGCATAGTTTTATTTGGTTATATGAAGATGAATATAATGATTTATCTGAAAAAGATATAAAAATTATTGTTGAAAATGCTTTAGATAGATCTAATGTTGGTGGAAAAGAAACAAGATTTGGTATGGGTAAAGAACCTTGGAATAAAGGAAAAACATTTACAAGAAAGCCAATATTACAATTAGATTTAGATGGTAATATTATAAGAGAATTCAAGTCTTGTTCAGAAGCCTCTAAAACATTAAAATGTAGTCCCAAAAATATAAAAAATGTTTGTTTAGGATTAAAAAAGACAGTAAAAAATTTTAATTGGAAATATAAATAACAAATAATAACTTAAAATTATGTCAATTATATCATGCTCAGGGTATTGTGCTAGTGGTAAAGACACTGTGGCCAGAATTATCCAATATTTGGATTGGGTTCATAATAGTAATCCAATGCCTACGATTTCATTTCCTAAAATGTTAAATCAATTAGAAAATAAAGAATTCGAATCTTTTGATCAATATTCAAGTTGGAAAAATGTTAAATTTGCTGGAAAGCTTAAAGTTATTGCAAGTTTATTAACTGGTATTCCTGTAAAAGATTTTGAAAGTCAAGATGTAAAAAATTCATATTTAGGTAAAGAATGGGATTATTATAAAGTTGAATTATATGGTAATTCGCCAAAAGATTATGCTGATCATAAAACAATATATTGCGATAAAGAATCTGCTGATCAATATTTATGTGATGACGATCATATCATTACTTATAATAAAATGAAAATCCGTGATTTTTTACAAAGATTGGGTACTGACTCAATTAGAGATTATTTACATTTAAATACATGGGTAAATGCATTAATGTGTGACTATAGTGTTGATTCTAAATGGGTTATATCTGATTGCCGCTTTCCTAACGAGCTTCAAGCAGTTAAAGATAAAAATGGAATAACAATAAGAGTTAATAGAATTGATCAAATATTAAAAGATTTACATATATCAGAAACAGCATTAGATAATTATCAATTTGACTATGTCATTAATAATGAGACTAATAATTTTGAAAAACTTGTTAATGATGTGAAAGATATACTAATTAAAGAGCATTTGCTATAAAGTACTATAATTATTGCTATATTTTACTATTTATTTTTTAAATTACTAGTAAATATCTTATTTTTAAAACTATTTATAATTGATTAATTATAGATAGTTTTTATTATTTTTATGTGATATGGTGCAAAAAATAAAATCTTTTTTTAATGGTGGCAATCTTATTTTGAATAAAAATATTGTCGGATGGATTGCTGGAGGTGCTGTTACATTAATTAATGTTGTTTTTTATCTTGGTGTATCGAATGCCAATAAAGGAAATGATTTTAAGGAACTTAAGGAACTTACTGTTCAAAATAGTAAAGATATTTCTGATGTAAAAGAAACATTTAAAAATTTTACATTAACTATTAATAATAAATTTACTAAAGTATATGATGATCAATACAATAGTATGGTTGACTATCAAGCATATTCAAAAAAACAATTTGAATTAATCATAGAATATGGTTTAACAAATAAAAAATTGATGAAAGATATATTAGATATGAATCATACTGAAGAAATGAATAAAATGAAAAAAGAGAGTGAAAAATCTAAAAATGATATTAGTAATACTAAAATGATTAAAATGAATATTGATAGTACAACTACTGATATAAAAATTCTTAATAATAAAATAATAATACCTAAAAGTGAAGAATGCGATAGTATTAAAGATAGTGTCATTGCATCAACAGGCTCAGTAAATCAATCAAAAAAATAAATCACTAATAATAAAATTATTCTTGTTATATTAAATTATTTTTAATATATTTGTATTATTATAAATAATTTATTATGCTTATTTCTAAAGAAGAAAAATTTGATTTTAATGACATTTTACTTGTTCCAGAAGTTTATAGTAATATTAATAGTAGATATAACGATATAAATCCATATATTAGTGAAATTAACAGATCATTACCATTATTAACAGCACCAATGGATACTGTTGTTAGTAAAAATAATGTTAATACTTATTTAAGTAGTGGTATTGGTGTCGTTTTACCTAGAACAATAAAAAATATATCATTAGAAGATTTAACATATTATAATTTAAAAAAAGTTTTTGTAAGTTATGGATTAAACGAATTTGAAAATTTATTAAATACTAATATTAATTCTATAGGTAATATTCCTAATTATGTATTAATTGATACTGCTGATGGCCATTTATCTATAATAGTAGACTTATCTAAAAAAGCAAAAAAGATTAAACCAAACATTATCATAATGGTTGGCAATATAGCCAATTCTGAAACATATAAATATTACGCTGAAAATGATTGTGTTGATTATATTCGTATAATTATCGGAAATGGCGGAGGTTGCTTGACATCATTGAATTGTGGCGTAGGCTATAGCTCTGGTTCTCTAATATATGAAACATCTCAAATAAAAAAACAATTAGAATTGTCGGGTAAAAATACTAAACTACCATATATTGTTGCTGATGGTGGTATGAAAAATTACTCGGATATAATTAAGGCCCTAGCACTTGGAAGTAGTTATGTAATGGTTGGTTCATTATTCAATAAGGCTATTGAAAGTTCTGGTTATAATTATTTATATAATATTAAATTAAATAACAAATTAGCTAATTATCTTTTCAAAAAAGGTTTTCCAATTAAGAAACATTTTAGGGGTATGAGTACTAAAGGTGCTCAGAAAGCAATGGGTAAAACTAGTTTAAAAACATCCGAAGGTGTTACAAGATATCGTAATGTTGAATATACTCTTGGTGGATGGACTGAAAATTTTGAACATTATTTAAGATCAGCAATGTCATATTGTGATGCAAGAACTTTAGAAGAATTTATTGGACAAGCTAATTTTACATTAATAAGTGATAATTCATTTAAAAGATTTAATAAATAATGGAAGAAAATAAGGACTTGGTAGTTAAATATTCTAATGTTTTAGAACTTATTAAAGACCATAAGCAACATAATAATATTGCTATTTTGCTTGAAATATCAGTTAATTATATTAATATGAAATATAAAGATGTTGATATTGAAATAAAAACATGTGCAGTATATATTATAAAAGAATTATATTTAAAAAATTTAATATCATCAGATGTTCAAACAACAAGCATTATAGATGACTTTATTAATTATTATAATACTAATTATAATAATTTTATTAAAGATTATGATATTGATGTTTTTGATTTAAATATGCTTTTTATTAAAAATTATATAAGTAAAATAATTAATAGCGAAAATAATGAATAATATAATTAAGTACAGAAGATTTAAATTTAATGGTTGTGAAAAAGAATTACAATTAAAATTCGATGAATTAATTAAAGATGGTTATATACTCTTTAGTTATCAAGAAATGGAAGTAAGTTGTAGAGTTCCTGATGATAAAATACATGCAATATTAATTTGCTATAAACAAAATAATATTAATAACATATTAAATGATTAGCAAAGAAAATTTTATATTTGTTTTATCTCAAATAGAAAAACAAGAAAATAAAGATAGAAATTTCACAAAGTTTTTACAAGACGGTAATTATATTGATGGCCATATTGTCTCAACATTTTCAGAACCCTTATTAGATACTACATTAAAATTATTATCTTTATTTTTTGAAGAAGATGTTTTTAACAAAAAAAATGATACTTGGATAGAGTGGTTTGTTTATGAGAATGATTTTGGCAAACAAAAAATGTCATGCT
>Ga0265319_1001072_pt1 | contig 17021 bp, 29 predicted proteins | sample 4824metaG_FD_192443 | JGI IMG/M metagenome (GOLD analysis project Ga0265319, IMG submission 192443) | Rhizosphere microbial communities from Carex aquatilis grown in University of Washington, Seatle, WA, United States - 4-8-24 metaG | ecosystem: Host-associated > Plants > Roots > Rhizosphere >...
GATTCATTAATGTTAAATATATCTAATTTTACTCCTGATGCTCTTAATATTGTATCATTATCCCTTTTTTTACCAGTATATTCAGGAAAATAAGCTATTGTGTTTGTTAATTTTAATGTGTGAGACTTAATATTATTAATGTTAATTTCATTATTATTTACTTTATTCTTAAGATTATCAAGATCTATATCAAAAATATATCTACTAACTGATTGAATATCTCTTCCATAAGAAATTTCCATTATTGGATTGAGGGATGAATTTAGATAATTGTTTTTGATAATTGTATTGTCCTTAGTGAAATAAGATCTTATTATTGACATCTTAAAATTTTATTATAAATACTTTAAATATATAATCCATAAAAAGCCAAAACCGCTTAGTATATCTAAACGGTTTCTAATACTTTTTTAACACTTACTAATATTTATGGTTATTAAGCTCTTTAGCATTCAATATCATAACGATACATATTGAGTTCCTTATAGAGTTTAAAGGCATGATTTTTTTCTTCTTGTGATAAAAATTTCCAATGATCATAATAACTCTCAAACTTAATTAATTTTTGTTTTCTATCTGGATTACCAAAGTTTTCAATTTCAGCAGCAGTAAAATCAAAATTTTCATTCACATTATTAGTATAATCACCAACATTCTTGGGTTTAAACCCTAATAATATATCTGTCATTATCTCATCATCAGATTTAGGATTATCAATAACAGCATTTTTATCTACTGGTACTACTCCTAAATATCTTTTTGCAAATTCTAATGCTTTGGGTTCATCAACAATACCACTTTGTATTAGATATGTATAATATTTTTCATTTTCACATAAATGATCTATCGCCACTTTTAATGCTAAAAATGGATTATTACTATGTTCACGTTCCACATATAAACCAACTATTAATTCATGCTTATCAACATCAAAAGGCGAAACTCCATCTCCTTTTCCATGTAATATAACGGTTCCGTAATGATTTAATAAATCTATAAATTTCATTTTATGCCTGATTAATTAATTTTAAAATAAAAGTAAATTGTGGATTTTTATTTTTAACGTTTTCGATACTTTGTTTATTCAATTCTTCAATTTCATTTTTTTTATCGTTTATTTCATATGATTCACCTAAATAAAAATTATTAGTGTTATCATATCTTACCCAAGTAATATAATTTTTATTATAATAAACTTCTTCAGGAAAATTAAACCCCTTTTCTTTCATTTTAAAGCTAAACATTGAGTGTATTATTTCAGTTGTATCAACAACATATAGATCACCTTCAGGAGTGCTAATACCTCTTATATCTGATTTAAGTTTTGCTAATGTTTTAGGATTTTTATATACATCATAATCCCAATTAAATAATTTTATTCTTGTTACAAATTCCTCATTAATATTATTTACTTTTTGAAATATTTCAAACAATCTTTCTTTACTGCCATGTTGTTTAAATATTTTCATATTATTTATTTAATATTTCATTAATTTTAATCAAAAAATTATTATAATCTAAATATTCATTATTATCTATAATTGGAAAACCATTTAAATTTTGAATTATGTTATGATCATACAAATTTGATAAATTATTAATATCAATAATATTATTTTTAATAAGATCATCAGTTCTATATGCAATATCATCTAATGATTTATCCTTAATAATTTTCGTGTTATTAACTAATACGTTATATAATTGTTTATAATTAATATTATCAATTTGATTTTCATTCAATATTTGCATATTTTGAAACATTTCAAGTAACCTTTCCTTTGAACCATATGATTTATATATTTTCATTTATTGAACTGTTATGTCTCTATCATTAAATGAATTATTTAAATCATTACTCGAATACTTTGGCAGATCATCGAAATCAGCAACATAACTACCATCAGGTAATTGTCTTATTCCATGTTCGTTTTTTTCCTCCCTACTTTTATCAAACCAATTACCTCTTTTCCAAAAATCATTTAAATTAAAATAATATGGATATGATACATCTTTTTTACTCATTAATTTCTCAGATGTTGTAGGTTCTCTTACTTCTTCTACTTCTGTGCTTAATATAGACACATTTTTATTTAAATCATTAACATATGTCTCTAAACTAGATATTTTATCATGTAAATTATGCATCGCTGCAATATTATGTTTAATAATATCATTCTGAATTTCATTTGTTGTTTCTTCTTGTGGAAGAGCATTATTAACCATCGGATCTACAGGAGCAACAATCGGAGTTGCTGTTTGAGCAGGAGGAGTTTCTGTATTTCCACTTACTTCACTATCAGCTTCAGCAATAGGAGCATCAGATAATACTTTTGCATCGTCTTTAGGAATAACTGGTACTGAATCATCATTCTTAAAATCATCTGGATTTAATTGAGTATATTTAGGGGTTTCGTTAATTTTATAACGAACCTTTTGCATCATTCTACTCACATGTTCATTAATGCTATTATCAGTTTTAGACATAATTGTAAAAAAGTATATAATATTTTAATTAATTATTATTGATTAATATTGTTCACGAAGTAATTGCTTTCCACTTTCGGTGATAAATATTTTATCCACACGCTCAATCAAACCCTGGGAGCCGTTAATTAGAACCTTTTTAACGTTTTTTTCTTTTTCTTCGTTTTCAGGATCAATAAAATTATCCAATACGCTTTTTAAATTTTTATTAGTATTCATGTTATTAAATATTTCATATAAATACTATTATGATTTAAAAATATAAATTTTATTCCATTAACACAATATACCTCATTAAATTCACATAAAAGTAAAAATATTGGTAATAATATTCATATTTTTTACCATCAATATCATTAATAATATTATAACTATTATTTTTCAATATTTCTAATAACTTAACCATATCAAATTTAAAAAATTCAAACATTTTAAGATCAATACCATATACTTTATTATTTAATGTTAACATAAATAACATTTCATTCCTATAATTATATATTTTTTCAATATTCTTTGGAATATATAATATTAGTGTATCGAAATCTTTAATTTGATTGAATACTGGATCAATTAATATATATTCAATATTACTATCAAAATAATAATATGGTATATTAAAAATAAATGATTCAACACCGTCAATATGATTACTTTTATTTTCTTCAAATGAAAATTCCCAATAAAGTTTATTCTTAATTAGTAATTTATCCAGTATTGATATGTTATTATATAGATTTTGATCTTTATTTATATTTTTTAGATATTGCCAGCCTACTATTAATGTTGGTAAATTAAAATCAACTATGCTAATATTACTAATATTTTGATAATAATTAATATACTCTTGTTTAGTGTGATTAACAAGATCAGTATTATATATAATATTAGCAATTTTTAACATACGATATTTATATTTTATATATATTTAAGTAAATCATCAGCATTATCACATGTAATCATGGTATGATTTTCAATATCTATTAATTTAAAATTTTTAAAATTATTCATAATTAATAATTTTTTTAATAAATCACATTTTGTATAAAATAAATAATGTTTAAAACGTCCTTCTATATGTAAATCTTCTTCAAGTATAACTTCAAAATTATTTTTCATTTAATTATTTTAATTGCTTTTAAAAATTCATCACAATTATCGCAATAAAAACAATCTTCTAAAAGAAATGCTTCATAATTAAAACTATTACAAGGCATTGTTAATATTTGAGACAATAAAGAAATATTATTGGTAGATGCCCGCATAAATCTAATTTTATCCCCGTCTTCTCTAAATGTAATATATCTATCAGGATATTTCAATCTTTTCATCACCAAAATTTATCAATCCCGTTCCGCTAAAATGTCCAAGATCACTAATATCATATTTTTCTTCAATAACAGTTTCCCAAAAATCTTTCATTCCATCATTGAGATTAATATCATCACAAAATAATATTCCTTTAAATTTAGTAGTTTTAAGCTTATTGTAGAACCTTATTTCTTGACTACCATCATGAGGATCAATATCTAATAATATTACACTAGCAGACTCTATAATAGTATTATCTATTAAATTACAATCAAGTAATACTCGTTCAATATTACTAATATTATCAATCAAATCAGATCTCTTATCAAGATCATAAGTAATTATTTTATTGTTTTTATTTTGAGATAATGCTAATGCAGAATGTCCACATGCGGTTCCTAAATCTAAAATAATTATATTATTATATTGTAAACTTATATACTTTAATAATTTATAATGTTCATTATAGTTTTTTAGATAACCATATATACTCATCTCGCTATCAAAAAAATCTAAATTTTGATCTTGTATTTCTTTTTTAATTAGTTTCATATGTGTGTATTATATTAATTTTTACTATTATAACCATTATTTATCGAATCATAATAATTTATCCAATATCTTTCACGTTCAAGAATAATATTTTCTATTTCATTTAATCTTTTAATATCCTTTGGTATATCAACAATCTCAATTACTTCAAAAGTCCAATCAATAAATTTACTTTCTTTAACTGCATTATGAAATTTACAATTTCCTCCTTGGTAAAAGTGTTGATACCATCTTAGTGTAAAGACTTGAGTAGTTTTACCAATATAACATAAGCCAGTGTTTTTATTTGCAATTTTATATATTATAGGACATTGATTGCCAGAAACATTATTGCTTTCATAACTTAACATTCTGCGTACATTATTTTGTTCTTCTTTACACTTATACGAACAAAATTCATGACTAGTAAAGTCACGATGCATATCATTATACATATCAATAACATAAAATGTACTGCCACAATTTAAACAAGATTTTTGTTCAAAAAGTTTATGAATATGACTTCCTTCCTTAATTTCTTCAATACTTAATAAAAATTCATTAGAATCTAAATCTTTTTTTAAAACTCTTAAAGGAAAAACTCTACCATATTCCTCTTCAATAAGTAATTTAGCTTCTTTTTTATTTTCAGCTTCAACCTTACCACTAAATATTGGCGGAAAACTCCAATTTTGGTCTCCACCATATAAACCTTGTTTAGATGTTGCTAATTTTCCTTTTATTTGATAATAAAAACTTTTAATCATTATTAATTTAAAATTAAAGATTTTAAATATTATATTTAATTATTACAGTTTCCTTTTCACCCCATTTTAATTTAGGCAAATTATCTATATTTTTCTTGGTATTGTTACAAATACTTCTAATCATTGATTTAGATAACTTATAATAAATAGCAGCATGTTCTGTGTTTTGATGTTTATTTATGTTTTCATTATTATTATATTCTAATACAGTAACTGCTGTTCTTGTTTTTTGTACTTCTTTTTTCTCTCTTTTTATATTTACAATTTTATATTCAGGATATTTAATGTTTATTGGTTGTAATTTTTTCTCACCATACTTTAATATATAATCTTTATGAATTGATTTTCTTTTTCCAGCACATATTGATTGTATCATTTTTCTTGATTTCTTTAAAACATATGCAGCTTCATCGATATTATCATATGTTTTTATTATTTTACCGTTTTTATTAAAATGATTAACAGTATATCTTCTTTGTCCATTTATAATTCTTGCTTTATGTGCTTTTTTGTAGATTTTTTTTGCTTTAACTTTCTCATTCTTTTTTATATTATCAATATTTATTTTTAACGGTATTCCATTAAAATATTTAATTAATTCCTTTTCAAAAAACCAATATGATTCAAATTTAAATCTTCCTTTTAATGTTTTACTGTTTAAAACATCATATAATCTAGTTTCGCCACTTCCTTTAACAACTTTATAATCTTTAAAAACATCAATAGCAACTTCCTTTCCTGAATTCCAAATTTTAATTAATTTGCCAGTAGTATCATATTGATAAACTTTTTTAAATTTACTTTCAGATAATCTTTTTATAGTATTATCATCTCTATGTTTTCCAAACCAATATCCTTTAGTACCCTCAAAACGACCTCTTTTACCATCTAACATCCATTGTGCGTTTTTTAATGGATTACCTTCATTATATTTTACAACAATTTCATCTAATTTTTTATCATACCATTGAGATTCTTCAATAATTTCTAATGGAATTATATCAATATTTTTACTATTATCAAAAATTTCTTTTATTGTTTTGGATGTATATTGTCTTGTGACATTAGATTTATTTATTAAATTATTTTTATTTAATTTTTTCTTAGTCTTGCCAATATAATGAAATTTATTATCATTTTTTACTCCATAGATTATTACTTTTTCTTCACTCATAGCTATCTTTATTTGATATTATTTATATATTCCAATATAATATTTAATATATTTTCATTATCTGAAATACCCGATATTATCGGTTGTTTTTCTTTAAATAAAGAAAATGTGATATCATTATTATCTTCATTTACGGTTAGTATTAATATATATTCAGGTTCTTTTTTTAAGCGTATATTAAGCCTTCTATATGGATAATTTTCAACCATTCCGATATCACTCCATTCAATATTATTATCATTAAGCTGTTTTATTAAATCTTCCTTTTTCATTTAAAATTTTAAGTAAATTTATATCAATTATTACAAATTCATTATTACTTGTTAGCATACTACTTATTAAAGATACTTTATTGTAATAAAACTTATGATTTAATATTCTATTAGCTGGTTTTTTATATTCGATTCCAAATATTATATTATTTAAGACATTCATGGGCTAAATTTTCATAAATTATTAAAATAATTAATTGCTTCATTATGACTTGATTGTTCATCTCCTCTATTTTTATAATCTAATACTAAAGAATCAAGACCACTACCTATATCTAGTATTGTTATATTTTTATTATAATTTAATAATCTGTTTATTAAAACAGGTGACATCATTCCTACGCTCATTAAAATAACACAATTATTTTCAATAATTTTTATAACTTCATTATATATATTATCTATTTCAGAATACGCATTTATTAATGGAATGTTAATAAATTGATCAATATTTAATATGTTTTTCAACACATTGAATTTTTCGTTACAAATATATAATTTTTTTCGATTACTTTGTTTAATTTTTTGATAAAATTTAAAAAGATAATCATATTCAAGATTACCCCAACCAAGCATTAATAATTCAAATGGTTGAACAAGATTTAATTTAATGATATTATGTTGATCTATAAATTCATTTAAATAACTTTTATTAATAAAATCATGCGGATATTTAGGAGGATTACTATAAAACCAATCAGCAATAAAAACATTAAATCTATTTGATAACTCAATTAATGAATATTTTAAATTTTCAGATAATTCAAATGAGTATGGGTGTTTATCAACATTCTCACCTTTAATATCTCGCATACAAAATATTTCACCATCGCCTAATTTAACATGAGAAAAATTAATTGATTGTTCAATAAACATTGAATATTTATTAAGATTTTGTTCTATATAATCTTTTCTCATAATTAGAATTTTTAATTTTTATAAACATTTCTTGATTTGTCTGCATAAAATAAATTAATTACATAAAATCAATTATTAATACTTTTGATTTTATAGAACTACTTCTTAAAACATTATATGAATAACTAGATTCATTCAATGAAACCCTATATCTCAATTTAAGGTTTTTTATCTCTTTACATAATTCTTTCCAACATTTATAAACCTCTATATTAATAGATTCCTTCCATTGGTCTAATAATATAGTTTTAATATTTATATTCGATGGATAAAACTTTGTTTTATCTTTATTTATTATTATTTCATAAGTTCTTCTTCCTATTTCAATACTTGAATTAATCGGATCAAAATAATTATGTTGTAAATTTCCAATATAACTACTGTAATATGCGCCTATTTTATATAAATTAATGTTATGTATTCTGCATCTTTTGCTTAGTTGTTCAGTAAATAATGTCCTTAACCATTTGTTATTTAACAATGAATTGTTATTCTTTCCCTTATTATGATCTTTGGGTATTAGATTATTAAGCTTTTCAATTCCAACATACTTAATATGATAATGTTTACAAAAATTAATAATCTTATTCGTTATCTCTATTGTTTCATGTTTTAATTTATTATGATTACTTCTTTTATTAGTTAATTTTGATATATCATAACAAAATGCTTTTAAAACCTTATAACTGCTATTATTAAATTCTAAAACACTAATACCAATATAATTGGGATTAAGATCAATACTCAATATTCTATTTGAAAACTGGTCATTTAAATTATTTGTTTTAATATTTTTATTGTCGTGAAGTTTAGATTCTTCAAAATCAATATAAATATATTTTTTATCTAGTTTATATGTTATTGGAATTTGTTTTAATTTACTTAATTGATCTAACATTAATAATTCCTTTTTAATGTTATTTCTTAATTTAGGGAGTTCTAAATATATTTTAATTTCTTTTTTAGGTTTAAAAAGTATTTGATTGTTTACAATATCTAGTTGGAATTTTCTATTACCATTATTATTTGCTTGCCCAACGGAATAAATAAAATTATGTTTACTATTTCTATATTCTTCATTACTAATTAAATTCTTTTGTCTTCTTATATAATTCTTTTTATTAAATATTACTTTCTTATGATTATTCGTTTTTTTATCATAATTGCTTAGCATTATTTGTTTGCCTACAGATATTGAAGATATAATAAACCAAGAATCAATGTCATTAATATTATTTAATTCAGATACTTTATGTCTAACATCTTTTTCTTTAAGACCTTCAATAAAACGGTTATAACTCCATCTCATAACAATACTTTGTTGCCTGATTATATTAATAATATAATCATTATAAGAATCATCAATAATTTTATATGGAAGTTTAATTGTTTTCATTAACTTATTTTATCTTTTTTCATATTATACCCTTTCTATTATTCTGTTATTAATATCCTTATAATAAGTATTTGTTATTATTCCTATTTTATCTGAAGGTGGAATAATATAACAAATATTATTATTTAATGTTTTTGCAAAATTCTTAAGTTCCCATTCAACACAAATATCTTTTTTATATGCTTTATTATCAAAATCAAGATCAACAAATATATAAAAATCAAAAAATAATTTCTTTGATATCACATAATAAAATGAATGTACACCTAATCCAGATTTATATATATCATTATCATCTTTAACAATTAATTCATAATTTTTATTAATATAACTTAAAATATTCATATTTTCAATAAAATATCTGCCAGATAATTTAACAATTATATCATTATCATCAATAGCATAATTATTATCCATCAGATAATTATATATATGATCAATTTCGTTTAAACCCTTATTAATAAAAAAATTATTACTATTAGAATAATATACTATAAAACCATATTCATGCAAAAAATCTACTTTTTCTTTAGAAACAGTTTCTAATATTGTAATTGTATCAAAATTTTCTCTAAATATATCAACTAATTCAAGTGATTTTTTATAATCTTCTATTCTTTGATTATAATTATATCCAGAATCATAAATTTCATTACATATATTTTCTGGAAGATTAGCTGTTGTTATTAAGAGATGTATTTTTTTATTCACCATATTCAGTATTATATAATATTCTATTTATTCGTTTAATTTTATTAAAAGTAAAATTTGATACACTTACAATTTTTATCATTTCATCTAATGTAGTAATTTTTACATTATAACATAAGTAATATTCTATTATTTTAGATTTTCTAGTTCTTTTCATTTAACAATAATTTAAATCATAAATTCTTGTTGTAATTCCTTTTAATTTAAAATAATTTTCTACCAGATTAATAAGAATATGAGATAAAGCAACTTGATCTAATATGCCACACAATTCAAATTTAGATAAAAAATTATTATAACTAAACCAAAATTCATTATTTATTTTATCATATTTTGTAATATCTTTATTATTAAAATAATATAATATCATATTAGAATAATCACTATTATTATTTATTAATTTTAAAATATCGCTAGCTATAATTTCAACTGGATAGCAAAGCTTAGCTTGAACAATTTTTATATTATCTTTCATTTAATAACTCTTTACATTTATTAATAAATCTTTCACTTTCATTTCTTATTTGAAAGGCATGATATATACTTTTATTATATATTGTTCCATTTCCAAACATCAAACCACTATTTCCTAATTTCCAAATATCATTATCCGAACTTGTTGGATACCATAAATTAATATTATAACCAAATTCTCTGCATAAATACGTTAATTCTTCTGCCGTATCACAAATTAATTGAATATTTAAATGCTTTAATAAGCTCATAGATAAATTATAAAATCTTTCTCCCAAACCTATATTTTCAATACCATATGCTTTCAATAAATTAATTGTTTTATTATCATAATTATTACTTGAAACATATCTCTGTCTCTCAACAAATGAAGGTTTTAATAATTTATTATACATTACTTTTGTTATTCCGAAACAAGATGGAGCAGCATATATATGGTTAAGATTGTTTGAATTATCGCATTGAGCCATTCCAAATATTGAGTTATCATTTATTAATTCTAATATATCATTAATAACATTATTATTTAATATAATACTATCAATATCAAAAAAAATGTAAATATCTGAATCAATATTATTCATAATATAATTCATATAATCTGGATGTCTTATATTATCATCGAACTGATTTAAAACATTTGGTGTATATTTATCAAATACTAATTTTTGATATTCCGCAACATCTCTACTTATTGTCTTTGAATTGAAGAATGATGATATGAAAACTTTTTTATTATCGCTAGTATAATAAAATTTTAAATCACTGTAATTATCTGTGTTATATATGGAAAAATATTTATTATTATTCATTTTACCTTAATTCTGATTTAAATATAGGATTTTGCTTTAAACTTGGTTCTGTCCATGCTACCTTAAGATTTTCAACAATTATTATTTCATTTAATTTAAAATCAATAGGCATATTTTTTGGGTGAACCTTTGTAATTATTTTTTTTGCTGATTCAAGATTAACAGAATATGCATGAGTACAACGAGTAAGCTGATTTTTTTGTAAATAAACATGTTTACCATATTCTCTATTATTTACTTCGATACCACAGCATGAACCTAAAAACATCATATCAGCACCTAATATTTTAGATTCATTAATGCAATAATTAATATAATCAATAAAATTATAATTATCTGGTATTAATAAATCATCTTCTAATATAAGAACATTTTGATAATTATTTTCAATTTGATTTTTAAAGCAATATAAATGTTTAAGATATAATGATAATTCAGTTACCTTTATTTTCATACCAACATTAGGGTAATAATCATATTGTCCATAACAAATAAATTTAGCATTTGGATCAATATTAAAATAGCCAACTAAACTATCATAATCATCTTTAATGTCTTCAGGCAAATAAGATTCTACCCATTCAACATCAATATTATTATCTTTAAAATATTTATTTAATATTTTTTTACGCTCCTTTAATGGCTTATGATGGCACACATAAATTTTATCAATATTAATCATATTCTATTAGCTGTTTTAAATATTAAATCTCTCCAATAGCTAAATTTTAATTTCTCAAAGTTATAAATATTATTTAATTTATTCCTATGAAATTCTAAATATTTTACTTCTAAAAATCCTTTTGTTATTTCTTTCCATGAATCAACATAAACTATAGGTAAATCTGAATATTGAGAATTATTTATGTTTTTTATTACAATTGGCTGATTTCCAGCATATAAGCACTCGAATTCTCTATGTGTATGAAACCCATTTCCTCTGGCACAGAGCGTATATGGATGATTAAAAACATTATTAATATATTGATTATAATCATATCCATTATATCCATGAACTAATGTACACCAATCGTTATCTTTAAAAATTTCATATGGTTCAGACCGCTCATTAGGAAATGTTTTTATTGAATGGTTGATATAAAGCAAATTAATAATTTTTTTATGACCATAATAAATTAAATCAATTAATTTTTCTTTTTTCTTCTCATCAAAAAACCAACGATTATTTTCAAGACCAATCGGGATTGATATTAAATCTTTATGAATATAATTAACATTCTGACTATACCATTTAACAATGTTTTCAGGTTTTTTATTAAAAAGTTCTTCATTTACTTCATGATCACTATTATGAGTAACTAAAATAATTCTTTTAGATATCTTATTATCATTTATATATTTGAAGAGACTTTCAGCCCAATGAATATGGCTATAAACTATAAGTATATTTTTTTCACATTTATTAACATTTTCGGCAGTAAAAGTATTTTCAAAAACATTAAAATCATTATTATTATGGCAAAAAGCAAAATCTGCTATCTGTATAAATTTTTCACCTTGTATAAAATCATTAATTGTAATCATAACATTCTTATTTTACTCCATTTAACCAACTACTTGCCCACCAATGTATAGCTACGCTATCTTCAGTTATATATTTTTTTACATATTCTAAATAATCTTCTTCTAAATTATTATAAAGAAATCTTTCTGAATCATTTTTAAGTGGATAAAAATATATTGTTGGAAAAAGACACATGGAGTTTAATTTATTACTATTATCTATATTATTAATATAGTTTAATATCTGTTTTGTAAAATACCATGATCCAGTTGTATTAAATATATCATGCCAATTACTTTCACCAACATAATTTAAATTATCTATACAGCTTTTAATAATTGGGTGTTCTTTTTCTGTTCCTATGATGCCTATTGCTACTTCAACTGATTTGCTGAAAACTAAGCCTGAATAAAATAATAGTTTATGAAAATCATCAATACTTTTTAAACATTCAAAATCTGTGTCAACATAGGTTCCTCCATGTTCATAAAGTATTAAATATCTTAATACATCTGATTTCATTCCAGGATTAACGATACTTTCTATAAGATTTTTATTATCATCATATAAACTAAGTTCTTTTACACTATTTTCATTCCATAATTTATATTCATAATCAGGATTATATTTTTGCCATGTTTCACCTAATCTTTTATATTTATCAGGTATTTTCCCACCTAACCATATTTGATGAATTTTCTTTGGTATTATAATATTATCAGCTAATATAAAATTATCATATAATGATTTTATTTTATTCCAATCAGAATCATTCTTAGCAATATCAATATCAAAAACATGCGAATATTTTTGATGTAATTCAAAGAAGTCTTTTTTTTGAGTCATAACCTATTGATTTTTAACGAAGAAGCAATCCCCCCATATTACGCCGTCTAAAGTTTGTTCAACTTTTTTGAATCCAAAATTAAACAAAAGATCTTCTAATTGCCACAATAAACCATTTCCACTATATGTTTCAGCTATATTGACTTCTGTCATTACATAATCTACTTGTTCTAATAATTTACTAGCTCCCTTAAATATTTCATATTCATAACCTTGACAATCCAAATTGGCAAAATTATAATTAGTAATATCGAGATTAAGATCATCAAACCTTTTCATTTCAACATTAATCTTATGTGTAAAATGAACGTTTGGGTGTTGTAATAAATGTAATTTAGGTTCTAATATTGATGAAGATGCGCCACCATTATCTGATACATTAAAATCAACAATTTTATTTTCATTACCTAATGCAATATTAAATGTTTGAATATTTGATGTTTTATCAATAGATAAATTTTCAAGCATTTGAGCATATGTTCGTGGATCGGGTTCAAAATACATCATATTTTTAATATTATGACGTAAATATATATTGTGCTCTTGTGCTAGGTTTGCACCTATTTGTATAATCCCTTGAATATCAAGATTATATTTTTTTACTAAGTCATCGAAGTTAAGAAGCATAATTATTTATTTTTTAATTAATTTTTTTCATCATTATATTTGACATCCAAATACAATAATTGCCCAGAAGGTTTCATATCGCCATCAGAATACCTCCATTCTACAAATTCTGTATATGTATCGAATCCATTAACTTTTGCTTCATAATTAAAATAATCACGAATTGTCCTGGCCATTGGATAATTAGGAAATTTAGAATGATTAGCAGGAAATCTTTTCCATTTAAGATCATATTCAACAAATATATTCACATAATCTTTATATTCTTCATCAGTAATAATAGACTTTCTTCCTGTATTTGAACTAGGAATTTTAAGACGATTATTATAATATTCTCTTAATAAAATTTCTCTTTCTATTAAATCTTCTATTTGAAGTATTTCATAATGATCTATCATATTGATAAAATATTAAATGGTGCTTTAACACCTGCACTATGATGTTCTGCTGCTTCAAGAGCATTAATTATTCTATCTGTTAATAACATATTCATATCTTTTGTGGTATGTAATGAACCCAATGCATAATTACCGCCGCAACCAATAGCATAATAATTATCATATAATTCTATTACTTGATAATTTGATTCAATTACATACAAATTATTTTTATATGCAACTAAAAAATTGCCACCCTTTTCTTTATTTTCTTTAATTTCAGAAAATCCTTCATCTTTAAATATTTTTTTTATTGTAGGTATAAATTCTTGAACAAGATATTCATAATCTGATTCATTATATTGATTTCTATCAACTAATTTATTGAACATCAATAATTGTCCCATACGAAAAGATGTAGTAAATCCAATTAAAAAATTACCATTTATAAAAACTTTTGGATCTTTCCTTATTTGTAATGTATAGTCACTATTTGCACCAGCAGAATCTCCACCAATATAAACTTTATTATTTTCTTTATCAATTAAACCTACTATACAAGTCATGATTTAAAATTTATTAATTATATTTAGATAAAATTGTTTCAATATCAAAATAATGATAATATTTTTCATTATTATTACTAAAACAAATATTTAAATGATATTTAAAATTATCATTAGAATATGACAAATATGTGTCAAAATCAAATAAATCACCTTTAGCAATTTTATTACCATAATCATATTTAGGCTTTATATATGCACCAATTACATAAAAATCTAAAAGTAAATTTCGACTTGGCGGATAAATTCCATCCATTTCTGAATTTTCATTAATAAGATACTCTTCATAATCTAGCAAAACTATATCATAGTCACCAATAATTGTTTTTAGTTTAAACTTACTTTCATTACTAATAAAAATTTTATTTTTCGCAATATATTTATTATTTTCACGATCAATATAATATTTTAATATTTTTTTTTCACTAAAATCTAAAGTATTATAAAAATTTAAAATTTCTTCAGTCCTATTTTTATACATAATAATTTTATATTAAAATATAAATAAAATATGATTATTTTTTATTAAAATTTAATGTTCTTAAATAACTACAAATATCATTATATTCATTAATCCAATCAATATTTATTTCCTTTTTTACTTCAAAATATCTTTGTATAACTTCAATAATTTTACTAAGACGTTCTTCTTGTCTTATAAATTTAGGAGTTAATCCTAATGGTGGTCTTATTAATTTATTATTAATATATACATTATCTACATCATCAATCATTTTATAATGTTTTTTTATATTTATCTATATATTTTTTCAATGGCAAAAATAAATTATCAGGAAGATTATTTATTGAAAACCATTTCCATTCATAACATTTATCTGGTTCTTTATTTATAATATCACCATTCCATGTAATAATATTATAAAATAATGTTATATAATGTTTGTCTTCATCAACATGTATATCATTAGTAAAACTATGAAATATACAATTTAAAACATTAATATTTGTTTCTTCAAAAAATTCTCTTTTAATACAATCAAAAGGAGTTTCATATTTTTCAAGATGTCCGCCAGGAACTGACCATGTATTATTTCCATGATCACCTATACGAAGTCCTAATAGTATTTCATCTTTGTTGTTTAAAATAATACCTGCACAACCAACACGAGGAAATTTAAAATCTTCTTTCATAAAATAATTATTGAAAAATTAACTAATAACAGCATCTAATAATTTTATTCCAATAGTATTCCAAGTTGATGGCGTATTTTCTTGATCTTCCCAAGTATCCTTTGGAATAAAAAGAACCATTCCAATTATACTACAAACTAGTATTAGTGTTATTAGCATCCAAATAATTAAACATACTGCTTTCATAATTTAAACTTTTATAATTTTTTAAAAAACAAATATAAATATAAATTTTATTATATACAAGATATTATGTTAAAATAAAATTATTTGAATAAAAATTTTCTCCATAAGATTCGGTTAAAAATCTATAATTATATGGAGCAATAATAATTTTACCTTTATTTACTTGATCTTTATTAAGATATCCAGCCATCCAACTAAATGTAGATATTGGACTTAAAATCATATGATTACATTGTTGTAATAAACAAAAATCATTTATTGTATCACGTTGTTCATCTAAAATAATAAACTCGCTGGAATTGAAATTATGTCTACACCAATCATATTCACTAGTGGGATCTTCATTAAATCTAATCCCGCCAGTAAATAATAAGAATTTTACTTTATGATTACTAAAATATTTACTTGCTCTTAAAAAATATTGATACCATAATGAGCTTTGATCTAAAATATTTGGATCATTACCGTACATTAAATGAGAACTATCACCCCTACGTAAATGCAGTCCCACAATTTCATAACCCTTATATTGTTCCTTAATATGATTTATTTTTTCAATGTTTGGTAATAATATTTCTTCTTTTAAACTTAATTCTTTTTTTATTAATTGAAAACACTTATCAGATTCATAATATTTTCCATGCTGGAAAAAACCATATAAATCTGTATTATCAGGAATATTATATATATTTGGATTATATTTAAATTGGTCTACTTCAGGCTCAATATATTGATATTGTATTTTATCATTATTGTTTAGTGTCTTTGCTGAAATGTTAAAATACTTTAATAAACAAGGTTGTCCATGCCATTCTCTATATTTAAAATTAGGTAATTTTATTTCATATCCAAGTTTTTCTTGAATAGATAATAATATTGAATATTGAAA
>Ga0265319_1001074_pt1 | contig 16997 bp, 13 predicted proteins | sample 4824metaG_FD_192443 | JGI IMG/M metagenome (GOLD analysis project Ga0265319, IMG submission 192443) | Rhizosphere microbial communities from Carex aquatilis grown in University of Washington, Seatle, WA, United States - 4-8-24 metaG | ecosystem: Host-associated > Plants > Roots > Rhizosphere >...
CCCGAGAATCTTCCCGGTATCTCGCAGGTCCGCGTCCAGGTACGCGGTGGCGCCGTCATGGCTGCTGGTGAGCAGCGCGCGGGCATGGGCGAGCACCAGCGGGTCGTTGTCCACGTAAACTACCCGGCTGGCGGGCGCGGCGGCCTGCGCGACCTGGTGCGTGTTGTTCGCGGTCGGCAGCCCGGTGCCGACGTCAAGGAACTGGCGTATCCCCACGGCCTCCGCCAGGTAGCGGACCGACCTGGCGAGGAACGCCCGGTTGGCCCGGGCGGACAACTGGATGCCGGGGTAGGCCGCGATGGTGGCCTCCGCGGCCGCCCGGTCGGCCGGGAAGTGGTCCGCGCCGCCGAGCCAGTAGTTGTAGACCCGGGCGATGTGCGCCACGCCGGCGTCGAGGTGGCTGTCATCGCCGGGATCTGGCGCCGCCTCGGCCGTGGGCCTGTCTGCTGCCGCCACCGTTGCTTCCTCGCAATCCGACGCCGTGCCTGGCCAGAACGCCGGCCAGAACGCCGTGCCTGGACGAAATCTAGCGCACCGGGAATAACGGGAACAAAGCTCCGCGACCCCTCGTTGCACCCACTGCAATCAAGCTGAGAATGCAATTTTTCACGAACTGCAAGGTTGCGGTGACTGCATCATGACCGTCGCTAGCACGCCGCCCGAGACGGAACCGCCCGTCTCGCTGCGCGAGCGCAAGAAGCTGGCCACGCGCCGGCTGCTGCGCCGCGCGGCGCTCGGCCTGGTCGCCGAGCGAGGCCTGGCGAACGTTACCGTCGAGGACATCGCCGAGGTGGCCGAGGTGTCGCCGCGCACGTTCTTCAACTACTTTCCCTCCAAGGAAGCCGTGCTGTTCGGCGGCGACCCGGACCGGGCGGCCCAGCTGCGCGAGCGCGTCGCCACCCATGCGCCAGGCGAGCCGGTGATCACCGCGCTGCGCGCTGTGCTCGCGCAGGACGCCGAGACAATGGCCGACGATCTGCGCTCGCTCGGTGGCGACCCGGCCGACTGGCTGCGCCGGATGAAGGTGGCGCGCGCCGACCCGCTCGTCCGTGCGGCGCACGCGGCGCAGATGGCGCTGATCGAGCGGGCGATCGCCGAGGGGATCGCGGCCCGCCTCGGCGCCGACCAGGAGACCGACCCCTATCCGGGAGTGCTGGCCGCCGCGGCGGTCAGCGTGGTCCGCGCCTGCCTGTCGTTCTGGACCGGGACGAGCGGGACCGTGCAGCTCGGCCACCTTATCGACCAGGCCTTCCAGGCGCTCGCCGACGGATTCCCCGAGGACTCCGTGCTGCGCGAGATCACGGCGCTACCCGGCAAGCGGGCGCTAGCCATCCGAGAGGCATGACAGAAGTGGCAGAAGTGACAGACAGGAAGGACAGGCACTGATGGCCTCAGCAACCCCCGCGCCCGCCGGCGGCTCCCCGCTTCCCGAGGCGGCAAGTCTCGGCAACGGCGCCCTGCCGGGGCTGGGACGCCGCCAGATCCTGCTTATCATCGGCGCGCTGATGTGCGGCATGATGCTCGCCGCGCTCGACCAGACGATCGTGTCCACCGCGCTGCCGACGATCGTCGGTGACCTGAAGGGCGGCTCGCACATCACCTGGGTCATCACCTCGTACCTGCTCGCCACGACGGTCTCCACCCCGTTGTGGGGCAAGCTCGGCGACATGTACGGCAGGAAGGTCTTCTTCCAGGCTGCCATCGTCATCTTCCTGATCGGCTCGGTGCTGGCCGGCCTCAGCACCTCCATGATCATGCTCATCGCGTTCCGCGCGGTGCAGGGCCTAGGCTCCGGCGGCCTGATGGTCGGCGCGCAGTCGATCGTCGGCGACGTGGTCTCACCCCGGGAGCGCGGCAAGTACCAGGGGCTGTTCGGCGCGACGTTCGGCCTGGCCAGCGTGGTCGGCCCGCTGCTCGGCGGCGTCTTCGTGGACAACCTGACCTGGCGCTGGATCTTCTACATCAACATCCCGATCGGCGCGATCGCGCTCATCGTGGTCGCCAGCCAGGTGCCCGGCCGGCTGCGCCGGGTACACCACTCCATCGACTACCTCGGCACGATCCTGCTGTCGCTCGCGGCCAGCGCGCTGATCCTGCTGACCAGCCTCGGCGGCACGACCTACCCGTGGGCGTCGGCACCGATCTACATCCTCGGCATCGCGGGCGCGCTGCTGATCGTGGCGTTCGTGTTCGCCGAGCGGCACGCGGCGGAGCCCATCTTGCCGCTGCACCTGTTCCGCGCCCGCGTCTTCTCGGTGACCAGCCTGGTCGGCCTCATCGTCGGCTTCAGCATGTTCGGCGCGATCGCCTTCCTGCCCGCGTTCTTCCAGGTGGTCCGCGGCATCTCGCCGACGATCTCCGGCCTGTACCTGCTGCCGACGATGGCCGGCATGCTCGTGGTCTCGATCACCTCCGGCCAGGTCATCGCGCGTACCGGCAAGTACCGCTACTTCCCGATCGCGGGCAGCGGCGTGATGACCGTCGGCCTGTACCTGGTCTCGCTGATGAGCCCAACGACGTCCGTCCTGCAGGACGCGCTGTCCATGCTGGTGCTCGGCGCTGGCCTGGGCGGCGTCATGCAGGTGCTCGTGATCATCGTGCAGAACGGCGTGCCGCACAGCGAGCTCGGCGTCGCGACCTCGGGTGCCACCTTCTTCCGCTCGATCGGCGGCTCGTTCGGCACCGCTATCTTCGGCGCGATCTTCGCCAACGTGCTCGTCGGCAACCTGGCCAGCCACCTGCACGGGGTGAGCCTGCCGGGAGGCTTCAGCTCGGCGAACCTGACGCCCGCGGTGCTCGACCGCCTGCCCGCGGCGGTGCACGCCGGCTTCGTGTCCGGCTATGCCGAGTCGATCCAGACGGTCTTCCTCATCGCGGTGCCGATCGCCGCGCTCGCCTTCATCGCCACCTGGCTGATCCCGCAGGTGGAGCTCAGGCAGTGGACGCCGGCCGCCTCCGCCGCGCCGAACGCGGAGGGGCAGGGGCAGGAGCCGCAGGACGATATCCCGGCCGCGGACGACGCCATCCGGCCGATGTCACCCGAGTCGCTTGACCCGCAGGACGCCGGCCGGCTGGACGACTGAACCACGGCTGGCCGCAGTCCGATGCCAGAGGGAGTCGCCCGGTGCCGCGAAGGTTCGCGCCCCGCATCGGGATAATGCTCTTGATCATCCGGAACGCAGGCGTTCAAGCCCGATCACGAGAAGGAGCCCAGATGGCGGAGAGTACGGCTCGATGGGGAATCCTCGGCACCGGCGGCATCGCCCAGCTGTTCACGAGCGACCTGCTGCTGACCGGACACGCCGTCACGGCGGTCGGCTCGCGCACCAGGGAGAGCGCCGAGCGGTTCGCCGCGCTCTTCGAGCTGCCCGCGGCGCACGCAAGCTACGAGTCGCTGGTCGCCGACCCGTCGGTTGACCTGGTCTACGTGGCGACGCCGCACCCGTTCCATTACCCGAACGCGCGGCTCGCGCTCGAGGCGGGCAAGCACGTCCTCGTCGAGAAGCCGTTCACGCTCAACGCGGTGCAGGCACAGCAGCTCGTGTCGCTGGCCGCCGACCGGGGCCTGCTCGTCCTCGAGGCGATGTGGACGCGCTGGCTCCCGCACATGACCAGGCTGCGGGAGATCGTGGCCGCCGGGACGATCGGGGAGGTGCGCTCGATGAGCGCCGACCACACCCAGAAGCTGCCCGACGACCCCGGGCACCGGCTCAACGCCCTGGAACTGGGCGGCGGCGCGCTGCTCGACCTCGGCGTCTACCCGGTCTCCTTCGCGTCCCAGCTGTTCGGCACCCCGCAGTCGATCCAGGCCACCGCCACGTTCAAGGAGACGGGGGCCGATGCCCAGGTGGCCACGATGTTCCGCTACCCCGGCGGGCAGATCGCGACGACGTACTCCGCGAGCGTCACCCAAGGGCCGAACGTCGCCGTCGTGCTCGGCTCGGACGGCCGCATCGAGGTCGACAGCGTGTGGTACACCCCGACCGGGCTGCGCGTCTACGACAGCGACGGCACGCTGATCGAGGACGTGCGACCGCACGTCGAGGGCCGGGGCATGCAGTTCCAGGCGGCGGAGGCCGAGCGGCTGGTCGGCGAGGGCCGGATCGCCAGCGACGTCCTCCCGCCGCAGGAGACGGTCGCGATCATGGCCACGCTCGACGCGATCCGCGGGCAGATCGGACTGCGCTACCCGGGCGAGTAGCCGTGGGTCGCGGCCCGATAGCCCGGTATATTCGGGCCGTGGACCCGAGTGGCCGCGTCAGTCGGCCGCCATCGCCTGCGCTATGCGGTCGGGAGCGAAGCCGGCCGCCAGGGCGGTCAGCGCGGCGTCGAGGTAGCGGGTCAGGTCCGCGTCCGCGCGGGCGGACCAGCGGTCATAGGCGGCGCGGCACGCGGCGAGCACGGAGCGGCCGACGGCCAGCGGGTACAGGGACTCGGCGGGCTGGCCGAGCCGCTGCCCGGCGAACTCGCTGACCGCCCGCTCCCACGCCTCGTAGTGCTCGGCCGCGCCGAACGACAGCGCGGGCTCCGTCGCGATGAGGTGCATCCGCAACCGCATCTCGGGCACATCGTCGGCCCGGTAATGGTTCGCCGCGACCACCGCGCGGCGGATCGCGTCCATCATCGGCACGTCGTCGGGAACCGAGCCGAGCGTGGCCCTGATGGTGTCCACCTCGGTCTCGAACTCACCCCACAGCACGCTCGCCTTGGTCGTGAAGTAACGGAAGAACGTGCGCTCGCTGACCCCGGCCTCGGCGGCGATCTGCTCGATTGTGGTGCTGTCGAACCCGTGCTCGGAGAACAGCCGCAGCGCGATCAGCCGCAGTTCGCGCCTGCTGGTGGACCGCGGCCGCCCGCGGTGACCGCGAGCCTGCTCGGCCGCGCCCTGCTCGGTCAACCTGGTCACCTCCCAAGAGACCCACGTCACAGCGCATTGCTTTCGTCAGTGCCTGACATTAACATCCGGCGTGAGGGTGTGAGGAGGTGCGGCGGCGAGATCATGACAGGACGAGTAGCAGGCAAGGTCGCCTTCGTCACCGGCGCGGGCCGTGGCCAGGGCCGCAGCCACGCGCTCAGGCTGGCGGAAGAGGGCGCGGACATCATCGCGATCGACATCTGCAAGGACTACAACACCGTCGGCTACGGCATGGCGACCGAGGAAGACCTCGCCGAGACCGTCAAACAGGTCGAGGCGCTCGACCGGCGCATCATCGCCAAGCCGGCCGACGTCAGGGACGCCCAGGCGCTCAAGCAGTTCGTCGACGAGGGCGCGGCCGAGCTCGGCGGGCTGGACATCGTGGTGGCGAACGCCGGCATCTGTACCGTCCAGTCCTGGGACGAGGTCACCCCGGCGGTCTGGCAGGACACGCTGGACACCAACTTGACCGGCGTGTGGAACACGATGGTGGCCGGCGTCCCGCACCTGATCGCGGCCGGCGGCGGGTCGATCATCGCTACCAGCTCCACGGCCGGCATCAAAGGCCTGCCCTACTTCGCCCCGTACGTGGCGGCCAAGCACGGCGTGGTCGGCATCGCGAAGACGATGGCGAACGAACTGGCGCGGCACAAGATAAGGGTCAACACCGTGCACCCGGCCGGCGTGGACACCCCGCTCGGCAACGGCCTCGGCTACCTCACCGAACTGATCGAAAGAGACCCGGACCTCGGTCACATCTACACGAACGCGCTGCCCGTGGAGAGCCTCCAGCCGCGCGATATCAGCAACGCGGTGCTCTTTCTCGCCTCCGACGAGGCGCAGTGGGTGACTGGCCTCGAGTTCACCGTCGACGCTGGGAACACGATCAGATGAGCACGGGCCGAATGAGCACGGGTGGAATGAATACAAGCCGAAACAGTGCAAGCCGAATGAGCGCGAGCCGTGACGGCCGCGAGCCGCTGACCGAGGTCAGGGACCGCATCAGGGCCCGCGTCGTGGGCCGCGAGCGGGAGCTCGACCTGGTGCTCGCGGCCGTCGCCGCGGGCCGCGACGTGCTGCTCGAGGGCCCGCCGGGCACCAGCAAGTCAACTCTGCTGCGGGCGATCACCGCCGAGTGGGGCATCCCGCTCGTGCTGGTCGAGGGCAACGCCGACCTCACCCCGGCCAAGCTCGTCGGGCACCATAACCCGGCGCGGGTGCTCCGCGAGGACTACAGCCCGGACAACTTCGTCGACGGCCCGCTCGTCGAGGCGATGCGGCACGGCGGCTTCCTCTACATCGAGGAGTTCAACCGCGCGCCGGAGGACACGGTCAACACCCTGCTGACCGCCATGGCCGAGCGGCGCATCATGGTGCCGCGGGTCGGTGAGGTCGCCGCCGCGGCGACCTTCCGGGTGATCGCGTCGATGAACCCGTACGACAACATCGGCACTACCCGGCTGTCCACCTCCGTGCACGACCGGCTCTGCCGCCTCGCGGTCACCTACCAGGACGCGGCGGCCGAGCGCGGCATCGTCGCGCTGCGCGCCCCCCAGTTTGACCAAGCACTGGTTGATCAAGCACTGGCCGACCTCAAGCCCGCCAGGTACGAGCGGCTGATCGCCGACGCCGTGGCCGTCACCCGCGCGACCCGCGCGCACGAGGACATCAGGCAGGGTTCCTCGGTGCGCGGCGCGATCGACCTGACCCTGGTCGCCGGTCAGCTCTTCGAGTTGGCGTCGGAACGTGGGCGTGTTTCACCCGGCACCGCCCATGACACGCCCGAGTCGGCCGAACGCAGCGCAGCCGAGCAGGCCTACCGTGACGTCGTCTACGACGCCATGGTCGTGGCGTTGTCGGGCCGGATCTTCCTCGATGAGACCGTGGACGCCACCCCCGAGCAGGTGCTCCGCGAGATCTGGGAAGACCACTTCATCCTCGGCCCGGCCGCCGCGGCCCCCGGTTGAAGAGAAATGGCCGCCGACTCGCCGCTCCGGCGCCCCGGTGACCCGGGCCGCCGGCGCGAGCGCGCCCGCCCGCAGCCATCCCCCGGGGGGACGACCCCTCGTATTTTCCGGGGCATGCCCGATGAAGGAGCCAGGGTATCGGGCATGCGGCCCCTGCGCCGCAAGCCCAAGGAGCTTTCTGCAGAGCCGGCCCTGCTTGAGGCCACGCCCCCGTCGGGCGCCGGAGGCGGGCCGGGCGGGCCGGGGGGACCACGCACCCGTTCGGTCATACCGTCGGCGCCGGCCGGGAGCGGCGGGCCGTCGGCAACCGATGAGCAGGGGGCGCTGACCACCGCCCTCGGTGACCCGCAGCGGGCGGTCGACGCCGAGACGCTGCGCCGGGCGCGGGAGATCGCGGCGCGGCTGGCGATGCCCCGGCCCCGCGGCGACCGGACGGCGCGGCGCGGCCGCGGCGAGGTCGCCAGCGTCCCGTACCGGGGCGGCTCGGACGACATCGACCTGGACCGGACGCTCGAGCAGCTGACCGAGCACCCGGTGCCCGCGGACGAGGACATCGTGGTGCGGGAACGGGTCACCACCGCACGTTCCGTGGTGCTGCTCGTCGACCTTTCCGGTTCGATGCGCGGCGAGCGCGCGCGGACCGCGGCGGCCGTTGTCGGTGCCCTCGCGGCGGAACTGGCCAGGGACAACCTCGCGGTGATCGCGTTCTGGTCGGACGCGGCGGTGCTGTCCCGCTTCGGCCAGCACGTGCCGTCGGCCCGGCTGGTGGAGTCGATGCTTGGCATCCCGGCGCGCGGCCTCACCAACGTCGCGTTCCCGCTGCAGGTGGCGCGGCGCGAGCTGGCCAAGGTCCCGGCCCGGGACGCGCGGGCGCTGCTGCTTTCCGACTGCGTGCACAACGCGGGCCCGGATCCGCGGCCGTTCGCGGCGCGGCTGCCCCGGCTGGACATCCTGCTCGACACGACCGGCGAGCAGGATCCCGAGCTGGCCCGTGACCTCGCCAGGCTCGGCCGCGGCCGCCTCCGGCAGGTGCGCGGCTACCGGGACGTTGCCCCGGCCCTCAGTGATTTCTTCGGCGGTTGACCCACGCGCGGGACAACGCGCGGGCGAAAGGGTACGGGTGAGGTTATGGCTAGCAAGTGGTTTGAGACGGTGGCGGTCGCGCAGCGGCGGGCCAGGCGGCACCTGCCCAAGGCCGTGTACCTGGCGCTTGTCGCCGGCGCGGAAGCTGGCGTGACGATGCGGGACAACGTTGACGCGTTCAGCGAGCTCGGGTTCGCCCCGCACGTGGCGGGCCTGCCCGCCACGCGGCAGATGGCCACCACCGTGATGGGCCAGGACATCTCGCTGCCGGTGCTGATCTCGCCCACCGGCGTCCAGGCGGTCCACCCGGACGGCGAGGTCGCCGTGGCGCGGGCCGCCGCGGCGCGGGGCACGGCGATGGGCCTGTCGTCCTTCGCGTCCAAGCCGGTCGAGGAGGTTGTCGCGGCGAACCCCAAGACGTTCTTCCAGATGTACTGGGTCGGCTCGCGCGATGACATGGCGGCGCGCATGACACGGGCCCGCACCGCGGGCGCGGTTGGCGTCATCGTGACGCTCGACTGGTCGTTCTCATTCGGCCGGGACTGGGGATCGCCGAAGATCCCGGAGAAGATGACGCTTGAGGAGATGATCAGGCAGGCACCGGGGGCGCTGTCCCGGCCGGCCTGGCTGTACTCGTGGCTGAAGACGGGCGCGGTCCCCGGTCTCACCGTGCCGAACCTGCCGGTCGGCGGCGGGGCGGCGCCGACGTTCTTCGGCGCCTACGGGCAGTGGATGCAGACGCCGCCGCCGTCGTGGGAGGACGTCGCCTGGCTGCGCTCGCAGTGGGACGGCCCGTTCATGCTCAAGGGCGTCACCCGGGTCGACGACGCGAAGCGGGCCGTCGACGCGGGCGTCTCCGCGATCTCGGTGTCCAACCACGGTGGCAACAACCTGGACGGCACCCCGGCCACGATCCGGCTGCTGCCGGACATCGCCCAGGCGGTCGGCGACCAGGTCGAGGTGCTGATGGACGGCGGCGTGCGGCGCGGCGGCGACGTGGTGAAGGCGCTCGCCCTCGGGGCGCGGGCGGTCATGATCGGCCGCGCGTACCTGTGGGGCCTCGGCGCGAACGGGCAGGCCGGCGTGGAGAACGTCCTCGACCTGATGCGCTCGGGCATCGACGCCTGCCTGCTCGGGCTCGGCCGCTCGTCGATCGCCGAGCTGTCGCCCGACGACCTGGTGATACCGCCCGGGTTCACCCGGCGGATCGGCGGCTGAAGCCGCCGGGAGCGCCTAGAGGTGGGCTGAGTCGATGGCCTCCTGCAGGGACTGGATGTATCCCTGGCTCGTGTAGGTCGCGCCGCTGACCCCCTGGATGTTGGCGCTCTGCGCCTGGACGGCCTCCTGGTTCAGCTGCGGGATGGCGTTTTCCCCGATCGAACTGCCGCCCTGGTCGTCGCCGTTGGCTTGGGTGATCTTCCCGTCGGACACGGTGATCTGCACCTGGACCGGACCGTAGTTGGTATCGACCGCCTGGCCGGTGAAGGTACCCGACGGCTTCGGCGGGGGCGGCGGCGGCGCACTCGTCGTCGGGACGGGGGCGGGGGGCGCGGTCGTCTTCTTGACCGTCGGCTTCTTCGTCGCCGTCGGCTTGGTGGCCGGCGGCTTGATCGTCGCGATCGTCGGCGCGATCGTCGGCGCCAACGACGGGCTCGCGGACTCCGTTGGCGTGATCGGCGTGGTGAGCGCGGTGACGTGCGGCACGTACGTCTTGTACGAGAACAGCGCGGCCAGCCCGGCGACGGTGCCACCGAGGGCGAGGACAGCGCGGCGCATCTAACCTCCTGAAGCGGCCTGCTGGCCGCTGGCGGGTGTTGTAGCGGACGGGTTCAGAAGTCAAAGGACTCGTGGTGGATGCGCCGGCGCGGGAGGCCCGCTTTGACCAGCGCGTTGACCGCGGCCATGGTCATGCCGCTCGGCCCGCATACGTACGCCTCGCACCGGTGCAGCCCGGGGACGGTCTGCACCAGGTGCTCGGCGTCGATCGGGTCGAAGCCGAGTTCCTCGCGGGAGCCGATCAAGTAGTGCAGGTCGGCCGCCCGGTCGCTGGCGATCGCGTTCAGTTCCCGGCTGAACACCACGTCGCGTGGGTGGCTGGCCCGGTAGAGCAGCGTGATGTTGCCGTGCATCCGCTTGGGCAGCGCGGCGAACATCGCCCGGATCGGGGTGATGCCCACGCCGCCGGCGATGAACAGGACCCGCCGGCCGGTCAGCGACGGGGTGAACGCGCCGTAGGGGCCCTCGGCGATGATCCGGGTGCCCGGCCTGAGGTTGGCCACGGAGCCACTGTGGTCCCCCAGGGCCTTCACGGTGATGCGCATCAGGTCGGGCTGCGGCATCGCGGAGAGCGAGTAGGGGTGGGACTGCCACCACAGCTCGCGGGTGAGGAACCGGAAGCGGAAGAACTGCCCGGGCTCCGCGCGCAGGTGGTCGAACTCGCGGCCGGAGATGTGTATCGACACGATGCCTGGCGCCTCGGGCCGGACGGCCTGCACGGTGAACTGGTGCCTGACGGCGTTGCGCAGCGGGGTGATGACCCGGTACCACAGCAGCAGCCCGCCGACCACCGCGTACAGCGCCGACCAGGCGACCCGGGCCTGGAGGCTCAGCGCGAACGCGCCGCCGTCGGCGAACTGGTGGCTGAACGCGAGCGCGATCGCGAGGTAGGTGTACAGGTGGGCGTAGTACCAGGTCTCGTAGGCAATGCGGCGCCGCGCGGCGCGCATGGAGAACGCGGCGACCATCAGCAGCAGCAGCCATGCGACCGTCGCCATCAGGATGTCGGGGAACTCCCGCTCCAGCGTCCATGTCTCGCCCGTCACGCTGGTGCGCGCGGCGTCCGCCATGCCCCAGACGATGAACACGACGTGGCCGGTGATCGCGGTGATGACCCATCGGCCGCCGGTGGCGTGCCAGCGGCCGAGTCGGTCGGTGCCGATCGCCTTCTCCAGCGGAGGGAGCCTGGACATCAGCGCGACGAGGATGACCACGCCGTACCCGCCGATCAGGCCGAGTACCTCGCCGATGTCGATGAGCAGCGCACCGTGGCCGTGCTGGAACAGCGTGTCGCGCCACCACAGGTACACGACGCCGAGGAAGCCGGCCGCGATGACGCCGAGCACCACGCCGGGCAGGATCACCCGCGCCTTGCCGGTGCCCGGCGCGATCGGCTTGGCGGTCCGCGTGGCGCCGGAGGTGCGCAGCGTGCCGGTTGCCGTGAGCGCGCCCGTCGGCGTGAGCGCTCCGGTCGTCTGGATGGCGCCGGGCCCCGAGTTGGCATCGGCTGCCGTCTGCGGGCTGGTCGTCCGTATCGCGCTGGTCGTCCGCATCGCGCTGGTCGCCCGGCTGAGCGCGGCGGTGTTCCGGTAGGGCTGCCACGAGCCAGTCGGCTGGTCGCCGCTCACCGGGTTGCCGGGCACCGGGTAGCCGGGCGGTGGGTTGCCGGGCGGCGGGTAGCCGGGCACCGAGTAGCCGCTCACCGGGTTGCCGGGCGGCGGGTCCGGGTATCCCGGCCAGGGACCCCGCTCGGACGGGTTCGGCCAGGCCGACGCCTGCGCGCCCTGGCGGTTGCGGCCATCCGGGTACTGATCGCGGGGGTAAGCGCCCCGCGCGTACGGATCATCCTCGGGCGAGCCGTCCGGGTGATCGTGTGAAGAACGTCCAGGGTGAGCCATGGCGCTCCTCAACCTAGGTGGGCGGAACCGGGGGAATACCTCATTCATTGTCATCGAGACGTACATAGTCTCGTGGCGGCTTCGTCGCATTCGCGAGACTTTAGATGCATTCTGAGGGAGTGCAGAGTTAGCGCGGCGGGTGCGCGCCTGATGGCCCCGCTGTCGGCCGCACCGTACCGAAACTGGCGAGACGCCGGGCTCCGCCTGGCCATCGCACCGGATCTTTCCCCCCCAGGAGTTGCGTCCCCGCCCTCCGGTGCTGGCCCCGGCCCTTACGGGCTGGTGCCCAATGCAGTGCTCGGCGTCTCGCCAACTGCAGCTAACCGCATGGCCGACGGCCGCGCCATCCCCGAATCCGGGGGTGCCCGCCGGGCGGGACCCGGGCCTAGACTGATCCGGTGGCCGCGCACGTCAGTACCGCGTCTGGCCAGGTCATCCGGCTCACCGAAGGCAGCCAGCTGATATTCGGGCGAGGTCCTGAGGTCGACCTGGCCATCGCCGCTGGGCGTGGCCTCTCCCGGCGGGCCGGCGTGATCGCCGCGACACCAGAGGGCGCCTGGATCGCCAACATCAGCCAGACTCATGCGCTTTACGTGGCGGGTGACGGCTACCGGATCCGGCTGCCGCGGGTGGAGGGAGACGGGGACCCGGCGGGCGGCTGGCTCGTCCACGCGGGCACGGCGATGGTCGGCTCGCGCTCGATGCTCGACGACGGGCTGCAGATCGCGGTGACGGTCCCCGGCAGGCACCGGCGGCCGCGGCGGGCGGCGGACCCGGCCGACCAGGCGCAGCCGGACGCCGACGGCACCGTGCTGCCGCTTTACCTCGACCCCAAGACCAAGCTCTTCCTGGTGGCGCTGATGTGGTGCCGGCCGTGGCTGACCGACCCCAGCGCCGCGTCGCCGCTGCCGCGGACCCCGGAGATCGCCAGGGCCGCGCTTGAGGTGACCGGCGCGCACCGTGAGCTTGAGCGCTTCGATAGTGACCCCGAGTTCCGCGACAAGCTGTCCGCCCGGGTCGCCGAGCACATCAAGGTGCTGCGCCGCAAGATCGCCGAGCGCGGTCTCACCGAGCCTGATGTCCGGCTGTCGGACGAGGTGGCCGTGCGGGTGCTGATCGAGCACGGGGTCGTCGGCCTTGGCGACCTTGCGCTGCTCAACGACCCTGCGTGGTGCTCCAGGCAGGAGGACCTGTGGTGGACCAGGGACTGACGCTCCTCCCGTGATGCGCGCCGACCTGCGTTACAGGCTCCGGTCCTGCCGCATCATCCCGGGGGCGGGCCCCGTGGAATGGGCAGCGCCGGCACGCTGCCAACCGGGTAGACGCGGAACGAGATCGTGGCGCCGCCGTCGCCGGGCGCCGTGACCACCGCCTTGTACGTCCCCGTCGGGATCAGCCCGGTGAAGAAGTGATGCCCCTGGTCGAAGGCGTAGTTGAACATCCCCGTGCCGTCGGCCTTCACCTGGGCCGCGGGCAAGGCGTGTACGCCGCTCAGGGTGAGGGTGACCAGGGCATTGGGGGCGAAGTCGGTGCCGTGGATGATGAACACGGTGTTGCCGTCACCCCAAGGCTGGCTGACGCACAGGATCGGCGCGCCGGTCGTCCCCGGCCTCGGGCACGTCGACGGCGGCGGGATCACCGGCCCAAGCCCGCTGGCCGCCTGCGGGTTCGTCCCGCGCAGCAAGAGCCCGAGCCCGGTGCCGCCGGCGAGCAGCAGCACCGCAAGGAGCGCCCGGCCGATCAGCGCCCGCCGCGCGTTCCCCGGCCGGGCGGCACCGAGGGCCCGCCCCAGCCGCCGGTGCCGTGCCTGGCCGGCCGCCCGGCCCGGCCGCGCGCCGTGGCTGCCGAGCGACTGAAAGCCGGGCAGGGCGGTGCCCGACCGCGCCGTGGCATCGTTGGCCGACCACGCGGCACCCGACCCGGCCGTTTCCCCGCTGATGGACCGCTCGTCAGCGGTGTCGTCGTCGCCGGCCGCGTCGGCGCGGGCGGGACCGCCCGGCAGCAGCGGGCCGCGCTGGTACTCGCCGATCACCGCCATCGCGTCGTCGGGCAGGTAATCATGACCGGGGCCGGACACCAGCGCGAACGAGCCCAGCCTGGCGAGGATCGCCGTGTCGGACGGCCGGTCCCGCGGTACGCGCTCCAGGCAGGCGGCCACGAGCCCGTACAGTTCCTCGGGCAGGCCGGTGAGGTCGGGCGGCTCGGTGGCGAGCCGGACGAGGACGTCCATGACGGTCTCGCCCTGGTAGGGCGGGTGCCCGGTCGCCGCGTAGACGAGCGTCGCGCCGAGTGAGAAGACGTCGCTGGCGGGCGAGGCCCGCGAGGCGTCCCTGGCCTGCTCGGGAGCCATGTACGCGGGGGTACCGGAACCCGCGCGGGTGGCGGTGAGCGCGACCCGCTCGGCCGCCCGGGCCACGCCGAAGTCGATCACCCGCGGCCCGTCCGGGGCTACCAGCACGTTCGAGGGCTTGACGTCGCGGTGCAGCAGCCCCGCGCCGTGAATGGACTGCAGTGCCTCGGCGCAGCCGGCCGCGAGCCAGCGGACCGCGCGCGCCGGCAGCGGGCCGGCCTCGCGCACGAGCGTGCTCAGCGAGGGCGCGGGCACGTACGCGGTGGCCACCCAGGGCAGGTCCGCCTCCGGGTTGGCCTCGATGACCGCGGCGGTGAACACCCCGCTCACCCGGCTCGCCGCCGCTACCTCACGGGCGAACCTGGCCCGGAAATCGGCCTCCTCCGCCAGTTCGACCCTGATCGTCTTCACCGCCACCAGGCGGCCCGCCGTGGACCGGGCGAGGAACACCTGCCCCATCGCTCCCGCGCCGAGCCGACCGATGAGCGTATACGGGCCGATTCGTTCAGGATCCCAGCGACGCAGCGGCCCGATGATCGACTGCGGCATCGCCGACCTCCTCCCAGGTAACTGCTTCGCCACGTAACTGCTTCGCCACAATCATGCCTAATCGGCCTCGTAATCGGCAGTGAACCGTCAACAAGTAGACACATAAGTGACATTGCCGCGGCCCGTATCGAACACGAGCCGCCCTAAGAGCCTGGTGTGCCTTAACGGCCGCCCGCGGCGCCCGCCGAGGGAACCGCGGCCCCGACGGCCGCCGGGCTCGGACGGCCTTCCCGGCGGGCCAGGGCCGCGGCCACGACGCAGGCGGCTAGCACCGGCACCGCGCCGCAGACGAGCATGCCCGCCCGGGCCCCGTAGTGGCTGGTGATCGCGCCGATGACGGGAGCGCCGAACGGCGTGCCGCCGATGAAGGCCAGCATGTAAAGACCCATGACCCGGCCGCGCAGCTCGGGTTCGACGGCGAGCTGAACGGCGGAGTTCGCCATCGCCTGGCAGATGAGGTTGACGAAGCCCATGGCCGCGAGCAGGGTCAGGAACGCGGCCAGTCCAGGAGCGAGCGCCGCGGCCCCCTCAAGGAGGCCGAACAATGCCGCCGAGGTCACGATCGCCCGGGTCCTCGGCCGGGTGCCCGCCCCGGCAAGGACCGCGCCGGCCGCCGAGCCGAGCCCGAGCACGATGTTGAAGAGCCCGTAGGTGCTCGCGTTGCCGCCGAAAGCGGACTTGGCCATCGCGGTCAGCACGATCGGGAAGTTGAGGCCGAACGTGCCGAGCATCCCGACGAGGAAGATCGTCCACAGCACGTCGGGGCGCCGCCACAGGTACCTGGCGGCCGTCCGCACCGCGCCCGGCGCCCGGGGAACGGACCGCGTCGGCTGCAGGTCGGATGGCCGGAGCGCCAGCAGCCCGATGGTCGGGCCCAGGTAGCACGCCGCGTTGACCGCGAACACCCATCCGGTCCCCGCGCTCACGATGAGCAGGCTGGCGACCGCCGGCCCGATCAGCCGCGTCGCCTGGAACACCGCCGCGTTCATGGAGATGGCGGCGCGGAGCCGGCTTTCCGGCACCACCTCGGTCACGAACGCCTGCCGGGCGGGCACGTCGAACGCGAAGATCGCCCCTCTCAGCAGCGCGAACGCGTACACGTCGGCCGCGCGCACCGCGCCGGCGATGGTGACGGCGGCCAGCGTCCCGGTCGCGATGGCGTTCAGCGTCTGGGTGATGAGCAGGATGCGCCGCCTCGGCCGCCGGTCGGCCACCGCGCCGGCGTGCAGGCCGAGCAGCAGCATGGGCCCGAACTGCAGCGCCATGGTCACGCCGACCGCGGTCGAGCTGTGGGTCAGGTTGAAGATCAGCCAGTCCTGCGCGATGGTCTGCATCCACGCGCCGGTATTCGCCAGGCTCTGGCCGCTGAGGTAGATCCGGTAGCTGCGCGAAGAGAGGGCCGCGAAGGCGCCTCCCGGTTGCCGAACGGTTTCGGCGGTAGTCACGAAGAGCGCCTTCCTGGTCGTCTTTGTCCTCGTCTTTCTTTGACATCCTCCGATATAAGGGGTTTATATGGAACTCCTATGATTTAGCTAACAGTTATTGTGGAGCGTTATGACCGTCTATGACCCCCAGCTGCTGGCGACGTTCCTCGCCGTCGAGCAGACGGGGAGCTTCACCCGGGCGGCGGCGCGGCTCGGCATACAGCAGCCCACGGTCAGCCAGCACATCCGCCGTCTTGAGCAGCAGGTCGGCCGGACGCTCGTGCAGCGGGACACGCATTCCGTGGCGCTGACCGCCGACGGCGAGGCGATGGTCGGGTTCGCGCGCAACATCCTCGGCGCCTGCGAGCAGGCGGCGGCCTACTTCAGCGGGTCACGGCCCAGCGGACGGCTGCGCATCGGCATCTCCGACGACCTCGCGCTCACCCGGCTGCCGCAGATCCTGCGCGACTTCCGCCGGGACAACCCGCTGGTTGACTTCGACCTGACGGTGGACCAGAGCGGGCTGCTGCACCAGCGGCTCGAGGGCGACCGGCTCGACGTGTTCATCGGCAAGCGCCCGAGCGGCGAGCAGCGCGGCCAGCTGGTCAAGCGGGACCGCATGGTGTGGGTCGGCACGCCGTCCACCAGGCTCGACCTGACCCGCCCGCTGCCCCTCGTCGCCTACCCGGCGCCGAGCATCTCCCGGTCCGAGATGCGCCGCGCACTGAACCGCGCCCGGCTGCCGTTCCGCAGCGCCTGCGTCTGCCGCGGCGTCAACGGCCTGATCGGCGCCATCGCGGCCGGCATCGGCATCTCAGCGATGGCGGCAAGCCTGGTGCCCGCCCAGCTCACCACCCTCGGCCCCGGCCACCGGCTGCCCGAGCTCGGCACCATCGACCTAGTCCTGCTGACCAACCCGCGGACCGAAGAGCGCCCGGCGGTCAGCGCCCTGATCAAGACGGTCCTGGCCAGCGGCTCCCGGTCGCTCACCGCTTACCGCAACGACACGGCCGGGGAAGCGGTGAGCGACCCGGA
>Ga0265319_1001078_pt1 | contig 16951 bp, 18 predicted proteins | sample 4824metaG_FD_192443 | JGI IMG/M metagenome (GOLD analysis project Ga0265319, IMG submission 192443) | Rhizosphere microbial communities from Carex aquatilis grown in University of Washington, Seatle, WA, United States - 4-8-24 metaG | ecosystem: Host-associated > Plants > Roots > Rhizosphere >...
GACTGCGAGCGGCGGCAGCGCGCCGAAGCAGAAGCTCGAAGCGACGCCCGCCGTGCTCGCGCTGAAGGAGTGGCGACTCGCGCGGGCGCGCGCCGAGGAAGTGCCGGCGTACGTCGTCTTCAACGACCGCACGCTCGCGGAGTTGATCCGCCTGGCGCCGCGCACGATTCCCGAGCTTGCAGAGGTGCCGGGCATCGGGCCTGCGAAGCTCGAGCGTTTCGGCAACGAGCTGCTCGCCGCGCTTTCCGACGCCTAAGGCAACGCCGAGAGCAGCAGCTCGAGCATCAGCGCGGGGTCGCGCCGTACGGCGACCCCTTCCGCTGCATCGCGCTTGCGTAGGTCGAGCGCGCGCGGGTCGGTGAGCGGCTTCAGCCGACCTTCGCGAATCAGGGCCTCGTCGACGCCGCCCAGCCGGCCGCCGTAGGTCGTGTACACCGGCACGCCGAGCGCAGCGGCTTCGCGGTTCATCGTGCCGCCGGCCGAGACGACGAGGTCGGCGAGCGCGATCAGGCTCTGCGCGTCAACGGCGGTCTCGGGAAGGATCACCGAGGGAAGGTCGAGCTCTCGCACGAACTCACGCTGCTCCTCGGTGCGCGGTAGCACGAACGCGTGCACATTCTCGAGCCGGCCGAGGTGGTCGAGCGTCATCGGGAAGAGCGGATTCGAGTGGCGGTGGTAGAGCGAGACGTCGGGCGGTGGGCGCAGCACGACGAGCACGCGCGCCGGGTCGACGCCGAAGCGGTCGAGCAGCGAGCGGTCGGCCTCGAAGTCGGAGAGGTAGTACTCCTCTTTGAGGCCTGGGTACTGGACGAGCTTCGGCGGGCGGACGCCGTAGGGCTCGAGGCGCTCGGGCGGGATCATGTCCGGTACCACGACCTTCGTCGCCGCGCGGCAGCCGAGCTGATGCTGGATCGTCGCGAACTCGTAGTCGAACGTCGTCGAGCTCGGGACGCCGAGCCGGCGGGCCGTCAGCGTCAGCTCGTGCGAGCCGTGCGCCAGTGCGATGTCGAACTCCCGGCCCTTGGCCCATTTCTTCAGTGCGCTCAGCCGGTGCGTCATCTGCCGGGCCTTCTGGACGCGCGACCGTCCGCCGTGACGGCCGATCACTTCGGCGGAGAGCCCGTGTAACTCGAGGAGTTGCAGCGTCTGTGCGTAGTCGCGCGCGGTGATCTCCACCTCGTCGCCGCGCTCGCGCATCAGCTCGATCAGCGGTCGGAACACGAGCACGTGTGCGCTCGCCGTCATGTCGATCCAGACGCGCATCAGCGCCGCTCCACGACCTTGAATCGCACCGCGACCATCGTCGTCTCGGGCGTGAGCTCCTGCTGGAAGAACTCCTCGTGCGCGACGCGCCAGTCGTCCACCGACTCGAAGCCCTCGCCCTCGTCTCGCGCGAATTCGACGTCGATCTCGCCGGCGGGAACGAGTCGGGCCTCGGTGACCTCCACGACGGCGACCGGCTCGTTGTCGTAGCCCAGCAGGGCGAAGCGGTCGCCGGGCGATCCGAGCGGCTCGCCTTCAGCTTCGTATTCCGACCAGAGCCCGGCCGTCGCGGTCTTCTCACCCGCGAGTACTGCCTCGACGAGCTGTCGCCGGAGCTCGGTCCGCGGGTAGCCGAGCCCGAGGGGTGGGAGCTCGGTCGTCATGCGACGAGCGCGTCCATGCGCGCGGAGTGAAGCTGCGGCGGCTCTTGCTCGACGTGGCGCTCGTACCAGAGCGTGAACGAGAGCAGGCCCCAGAGCTGGCGGCTGCGATCGTGCACGCCGGCGACATGCTCGCCGATCAGGCGCGACACGGCCTCGGATTGGAAGAAGCCCTGGCGGCGGAGCGTCTCCGCGGAGAGCGTCTCGCGTGCGAACGGCTCGAGCTCGCCGCGCAGCCACGCCGCCGCGGGGATCGAGAAGCCGCGCTTGCGGCCGTGCACGATCTCGTGCGGCACGAGCGGCGCCATCGCCTTGCGCAGCAGCACCTTCTTCGACAGCCCTCGCACCTTGTGGTGCGCGGGCAGTCCGAAAGCGAAGCTCGTCACCGACGGGTCGAGGAAGGGCACGCGCGCCTCGAGCGAGTGGGCCATCGACGCGCGGTCGGTCTTCACGAGCAGATCGTCGACGAGATAGATCCCGAAGTCGACGTCCTGAAGCCGTGCGAGCTCGTCGGCGCCCTCCGTCTCGCGGTAGCGCCGCCGGTAGACGTCGACGGGATCGAAGGGGGCGCTGCGCCCGGTGAGCTCGGCGCGGGCGTCGGGCGAGAAGATCTCCTTCCAGCCGTGGTGGCGCTCGAGCGGCGGTAGGTGCGCGGCCTGGACGAAGCGCTTCGCCTTGTAGTCGAGGCTCGCCTTCGACGTGGACGTCGGCAGCCGCTCGACGAGCGGGCGAACGAGCCGGGCGAAGGGCGCGAGGCGGTCGGCGAGCTGATCGGCTGCGTACGTGTAGTAGCCGCCGAAGAGCTCGTCGCCGCCCTCTCCCGATAGCGCCACCTTCACGTGCTCGGCGGCGAGCTGGGACACGAGGTAGGTCGGCAATGCGGACGAGTCGGCGAACGGCTCGTCGAACGCCTCTGCGAGCGCCGGTAGCAGCACCGCCGGATCGGGGCGGACGAGCAGCTCGTGATGGTTCGTGCCGTAGCGCTCTGCGACGAGGCGGGCGTCTGCGCGCTCGTCGAAGCTTCGCTCCGCGAAGCCGATCGTGAACGTGTGGATTGCGTCGGTGCTCTCCTGCGCCGCGAGCGCCGCGAGCGCCGCCGAGTCGACGCCGCCCGAGAGCATGACGCCGACCGGCACATCGGAGAGCAGATGCGCGCGCACGGAGTCGCGCAGGCGCGCGCGCAGCTCCTCGATCAGTTCCGCTTCGTCGTCGGTGCGCAACTCCTCGATCGGCACCGGTCCGGGACGCGCATAGCGGTCGACGTGCACCGTGCCGTCCTCTTCCCAGACGAGCACGTGCCCGGCCGGCAGCTTGTGGACCTCGCGGAAGATCGAGTACGGCGCCGGGATCGAGTTGAACGCGAGGAACGCCTCGAGCGCGTCGAGGTCGATCTCACCGCGCGGCAGCGCTCGTACCTCCGACGCAAACTCGAGCACACCGCCGATGTGGCGGTAGTACAGGGGCTTGATCCCGTAGCGGTCGCGAGCGAGCACGAGCCGCCGTCGGCGTGCGTCCCAGATCGCGACGGCGAACATGCCGCGCAGCCGGCGCGCAAAGTCTGGGCCGTGCTGCTCGTAGAGGTGCAAGTGCACCTCGGTGTCGCTGTGCGTGCGAAACGTGTGGCCTTCGCGTTCGAGCTCGCGGCGAAGCTCGGGGAAGTTGTAGATCTCCCCGTTCTGGACCACCGTGCACGAGTCGTCCTCGTTGCTGATCGGCTGATCGCCGCCGGCGAGGTCGATGATCGCGAGGCGTCGCGCGGCGAGGCCGACGGGGCCGTCGAGGTGCATGCCGCCGCTGTCGGGGCCGCGATGGACGAGCGCATCGCTCATCGCGGCCAGACGATCGGGATCGGGCGGGCCGACCGGTGACGCGATTCCGCAGATCCCGCACATGCGGGCTTACTCTAGAGGCGAGGCGTGTCGTATCCGCCGGGACGCTGCAGCGACTGCCGCAGCACGCGCCAGCCGGTGGCGATCAGCGTGCGGAGGTACAGGCGTACGGAGCGATCGGCGATCCATTCGAGGTCGTGCGCGAGCTTCTCCGCCATCGACGTCTCGTAGCCGCGCCGCACCTGTGCGAGGCCGGTGAGCCCGGGCCGAACGACCAGTCGCTGCCAGTACGCCGGGAGGTCGTGCGCGAGCTCCTCGAAGAAGACGGGGCGGATCGGCCGGGGACCGACGAGGCTCATGTCCCCGCGCAGCACGTTGATGAACTGCGGAATCTCGTCGAGTTGCGTCGCCTTGAGCCACCTGCCGAGCGACGTGAACTCCTCCTGCGTGCGGCGGACGAGCTCTTCGCCGAGGTAGGGACCGAGCCGCGACTCGGCGTCGGACTTCAGCGTCCGAAACTTCAACATCGTGAACACGCGGCCGCTACGCCCGACGCGCTCGCCGCGGTAGAAGACCGGCCGCCCGTCCGTGACGAGGATCGCGAGCGAGATCGGCACGACGAGCGGCAGCGCGCCGACGAGGAAGACCACCGAGAGCGTGACGTCGAGCGCCCGCAGCAAGAGGTCGCGCGGGCGCGAGGGCGTGTCGAGGGCCAGCTGCCGGTACCCCCGGACGAGCGTGTCGTCGATCCGCGGGGCGGGCTGCTCTGGCACAGGACGATGCTAGTGGTCTGGCGAACCCTTCCGTGCATAATGATCGCTTATGGATACTCGTCAGCTTGCAGCGTTCTGTGCGGTGGTCGAGCGCCGGAGCTTCTCGCAGGCGGCGGAGCAGCTCGGCGTCACGCAGCCCGCGGTCAGCCTGCAGATCCGCTCGCTCGAGAAGCGGCTCGGCCTCCAGCTGCTCGACCGCTCCGGGCGGCGGGTCGAGCCGACGGAGGCAGGCAACCGTCTCTACCGCAGCGCGCAGCGGCTGCTCGCCATGGAGGAGCAGTTGCTTTCTGAGCTGGGTGACGAGGCCGAGGGCGAGCTGGCCGGCCGGCTCGAGATCGGTGCCTCGACCGGGCCCGGCGGGACCGTGCTGCCGATCGTGCTCGCCGAGTTCCAGCAGCTCCATCCTGCGGTGCACGTCGCCCTTGCAGTCTCCGACACGCAGCACGTCGTCGAGCAGGTGGCCCGGCGTGAGGTCGAGCTCGGTGTCGTCGGCGCGTCCCGGCGCCAACGCGGCGTCGTCTTCGAGCCGTTCTTCCGCGACGAGGTCGTGCTCGCGGTTCCGCGCGGGCACCGTTTCGCCGGGAAGGCGGTCACGCTCGACGAGTTGAAGGCCGAGCCGCTCGTGCTGATGCAGGAGGGAGCGGGCGTGAGGCAGGTGATCGAGGAGGAGTTGCGCGCCGCTGGCCTTCGCCTGCGCGATCTCGATGTGCGGCTCGAGCTCGGCTTGCAGGAGTCGGCACGCAGCGCGGTCGTCGCCGGCTACGGCGTCACCTTCATCTCGCGCTCCGCGATCGAGGCGGACATTGCCGCCGGAACCGTTGCCATCGGACGCGTCGAGGGCCTCGAGCCGTCGCGCGAGATTTCGCTCGTCCGCTCGGCCGGCCGTGCCGAGACGCGGGTTGCGCAGGAGTTCGTCGCCTTCGCGAGGTCGCGGCTCGCGTGATCGTCCGTTGGGGCCTCGACGCGCTTCCCGAGGTGCTCGACGAGCTCGCCGTCCACTCGCCGCTGCTCGTCGCCGGGCCGCGCTGGGATGCGCTCGACCTGCCGCTCGAGCCGCACGCGCGCTGGACCGAGGTGCCGTCGCACCGCATCGACGACGCGTCGGCGCGGGCGCGCGCCGGCGATTGCGTGGTGGCGCTCGGGGGCGGCAGCGCAATCGATCTCGGGAAGGCGATCTCGGCGGCGGCGGAGATCCCGCTCGTCTCCATCCCGACGACGTACGCCGGCGCCGAGTGGACGACGTACTACGGGGTGCGAGACCCCGAGCGAAAGATGCGCGGCGGCGGAGCCGGCGCCCGTCCGGCGGGAATCGTCTACGACGTCGAGCTGACCCTCGACCTGCCGCGCGAGCCTACGGTCGGCACGGCGATGAACGCGCTTGCCCACTGCGCCGAAGCCCTCTACGTACACGGTCACAACGACGAGGCCGACGAGCATGCGCTCGCAGGGACGCGTCTCATCGTGCAGGCGCTGCCGCAGGTCGTCGAGGACCTGCACGATCGCGACGCGCGCACGGCGCTCCTGCGTGGGGCGTGTCACGCCGGCGCGGCGCTCGGTGGCTCGATGCTCGCGCTCGGCCACGCGTTGGCGCAGGCCGTCGGCGGACGCTACGGGCTCCCGCACGGAACCCTGAACGGCATCTTTCTCCCTGCGGCGCTGCGCTATAACGCCCGCTATGCGCCCGAGGCGCTCCGCCGCTTCGGCGAAGCCGCCGGCGGCGACCCGGCCGCGCGCGTCGAGGAGCTCGCGGCACTCGGCGGACCGACACGCCTGCGCGACTTCGACGTGCCCGAGGCCGACCTGCCGGAGCTCGCCGTCGCAGCGGCACAGCGTGCAGGCAACCAGGCGAATCCGCATCCGGCGACGCCTGCGGAGATCGAGCAGCTGCTTCGTGCCGTCTGGTGATGCGACTTCCCGTGCGGCGCTCGGCTCGTCGAGCCGGCGACGTCACCGGAACCGCTGTCCTTCGTCTCGGCGGTAGCCCCAGGCGGCGATGACCGCGAATGCCACCGCGTACGCGCCGAGTGCGAGCCAGTGGGTTACGTGCCAGGGCTCGCCCGTCACCGCGGGCCACAACACGTCGCCCCACTGGCGCGTCGGTGTGTAACTCGAGATCGAACGAATGGCGTGAGGGAGATCGCTTGGCCCCGTCCAGAGCCCGCCCGCATACGAGAGGAGCAGGTAGAGGACGTTTGCCACCGGGAGCGCACTCTTCGGCGAGGTCAAGTACGCGATCGTCAGGCCGAGCAAGACGAACGGCACGGCGCCGACGACGAGCGCTGCGATCAGCCGAATCCACTCTCCTGCGGTCAGCGAGGTCGACGTCGTGGTAAGCGCCACGACGATGACGATCCCCGCTGACAACGTCGCGAAGGTGAGAGCTGCCAGCGTCCTACCGGCGAAGCGTGAAGCGGCGGGCGCGGGCAACGCGCGGACGAACGCGTGCCAGGCTGTCACCCGCTCGATCGCCGTGGACACCCCGAACTGAAAGAACCCGACGCCGAGAACGGCGAAGGCGGCGTACGAGGCGAGGAAGAGGTCGCCGTGGCTGCCTGCGCGAGGGAGCCCGAAGAGGAGGAACGTGAGCGTGGGGAACGCCAGCGTCCCGATGAAGAACCCGGGAAAGCGGACGAGCTCCACCACCTGCAACCGGCCGTAGACGAGCGCGAGCTTCACGCGACGGCTCCGGTGAGCCGCAGATACGCCTCTTCCATCGTGCTGCCGGCAATCGCCTTGAGGTCGGCCGGCGTTCCGGCGGCGACAACCTTCCCGCGGGAGACGATGACGATTCGGTCGGCGAGGGCTTCGGCCTCGTCGAGATTGTGCGTGGTGAGAAGCACGGCCCCGCCGCCTTCCGCGTAGGCGCGAATTGCCGCCCAGACGGCCCTTCTCGACTCGACGTCGAGGCCGGTGGTCGGCTCGTCGAGCACGGCAAGTCGGGGCGAGCCGGCGAAGGCGAGTGCGACAGCAAGGCGCCGTCGCTGTCCGCCCGAAAGGCCGCCGGTCTGGCGCTCGGCCAGCTCGTCGAGCTCGAATTGCGTCAACAATGCCGCAGTTGCAGGCGGGTTCGGGTAGTGCGCGCGGACGAACTCCAGGACTTCACGCACGCGCAGCGTCGGCGGGAAGGACATGTCCTGAGGCGTCACGCCGACTGCACTTCGAACCTGCCAGGCTCGCGGATCGCGGCCGAAGAGCTCGACGACCCCGGAGTCGGCACGGCGGAGACCGAGCAGCAGGTTGACCGCCGTCGTCTTGCCTGCGCCATTCGGTCCAAGCAGGGCGACGATCTCCGCTTCTCCGACGGCGAGCGAGAAGTCATCGAGCGCCGACAGGTCACCGAATCGCTTGACGACGTTCTCGAGGTGCGCGGCCGGCGTGGGGTTGAGTGCCACGGGAGAGCCTACCGCCGCTCGTGGCTCGCGGCCAAGGACGGCGAGCACGTTGTACGCCGCGTGCGCGACCGCGCACGATGCAAGGCTTCCGGTCGCCGCGAAGACGATGCCGAATATCGTGCCCGTGCCGAGGTGAACGACGACGCCGAGGCTGCGCATCGCCGGGAAGTGCGCTGCAGCGAAGCCGCACGCCGCGAGCACCACTGCCGCCGCAATCCCGACACGCGGCTCGAGCCGCGCAAGGAGGAAGCCGCGCCAGATCGCCTCCTCGCTCGCTCCCGCGGCAGCGACCGAGAGTCCGGCGCCGACCGCGACGGGGGAGCGGCGGCGCAACGCCGGCGTCTTCCCCGCGAGCACGGCAAACAACAGCGTTCCGACGAAGACGCCGACGGGCAGTGCCACCGCGAGGTGGACGGGCACGCGTGGGGGAGCGCTCGGCGCAAGCGTGAGAAGTGCGAGCGCGATCAGCGGCAGCGCCACGAGCACCTCGATGCAGCCGATCGAGCGGCGACTGCTCACGTCGGCTCCCCACCGAGCGCGACGGCGTACACGACGGACTCGTCGATGCCGTCGACGCCGAGCAGCGTCTCCGCGCGCATGTCGTAGACGCCACCAAGTGGTAGCGCCGCGACTCCGAGCGCTGCCGCCGCGAGCAGGACGTTCTGCATCACGTGCCCTGCCTCGAGCAAGGCAAAGCGGTAGCCGCGCAATCCGTACTTGAAGCGCGTGCGCCAGAAGACGCCGGTGACGAAGATGACGGCTGCCGCATCGTCGACGAGTCCCGGATATGCGCTGGTCTCGTTCAGCTCCTGCCGGACGTCGTCCTTGCGCAGCACCTCGAGCGCGTGCCGGGGCGGATCGAAGTGGAAGACACCCGAGTGCACGCCGTCGACGTGCACGAGTACGGGGTACAGCTCGAGCGGATAGAGCGCACCACCGGATGGCACGGTGCGACGTCCGGATCGCGGCGATCCGTACGCGGCGTCGAGAAGCGTCGCAAGCGTGCAGAGTCGAAGCGGCGGTCCGTCGAGCTCGTGCGAGCTGCGGCGCGTTGTGAGCGCATCGGCGAGCGATCGTTCGAGGGGTAGCGGCGAGGGGAGTGCGACCGTCGGCAGCTGGGGATGCCGTCGCACCGAGCGCAGCGTTGCGGCCTGCAACAGAGGACTGTGCGCGAGCCGCACGATGCCGCGTGTCTGGCGCTGGACGAGCAGCGGCGAGATCTTCGACGCGTCGTGGTAGAGCTCCGCGGGATCGTTCGGGTCGACGTCGCCGGTGCCGTAGACCGCCGACCGAAGTGTCAACCGCGGGTGGGCGGGATCTTCCGTGCGGATCACGGGAAGGGATGGGGGTCCGGGTTGAGCTCGTCGAAGCGCAACCGTCGTGTTCGCATGCCGAGTCGTGCCGGCATGTCGTACAACCGTTGGCTGCCGAGCAGGCGTGCCGCATGTTCGACGTCGAGCGGGCACAGCTCCGGCGCGACGACCCTCACCACACGGAGCCCGGCGTCCGCGACGTCCGGAGAGGTGACGTCGACGATGTACGCCGATGCGTTCTGCCGTTCGAGACGGTTGCACAGTGCGTTGATCTGGGCGCGCGGGCTCGCCCCCTCGAGGCACGGGACGTCGGCGACGTCGCGCCGGTCCTCGCTTGCATCGAGGAAGGAGGCGCGGCGCGCTCCGTCGTCGTACGCGTAGAAACGGATGTGCTCGTCGAACTCCCTGATCTCGTGCGCGGGGAGGACGAGCTCTCCGGCCGGATCGTCGTAGCGAATGGAACGTGCCCAGGACCGGACCCGAACGGCCTCGTCGAAGGCTCGTCCGACGGCTCGCTGCACGGTGGCGGCGGCTCCGGCGCCAACCCCGAACGGAGCTTCGTTCGGCGCGTCGCTTCGTGCGACACCCAGCACGGTCGGCACGCCCCAGACGGCGCTCAGATCGACGGCGGAGGCGTGCAGGCCCGTTGGCCGGATGTAGCGACGCTCGAAGTCGGTCAGGTGCAGATCGCTGGGCCACGAGAGGAGCGGCCACGAGATCGATGCGGTCCACGTGATCATGAAGGCGTCACGCTCGAGCAGCTCGAGGAGTCCGGCCAGTGTCGCCTCTTCGAGCGTCGCGTGACACGCAAGGCCGTTGCTCGTCGCGTGTCCGATGCGGGCTTCATCCGGACTCGGCGACCACGCGAGATACACGAGCTGCGCCGGCAGATACGCCGGTGCGCCATGTGGCAGCCGCCAGCCGCGTACCCAGGCCACCGGCGTCTCCGCCGTGAACGGGTGGTACTCGAAGCCGGGCTCGGCGTACTGCTCGTCCGCGAAGAGTGCGAACCGGGAAGGATCGACGGCCTTCGGCCCGAGCTCGCGTGCCGTTGCGACGATCGCGTCGGCCGACTCCGTGAAGCACGCGGAGTAACGCTCGACGGCTTCACCGACCGCTGCTGCGCGCGCGTCGGCGATGGTCGGTCCCCCGCCGGTGCCGCGATGCGCGTCGCCGGCGCCCACGAGCTCGCGGCAATGTCCCGTCTGGCAGATGACGCTCGGGGCCGGCATGTCGTCGGTCAGAGCCAGGACTTCGTCGGCTCCGCGGACCACCCCGACATAGGCGGAGACGAGCGACTCGAGCTTCGCGAGCGACTGCGCGACGGGCGTTGGTGGACGGGCGACAAGCTCAAGCCGCGACATCGGTCGCTCCCTTCGCTACTTCGCCGTCCTCAGCGGCTCCGTGCCATGGGACGAGGGTGGCCCGTCGTGATGCAGGCGAGCAGGCCGGACAGCGTGGCACTCGGTAGAGCAGGTGGTGGGACACGGCCGGCTCCGGCACCTGCTCGACGGCGATCACGACGCCCGGGACGAAGCCGTCCGCGAGCGCAAGCCAACGGAGTGCTGCCGTGACGGCGAGACCGGCGAGCACGGCGTCCAGGGCCGGCGCCGTCGGGAATCCGCCACGCTCGACGCAATCGGGCTTGAACGGCCGGGACGACAGGTTCGCCGCTCGCCGGCGCAGATAGCACTCGTGGCAGGCGGTCTCCCCCGGCACGAACAGCGGGCCGACAGCGGCGATCAGCCCGTCGAACGGCAGGAGTTGGAGCCACGTCGTCCCTTCGGCCAGTGCGCGTTCGTTCAACGTGCGCAGCCTCGGCAACTCTTCGTGGTCCGGTGCCGCCAGGACGAGATCGCCCGTGTGCAAGTCGTCCCAGTCGCCACGGTCGACGGTGCCGACGCCCGACTCGGCCAGCAGTCCGGCGACGGTGTCGGCGACCGGCGCGGAGCCGAGCAGAACGATGTGCGACCCGTCGAGCCGGGCCGCGGCTGCGCCCACGGCCCGATCGAGCGGGTCGGTGGCCGCGAGCAGTTCAGCGGCACGGGCCCGGCCGCCTGTGAGGCTTCGCGGCGCGCCCTCCGTGAGCACGCGCCGCTCGCGCAGCACTGCGAGCGCGTGCTCGATCGCGGGGCGGATCGGCTCGCCGAGACACGCGACGATGTCGTCGATCCGGCGCGTCCCGTCCAGCAGCGGAAGCAGACGGGGCAGGAGCCGGGTCGCCGCAGCGCCGTGGAGCTCGAGTACAGACGTGCCGTAGCGGAACACGACTCCGTGATCGTCGACGGAGTGCCGGTACCACGGCTTGAGCAGCGGCCGCTCGGGCAACGTCGGTGTCTCGGCGAGCGATTCGCCCATGCCTATGAGAGCTCGGGCGGCCGGGACGAGCTGCTGCTACAGAGTGAGAGGACGATGCTACAGCAGAGCGGGAAACCGGCAAGTGCATAGCCTTCGGCCGTGTGGCCGCGCTCCGTGACCGAGAGGTCGAGGAGCTCCTCTTCGAACCGATCGAACATGCCCTTCCTCCTTCTGGTTGGACGATGCAGGCACGTTAGCGTTGCCAGTTCTGACAATCAAGATGTCAAATTCGGACAGGTCCAGTGAGGATTCAAATAGCTCGTACTTATGACAAGCATTAGGTCTCTCGGCTACAATCCACGGTGCTTTGGCGGCTGACCGCGGATTCGACGTGCTCGTGCTCGGCAGCGGGGCCTCCGGCCTCGCCGCCGCCGTCTCCGCCGAGCGGGCCGGCGCCCGCGTCGCGCTCGCGACGAAGGGGTCGATCCAGTCCTGCAACTCGGCGAAGGCGCAGGGCGGCATCCAGGCCGCCGTCGGCGAGGACGACTCCCCCGAGCTGCACGCCGAGGACATCTGGCGCAGCTCGCACGAGACGGCCGACCGCGGGCTCGTCGAGATCCTCACCTCCGAAGCGCCCGCAGCGATCCACTGGCTCGAGGAGCTCGGCGTCGAGTTCACCAGGGAGAACGGGGGCTATCGCCTCGCGCGCTGCGGCGGCGCGTCGCGCCGGCGCCTGCTCCAGGTCGGCGACCGCACCGGGCACGCGATCACGACCGCCCTCCGCGAGGCGGTCGAGGCCGGCACCGTCACCCTCTTCCCGAAGAGCCCGCTCGCAGAGCTCGAGCGCGCCGAGCACGGCTGGCGCGCTCGCTGCGGCGAGCACTCGCTCGAGGCGTCGACCGTGATCCTCGCCGCGGGCGGGCGTTGCTACGCCGTCGCCGAGGAGCGCGGCGAGCTCTCGACGAACCATCCGGGCGCGACCGGCGAGGTGACGCAGATCGCCCTCGCCGCCGGCGCGGAAGCGCGCGACCTCGACGCGCTCCAGTACCACCCGAACGGCGGCGCGTGGCCGCAGACGATGCAGGGCTACTCGATCCCCGAAACCACCCGCGCGTACGGCGCCGTGCTGTTGAACGCCGACGGCGAGGAGTTCACCGACTCGCTCGGTCCGCGCGACGTCGTCAGCCAGGCGATCGTCGACGAGGTCGCGAAGGGCAAGGGCGTCGAGACCGAGGACGGCCGCCCCGCGGTCTATCTCGACACCACCAGGATCGCGCAGCACGACGCCGAGCTTTCGCTGCCGTACATGCTCCGGCGCTACCGCGCAGCGGGAATCGACCCGCTCACGGAGAAGCTCTTCACCTACCCCGTCCTCCATTACCAGAACGGCGGCCTCGTCATCGACGGGGACGCCGAGACGACGCTCGAGGGAGTGTTCGCCTGCGGCGAGATCGCCGGCGGCACCCACGGGCGCAATCGCATGATGGGAAATTCGCTGCTCGAGTGCGTGGTGTTCGGACGCCGCGCCGGGAAGGCAGCCGCGGAGAAAGCGAGAGCATGAGCATCGACACGACGACCGAGCTGCAACACGCGGTGGAGGACGCAGCAGCGCACCTCTACGTGTGGGCGCTGAAGGACATCCCGCAGGACCTTCGCGACGCGCTGAAGGACGCCGCCGCACGTGAGACCTCGGTGCCGGGGCAGCGCGTCCTCAACACGATCCTCCGCAACGTCGAGGTCGCCGACAGCGAGGGCAACCTCGTCTGCCAGGACACCGGTATCGCGGTCTACACGTGTCACGTCGGCGAGCACTTTCCGTTGCATCCCGCACGCATCTACGAGGCGCTGCGCGACGGCACCGCACGCGCGACTGTCGAGCATCCGCTGCGCTCGAACGCCGTGCACACGATCACGCGCGAGAACACCGGCCCGAACATCGGCTACCGCCTGCCGATCGTGCACTGGGAGTTCGTCAAGGACTGGGACGGCCTCGACGTGAAGTGCGTGCCGAAGGGCTCCGGCTCCGAGAACATGAGCTTCCTCAAGATGTGCGTCCCCGCCGACGGCGTGAAGGGGATCAAGCAGTTCGTGCTCGAGTCGATCGTCGGCGCCGGCGGCAAGCCGTGCCCGCCCGGCATCGTCGGCGTCGGCATCGGCGGCTCCGCCGACTACGCGATGTACCTCGCGAAGGAGGCGATCACGCGGCCGATCGGCACGCGCAACGCCGACCCGATCGTCGCGCAGCTCGAGGACGAGCTGATGGGGCTGCTGAACGAGACCGGCATCGGCCCGATGGGTCTCGGCGGCGACGTGACGGTGCTCAACTGCCACATCGAGCACGCCGACACGCACATGACGCTCAACCCCGTCGCCGTGAACTACCAGTGCTGGGCCGCCCGCCGCGCGACCGCGCACATCGCCGCGGACGGCACCGTCGACATGGATCGCGAGGCGTAGGAGACACGATGGCCAACCACACCGTCACGTTCCCGATCACCGACCCGCAGGAGATCCTCAAGCTCCGCGCCGGCGACGAGGTCACCGTCCAGGGCCACATCATCGGCATCCGCGATCGCACGCAGATCCGCATCTTCGACGAAGGCGTCCAGTCGCCGATGGATCTCTCCGGCGCCTTCCTCCTGCACACGGCGCCCGGCGTGCGCAAGATCGCCACCGATTCCGAAGGCAGGGGCACGTACGAGAAGGTCTGCATCGGCACGACCACCTCCGCCCGCATGGTCCGATTCACCGAGCCGCTCGGCCGCCAGTACGGCGTGCGCGCGATCTGCGGCAAGGGCGGCTTCCCCGACGAGGCGATCGCCCCGATGCACGAGCTCGGGATGGTGTATTTCGCGATCGTCGGCGGCGCGGCGGCACTCGAGACGACGCAGATCGAGGAGATCGAAGAGGTGATGTGGGAAGAGCTGATGCCCGAGTGCCTCTGGAAGTTCCGCGTCAAGGACTTCGGGCCGCTCACCGTCGGCATCGACGCCCACGGTAACTCCCTCTACCACGACGTCCAGACCGCCGCCCAGGAGAAGCTGAAGGAGCTATATGCACGCCTTTAACGACGGGTTTCTCGATGTCCCCGCGCGCCCCGGCAAGCCGCGCGAGGTCGGCCTCACCCACGTGATGGACAAGGGCCTCAACCTGCGCGACATCGAAGGGATGTTCGACGTCGGCGGCGAGTACGTCGACATCGTCAAGCTCGGCTGGGGTACGAGCTACGTCACGAACAACCTCGAGAAGAAGATCGCGCTCTATCGCCACTTCGAGACACCGATCGTCTGTGGCGGCACTCTCTTCGAGGCCGTCTACGGCCAGGGCAAGATCGACGAGTTCAAGGCGTGGCTCACCGAGCACCGCTTCTCGCACGTCGAGATCTCCGACGGCACGCTCGAGATCCCGCGCGACCGCAAGCTCGAGCTGATCGCCGACTTCGCCCGAGACTTCGTCGTCCTCTCGGAGGTCGGCTCCAAGGACTCCGACGTCGTCTTCGCGCCCTACCAGTGGGTGCAGTGGATCAAGGAAGAGAAGGAAGCCGGCGCGTGGAAGGTGATCACCGAAGCGCGCGAGGGCGGTTCGGCCGGGATCTTCCGCAAGGACGGCGACATGCGCACCGGCCTGATCGACGAGATCGCGCACGAGGTGTCGATCGACGACGTGATCTTCGAGGCGCCGACGAAGACCTCGCAGGCGTGGTTCGTGAAGCACTTCGGTCCGAACGTCAACCTCGGGAACATCCCGCCCGACGAGGTGATCCCGCTCGAGACGCTCCGTCTCGGCCTGCGCGGCGACACGATGCTGGAGGTGCTGCTTGGCGGCGAGCCTGCACCTGCCTGAGAACGTCGAGGCGATGACGCCCGAGCAGGTCCTCGCGTTCCTGCTCGAGCAGTTTCCCGGCCGCGTCGCGCTCGCCTGCTCGTTCCAGAAGGAGGAGAGCGTGCTGCTCGACATGCTCTTCGCGCTCGAGCCGAAGGCGCGCGTGTTCGCGATCGACACGCACCATCTGTTTCCCGAGACGCACGCGTACCGGCGCGACGTCGAGCAGCGATACGGCACGGAGATCGAGGTCTTCGAGGGCCCGCCGGCCGAGGAGCTGGCGGCCGTGCACGGCGAGCGGCTCTGGGAGCAGAAGCCCGACCTGTACCTCTCGATCGCCAAGGTTGCGCCGCTGGTTCAGGCGCTCGGGGAGCTCGACGCCTGGATCACGGGGATCCGTCGCGACCAGTCGCCGACGCGCGCCGACGCGCCGAAGCTCGGCTGGGACGAGCAGCACGAGCTCTGGAAGGCGAACCCGCTCGCGGACTGGACCGACGAGATGTGCTGGGACTACATCCGCGCGCGCGGGCTGCCGTACAACCCGCTGCACGACCAGGGGTACGACTCGATCGGCGATACGCACTCGACACAGCCGGGCTCCGGTCGGTCGGGTCGCTGGGCAGGCACCGACAAGGTCGAGTGCGGCATCCACACGGTTCGCTCGGCGGCGGTCGCGGACAGCCTGGTCGAGGAGAGCTCGTGAGCGGCTTCGTCCTCTGGTTCACCGGGCTCTCGGCCGCCGGCAAGACCACCGTCGGCTCGCTCGTCGCGCGCGAGCTCGAAGCGCGCGGCCACACGGTCGAGGTGCTCGACGGCGACGTCGTCCGCACCCATCTCTCGCAAGGCCTCGGGTACTCGAAGGAGGACCGCGACACGAACATCAGGCGCATCGGCTGGGTCTCGTCGCGGCTCGCGCGTGCCGGCGCCGCCGTCGTCGTCTCGGCGATCTCGCCGTACGAGGAGGCTCGCCGCCGCGCCCGCGCCCTCGTCGAGGAGCACGCACCGTTCGTCGAGATTCACGTCGCGACGCCGCTCGAGGTGTGCGCGGAGCGCGACCCGAAGGGCCTGTACGCGAAGGCGCGCGCCGGCGAGCTCGAGAACTTCACCGGGGTCTCCGATCCGTACGAGGAGCCGGTGCATCCCGAGCTACGCCTCGACACCGCCGGTCGCGAGCCCGCCGAGTCCGCCGCGAGCGTGCTCGCACGGCTCGAGGAGCTCGAGGTCATCGCCGTCAGGGACGCCGTCTCGTGAGCACGCTGCGCGCAGTTCCGGTCGTCACGCATCTCGACGAGCTCGAGGCAGAGGCGATCCACATCATGCGCGAGGTCGCAGCGGAGCTCGAGCGCCCGGTGCTGCTCTTCTCCGGTGGCAAGGACTCGATCGTGCTGCTGCGCCTCGCGGAGAAGGCGTTTCGCCCCGGCAAGTTCCCGTTCCCCGTGATGCACATCGACACGGGTCACAACTTCCCCGAGGCGATCGAGTTCCGCGACCGCCGCGTTGCCGAGATCGGCGAGCGGCTGATCGTCGCCTCGGTGCAGGAGTCGATCGACAAGGGCCGCGTCGTCGAGCAGACGGGCCCGCGCGCCTCCCGCAATCAGCTCCAGACGACGACACTGCTCGACGCCATCGAGGAGTATCAGTTCGACGTCGCGATGGGCGGCGCGCGCCGCGACGAGGAGCGCGCTCGTGCGAAGGAGCGCATCTTCAGCTTCCGCGACGACTTCGGCCAGTGGAATCCCCGCGCGCAGCGCCCGGAGCTCTGGGATCTCTACAACGCGCGCGTTCGCAAGGGCGAGCACGTGCGCGCCTTCCCGATCTCCAACTGGACGGAGCTCGATGTCTGGCAGTACGTCGCGCGCGAGCGGCGCGAGCTGCCCTCGA
>Ga0265319_1001080_pt1 | contig 16943 bp, 17 predicted proteins | sample 4824metaG_FD_192443 | JGI IMG/M metagenome (GOLD analysis project Ga0265319, IMG submission 192443) | Rhizosphere microbial communities from Carex aquatilis grown in University of Washington, Seatle, WA, United States - 4-8-24 metaG | ecosystem: Host-associated > Plants > Roots > Rhizosphere >...
TCGGGGCCGTGCATGACGTGCTTCCACTTCCCGCCGGGGCGTACGTCCATTTTTTCAATCGTGGTGGTGAAGCCGGTGGGGCCCCACCACTTCACCACCTTCGCCGGGTTGGTGAAAGCCTCCCAGACGAGTTCGCGGGGCGCGTCGAGGACCCGTGACAGGACGATCTCGCGGTCCGAGGTGTCGCCGGCGGTGATCGATTCGAACTGGCGTTTCATTACGCTCCTTGCTTCAGCCCGGTCAGATAGGCCGAGAGTTGGTCCATCGTCCCGCCCCAACCCTGGGTCATGCTTGCGTGACTGTCGCCAAAGAGCTTCATCTCGGCTGCTGTCGCATTGTGCGGAGCCCATTCGAGCCTCACGGTCGTCTTGCCCGCGGCTTCCGAAAATGTCGTGGTCGAAAGCGTTTCGAGCGGCCATGCCGGTGCCATGGGGTGGCGGGTCACGCCGCGTTTTTCGTCCGAGAAGGAAACGATGACCACAAGCTTCTCTGGCGCGACAATTTCTCGAAAGGTCCACTTGCCCCACATCATGTCGCCGGACGGTGACTTCATGCCGTAGTGAAAGATCCCGCCCGGACGGAAATCCAGGAAGGCGACGGGCATGGTGAAGCCCTTGGGGCCAAACCATCGCTTGAGATGCTCGATATCGGTCCATGCCTGCCAGACCAGCTGGCGCGGAGCATCGAAGACGCGGGAGGTGACGAACGGGATGCCGGGAGGCATCGGGGCCGGTGGCTTGTCAGTCATGGGATGGAGGGATTGGGTTTACTTGCGCAAGGGAAGCAGCGAGCGCAGGCGTGGCTCGCGGAGGAAGAGGCCGGCCCAGAGCATGACGCCCATGACGACGGTCGGGATGTACGGGTCGCCGACCCGCAGGGTGGTGGCGATGGCCCCGCCCAGATAGCCGGTCAGCAGGATCGCACCGAGCACCGCGGTTGCCGGGATCAGGTAAACGACGGTGCAGCCGAGTTCGAGGACGCCGAGGCCAACGGTCAATTCCGCGGGCCAGCCCAGGTGCGCGAAGCCGTCGACGACCATGGGTGGTTTGGCAAATTTCATGATAGCGCTGGCGAGAAGCATCAGCACGGGCAGGATCCCGAGGATGTGGCCGATCCAAAGGGCCTTCTTGGAAACGAGGGTGGAGGACGGATGATTTTCCATGGTTTTGGGAGGTGGGTTTGAACTTTATGAAAGGTCGACCGGGCGTGAGGCGGTATTTTACTTCAGTCAGCCTGGCGTTTGCCAGTGCGCCGCCTTCTGGTTTTTACCGGGACGGCGGGCTTCGCCTGCAGCCCCTTGAGGTAATCGCCCAGCCGATCCAAGCTCTGCTCCCAAAAGCGGCGGTATCCCTCGAGCCAGTCGACCGCCTCCTTGAGTGGCTGCGCACGGAGCCGGCAAGGGCGCCATTGCGCGTCGCGCCCCCGGATGATCAGGCCGCTGCGCTCCAGGACCCCGAGGTGCTTGGAGATGGCCGGCAGGCTCATGTCGTGTGGCTCTGCGAGTTCCGTCACCGAACGCGCCCCTGAGCTGAGCCGAGAAAGGATCGCCCGCCGGGTCGGATCGGCCAGCGCGGAGAACGTGGAGCTGAGGCGGTCGGACATGGGCGGAGCAGCGATGGGGCCGTCAAGTGGCGGCGGAGGCCTCGGCCACGGACTTGAGCTGGGTCAGGCCCTTCTCGAAGTCCCGACCGACCAGCTTGTCCAGATTGACGAAGAGTCCGAAGAGCTTGGACATGAAATTGCTCCGACCCGACATGCTCCAGGTCACGCGAGTCTGGTTGCCGGACGGGCGGAAGGTGAATTCCGTGGTATTGGTCGTGGTGAAAGGGCGTAGGAATTCGAGACGAAGCCGGAGGAGATCCGAGGCGTGGCTTTCCGTGATGGTCATGCGTCCGGCGCCGACCTTTTTGTTTCCATCCCAGGCGTAGCTGGCGCCCAAACCGGAGGCGGGACCGTCAAAGGTTTGCTTCATGCCGGGATCAAGCCTGGCCCAGGGTGACCAGCCATCCCAGCGACGCAGCTCGTTGACATGGATGAAAATGACCGCCGCCGGGGCGGTGATCTCCGTGGACCGCGTGATGAGAAAGGACGAGGGCCGAAGGTTCGCGACAACGATCAGCGCGATGAAGAGCACGAAGGCTGCAATCAAAATGATGGAAAACATGACAGACGCTTGTTGGGGTTTACTAATTAACCGAACGGTTAAATGAGAAAGATAAGGCTGGTGTCAAGCCGAGCAAAATTTTTTCACAGAACACACGACCGAACGCTGGAGGCCGAACATCGCCCCGGGTGACGTCCGCGGCACGACGGATTTAGCGGCGAGCGCCAATGCCTAAGGAGTGTATTGAAAGCGTTAGCGGGTGGCCGCCGACCTCCGGGCGGCGGCCACCTGCATTTGCCGGCGTTCGTTGGGATTCTCCGCACGCAAGTTTGAAAACATTCCCTCGTGTGCGATGAACATGCCCGAGCGCAGCGACCAGGAGGATTCGTCGCAAGGCCGGGCGTGGCCGCGGGTCAGTCCCCGCGGATGAGCTGATCGACAGCCTTGCCGACGATCACATCCTTGCCCGTGGCGACGGTGATGTGCACGTCGTTCAGCGTGACACCGCGGGCGTTGACGATGTGGAGGCCCGTTGGAGCCTCAATGGTGACGTGTTCCAACACGATGTTCTCGGCCGGCAGTTCGGGAAGGCCCGCGATGAGCCCGGCGTTTTTCACGCCGCCGGTGGCGGTGAGATTGCGGACGGTGATATTGCGCCAATGGGGCGTCGAGGGCTTCACCGGTTCCGCCTTGTCCTCGGCCAGGGTGGTGTCGAGGGTCGAGTTCTCGTAGTAGCTGCTGATGCTCACGGCCACTCCGACATTCTTCATGGCCAGATCCTCGTAGGTCACGTCCTCCACCAGGCCGCCGCGGTCGCGGGCGGATTTGAAACGGACACCGGTGTCGGTTCCGTCGAACGTGCATCGCCTCACGAGCATGTTGCGCAGGCCGCTGCCGGTGCCGCTCCCGATGGAACATCCGTGCCCGTGGAGAAACGTGCAGTCGGTGACCAGGATGTCCTCCTCGCGCGTGCCGCTGCTGCCGCCGAGGGCGATGCAGTCGTCGCCGGTGTCGATGCGGCAGTGCGCGATCAGGACCCGCTGGCAGTCCTTCGGGTCGATGCCGTCCGTGTTCGGCGAGTCTGCCGGGTTGAGGATGGCGATGCCATCGACCGTCACGTCGGAGCAGTTGTTCTGCACGAGATTGAACACGGGCGAATCCACCAGCGTGATTCCCTCGACGCGGATGCGCTGACAGTGGCCGAAGGACACCATGGTCGGCCGGGGGCTGGTGTTAGAGCGGGCGTGCTGGGCGTTGGCCTCGGCCTTGAAGCGCCGGGCCTCGGGCCACCAGGCTTCGCCGTTGCCGTTGATCGTGCCGGAGCCTGAAATGACGACATCGTGGGCATCGTTGATTTGGAGAAGCGGGCGGAAGCCCTTTTTGGCGTTCCGGTAATCATCGAAGTGCGGTGAAAAGAGGAGCGTGGCACCCGCCTCAAGCCGGAGGTTCAGATTACTGCAAAGATCGAAGGGACCTGTGTAATAGATGCCGGCGGGAATGACCAGGGTGCCGCCGCCGGCGGCCTTCACGGCGGCGACGGCGCGGACCAAGGCGTCCGTGTTGACGGTCGCGCCGCTGTCGCCGACGGCGCCGTAATCCTTGACGTTGAAGGTGCGCGCCGGAATCTCCGGTTGCGCCGGACTGACATTGGCGGCCGTGACGGCGCCATCGGCGCAGCGGGCGGCGCAGAGAAACGCACACAGGACGAACGGGGCGGATAGTCTCATGGCAGACAAACTAGGACTCGTGTCCGTTTATGCAAGTCGCACTACGGGCCCGCCGAGACTTCGTTCCTCGGTGCTTGCGGTGGACGCGGAATTGCATCCGTTGCGCGCGATGATCCAACGACTCTTGCGCACGCAGTTTCTCGCGGGCGATCCGGCGGCGATCTGGGCTTTTTTTGCGAGCCCCCGCAACCTCGACGTCCTGACCCCGCCGAACCTTTCGTTTGTCGTCGTCGGCGAGCTGGCGGGCCGGATGTATCCCGGCCAGATGATCGAGTATCGGATCGGAATTTTACCGGCGGTGAAGATGCGCTGGCTGACCGAGATCACCCAGGTGCGCGAAGGGGAGTACTTCGTCGATGAGCAGCGAGTGGGCCCTTACAAGCTCTGGCATCACGAGCATCACTTCACACCGGCACCCAACGGAAGCGGAATGAGGATGGTGGACCGGGTCACGTACGAAGTCGGCTGGGGCCCGCTTGGCGACCTGGTGCATGCCCTGTGGGTACGGCGGCAGCTGGCGACGATCTTCGATTACCGCGCACGGAAGGTGGCGGAGCTTTTCCCTGAACAGAGCACCTGATCCCCTGCGCCCCCGCCGGCCGGGGCCGGATGGGCTGGGGGTTTACTTGGCGTCGGCGGCCTTGACCCGCTTGGCCACGAGTTGCTCGGTGCCGAAGTCGCCGACATTGCGGGTCAGCTTGATCTCGTCGCCCGCGATCTTGCCGCTGTAGGTGATCGTCACCTCGTCGCCGTTGATCTTCATCGGCTCGACGAAGGTCAGGGTGTCGCCGGTGAGCTTGATGTCCTTGAGGTCGGTTTCCCCCTTGCCCATGGAATGGTCGTACGAGGCTTTGCCGGTGATCTTGTCGCCGTCGACCTTGAATTCATAGGCATATTTCTGGACGCCGATCTGGGAATCGAATTCGGCGGTCCATTTTCCAGCGAGATCGGCGGCATGGGCAAGGCTCAGGCCGGAAAGCACCAATGCGGTCACGAGGATCAATTTGCAGAGCTTCATAGGGGGCGATTTGAGGTTGGGGACGGCGCGGGCTGCAGGTGGCCGCGGGGTTATGGAACCGACTTTTCTTAAGGGCTTGGTTTCTGCCGCTCAAGAACCATCCGCCGGGTCCGATGTGCAGGATGCAGTCCCAACCAAGGAGCCGCCCAACCGACCGTTCCCGCCAAACCAGCCATTCCACGGAAGGAATCATGTCCGTATCATCTGCAGTCATTGCCGGCCGCGCGCCGGTGCTGCTGAGCCTGCCGCCCGGCTTGACCAAGGCCAGGCCGGCCAGCCTGCCGCCCGTCGCTCAGACGGGCAATCTGACATTCGGGAACTCAAACATCAACGGCGTCGATCAATCGGTGAACGTTGGGGATGTCGGTCTTTCGACCGCGACGACGAACCTCACGCTGAGCCTGGACCTCCAGGCGGGTCGAAAATACACGTTTTCCTTCTGGTTCAAGACCGGTGGCCCGACGGTGACGCTCACGGATGCGAAGGGAAAAAAGACCACGATCAGCATGGCCAACGGCTTTACGGTCGCGAAGAACGGCACCTATCAGCTCACCTTTGCCGCGGGATATTCGCTCAAGAACTCGGCCAATTTCGACAACCTGTCCATCAACGCCAAGTCCGTGCTGCCGACGACGAGCGGGGACGCGAAAATCGACGCCCTCCTGATGGGAGGCACGGGGCAGTGGTGGCATCCGGCGGATGCCACGGCCACGAAAGGCGCGACCAAGGTATCCGCCACCGCCACCGGGCTTGCCGCCGGGAGCTCCGCGACCGCGCTGACCTACAGCTTCATGTCCTCGGCGCCCTCCGGGCAGGATGGCAACGGCTTCCAGGAAATGACGGCGGCACAAAAGGACGCGGTGCGGCAGGCGTTCGCCTACTATGGCAAGCTGATCAATGTCTCTTTCACGGAGGTCCAGGGCGCCGGTGACATCAATTTCGGGACCAACACCCAGGCCAGCAGCGCCGGCTACGCCTACCTGCCGAATGCGAGCGGGACCAAGGACCAAACCTACCTCTATCTGGCGAACAACGTCGCGACCAACGGCGACCAGGGCATGCAGCCCGGCGGTTACGGCTGGGAAACCATCCTGCATGAGATCGGGCACACCCTCGGGCTGAAACATCCCGGGAACTACAACGCCGGCGGCGGCGGCACCCCGGGTCCGTATCTGCCGGCGAGCCTGGACAACCACCAGTACTCGATCATGTCCTACAAGGACGACAATGCGACCCGCGGCGTGAACGCGACGACGCCGATGCTGTACGACGTGGCGGCCTTGCAGTATCTCTATGGGGCCAACACAGGGGCTTCGACCGCCGCCAACGGTGCCTTTGCCTTCGCTCCAGGCACCGCTGCGCTGGAGACTCTTTGGTCTGCCAACGGAACCGACACGATTGACCTCAGCCAGTTGACGAATTCCAGCAACGTCGACCTCAACGCCGGTGACTACTCCAGCATCAATATCACCGGATCGACCAAGAGCACGGTCTATTCCGGGAACAACGACGTGGCGATCGCCTATGGCAGCACGATCAACCGCGTTAAGCTCTCGTCGACGTCGGGCGTGGCGGAAAGCGTCGTGTTAAACAATGCCTATGCGGCGGGCGCATTCGACACGGTCGATTCGGTTGATGCGTCAGACGACAAGATCGATCTCAAGAAGTCGTTGTTCGGCGCGCTCACGACGAAGAACATCGAGTTCGGGACGGCCGCCACCAAGTCCACCTCGCGGATCATCGTGAACAACGCCACCGGCGAGGTCTTCTACGATCCGGACGGCAGTGGCAAACAGGCCGCAAAGAAGATTGCCCAGTACACGACCCTGCAGGGCAGCGGAGCGCTTTCGGTCGGAAATTTTGCTTTCGTGGCCTGACCGCCTGCGCGTCGTCCGCGGAGCAGATTCGCGTTGCCTTGGGTGCGGCGGGAAAGGCTATCGTCGGGCATCAAGCCCCAGGATTCGAGTCCATTGCCGCCGACCCCGGCCAAGCCGGTCTCCGATGCGTTCAAGTTCCGCTGGGATGTCCTGCTGCTTGCCGTGTTTGCGCTCACCACGACGCCGAACGCCACGGGTGTGCCGCTGCACGAATGGGCCGGCCTGGCAGTCATCCCGATCCTGGTCGTGCACCTGCTGCTCAACTGGAGCTGGATCATCGGGGTCTCCCGCCAGGTGTTCACGCGCCTGGCCGGTGAGGTGCGGTTCAATCACCTGCTCGATGCCGTGTTGTTCGTGGGCATGTCGATGGTGATGTTCTCGGGGATCCTCGCGTCGCAAAGCGCATTGCGCTGGATGGGGATTCCGATCCGGCCCGATCCCTTCTGGCGGCACCTGCATGAAATCTGGTCCAATGTCCTCATCGTGATGATCGGCGTGCACGTGGCGATGCACGGCCGCTGGATTGTGGCTCGTTTCAAGCGGGCGCCAGTGAACCCTCCCGAAGCGAAAGGATCCTCGTGAGGCAATTCCGGCGCGTTTGCCTGATCCTGCTGTCCGCGCTCCTGGTCTCGGCGGTGGTGCTGCCGCTGGGATCGACGAGCTGGGCCGAACAATTCCGTGCCCGCAGCAATGCCCCGCGCCCGCCGCCTCCGGATCGCGGCCCGCGTTTGCCGGAGTCGGTGGACAGCCGTCCGCGCCGGAGCCCACAGCTGAGCCGTTCGACCCGGGCGTTCATCGGCAGTTTTCTCCAGATGGGGCTGCCGGCCGGTGCAACCCTGGTGGTTCTAGGCGTGACGCGGCGTCGGCGGAGGAGATGAGCGGTTCGTCGGGTGACGGCGAGGTGGTGTGCCACCGGTCCTGCGATCGGTCCGGCCTGCGAAAATAAAAACGCCGGGCCAAAAAAGGCCCGGCGTCGTTCACGACGGTTTGCTGCAGGCCCCTCAAAAATCGTAGCGCATGCCGGCCGAATAGAGCCAGGGATCGAGGCGGGCGGTGCTGAGCCGGGCGGAACCCGCGTAGACGTCGGAGCGGATCATCGCCCGCTTCAGGTCCAGGTTGAAGGACCAATGGGCGTCGATTTTGGCGTCGACCCCGATCTGGGCCGCGAGGCCGAAGCTGTTGTGATCGAGGTGCAGCGGCACCCCGGCGACCGCGAGGTTGTCGCCCCAGAGCAGGGTGTAGTTCAAACCGGCACCGACGTAGGGGCGGATCGAGTTGCCGGGGAGGGCGCGGTACTGCACGAAGAGCGTGGGCGGAAGGTGCTTGAACGTCCCGAGCTTGCCGACGCCGGCGAGGGTCACGTCCTGCGTCTGCGGGATCGTCAGCACCAACTCGGACGTGATGGTGTCGCTGAACGCATAATCGACATCGATCTCGGGGATCAACTTGTCGTTCACCGAGATTGCGTTCTGCGGAAAGTTGATGCCCAGCGCGGTGAACGCGTCGGACTTGTCGACGGTCTCGAGGTAGGTGGCACGGAGGCGGACTGTCCAAGGACTGGCCGCGTGCAGGGCGGCCCCGGCAATCAAGAGGAACGCGCAGCTGATGATGAGAAGGGAGGATTTTTTCATGATTGAGGATGCTGTCGGGGAATGTCGCGCTTGGGGGCAGTCTATGTGAACCGGCTCCGCGCGGCTCACTGCGGCTTGGCCAAGAATGCGCATGAATTGGCCAGGCATCCGGAGGGCCAAACTCCACATTTCGGGTTGCCCGGCGGGTGGCTTTCGACGGTCCTAGGGGATGGGCGCGAAATACCTACCGACGAACAGGGACTTGAAGGCCAGCCAGCGCTTTCAACAGAAACAGAATCCGCTGCACCCGTTCAAGAAGGCGCGGGGCGGCAAGTCGGCGAAGCCCGGCAGGAAAAAATAGCCCGCGGCAAGGCGGCTTTCGCCTCGCCCGGCCGGGGCAACAGCCCGATTGCCGCCATCCACATCCTCGGCGCGAGAACTTCTTCAGGGCGCTGCCGTCGGAACCAGCTTGATCGGGCCCAGCAAGCCCGCCGGCATTGCTTGGATCAGTCCGGTCTCCTGGAACAGAAAGCGCTCGCCGTAGCGGGCGTTGAGCGCGGTATAATCGGGTGGAGGCTGGGCGGCCATCGCGTTGAGCGCGAGGTTCGCGACCTCGATGCGGATCACGTTTTGCCCGCTCCGGAGGAAGCCGGACACATCCAGCTCGTAGGGCGGATGCCAGACCGATCCCGCCCGTTTGCCGTTCACATAGACCACGGCAGCCTCGCGCACGGGCGCCTCGAACGACTCCACGGATCCGCCGGCGCCACCGCGCCCACCGCCGCGGCCACCCCGGCCGGCGGCGGGTGCAGCCGGGGCCGCGCTGCCGTCCGTCGATGCTGCTGCGGATTGGCGCCGGCCGGCCCGGGCGTTCCCGGCAGCCGCGGTCGGTTGGCCGAAGTTCAGCTCGAGACCGAGCCCGGCCTGGAGCAGGTTGTCGGGGACCGTGACAGTCTTCTCGTACGTCGCCACGCCGGAAAAATTCCGGCTGCCTTGGATCTCGGTCCACGACTGGAGCCGGTCCAACGCCACGGGTTTGCCGCCGGGGCCAAAGGTCACGGTCCAGTCCCGGCTCAAATCGACCGGGTCGGGCACCGCGGCGGTATAGGCGGGCGGCTTGGTCCCCGGAGATTGCCGGGATGAAAAGACCAGGGCGCGGGAGCCGAAGGCGGGAAGATCGAGCTCGATCGTGGTTGAGAGTGCACCGCGCTGCACGACAGCCGCCGGATCGACGCGGCCGTTCATGAGGTCCCACCATTCGGGCTGCAATCCAGTGGTGCGAAAAGCGGCCTGGGTGCGGACCGGGGTGGAACTGGTGTTGGCGATAAAATAAATTTCCGCGTCATCGGTGTGCCGGTGCACGACACCCACATCGGGCGCAGCGGTCGCGAAGCCTACGTCGGGCGCAAGCCGCCGGTTCAACGTCGCGCCGAACGCATCCTCGTCGGGGAGGAAAATTCCCGGTGCATCGGGAGCCACAAAGAGCTGGTGGACCAGCCGGTGGAGTTCGCCTTGATCGGCGGCGGTGGCGGCGACCCCCGGCACGATTGACGGCAGCTGGCGCGTCGCGATCAGGATGCCGCCGGCCCGTGCGAAGGCGTCGAGCTGCCGCAAGGTGGCGAGCGGCATCCGTTCCACGCCGGCCAGCACGACGGCCCGGTAGTGAACGTCCCCGAACGCGAGGCTGGCGCCATCGACCTTGCCGCGCAGGGCGAGAAGCTGGTCGTCAAAGCCGTCGAAGTTGTGGCCCGCGTCCAGGATTGCGCGCGGGATCTCCGGCCCGATGCAACCGGCGACTGTGGCGCTCATCGCCACATGGCCAGGAACGAACTTTGCCCATGCGTCGTCGTTCGGCAGATAAAGGGCCACGTCGTTCGCGGGCGTGCCCTGTCGCAGCAGAAAGCTCGTGCGCTGGAGATAGGCGGCGACGTCGGGCATCACGATCCACCACGGGTTCTTCTCGTCGAACACCGCGGACGCATAGAACCTCCAGCCGGGATCGGGCACGCCTTCGGCGGTATACGGCCAGCCGTGGCCGATCAATTGGTTGCTGCCCTGGAGAAAGTAGGTGTCGGCCACCGCTTTCATGTCGAGCGGCGTGGCGCGGAAGACGGGGCGGTGCAGCCAGGTCCAGGTCTCGCTCGAGGTCACCGTCTTGCCGAGCAGGTGGCTGGCCGACGCTGCCCAGCGCAGCGAACCGAATCCCTTCCAGCCGGTTCCTTCACCCTCCGGCAGGGCCGCGGCGGCATAACTGAACAATGCCGCCGGCGGCGTGCCGTAGCCCTGGATGCGGAATTGCGAGCCGTGGCTGGCCGCCCAGGCTTGGATCGGCGCGACAAAATTGTCGGTGTAAACCTCGGTCAGCGTGCGGCCCCAGTCGTTGCGGACGTCGGCGGTGTTGGCGCCGATGTCCGTCACGAGCGCCGGCAGGTACGGCGTGAGGTCATAACCGCGGCGGCGCTTGAACTCGTCGAGGAGCGCGGGGGTCCAGTCGGTGTTGAACACCTCAAGGCTGTCGCAAAACACCGCGGTCGGCGGATTCGGGCCGCACGCGGCGAGCTCCGGCGCGGCGATCTCGCGGATGAATTTCTGCATCTCGGCGGCGCCGTAGTGGTCCACGACGTAGCCCTCGGCGCCGACGGCCGCGCGTTTTACCTTCATGCCAGTGTGGCTCGAGATGAAGAAGAGCACCGGTGCCGGGCCCTTGACCGGTTTGACCAGCCAGGCGGCGTTGTCCTTGATTTCCATCGCCTGGTAGAAGGGGCGGTAGGTGTCGGTGAGCGCATCGGCCCCGGGCGACGGTCCCATGAAGGCGGCCAGGAGCGTCTCTCCCGGGGCGAGGGCGGGCAGCGGCACGCTGGGCTGGCCGTCGGCGGCGACGGTGGAAAAGGTGCGCAGGGCCCCGGGGCTCTCGCCGGCGGAGAACATCGGTCCACCGAACGGCCATCCGCTCCCCAGGGTCAGGTCCATCCGCATCCCCTGCGTCTTCGCCTCGGCCGCGGTGAACCGCAGCATCTCCAGGAACTCGGGCGAAAGGAACGGCAGGTTTTTCAGGCCCGGGACGGATCCATCGAGGGCGAGGGGATAAACGGGCTGGACCTCGAAGCCGCCGATGCCTCCGGCCTTCATCGTCCGGATTTCCCGGGCGAGCTCGGCCTTGGTGACCGCCGGCCCGAACCACCACCAGCGCATCATGATTTTTGCGTCGTCGGGCGGAGCGCGGAAGGAAGCGGTGAGAGAGCCGACATCGGCCGAGACGGGCAGGGCGAGCAGGGCCAAAGGGAGAAGGTAACTCAGGGGCTTTTTCATGTTGGGGTGATGCTTGTCTGACGTGCCGCTGGGGCTGGCGTTGCGGATTTATCGCGGAAGCGCGAAGGGACGGAAATAGCGGGAATCGGATCGTTCGGGGGCCGTGAATTCCGCGTCTCCGTCCTTTTGCGCTTCCGTGATAAAATTCAAAACTCAGCGCTGGGCCGCCCGGACCCTGGCCAGCAGGTCCCGGGCGGCGTCGTTCCCGGGTTGCAGGCGGAGCGCGGCCTCGAGATGGACCCGGGCCTCGGCGATGCGACCCGGCAGGTTCAACAGGGCGACCGCGAGGTTGAAATGGCCGTCGGCGTTGTCCGGAGCGAGGCGCAGCACCTCGGAGAACTGCGTGACGGCCTCCGGGATGCGGCCCTCGACGTAGAATGCATTCCCGAGATTCATATGGGCTTCGGTATAATCCGGCTTGAGCCGCACGGCCTCCTGGTACTGGGCGATCACGTCCGGCATGCGTCCCGGCAGATTCACGAGGGCGTTGCCCAGATTGTAGTGCGCCTCGGCATAGTCGGGATTCAGGCGCAGCGCCTCCTGGTATTCGGCGATGGCGTCGTTCATCCGGCCGGGCTGGTTGGAGAAGGCATTGGCGAGGTTGAAATGGGCGGTGGCAAAATCCGGCTTCAACCGCAGCGCCTCGCGATACTCGGCGATGGCGTCGTTCATCCGGCCCGGTACATTCAGCCACGCACTGCCCAGGTTGTTATGCGCCTCCGCCAGTCCCGGCTTTAGCCGCAGGGCCTCCTGATACTCCGCGACGGCCTCGTTCAAATGTCCGGGCGTTTCCAGCCAGACGTTGCCGAGGCTGTAATGCGCCTCGGCATAATCGGGCCGACGGCGCAGGGCTTCCTGAAACTGGGCGACGGCCTCGCCCTGCCGTCCGGGAATCTTTGCCAGGGCGTTGGCGAGTCCCCAGTGCGCCTCGGCGTAATCCGGTTTCATGCGGAGCGCTTCCTGGAACTGGGCGACGGCCTCGTTCATCCGGCCCGGCACCTTCAGCCAGGCGTTGCCGAGGTTGTAGCGGACCTCAGGGTAATCCGGCTTCAGGCGCAGCGCCTCCTGGTATTGCGCAATGGCGTCGCCGAGCCGGCCGGGGATGTCCTGCAGTGCGCTGCCGAGGTTGTTATGGGCGTCGATGTATTTCGGGTCGATGGCCAGCGCGGCCTGATATTGTGCGATTGCGTCGCGGCCGCGGCCGGCCACGTACAGGTGGTGGCCGAGGTTGTTGTGCGCCCGCGCACTGGCGGGGCGCTTCGCCACCGTGTCGCCCCAGAGCGCAATCTCGCTGCGGTAATCGGAGTTTCTCTCGTAGGTCAGCCCCCCGGCCACGATTGCCACCACCAGGCACACGGGGAAAAGGTTGCGGCCCACCAGCACATAGGCGCCGGCCACGACGAATGTCAGGACCGCGGCCAACGGCAGATACATGCGGTGCTCCACAATGATCTGCAGGGTCGCGGGCAACGCGCTGGTCGGAGCCAGGATCACAAACACCCATGCACCCAGAAAACCGATCGTTGGCCAGCGGCGGAGCGCCACGACAGTGGCCCCCAGCAGGGTCAGGACCGGAAGCGCCCATAGCAGCGCCATGCCCAAGCCAGGCGGTGGGATCTCGCCGTAGTCAAAGATGAGCGGGTACGGGCAGAACGTCAGCCAGAAATAGCGCGTGACGGCTTCGAACTGGGTGAGGGCATGCCCGACCCAGACATTGCCTTCGGAAAATTGAAAGGTGCCGCCCCGATTGCCGCCGGTGCCGGCCAGCAGCAACAGCAGGGGCACCCAGGTCGCGAACAGCGCGACGAGCGGCCAGCGGTGCCGGCGCCAGGCTTCGCGAAAACTGCCGCTCACAAAGGTCCGGTCGTACAGCCAAACCAGCAGCGGCGCGAGCGCTGCGATCTCCTTGGTCGCCACGCCCAGCAGGCAGGCACCCACGGAAAACGCCCACCAGCGTTCGGGGCGGGTTGAGTCCAGCGCGCGCACAAAGCCGTAGAGAGTCAGGAGGAAAAACAGCCCCATGAGCGACTCCGCCCGCTGGATCACGTAGGTCACCGCCTCGGTCTGCAGCGGGTGCAAGGTCCAGAGCAACGCGATCGTGAGCGCAAGGAGCCATGAGGCCTCGCCAAACCGTGCGGCCAGCACCGGACGGATGAAGGTCCGCCGCAGCAGGCCGAACAGGGTGAGTCCGGCCAGGATGTGGATGAGGACATTGAGGGCGTGATAGCTCCATACCTCGTAGCCGCTGATCGCGTAGTTCAGCCCGAGCGAAAAATTCAACAGTGGCCGCCCCGCGACGGACAATCCGCCCGCGGCCGCACCGTGGGGCGGCGACCACGAGGACGCCAGGCTGCGGATGGTCGGGTTGTCGGAGATCGAGGTGAGGTCGTCGAAGACGAAGGGACCCTGGAAGCTGTCGGCGTAGGCCAGCAGCGCTGCGACTGCGATGATGCCCCCGGCGAGGAGGATCCGTCCGTGTGACTCGGTCCGGGCCGTGGCGGCCGATGCGTGATCCGGATCGTCCGATTGCATGGGGCTGATGAAGGGGGATTTGGTGCACGCCACAGGGGCCGTGACAAGATCCCATATTCCCACGCGATCCCCGTCAGGCGAGCGGATTGTAGGGTTGGCGCAATTATTGACAGGACGCGCGACCGGTCCGAGGTTGCGGCATGAAAACCACCCTGCTGCTCGCGTCGTTTTTATTCCTTGGCGGTTCCTTCATCCAGGCGCAGTCGATCTACGAGATCCCGCTCAAGGACATTGACGGCAAGCCCGCGACGCTCGCGCCCTACAAGGGCCGCGTGCTGCTCATCGTGAATGTGGCCTCCGAGTGCGGTTTCACGCCGCAGTACACGGGGCTCCAGGCGGCTTTCGCGAAATATCGCGATGCCGGGCTCACCGTGCTGGGCTTTCCCTGCAACCAGTTCGGCGGCCAGGAGCCGGGCACCAGTTCTGAGATCAAGCAGTTCTGCAGCCAGACTTTCTCGGTCACGTTCCCACTCTTCGAGAAGATCGAGGTGAACGGTGCGAACCGTCATCCGTTGTACGTGCAGCTCGCGGGCAAGGCCTCGCCGTTTCCCGGGGACATCGGCTGGAACTTCACCAAGTTCCTTGTCGGCCGCGACGGCAAGATCCTGCGCCGCTTCGACTCCGCGACCGAGCCGGACTCGCCGGAGGTCACGAAGGCAATTGAGGCGGCGCTAGCCGCGAAATAACCGCGCACGTCCGCCATGCCAAAAATCACTCCCTTCCTCTGGTGCGACCGGGACGCCGAACAAGCCGCCAGGTTCTACGTGTCTGTCTTCAAGGGTGGAAGAATCCTGAATGTCGCCCGCTATGGCGAGGCAGGCCCCGGCAAGCCCGGCGCCGTGATGACGGTGAAGTTTCGTGTCCTGGGCCAGGAGTTCACGGCCCTGAACGGCGGGCCGGTCTTCAAGTTCACGCCGGCGGTGTCCTTTGTGGTCCATTGTTCCACCCAGCGCGAAGTCGACTACTACTGGCGGAAGCTCACGGCCGGCGGGAAACCGGTCCAATGCGGGTGGCTCGAGGACAGGTATGGCGTGTCCTGGCAGATTGTGCCCGACATCTTGATTGAACTTGTCGGAGGCAAGGACTCCGCGAAGGCGGCGCGCGTCACTGCGGCGATGATGAAGATGATCAAGCTCGACATCAGGAAGCTGCAACAGGCGGCGAAGGGTGTCCCGCGTGCGCGCGGCGCCCGCCGTTCGTCGGAACGAAGCTGAATTATTTTGTCTCTGGACCCACCTTGATTCCGTCGGGCTCTGCGCATGAAAAGGATTTTATCTTGGATCGGTTTTCTTGCGGTAATGACGGTGGTCCGGGCCGGTCCTCCGTTCGTCACGGACGATCCTGAGCCGGTCGATTACCAGCACTGGGAGGTCTATCTCGCCTCGCAATACCAGCATGCCTCCGACGGCGCCACCGGCACGGCGCCCCATGTCGAGGTGAACTATGGCGTGCTGCCCGATCTTCAGTTGCACCTGATCGTGCCGGAAGCGTTCAACGCGCCGTCGGGCGGATCGCGGCATTTTGGTCCGGGCGACACGGAAGTCGGTGCGAAATACCGGTTATGTACGGAAGCCGGCGGCCGTCCCGAGGTGGCGGTCTTCCCGTTGGCGGAGTTGCCGACGGGTGACGACCAGCGGGGCTTGGGGAGCGGACACACGCAGGTCTTCCTTCCCGTCTGGCTGCAAAAGACCTTTGGCTCATGGACGACCTACGGTGGCACGGGCTACTGGATCAATCCCGGCGCCGGCAACCGCAACTGGTGGCTCACCGGCTGGCTGGTGCAGCGTCAGGTGTTGCCCGATCTCGCGGTCGGCGCGGAGGTGTTTCACGAGACCTCCCAGACGGTCGGGGGAAAATCGGACACGCGGATGAACCTTGGAATTACCTGGGACCTCAGCGAGACCTACCACGTCCTGGCTTCCGCGGGGCCCACCCTCCAGGGACCGAGCAAATATCAGGCTTATCTCGCCCTCCAGCTCACCTTCGGGCCGGCGGGTGCCAAATCGGCCAAGTGACCGCCTTTGACCCTGTCCGAAACCACAACCCGTCAGTCGATCCCGCCATGCCCAATCCATTCGTCCATGTTGAGCTCGCCAGCACCAACGTCCCCAAGGCTCGGAAATTCTACGCGAAACTCTTCGACTGGAAACTTGAGGACATGGCGATCCCGGGCGGTACCTACACGATGATCGGAGTGGGAAAGGGAGTCGGGGGCGGCATGATGAAACAGTGCATGCCCAAGGCGCGGTCGGATTGGATGCCCTATGTGCTGGTTGCCGATATCGACGTTGCCACGAAGAAGGCCAGGAAGTTGGGCGCCCGGGTGGTCCAGGATGTGACCGAGGTGGAGGGGATGGGCTGGCTGAGCATGATCGTCGATCCCACGGGTGCCTTGCTGGGCTTGTGGGAGCCGAAAAAGCGACGGAAGTGAGCGGCGGCCCGGTGCGAGGCCGTTCTCTCCGCCCAAGCCGGGCCCCTTTGTCCGGCCCTTGGCCCCACGGGCGACTGCGGGATCGATCCTCGCGTTGCGAATCGCGGCGATTTCAATGACACCCGGGTGGCAGGCTGCGGTCTGACCGATCCGTCCTCGCTTGAAAATCCTCCGACTTCTTCTGCAGCTGGCGATCGTCACGCTCGTGCTCGCTGTCATCCTGATGGCGCTCGCGTTTGTGCCCGCCGTGCAGACGTGGGTCGTCCAGACGGAAATCAACCGGCAACCGGGATGGCAGGGTTCGGTGGGTTCAATCTCCGCCCGGTTCGGGAAGATCGCGGCTTCCGACCTGCACCTCGAGTACGGCGGTGCCG
>Ga0265319_1001081_pt1 | contig 16941 bp, 22 predicted proteins | sample 4824metaG_FD_192443 | JGI IMG/M metagenome (GOLD analysis project Ga0265319, IMG submission 192443) | Rhizosphere microbial communities from Carex aquatilis grown in University of Washington, Seatle, WA, United States - 4-8-24 metaG | ecosystem: Host-associated > Plants > Roots > Rhizosphere >...
CGCTCGTCAAGGACTCCTACAGGACGCACCGCCGCATCGTCTTCAACGGCGACGGCTACTCGGAGGCGTGGCACAACGAGGCCGAGAAGCGCGGCCTTGCCAACCTGCGCTCGACCGTCGACGCACTGCCATGGCTGGTCGAGCAGCAGACGCTCGGAGTTTTCAAGCGCTACAAGGTTCTCTCCAAGCGCGAGCTCGAAGCCCGCTACGAGGTCTTCACCGAGCAGTACTCGGTCAAGATCAACATCGAGGCCGAGACCGCCGCCTCGATCGCTCGGACGCTGCTGTTGCCGGCCTCGGTCCGGCACCTCGCGCTGCTGCGCGAGGCCGGCGTCGAGAAGCTGATCGGAGAGACGGCCGAGCTGGTCGACAAGTTCGTCGACTCGATCCTCGCCCTCGAGAAGGTCAACGCTGCGCACCCGGACGTCGAAGGGATCAAGCACGCGGCGTACATGCGCGACGAGGTCGTCCCCGCGATGGACTGCGTGCGCGCGATCGCCGACCAGCTCGAGCGGATCGTCGCCGACGACCTGTGGCCGCTGCCGAAGTACTCGGAGATGCTCTTCATCAAGTAGCCGCCGGGAGGGAGAACCCGCGGGCCGCCGCCGTCCTGCGCCGGCGGCTCGCCTCGGCGACAGCGCTGGCGGCTCCCGAAAAAGCCGGCGCCCCAGGGGGTGCAGGGGCGCCGGTTTCGACTACTGGGAGGAGGTGCGTGCGATCGTGTGTCGCCCACAGCATTCTGACGAATGCCGCCGGCCACTGTTGAAGAGTTGGCGAAGATGGACTGGCTCGAGCGGGCGAGACCGGCTTCTCGAGGCGGGTCAGGCGCGACGCCGGCGCCGCCTCTGATGTGCGGTCGGGCGCGACGCGAGCGCCGCCTTTGACGGGCGGGTCAGGCGCTCTCGGCGAGCGCCAGCTTTTCGGTGCGGGTCAGGCGCTTGATCCGCGCCTCCTCGCGCCGCGCCGCGCTGGCATCGTCCATTGCAAAGCTCGCCACCAGCTCCACCGGCAGGCGGGACCGCGTGTAGCGCGCCCCGGCGCCCGCGCGGTGCGAGGCGAGCCGGCGATCGAGGTCGACGGTCCAGCCGGTGTAGAGCGAGTCGTCGGCGCAGCGCAGGATGTAGACCCAGGCGTCGGACATTCCTGGGAGAAGCTACGCCGTGGCGGCGCGATCGCCTGCGTGCCTTCGCGCCGGCGAGCGGCCGCTCAGATGATCGTGACCTCGCCGCCGGGGTGGCGCTGCTCAGCGACGTTCAGCGTCACCGGCGCCGTGTGCATGGCGCGCAGCTTGACGTCGCGCCACGACATGCCCTCGCGCAGCAGCGCCGGGATCCCCATCGCCATCGCGGTCGAGACCTCGACGGCCTGCAGCACGATGCCGTACGCGATCGCGTCGGCCGTGGAGACGTGGAAGGCGCCGGCGAGGACCGCGACGCAGGCGGCCTGGAAGACGCCGATGTTCGAGGGGGCCGCCGGAAGCACCGCCGTGACGTTGACGGCGAACAGCACTCCCGCCGCCGCCGCGAGTCCCGCGCGATGGTCGAGCCCGAGCGCGATCAGGAGCACGTAGCAGGACGCACACTGAAGCATCCAGGCGCCGAGCTGGGCGATGACGGCGACAGCCGCGAGACGCGGCTCGCGGAACACGCGCATGCCGGTGCGCACCCGCACGAGCATCGACGCCATGCGTGTCCGCAGCAGCTCCAGGCGCGCCGAGCGCCCGGCTGAGCCGCCCCGCCCGAGCAGCAGCGGCGCGACGAGGATCACCGCGACGAGCACCGCCGGGCCGATCGCGACGGCAATCAGGGCCGAGTGGCGACCGTTGAAGAGGTTGACGCTCGTGAACATCACCGCGCCCAGACCGGCGAGGGCGAGCAGGTTCAGCAGCGTCTGCGAGACGATCGTGCCGAGCACGATCGGGAAGGTCTCGAGCGGACGGCCGACGCGCCGTGCCACGATCAGAGAGCGCGACGGCTCACCAAGCCGAGCCGGCAGGGTCGCGCTCATCAGCACCCCGATGAAGGTCCCCTGCATCGCGTCGGCGCGGCGGATCTTCGCGCGAGGCAGCGCCGCGCGCAGGATCGCGTGCCAGGCGAAGCCGCGAGAGACCATCGCCAGGCACATCAGCGCGCAGCCGATCAGCACCCACGAAGGCTGGGAGGTCACCAGCGCGCGAGTGATGCGCCCGACACCGATCCTCTGCACCGCCAACGCCGAGACCGCGACGGCGCCGAGCGCGACCAGGCCGATCGCGACCCGCCTCAGGCCGGCCAGCGTTCGCTCACGCCGCGTGCGCTCGTCGCGCTCGAGGCTCGGCAGGCGGCGCTGCGCGCGGCTGTGTCCCGCGACGTCCACGCTGGCGGCGCCAACGCGCACGGCGGCGCGCTCACGCACACCGCTCGGCGCGGGCGTGGCGATCGCGTCCTCGTAAGCGTTCAGCACCTGGTCCGCGACGAGCGGCCAGGCGTAGCGCTGTGCGTTCTCGGCAGCCGCCGCCGACATCGCCTCGCGCCGCGGGAGGTCGTAGGCCAGATCCAGCAGGGTCTGCGCGAGCGCGCTCGCGTCGGCGCGGCCGAACAGCACGCCGTCGACGCCGTTTCGAACGACGTCGTTGTAGCCGGGAATGTCGGATGCCACGACCGGCGTTCCGACGGCCAGCGCCTCGGTCAGGACCATGCCGAAGCTCTCTCCGCCAAGCGAGGGGGCGATCAGCAGGTCGGCACGGGCGAGCACCGCGGTCTTCTGCGCATCGTCGATCTTGCCGAGCGCGGTCACCCCGCGCAGGTCGACCATCAGCGTCTCGAGCTGCTCGCGCTCGACGCCGACGACCTCCAACGTGAATGGGACGTGCTCGCGCAACGCCTCGAGCGCCCGCAGCGCCACCGGCAGCCCCTTGCGCTCGACCGCCTGGCCGACGAACACGAGCCGCAGCGGCCGCTCCTGCGTCGGGAGCGATGCGGCCGCCCGCTCGCTGCGCTCGGGCAGGGCGACGCCATTGGGTATCACCCGGTAGTGCCCACCGAAGAACCGCTCACCCGTCCAGGCGGCGGCGCGCGAGACCGCGATTCGAACAGCAAGGCGGTTGAAACGCCGGCTCGCGCCGGCCAGGTTGCCGAGGTTGTTGGTCAGCCGGTTCGTCGAGTAGGTGTGGAAGGTGCCGACGAGCGGAAGGCCCCTGAAGCCGACCGCGTCCCAGCTCGACAGCGGCACGATCGGCTCGTGGATGTGAACGACGTCGTAGTCGCCGTCACGCAGTTCGCGCCGGAGCAGCGACGCCGCCGACGGGGCCAGCGCGACGTTCGACACCGCGCCGTTGGCACGCAGCCCGATCGTGCGACCGAGCGTGACGATGTTTGCCGCCTTCACGCGCGGCTGCGGCCCGACACCGCGATGCAGCCTGACGCTCAGGCGGTCGTCGGGGTCGAATGGCGTGATGATGCGCGGTTCGTGCCCCGCCGCGGCGAACTGCTCTGCGAGCGCCTCGATGTGGCGCGTGACGCCCCCGGGATACGTCCACGAGTACGGCGAGACGAGGGCGATCCGCATCGCGCAATGCTACCGGGGCGCCGACCGCCCGTATACTCGCTGCGCCGAAGATGCCCGCAGCACTCAGCGTGACCGAAACCGCCGCCATCCCCGATCGCTCGCCGCGTTGCCGGTGAGCGATACCGGCGACGCCAAGCTGCGCGTCGCCATCATCGGCTCGGGGCCCGCCGGGAGCTACGCGGCCGGGCACCTGTTGCGTCACACCGACAGCGAGCTGCACGTCGACCTCTACGAGCGCCTGCCCACCCCCTGGGGCCTCGTGCGCGCCGGCGTCGCGCCCGACCATCCGAAGATCAAGTCGGTCACCAACCTCTACGAGCGCACGGCGGAGCACCCGCGGTTGCGGCTGTTCGCCAACGTCGAGTTCGGCAGGCACGTGACGCTCGACGACCTGCGGCGCCACTACAACGCGATCGTCTACGCCGTCGGCACGCCGACCGACCGCGCGATGGGCATTCCGGGTGAGGATCTCGCGGGCAGCTACGCCGCGACCGACTTCGTCGGCTGGTACAACGGCCACCCCGACTTTCGCGACCGCGAGTTCGACCTGAGCGGCGAGCGTGTCGTCGTCGTCGGCGCCGGCAACGTGGCCCTTGACGTCGCCCGCATGCTGGTGCTGGCGCGCGACGAGCTTGCCGTCACCGACATCGCCGATCACGCGCTGGATGTGCTTGCCGGCAGCGGCGTGCGCGAGGTTCTCGTCGTGGCGCGCCGCGGCCCGGCGCAGGCGGCGTTCACGAACCCTGAGCTGCGCGAGCTGGGCGAGCTGAGCGACGCCGATGTCGTCGTCGACGCCGATGAGCTGGCGCTCGGTGACGTGCACGACGATCCGAACGCCGACCCGACGGCACTGCGCAACGTCGAGATCCTGCGCGACTACTCGACCCGGCCGCTCGTGGGCCACCGCCGCCGCGTCGCCCTGCGCTTCCTGCTCTCACCGCTTGAGCTGAACGGGACCGCCCGGGTCGAGTCGGTGACGCTGGCGCGCAACGCACTCGAGCCCAGTGCCGACGGCAGCCTGCGCGCGCGCGCGACCGACGAGCGGCTCGAGATCCCGGCGCAGGCGGTGTTCCGCGCGATCGGCTACCGCGGCACGCCACTCGCCGGCGTGCCCTTCGACTCCGAGCGTGAGCTGATCGCCAACGTCGACGGCCGTGTGCGCCGCGGCGAATATGTCGTCGGCTGGGCCAAGCGCGGCCCCAGCGGCGTGATCGGGACCAACAAGAAGGACGCCAACGAGACCGTCGACGCGCTGCTCGAGGACCTCGCCGCCGGCCGCCTGCTGAACCCCGAGCCGATCGGCGACGAAGCGCTCGAGCGGTTCGTCCGCGAGCGCCAGCCCGAGCTGGTCGACTACGGCGACTGGCTGGAGATCGACCGCCACGAGCGCGGGCTCGGCGAGCCGGCCGGCCGGCCGCGCGTCAAGCTCACGACGGTGGCGCAGATGCTCGAGGCGATCGGCTGGGGAGGCGATGACTGACGCGGCGAGCGCGCACCTGCGCGCCGCCGACCCGATTCTCGGAGCGCTGATCGACCGCGTCGGCGCGCTCCCGAAGCCCGCTCGATCCGCCGCCCGCCCCACCCCCGGCGAGCATTACGCCGGCCTGGTCCGCACGATCGTCGGCCAGCAGCTCTCGACGCGCGCTGCGGCTGCGATCTGGCAACGCCTGCTCGGACACTTCGATGGGCGCGCGCCGACACCGCAGGAGATCCTCGACGCCGACCCGGAAGCCCTTCGCGCCGCAGCGGGGCTCTCGCGGGCAAAGACCGTCTACCTCCGATCGCTGGCCGAGCACGTGCTCGACGGCTCGCTCGAGCTCCCGCGCCTGGAGCAGCTCGACGACGAAGCCGTGATCGCCGAGCTCATCGCCGTCAAGGGAATCGGCGAGTGGAGCGCCCACATGTTCCTGATGTTCCAGCTCGAGCGCCCGGATGTGCTCGCCCCCGGCGACCTCGGCATCCGCCGCGGGATCCAGATCGCCTACGGGTTCGATGAGCTGCCGACGCCCGCCGAGGTGATCGCGATCGCCGAGCCGTGGCGGCCGTACCGGACGACCGCGTGCCTGTACCTGTGGCGGGGGATCGACGCACCGCCGCAGTGACGCTCGCCGGCCCGCCGGCTCGCGACGTGGTGACCCAGCAGCGACCGGAGCACGCGGCGCCGCGTATCGTCCTCGCCGATGGACGCGGCACGCGACTACCTCGAGCGCAACCGGCGCGCCTGGAACCGTCTCGCCGCCGACTACGTGGCGACCGGGGAGCGAAACTGGGCGGCGAGCGAACCGTCCTGGGGACGGTGGAGCGTGCCCGAGTCACAGCTCAGCGTGCTGCCGGCGCACCTGGACGGCCTTGACTGCATCGAGCTCGGCTGCGGCACGGCCTACGTCTCCGCCTGGCTCGCGCGGCGCGGCGCGCGGCCCGTCGGCATCGACCAGAGCGAGGAGCAGCTCGCCACGGCGGCGCGGCTGCAGACCGAGCACGGACTGAGCTTCCCGCTGCTGCACGGCAACGCCGAGCAGGTGCCGCTGGCGGACGCGAGCTTCGACATCGCGATATCCGAGTACGGCGCGAGCATCTGGTGTGACCCCCACCGCTGGATTCCGGAGGCCGCGCGCCTGCTGCGCCCGGGCGGGCAGTTGATCTTCCTTGTCAACAGCGTGATCGCGATGCTCTGTGAGCCCGAGGACGAGACGGTCCAGCCCACCAACCAGATGCTGCGCCCGTACTTCGGCATGCACCGCTTCGAGTGGCCGCAGGACGAGTCGGTCGAGTTCCACCTTCCGCACGGCGAGCTGATCGCGCTGCTGCGAGCCAGCGGCTGCACGGTGGAGCAGCTGATCGAGGTCCAGCCGCCGGAGGGGTCGAGTACCCGCTCCCCGACGCCGACGCTCGACTGGGCGCGGCAGTGGCCGTGCGAGGAGATCTGGAAGGCACGCAAAGCCGGGTAGAGCCCCGGGCGGTTACCCTCCGGCACGGCGCCAATCAACCGCGCGAAATCCCGATCACCGACGCGGCGGGAGCCGCGATCGGTGCCCTAAACCGGGGAGCAGGACTCCTGGCCGGCGACGCGGAATGAGCTGCCGCAACCGCAGGCAGCGACCACGTTGGGATTCTCGACCTTGAAACCGGCGCCGGTCAGCGCGTCGACGTAGTCGATCTGCGACCCGTCCACGTACTCGAAGGCGTCCGGCTCGACGAGAAGCTTGAGCCCGTGGCTCTCGAACACCCTGTCGTCGTCGCGCTGCTCGTCGAACGCGAGCATGTACTGGAAGCCGGAGCAGCCGCCGCCGCGAACGCCGACCCGCAAGCCCGCGACGGCCACGTCGGCGCCCTGCGCTGCGAGATACTCGCGTGCCTTCTCGGCACCCTTGTCGGTCATCGAGATCATTGCTTCCAAAAGTATAGCGACCCGAGCGCGTGCTTTAGACTTCTCCGGTGGATGCCCGACGCAGCCAGCATCAAGGCCCGAATCGAGGCGGCGATCCCCGGTGCGAAGGCCGAAGTCGACGATTGGACCGGCGGTGGCGATCACTTCCGGGCGACGGTCGTCGCCGACGCCTTCAGCGGGCTTTCGCGCGTCCAGCAGCACCGGCTCGTTTACGAGATCTTCGGCGCGGAGATCGGCGGTCCGATCCATGCCCTTTCCCTGACGACGCTCAGCCCCTGAGGAGCCCATGACCGATCAGCACGACAACCCGATTCGCCAGGCGATCGCCGACGCGATCGACCAGAACGAAGTCATCCTGTTCATGAAGGGCTCGCCGGAAGCGCCCGCGTGCGGCTTCTCCGCCCGCACCGTCGGCATCCTGCAATCCCTCGACACGCGCTTTGCCGCTGTCGACGTGCTGCCGGACCCGCGCATCCGCCAGGAGCTCAGCGCAATCTCGAACTGGCCGACGATCCCCCAGCTGTTCGTCAGCGGCGAGCTCGTCGGCGGCTGCGACATCGTCACCGAGATGTTCGAGACCGGCGAGCTCGCCGAGCTGCTCGGGGCCGAGTCCGCGGACGCGGTGTCGGAGCCGGCGGTCGCCGACGGCGGAACGCTGCAGATCGAGAACCGGCTGTCCTGAGGAAGGGGCCCCGGTCTGGCGCAGGGGACCGGCCGGGGCGCATCGCATCGCCCGCCGCGCGGTGACGGGCGCGGTGACGGACGCCGGCCGGGGCAGTGCCATCCGGGACACCGGAGCCGTGCCATCCGGGAGTAGTGTGGGCGCCGCATGCGGCCGGTCGTGATCGTCACCGACTCGACGCACTACACGACGCGCGAGCTGATCGCGGCGGCCGGGGTGCGCGAGGTGAGCCTCTACGTCGGCGACGGCGAGAGCACTCGGCGCGAGAGCGAGATCACCGACTACGACGACTTCTACGCCCGGCTGCGCGACGGCGGCGAGCTGCCGAGCACCTCCCAGCCCTCGATCGGCGACTTCCTGGCGGTCTATGAGCCGTTGCTCGAAGCCGGCAACGACGTCGTCTCGATCCACCTGGCCGGCGGGATCTCAGGCACCGTCGGAGCGGCGGCGGCTGCGAAGGGGCTGCTGGACGAGCGCGGCGGCGAGGGGCGTGTGACGGTCTTCGACTCACAGACGGCGTGCGGCGGGCTCGGCTGCGTGGTGCTCGCGGCGGCGGCCGCGGCCCGCTCGGGCGGCGACGGGGAGGCGGTGCTGGCGCGGGCGCGTGAGACGCGCGCAGCGCTGGCGATCTGGTTCTGCATCGACACACTCGACTACCTCCAGCGTGGCGGGCGGATCGGCCGCGCGCAGGCCTGGCTCGGCGGCGCGCTGAAGATCAAGCCGATCCTCTCGCTCGAGGCCGAGATCACGCCGGTGGAGCGCGTGCGCACCTCCGGCCGCGCGTTCGAGCGGATGGTCGACTACCTGCGCTCACGGCGCGACGACGGCGCCGACGGCTGGGTCGTCCAGCACATCCAGGCGCCCGAGCGGGCGGCGGCGATCGTCGAGCGAGGCCGCGAACTGTTCGGCACGGAGCCGATGTGGGTGTCCGAGGTCGGCCCCGTGATCGGCACCTACACCGGTCCGGGCCTGATCGGCGTGGGCGGCGTGCCGGCTCGGCTGATGCGGTGAGCCCGCGCGAGCGCGCGAACGAGCCTGCGACGCGATGCATGCCGGGTTCGGCGAAGACGCGCCGCGGACGGTCGACGGCGCGCCGCGGCTCGGCCGGCGCGCCGCGGCTTGACGCTAGAGGATGGCCTCCGGCGGGATTCGCGCCTGTGCGATGACAACACGCCGGCCGCTGATCGGGACGCCCTCACGCGCCAGCCGCTCGAGCTGTGGCGCACCCTTCGCGAGGCTGCCGTCCGCGCGCACGACGCGCCACCACGGTATGTCCGCAGGCGTCTGCGAGAGCACACGGCCGGCGTGCCGGGGCGCGCCGGGCGAGAGATCCCCGTAGGTCGTCACCCAGCCCGCGGGCACGCGGCGCACCCGGTCACAGATCGTCTCAGGGGTCAGCCCCACGGTGCGCCGGCGCGCCGGCCCTCTGCGCGACTCAGTGCGAATGCGTGTGGACGTCCATGACCGAGTCGAACCATTCGATCCGAACCGGCTGCGGCGCACCGGTCGCGGCGAACGCAGGGCCGAGCTGGGAGCTCATGAACTCGCCCTGGGCCGCCTGGGACTCCCAGACCTCGACGACGATCAGCTTGTCGCCCTTCTCGCCTGCGACGTGACTCAACATCCCCGCCGGCCACGCTGCGGAGTCCGGCTCGCCTTCCCATCCCAGTTCCTTGTTCACACGGTGGTAGACCTCGACCGCATTCGGCTGCTCGAACTCGATAACGACGACTTCCGCCATGTTGCCTCCCGTGTGAACCGTCAGGACAGAGCGCTAAACGTAGCGTGAAAGCGCGACCGCCGGTGGTGCAGGCACCAGATGACCGAAGCCTGCCACCACCGGACCGCGCCGCCGGCTGCGTCACGGCGAAACGCCGCTCGGTCGCCCGTGGCGAGTGCGCGGCGTGGCTACCGCCTCACCCGATCGCCTGGACGACCGCGCCGTTGTGCAGCGTCACCACCGTGGCCTTGCCCATCCAGGCCGGAGCGGCTCCCGAGGTCATCTCCGACCACTTCATCGTCTCCTGCCAATGGGCGGCGATGCCGGCCGGCGACTCGTAATACTCGTCGATCACGAACGTGGTCCTGCCGGTCGGCTCGGAGCTCGGATCCATCGGGTTCGACAGCTCCGCCGCCTTGGAGACGGTGTAGTCCAGCAATGCCGTATCGCCCTCGCGAGGATGCCCCTGCATCCACTCTGCGTGGCGCGCGAAGATGCGATCCCCTTCGGCCACGTCATCGGCGCCGACGGTGAACATGATGATCAGGTGCGCCTTCCCCTTGTGCGACATGGTGACTCCCCTCCCGTGGTAGCTGAACGAGACGACGTCCCGCCGTCGAGGACGCTACCGGATGGGACGCGCCCCGGACCGGACCTGGAGCCGGCGTTTCCGCGGCGGCACAGAGCGGCCCGCATTCGTCAGGGCGCGCGTCAACACCGGGTGCCTGAGCAACGTGTGCCGGGGCCGAGCGGCCGCGTGTTCATCGCAGGATCGACGCCGTGATCGCGGGGCTCCGGGCGCCGAGGAAGTAGATCCCGGGAAGGCCGGCTGTCTGGAATCCGGTGTTGTGGTTGTGCTCGAGCGTGCTGTCGGTGATCGCCATCGTTCCCGTGCGGTCGTCGCTGACGAAGAAGATCGCCCCGCCACCCTCGTTGGCGTGGTTGTTGACGAACAGGCTGCCGGCGATCGAGAGTGTCATCTGATCCCCGTCGTTGTAGATCGCGCCGCCGCTGCCGCCGCCGGGGGTGCCCGGCTGCGCCGGGTTGGCGCCGGTGCCGATGGCGCGGTTGGCCACGAACCGGCTGTTCAGCACCGTCCAGGAGACGCCTATGCTGCTCAGCGCCCCGCCGTTGCTGCAGCGGTTCGCGGTGAAGCGGCTGTTCACGACGTACACGGGAAGGCCGTCGTGTTGGGACAGCGCCCGCACGGCTCCGCCTCCGATGTCTGGCCCATCGCGTTCGCAGCGGTTGGCGGCGAATCCGGAGTTGACGATCCGAAGCCGGCCGCCGCGGGCGAAGATGGCGCCGCCGCCACCACCGTCGAAGCCCTGTCCGGTCGAATCACCGTCGAGGAAGGTGATGTTCTGGACGACGAGTTCCGGGGAGGCCTGATCCTGACAGTGGGACGTCGTCCACACCTGTGAGCGGTCGCAGGTGTCCATGTAGAGGATGCGGCGCCGTCCCGCGCCGCTCAACGTGACCAACCCGCCGCCGTCGATGACGACCCGCGGGCTGGTGTTCACGACCTTTGCCGTCGCGCTCATCCTGATCGTGACGGGCTCGGGTCCGCAGGCGAACCGAATGATCCCGCCGGCCGCCACCGCGGCAACCACGGCCGCGGAGGTGCAACTGGCCGGGGTTCCGCGCCCCACCACGCGGCTTGGACGGGAGCTGTCAACCGGACGGCCGCCGGCGGGGACGGGCACCGAGCGCACGCCCGCAGCCGATCGCGCGGGGAGCGAACGGGCCGCGGAGGCGACGTGGGCGCCGCCGACGAGCTGGCAGCAGCATGCGACCAGAAGCAGCGTCCGTCGCGGCACAGCGAAAGGTTACGTGCGGGGACACGGGGCCGCTGCGATCCGCCCGCGTTCCAGCCGAATGATCGATCCGCACGGGAGGCCGTTTCGAGCGGACGGCGCCGGCGACGTGCCGGCCGCGTCAAACGCCGGGCGGGGTCGCCAGCGGCCGAGGCGAGGTGTCGGTACCCGCCGTCCGCGTTGCTAGCGTTCGCGGCGCCCGAGGCAGATCGAAGTCGTAGGAGGGGCATGCGAAAGCTGCTGTGCGGAGCACTGATGCTGGCGAGCCTCGCCGCCCCGCCAGTGGCGTGGGCCGCAACCGTCCAGATCGGGCAGACGGCGCCGCCGGGCACGGGAAACGGCGGCGGGTGCTCGAACTGCGACGACCTGCAGGCGAGCACCGATCCGGCGACCCCGACCTACGCCGTGCCGGCCGGCGACGGTGGTCTGATCACAGCGTGGAGCGTCCTCGGCGCGCCGACCGTGGGGGCCACCGGTCCCTACTCGACCGAGCTTCTGGTATTCCGCCCGACGTCGACGCCCGGCACGTTCGCGTTCCTCGCAGCGAGCAGCTCGGTCTCGCCGCCGGCCGACGGCCAGGTACACACCTACACGACCTCGATCGTCGTTGCACCCGGCGACGTGATCGGCTTGGAGTACACGAATGTGCCCGCCTACTTCCAGTCCGGCGCCCACGCCGGCGACAAGGTCGGCAACTGGGGCTGCCTCCTGAACCCCGGCACGCAGTGCGCTCCGTCGGACTCAGGAGGCCTGATGAGCGTCGCCGCGACGCTGCGGACGCCGGCCGCCGCGTTCACGCCGTCTGCGACATCGGTCGCTGAAGGCGCGACCGTCAGCTTCGACGGCTCCGCCTCCACGAGCCCGGGCACGATCACCGACTACGACTGGAACTTTGGCGACGGCGCCACGCTCGACACGGGGACGACCGCGACAGCGACGCACACGTTCGCGGCGCCCGGTGCGCACACGGTCTCGCTGACGATCACCGACTCGAACGGGGACACCAACCAGACCAGTGCCACCGTCACCGTTCTCAGCCCAACACCGGCCCCCACTCCGACGACCCCGACGGCGACGACACCGTTCGTCGGGTCGAGCCTGGGGGGCACGACGCTGTCGGCCACCGCGAAGGGCGTGGTGACGCTCGACCTCGTGTGCTCCTCGACGGCGACCACCTCGTGCAGCGACAGGGTCGACCTCTACGGCGCGTCGGGCAAGGCTCCGACGACCGCCAGCGCGCACCATCCAAAGCCGGCGACACGTCTCGCCCGCGCCAGCTTCACCGTGGCCAGCGGTGAGACGGCGATCGAGCACGTCGCGCTGAACGCCAAGGGCCGCAAGCTGCTCGAGCACAAGCGCTTCGCCGCGCGCGTGCTGATCACCGCGAGCGACCAGGACGGCCGGACGGTCACGACACTCACGGCGGTCACCGTGAAACGGGCGGCCAAGAAGGCCCGCCACGCACCGCTCGGCGCAGCCGTAACGGCCGCCCGCCCGCCCGCGACCGTTGGCCGCTTCGCACTGTCGCCGTTCGCCTGGCCGACACAGGCGATCCAGTAGCCGCCGGCGTTTGCAAGGACTCACCGGCGCGCGTGGTCGCCACCGCTCAGCGGCAGTACGGCGCCCGCGTCACCTGCGGCGGCGGCGGCGGAACACGGCCATGCCGCCGCCCAGCAGGAAGCCGGCGAGTGCCGCACTGATCAGCGCGGGCCGCTGGTGCTCACCGAGCTGCTTGCGCCAGTCTGTGATCTCGGCGACCTCGCCGCGCAGCTTCTCGATCGAGACCGCGAGCGCCATGCGGTTGGCTTCGATCGAGGCGCGGATCTCCTCCGGCGAGCGACCGGACATCAGGCCGCGTCCTCCCGCGGACCGACGGCCTCGCGGATCTTGCGAGCCTCGTCGATCGCCATCTTCGGTGACGGCGGAGACCCTCGGCGCACGAGCTTCGCGGCCAGGATGCCGGCGAGCAGCGCGAACAGCAGGAGCGCTCCGGCGACGACGAAGAACCCCCAGAAGAACTGGCCGGCGGGGAAGAGCTCATACCAGGCGAGCCAGGCGAGCCCGATCAGTACGAAGAAGAAGGCGACGACGACGAAGATGCCGGCCGCGATGCCGATCACCGCGCCGCTGACGAGCTTGCCGATCTTCGCGCTGATCTCGGCGCGGGCGAGCTCGATCTCGTCGCGGATCAGCAGCGTCGCGCGCTCGGAGATCTCGGTGATCGCCGCGGCGATGTTCTCCGGGACCTCTTCCTGCTCAGTGGCCAAGACGCCTCAGCAGGAAGGCGGCGAGCATCCCGCCGGCGAAGGCCGCGCCGACGAGCACCTCAGGCCGGCTGCGGACGAACTCCATGCCGCTGGACGGCGCGCTGGAAGCGATCTGCGCTGCGCCGTGCTCCGTCGCGCCGGAGCCGTTGGACGAGGCGACATAACCGGACTCGACGCTCACTCCGGCGGCTCCTCGTCGAAGATGCGCCGCCACATCACGGCGGCGGTCCGCGTGGAGGCGATCGAGAACAGGGCTCCGAGCCCGGCCAGAAGCCCCGACCACATCAGCCGCTTGACGAGGTCCTTTTCCACGTCCTCAGTCAATCAGATCGACTCCGCTCGCGCTGCTCAAACGGGCCATCGGTAGGCTCCCGGGCGACGGTTTGCAAGCGATGGAAGCGACTCACGGATCGCCTTCTGACGGCCGAGATCGAGGTCTGCAACGATCACGCCGACGCTGTCGGAGGCCTGCGCCAGAACCACCCCCCAGGGATCCACGATCATCGAGCGACCTCCGCTGCGGCGACCCGGCTCGTTCTCGCCGATCTGGTTGGCGGCGATCACGAACGCCTGGTTCTCGATCGCGCGGGCTCGCAGCAGCGTCTCCCAGTGGTCGCGCGTCGTTGCCAACGTGAACGCCGCCGGCACCACCAGCACTCGCGCACCGCGCAGCGCGAGGATCCTGTAGAGCTCTGGGAAGCGCAGGTCGTAACAGACGGTCAGACCCAGCTCGAGGCCGCCGTCGGTGCTCGAGAGCACGATCTCCTCGCCGGGATCCTCGTGCTCGGACTCGCGGTAGTCGATCCCGTCGATCGTGACATCGAACATGTGGATCTTGCGGTAGGTCGCGCGGATCTCGCCGTCGGGTGAGATGTGCAGCGAGGTGTTGTGGATCCGCCCGTCCGCGGTGCGCTCGGCGAAGGAGCCCGCAACGAGCTCGATCCCGAGTTCACGCGCGCACGCGCGTGCCCATGTGATCGCGGGCCCGTCGATTGGCTCGGCGCCGTCGCGCAGCTGGGCGCCGCTGCCCAGCAACGGCCACTTCTCGGGCAGCACCACCAGCCTCGCGCCGCGCGTCACGGCGGCGCGCACCAGCGTGTCGGCCGCCGCCAGGTTCGCGTCACGGTCCGCGGTTGCGTTCAGCTGAACCGCGCCGACCCGCACGGTCTCGCCCGGGCCGCCGACGCTCTCCGCACCGGTCGCCGCCGGCCCGCTGCTAGGCACCAACCCGCTCGCCCAAACTTGCGTACAGCGTTCGGATCTCGGCGAAGATCGCGTCGGCGACCTCCTGCTGGCGCTCACGCGTGGCGCCGGGCTCGCGATCGAACTGCAGCGGCTCGCCGTACTGGACGTGCACACGGGGGAAACGCAGCCGCTTCCAGTTGCGGATCCGGGAGGAGCCGAGGATCGCGATCGGGACCACCGGGGCGCCGCTCTCCAGCGCAAGCCGCCCGACACCCGGCTTCGCCTGAGGCTGCAGGTCGCCGGTGCGCGAGCGGCCGCCCTCCGGGTACATCGCGACGACGCCGTTGCGGTCGAGAATCGCCTCGGCGGTGACGAACGCCTCCTCGTCGCGGGCGCCGCGACGGACCGGGAACACGCCGCCCTGGAGGTAGATCCAGCGCGCCCACGGGCTGAACAGCTGCGACTTCGCCATGAAGCGAACCTTGCGGCGGATGAAGATCCCGATCAGGAAGTGGTCCATGTAGGAGAAGTGGTTGGGCGCAAGGATCGCCGCGCCGGTCTCGGGCACGTTCTGCGCGCCGGTCGCCCGGGCGCGCAGCAGCGTCCAGGCGTACAGCGAGCTGAACACGCGCACGACCTCGTAAACGAAGCTCGGCCCGCGGGTGCGCGCCCGCGCGTGAAAGCGGTCGAAGTACTCCTTCGGACGCGGGTCGGTGTAGACCTGCGGCCGCAGGCTCGAGAGCTTCTCGCTCACAGCAGGGAGCTTATCCGGGCCTGTCGGGATCGGGAGCTATTGTCAGGCGCCGTGGCCGAGATCCCAGCGCATATCACGGGCGTCGTCTGGAAGATCGCGTGCGCGGTCGGCGACCAGATCGCTGAGGGCGATACGGTGGTCGTACTCGAGTCGATGAAGATGGAGATGCCGGTCGAGGCGGAGGAGCCCGGCACCGTGACCGAGATCCGTTGTACCGAGGGGCAGGCGGTCCACGAGGGCGACACGCTCGTCGTGCTCGGGTAGGGTGCGGGGTTGTAGATGCCCCCGTTGATCACGCGAGAAGAGGCGCTCGAGCTCGGTGAGCTGACCGATCACGGCGAGATCGAGGCGCTGATCGAGCGCGCCTGGCAGGCGCGCGTCGAGCGCTTCGGCGACTCGACCGACATGTGCTCGCTCGTCAACGCCAAGTCCGGAGGCTGCGCCGAGGACTGCGGCTTCTGCGCGCAGTCGCGCTACGCCGACGCCGACACGCCGATGCACGCGATGATGGAGCCCGAGCAGATGCTCGAACACGCCCGAGCGGCCGAGGCCGCAGGCGCGCACCGCTTCTGCATGGTGGCCCAGGGTCAGGGCCTGTCCAAGCGCGACTTCGAAAAGGTGCTGGCCGGGGCGCGACTGGTGGCCGAGCACACCAACCTCAAGCGCTGCGCGTCGATCGGCCACATGTCGGTGCAGCGAGCGAAGGCGCTGCGTGAGGCCGGCATCCAACGCGTGCATCACAACGTCGAGTCGGCCGAGAGCTTCTACCCCGAGGTGTCGAGCACGGTCCGCTACGAGGGTCGCCTACGGACGATCGAGGCGGTTCGCGAAGCCGGCCTCGAGACCTGCGTCGGCGGGATCCTGAACCTCGGTGAGACGCGCGAGCAGCGCGTCGAAATGGCCTTCGAGCTGGCCGCGATCAACCCGACCAGCGTGCCGATAAACCTCCTGATCCCGCGCGAGGGAACGAAATTCGGTGATCGCGAGCTGATGGATCCGTGGGAGGCCGTGAAGTGGGTCGCGATCTTCCGCCTGATCCTGCCCGAGGCGCTCTTCCGCCTGTGCGGCGGGCGGATCGAGAATCTCGCGGACCTCGCGCCACTCGCGGTCAGGGCAGGACTGAACGGCGTCATGATGGGCAACTTCCTGACCGCGCTCGGGGCGACGCCGGAGGAGGACCGCGAGATGTTCGAGCGCCACGGCCTCAACGTCGCGCGCCAGCCTGACAACGGCGCCCACCCGCGTCCCGACAACCGCTCCGGCTGGCTGGACGGCGAGACCCCTGATGTGATCGAGGAGCACCTGAGCGGCGACGTCGAGCTGAAGCTCGCACTCTGGGACCCCTCGACGCAGCTTCGCTACCGCTCCAAGCGCGGACGCAAGTCCAAGCCGCCGCGCGAGCGGGCGCCCTCCCGATGAGCGACATCCAGGCACAGCTGCAACAGCTGCGTGACGCCGGCCTGTTCCGGCGCACGCGCCTGATCAACGGCCCGCAGGGGCCACGCGTCCTGGTCGACGGAGCGCCTGTCGTGCTGATGTGCTCCAACAACTACCTGGGATTCGCCGAGCATCCCCGGGTGCG
>Ga0265319_1001082_pt1 | contig 16931 bp, 9 predicted proteins | sample 4824metaG_FD_192443 | JGI IMG/M metagenome (GOLD analysis project Ga0265319, IMG submission 192443) | Rhizosphere microbial communities from Carex aquatilis grown in University of Washington, Seatle, WA, United States - 4-8-24 metaG | ecosystem: Host-associated > Plants > Roots > Rhizosphere >...
CGCAGGCGGCGAGCTGGTCGGCGGTGACGGGGTGCTCGGATCCGAACATCCCGAGCATCGGCCGTTCGAGCCCTGCAACCGGGACTGTCGGCGGCGCCGATCCGGAAAGCGCGGCGGCCAGACCCGCGCTGCCGCACCAGAGGATCGGCACATGAAGCTTCACTCCGCTATCGGCGATAGCGCGCAGGTCATCGTCCGTATCCGCGTCCCAAAGGCTGATGCCCCGTGGCACCGGCTCCCCGGGCTTCCTCAGCTGCACGTTCAATCCGTTGGATCCGAGGGTCTCCCTCAAGTCCTCCCCCACCCGGCTCCACGATCCGCCGCTGGAGGCGTATTGCAGCCCGCCGCGCGTGGCGCGTCCGTGGAACGGGAATGCCGGCGCGATCACGCAGCGCCGCACCGGAACCGCCCCCAGCGTGGCGGCGAGCTCGAGGCCGGGATGGCCCCGGAGAAGGCTGTCCACCTTCTTGAAGGGTATAAGGCCAGGTCCCGGGGCTAGGATGGGGGCAAGCCGGGCGGCAATCGCCTCCGCAGAAGGGCCATCCTCCTCCCTCGAGGCGCCGTCCACCGCAAACTCCCCGGCGAGGGACGCTGGCAGGCCCCGATTCGGAAAGACGGGGATCGTTCTCCCCTTGGTCGCGAACTGCGCCGCTGAATCGAGCGCACCCGTCAGGTCATCGGCGACTAGTCGCAGCTTCTTCATGCGGGTTCATCTTTGAGGTGCAGGAGTTCGCGGCAAGGCTGGCGAAGACCTAGAGCTCCTTCCGTGTTTGTCTTCCGCACGTTGCCATTGAAGCGGGACCGTGCGTGTGGCTATATGCCGGTTGATGACGGCCCCACGTGCACCCGTGCTGCTCTACGACGGTGAATGCGGCCTGTGCAATGGGGTCGTCCGGCTCATGCTTCGCCACGATGCGGGCGGACGGATCCGCTACGCGCCGCTGCAGAGCCCGCCAGGCCAGGACTTCCTCCGCTCGCAGGGGCTCCCGACCGACAGCTTCGACAGCCTCGTTTTCGTTCCGGACTGGGGCAACCAGGCGAGCGGCGGGTTCCTGCTACGCACAAGCGGCGCCCTTGCCGCCTTCGCCGAGCTGGACGGCCCCTGGCGGGCGGTGTCGTGGCTGCGGATCGTGCCGGTCCTGCTGCGCGACCCCGTCTACAGGCTCATCTCAAGGACGCGCACCGCGCTGTTTGGCAAGGTCAAGCCCGGACCCCTGCCTGATCCCGCCTGGGAGAAGCGTTTCCTTGCACGTTGAGGGCACATGGGTGCAACTGCAGGGACCGCGCCGGCATGAGAAACAACCCCCCTACCGCGATTCCAGACTCCACGCCCCAGCCGCCTGAAGCGCCCCAAAGGCGCGGATTCTGGCAGCGCTGGGTTGCCGATCCCATCGTCAGGCAGCTGACCCAGGGGGTGACCCCGAGGAAGATCGCTCTGACCCTGGCCGTCGGAAGCGCCCTGGCGCTCTTCCCGATCCTCGGCACGACCACCACGCTATGCCTCCTGGCGGGAATACTCCTCGGGCTCAACCAGCCAATCATCCAGGCCGTCAATGCGCTCTGCATCTTCATCTACATCCCGCTCATCGTGGCGTTCGTGCGCCTCGGGGACGCCCTTTCAGGGACCGCTAGGTCGAGCCTCGACGTGCCGCTCATGGTTTCGATCCTCAGCCGCAGCCCCCGAGAGTTCCTCCACCAGTTCGGCCCGACCGCGTCTCATGCGATCCTGGGCTGGGCCGTTGTCATCCCGGTCTGGATCCCCGCTGTCTACCTGCTGGCACTTCGGCCGCTCAGGGCGGCAGCCTCCAGGCTACGGCAATAATAGGCTGCCCAAGGCCGGGTCCAATGTCTTGAATCCACCGGATGAATAGGCGAAGGGTCGTAGTCACCGGCCTCGGGGTCGTGGCCTGCAACGGCGTGGGCGTCGACGAGTTCTGGCGCGCCAACACCGAGGGCCGCTCCGGCATCTCCCCCATCGACTCGTTCGATGCGGGCGAACTGGCCTCCAGGATCGGCGGCCAGGTGAGGGGCTTCGTGCCCACGAACTACATGCCCGACGACATCGCCAAGCGGGTCGACCGCTTCGTGCATTTCGGCCTCGCCTGCGCCGAGATGGCGCTGAAGGCGAGCGGCCTGGATGCGGGTGCCGAGGATCCCGAGCGGATCGGCGTGATCATGGGGTCCGGCCTGGGGGGCCTCATGTTCCATGAGGAGCAGATGGTCGCGGCGTTCGACCGGGGCGCCCACCGGATCAATCCGGCCTCGGTGGCGCGGATCAGCCCGAACGCGGTCTCCAGCCACATCGGGATCCGCTACGGCTTCAAGGGCCCCAACCTCGCCATATCGACGGCGTGCGCCTCGGGCGCGCACGCGATCGGCGAGGCCTTCAGGAAGCTTCAACACGGGGAGGCCGACGCATGCGTCGCGGGCGGGGTCGAGGCGCCGCTGACCCTGTTCAACTTCGGCGCCTACTGCGCGCTGCGGGTGCTCTCGAGGAACAACGCCAACCCGCAGGCCGCGTCCCGCCCGTTCGACCTCGGGAGGGACGGATTCGTGATGAGCGAGGGCGGCGCGGTGCTCGTCCTCGAGGAGCGCGAGCGGGCGCTCCGGCGCGGCGCCCCGGTCCTGGCGGAGATCACGGGATACGCGAGCAACTCGGGGGCGCACCACATGGTGATGCCCGAGCCGACGGGTGCCGACGCCGCCCGCGTGATGGCCGCATCGCTGAAGGACGCCGGGTTGCGAAGGGTCGACTACATAAACGCCCACGCGACATCCACGAGGGCGAACGACGTCGCCGAGACGAGGGCCATCAAGGCGGTGTTCGGCCCGGACGCCCAGGGGATTCCCATCTCGTCGACCAAGTCGATGATCGGCCACGCCATCGGCGCGGCAGGGGCCATCGAGGCCGTCGTCTGCGTGAAGGCACTCCTGGAACAATGGATCCCGCCCACGATCAACCTGGACAGCCCCGACCCGGAATGCGACCTCGACTACGTTCCCCACCGGGGCCGCGCGGCGGCCATGGAGAACGTGATGTCCAATTCGTTCGGGTTCGGCAACTGCAACGCCGCGCTCGTCTTCTCAAGGGCCCGTTGATCCCCGATGAGAAGAGAAGGCTCGTGGCGAGGATTAGGCAGCAGAAGCACGGCCTTGACGGACGCCCCGCGCAAAGGTGACGTCTTCCCGATGAAACCGAGCAGGCTGATTGCGTCTGCACTCCTGCTGGCCGCCGCGGCCACGCTCGCTCCCGGCCGGATGTCCGCGCAATCGGCGCCCGTCGCGAAGGTCCAGGCGCTGTGCGACGCCCTGATCTCGGCGATGAGGCTGGGTCCCGAGGTCGGATTCGCCGGACGGCGGCAGCTGCTGGAGCCGGAGATCCGCCGCGCGCTCGACCTTCCCCTCATGACCCGCCTGGTCCTGGGACCGCCCTGGCGCACCCTTACGCCGGACCTGCAGAGGCAGCTCGTCGAGGCGTTCAGCGACTACAGCATCTCGACCTATGCAAACCGGTTCAACGGCTACTCGGGCGAGCAGTTCAGCGTGGACCCGGCGCCGGCTCGCCTGGAAAGCGGCGATGTGATCGTGCACACCAGGCTGGCCACCAAGGATCCGGATCCCGTGAAGCTCGACTACCTGATGAGGGCAAACGGGGGGGACTGGAAGATCATCGACGTCTATCTGAGCGGCACGATCAGCGAATTGGCGGCCCGGCGCTCCGAGTTCACGTCCGTGCTGCGCCAGGGGGGGCCTGCCGCGCTCGTCGCGATGCTTAAGAAGAAGGCCGCCGACCTCAGCGGCTGACCTTGGCCCGATCCTCCCCGCCCTTCTCCGTGATGTCGCCGCCGGGATCGTCGTACAGCCCCTCCTGCTGCGGCATCGCCGAGTCCTCGTCGCCCCTCAACTCCGCGGCGCGATTCTGCCGGAACAGGCTTCGCAGCGACGCGTAGTAGTCTATCGCCTCCCTTTGGATCGCATCCAGCTTGTCAAGGTTGCGCGACCGCTCGTCGATCCCGCCGACTATGGCGGGGGCATAGGTGGCCGCCTTCGGAAAATCATCGTTGCGGGTGAGATAGCGGAACGGGTCCAGGTACGCCTCCAGCCCAAGGCCGGCCGCGTCCCGAGGGTTTGAGGGACCGAGGACGGGAATGACGAGGTAGGGGCCCTCCGGGAACCCCCATGCGTGGAATGTCTGGCCAAGGTCCCCCGTCTGCTTCCTCAGGCCCTCGCGCTTGCCCACGTCGACGAAGCCGGCTAGCCCGAGCGTGGAGTCCAGCAGGAAGCGTCGCGCGGTTGTCCCCGACCGCCGAAACTGCCCCTGCAGCACGTTGTTGGCGAAAACCACGGGCTCGTTCAGGTTGGAGACCGCATTCCGCAACCCGTCGCGCACCGGCTGCGGGAGAACCTGCACGTAGCCCTTTGCTATCGGCTTTATCAGCGCGCGGTCGATGATCTGGTTGAGGGCGAACACATCCCGGTTCAACGGCTCCAGGGGGTCGTTGTTCGCCTTGAAGGCGGCGAGGGCCGCGGGGTCGCTTGGCGTCGTCGCGCACCCGGACATGAACAGCAGCGGCGAGAGGACGAGAAGCAGGGGGCGGCGAATCATCTACGGTCCATCATTGGCGGGCGGAGCCGGGGCGGCGCCCATGAAGGCAGGCAGGCAGAACAGCGTGCAAACGAGCGTGTAGAACAGCCCGAGGCTCAGCAGCTTCCCCATGTCGGCCATTCCGGGCGACTTTGACAGCACGAGACTGCCGAATGCCGTGCCCGTGGTCAGCGCGCTGAAAACCACCCCGCGCGCCGTCGGCGACTGCAGGAGGCCGGGCTCCCCGGACCGCCACCTCAGGACGAAGTAGATGTCAAAGGCGACGCCGATCCCCAGAAGCAGCGGCAGCGTCACGATGTTCGCGAAGTTGAGCGGCATGCCGGCGAGCACGCTCGTGGCCAGCGTCAGGAGGCCGGCTAGCAGGAGCGGCGCCAGCACCGCCGCGACGTCCCTGGCCCGCCGCAGGACGACCACGAGGAGGAGCGTGATCGCCCCCACGGCGAGCACACCCGCCGTCGCGAACGCGCGTATCACGGTCCGGGCCGATTCCTGGATCTGGACCGGCATGCCGGTCGCGCCTGGCGCCTCGCGCTGGACGGCCGCCACAAAGTTGCTCAGAACCTCCCGGTTCCTGCCGTCGCCCCTGGGTATCACCTGGACGCGGTACCTTCCATCCGCGGTGACCCAGTCGGCCCTGACATCCGGAGGAATGGTCTCGAGGGAGACCGGCGAGGCCTGGAGCGCCAGGCGCACATCCTCAAGCCTGCGGATCGCCCCCCGGGACAGGTTTGCATCGAGCGCCGGAAGGGCCGCGGCACCCCGGGAGACGACCCCGGCAAGCGCAGCCGCCAGGTGCGTGGCGGGAAGGTTTCCGGCGGCCGCGACCTTCCCGATGTCGGCCGCACAGCGGGCCGCCGCCGCCGCGACCTCCCCGGCTCGCGGCAGGTGTCCCGACGGCGGGGATAGCCAAACCGGCTCCAGCAGCCCGCGCGCGTCCTCGATGATCTCAAGCTTCGCCGGCTGGTCCTCGGGCACAAAGCTTCCAAGCCAGATCGCGTGGTTCACCTCGGGAAGGCGCCCCAGCCGCAGCGCGAGCCCGGAAGCGTCCTTTGATGAGGGCTCGAGCACGTCCAGCGTGTAGGGGGTCGCGTCGGGATCCTTCATCAGGTCAAACAGCGTCTGGGCGGACTCCGAGTCGGGGTTCTCAAGGTTGATCGGGTCGAAGTCGAACCGGAGCCCCGCAAGGGCCACCGCGGAGACGGCCGCGAGGAGCCCGCATGCGGCGAGGATCCAGCCCCTTTTGCGCACGAGGACCCTGTCGAGGGGAGCGGCCCACCCAAAGCCCCCCGCCTCCTTGAACCCGCCGGAATGGAACAGCGTGAGGAGCGCAGGCAGCAGCGTCAGGTTGAGGACCAGGGCAATCAGCATGCCCGCTCCCGCGATCAGCCCCAGGTCTGACACGCCCCGGTAGTCCGTGGGGTAGAGCGAAAGGAAGCCCGCGGCGGTGGCTGCGCCGGCGACGACGAGGGGCGTGCCCACGCCCGTGGCCGTCCTCCTCAGGGCCTCCGGCAGGGCGTCCCCCGGCGCCCGGCCGGCGGACGCGCCGCCGCCAGCCGCACCCGGTGCGCCGCGCTCCTCGTCGCAGGCATGGCGTTCGGCCGCGTACCGGACGCTGAACTGGATGCCAAAGTCGATCGCGATCCCGATGAACAGCGGGGCAAAGGCAACCGAGATTGGATTGAAGGGACCGACCGCCGCGACGGCGAATCCGGCGCAAGCCACCAACCCCGCGATGAGCGTGATCAGGATCGCGGCGACCGCCCGAAGCGAGCGCATCGCCAGGACGAGCCAAAGCACCATGAGTCCCAGCGAAAGCGCCGCGGTGAACCCCGCCCCGTCGGACAGGGCCGAAAGCTGGTCATCCGACAGCGCGACCGGCCCGGTCACGCGCACGCGCGTCCCGGTCTCCGGAACGAAGCCGGAGGCCCGAGCCAGGGCGTGAACCTCATCGATCGCCCTGCGGCCGGGCTCGACGTCGCCGAAGTTCAGCGCCGGCCTTGCCAGAACGAACCGGCGAAGCTCGCGGGGCCCGGGTTTCCTGTCACTCAGGAGATTCTGCCAGGAAAGGGGCGCGTAGCGCCCGTCCAGCGCCGCGTCGACCGCATTGGCCACGGCCTCGAACGGCCGGTCAAGCGCACTGGCGGATATCTGGCCGTGGATCACCCCCTGGGAGAACAAGCCGAGGGCGCCGAAGACCCCCCTGGGGCTCGGGTCCGCCGCCAGCGCGCCCAGCATGGGCTGCGCCGTGATCATCGAGTCGGCGAACGTCTGCACCTCCCCGCGGGAAAGAAAGAGCAGCCCGTTCCTCCTGAAGAAAAGGCTGCCTTCCGGCTCTCGCACATCCCGGAACAGACGGCTGTTCGCAGACATCTGGGCCGCCAGGGCGGCCGCCGCGTCCTCGGTCTGATCGGGGGTGGCACCATCGATGACGACGGCCAGCAGGTCGATGTTCTGGGGAAACGCCCGGTCCAGGTCCGCCGCGGCCCTGCGCCACGGCAGGTCCGGCGAGATGAGGTTTGAGGTGTCGGTGTCGATCGCGACGCGCCGCGAGACGTAGAAGCCCGCCGCCCCGGCGGCCAGGAGCATGAGAACGGCCACCGCGACCGCATTGCGCCGGCTTGCCCCCACCAAGCGGACGACCGCACCGATCACCCTTGAATAGGCAGGCATGAGCGGAAACTTGGGACAGTTTCCGGTCATCGTCGACGCCGGTTTTTGGTTGCCTGTCAATGCGTTGTCTTGACCCGAAACCCCGCAGGGGCTCACATTCCCCGGCCCCGCGCGGCCCATGCCTATGACTGCAAACCTCTTGAAGGTCTCATGTTTAACGGCGGGTTGGATCCTCGCATCCACTCTTGACGTGACGGCACAGACGGCCCCGGCCCCCCCGGAGGGGTCAAAGGACGAGCCTCTTGTGCTTTCACAGGTGGTCGTTACCGGCTCCTACCTGCCCGGCACCCCGAATACGGCCACCCAGCCGGTGCAGGTCGTTGGGTCCGAGCAGCTGGCAGCTACCGGAGTGGCGACGGATCTTGCGGACATCCTGAGAAAGGCCGACCCGCAGTTCACGGGAAACGGGAACCTGGGCATCGAGAACGCGGGTTCGGTGGCCTTTGTCACCCAGGGGGGATCGTACCTGCAGATCCACAACCTGACCACGCTCGTGCTCATCAACGGACGGCGCGTCGCCTTCGATCCGGCCGAAGCCGCCCTTGGGGCCGAATTCGTCGACCTCAACATGATCCCGCTGTCGGCCATAGACCACGTCGAGATCCTCTCCGACGGCTCGTCGGCCCTCTACGGATCCGACGCCGTCGGCGGGGTGATCAACGTGATCATGAAGTCGAACTTCAACGGCTGGGAGGCCGGCGTCCACTGGGGGGAAAGCAGCAACAAGGGCGGCTACAGGGAGCGCTCGGGCTATCTCTCCGGCGGCGTGAGCACAAAGGACACGTCCCTCCTGGTCTCCGTCGAGGGGACCGAGTCGGACTCGATCCTCCTGGGCCAGAGGCCCTATTCCAACCCCATCTACACGATCACGACCTATCCGGGAGTGATAAGCGTCCAGCCGATCTCGGTCACCTTTGACCCCAACACGGGCCAGCCGCTGCCGCAGCCGGGGCAGCTTTCTTACTACGGGTTGAACCCGTCGCTCAACGCCCCGCCCGCCGGGCTTCAGTACTCGATCGACCAGCTCGTGCAGATGGGCGTTTATTCGCCGCTGACCGCCCAGCAGCTGCAGACAGGCTACAATGTCGCCAACCAGCAGACGCTCCTGGCGAGCCTCATGAGGCGGAGCGTCGTCGCGGACTTCGAGCACCATTTCTTCGGCGACAGGCTGGTCGCGTTCGGCGACGCGATCTATGCCTTCGACCGCACCCAGTCCCAGGTGGCCGGCCAGTCCATGTCGCCCTACATCTCGGCGCCGTTCACCGACCCGTTCATATATGGAGGCTCGCCGCCCCCGCCGGGGGCCGGGGCTTTTGTGCCGTACGTTCCCTACCTGCAGCCGAACAGCCCGTTCTCGCCCGCGTGGCTCTTCCAGCCCAACGCCCAGGGCTTCGACGTCAACCTTGTCAACGCGAACAACCTGTTCTCGCAATACCCGCTCGTGACACGGGACCAATCGGAATTCTACCGCTTTGCGGGCGGCCTCAAGGGCACCCTCGGCTCGGCGTATTCCTGGGAGGTCGGCGTGGACCTGAACCGCTATCACCTGGGCTACACGAGCCCCGGGCAGATCAATACCGCCAACCTGAACGCCGCGCTCGCGGCGGGCACGATCAACCCGTTCGCCTACACCCAGGCCGCGGGGTCCCTGCCCTCCGACGTCATCGGGACGAAGTCGGACAACCTGGTGAGCACCCTGTCGTCGGTCGACGTCCTCTTCCGGGGCACGCCGCTTGAGCTCCCGAACGGCCCGCTGAGCTTCGCCGTGGGGGCGAGCCGCACGCGCGAGGCGCTTTCCGCCAGCCCGGACCAAGTCAGCCTGCCGATCGAACCCGGCCTGTCCATCGCGGGTTGGCTCAACACCGAGTCCTTCTCCCCGTTCGGGGCGGCCCGCACGTTCACGTCGCTCTACGGGGAGCTGAAGGCCCCGATCATCGGCCCGAAGCAGGGGATCACGGGCATAAACCAACTGACGGTCGACGTGGCGGGCAGGTATGACAACTACAGCCAGATCGGCCATTCCGCGGTTCCCGAGGCGAGCCTGAACTACGAGCCGGTCGACGAGCGGTTCACGCTGCGCGCCTCCGTGGGGCGGTCGTTCGGGGCGCCGGAGCTGGCCCAGCTTTACGGCGCGCCTATCTCCGGACCCATTCCGCCCTTCCTCTACCAGGGGTATTATGGCAACACGGCGTCCAGCGCGGGCTTCACGGGGCTCAGCGGGCCCAACCCGCTCCTGCAGCCGTTCAAGGCCAACACCTGGTCGACGGGCTTTGTCCTCGCCCCCCGTGAAGTCAGGGGCCTGGACCTGTCGTTCGACTTCTTCGTGGCGACCGTCAAGGGAGCAATCGGCTACCTGAACCAGGTCGCCGTCGTTCAAAGCGTCGAAACCCTTGGACCGGCGTCTCCGTTTGCCAGGTACGTCTCCGTGGGGAGCCCAACCGGGCCGGGCGTCACGGGGCCGGGCCAGCTGAGCACGGCCAACCCCACCAGCATCTTTGTGCAGATTCCCCTGGTCAACCTGACCTCGCAGGCCGACAAGGGCTTTGACGCGACGCTCGACTACACCGCCACGACCCAGTCGGCGGGCCGCCTCAAGCTTTCCTCCACGGTCACCGTCTGGAACAGCTATCTCCTGCAGGAGATCCCGACCGAGAACTACTATCAGTACGCGGGAACGGCCTCGGGAGGGGGAAGCAGCAGCCAAGGGACCCTTCCTCGCTGGCGCACGTACTCGACCTTTGATTGGACGTGCGGCGGGGCGGAGCTGGAGATCGGCCACACCTATATCCCCTCCGTCGTCGACATCGGGCCGGGCGGGTCCGCCTCCACGGCCCCCCAGCATGTGGGCGCCTACCAGCAATTCGACGCCATGGCGGGCTTCGATCTGGGCAAGGTCGGCGCCCTGAAGTGGCTCGGAAGGACGGAGCTCCGGCTCGGCGTCAACAACGCGTTCAACCAGATGCCGCCCATCGCTCCGAACGCCTTCCCGGCCACCAACGCCGACGTAGGCGACTATAACGGGCCCATAGGCCGACTCTATTACGTCGAGGCGCGGTACCGGTACTGACGGGCGGGCGCATCTGCGGCCGGTCGGGATATTTCGGGGCATTCGAGGTTATTTCGAGGCATACTTTGTAGAAGAGGCCCGGTCCGTGGACATGCTTTGCCTCAAGCGGCAGATCCCCAACCTATCCCTGAAGATCGGTGCAATCACCCATTGATCAAGCGCTTGCCGGCCAAAACCTCTTGAGGCCGGCGACGCGCCGAATCGGGTGGCGCCCTGAATCCCTCGCAACCGTCATGTCCCGATTCCGGAAAACTCTCCTTCTTACAAGCGCGGCGGTGGCGATGGCCGGCCCGTCCGGCGTCAGGCTCAACGCCGCTGCGGTCGGCAGCAACCACCCCGCCTCGGGGGCGTACTCCCCGGTGAACCAATCCTCGTGGGGCACGGCCACCTGGGCTTTGGGATCAACGTTCACGGCGGGGCCGGGCAGCATCCTCGAAGTCGGCGTGTTTTCGAAAAATGCGACAAACGTAGTCCTGGAGATCTATCAGGCGGATACCGGCGCGGACGCAGCCTACGACTACTCCATGGTGAAGGGGTCCGACAACGTATGGCGGGCTGCAGTGGCAGGCGCGCCCGCCTACACCCTTTACGCGTTCCGGGCCTGGGGTCCCAACTGGCCCTTCAACAGCGCCTGGACCCGGGGCAACTCGTTCGCCGGGTACATCAGCGACTGCGACTCCCTGGGAAATCGCTTCAATCCCAACAAGGTCCTCTTTGACCCCTACACAAGGGAGCTTTCTCACAACACGTTCATTCCGGCGATGGCGGCCGCAGGGGAAGACTACGCCATGTACACGAGCGGCGGGGCGGACGTGTCCTCGACCCAAACCTACAAGGGCCCCCTGTCCAACGGGGCATCCGTCGACTGCCGCAATGTCGACACCGGGCACTGGGCGCCCAAGGCCGTTGCCTTCGTGGACACCACGTCCACCGGGCCCAGGCCGAACCTGAAGCAGAAGGACGCGATCATCTACGAGACCCATCTGGTGGGTCTCACCAAGCACCCTTCAAGCGTGAACCTCACGACGCTGCTGAGCCCCTATTCGGGCTTTCAGGACGCTGCCAACGTGCCGGACAGCCTGCGGGGCACCTACGCGGGGGCAGCATACATGGCCGGCTACCTGAAGGACCTTGGCTTCAACACCGTGGAGTTCCTGCCGGTCCAAGAGACCGACAACGCGACGGACTCCACCACCGCGCCCACCACAAGCGGAGGCGGATACTGGTGCTATTTCACCTATGGGTACTTTGCGCCCGACCGGCGCTTTGCCAGCAATCAGTCGCTTGGCGGGCCGACTGCCGAGTTCAAGGCCATGGTGGCCGCCTTCCACAACGCGGGCATCGAGGTGTACCTTGACGTGGTCTACAACCACACGGGCGAAGGGGGCGTCTGGGACTCGAGTACGGCCGCCCAGGCGGAGATCACCTTCTTCAGGGGACTGGACAACCAGTCCTACTACACCCTGGTCAATGGCACCCCGAAGTACTACTGGGTCAGCACCGGCGTCGGCACAAACGTGAACGGCGGCTCAGCCCCCGTGCAGCAGCTCGTCACAGACTCGCTGACCTACTGGGCCAATACGATGGGTGTGGACGGCTTCCGTTTCGACGAGGCCGCGGAGATGGGGCGCAACGGGTCGTCGAACTTCTCCAGCACCGCGCCCCTTCTGGTGGCGATCGCCTCCCTTGCGAGCGCCGACGGGCTCAAGATCATCGCCGAGCCTTGGGACGGCAACGACGGGGGCGAGATCGGGAACTTCCCTGCGGGATGGGCGTGCTGGAACGGCAACTATCGCGACTCGGTCCGGATGTACATGATCGGAAACGTGACGGGCTATGTGAACGGCGCAGGTGATCTGGGCTACGCGGACGCCTTTTACGGGGATTACAACAAGATGAACGCCGAGGGGGGTCCCCAGAAGTCGGTGAACATGGTGGTGTGCCACGATGGGTTCAACATGACGGACCTGGTGAGCTACGGCACCCCCCCGACCAGCCTCGCTTGGCCGTTCGGCCCCGAACAGGAGGGCGGCTCCGACAACAGCTCCTCGTGGGGCGGCAATCAGACGCTGCGGCGGCAGGCCATCCGGGACTTCTGGACCTACCAGGTCCTAAGCCGCGGCCTCCCGATGATGGTCTGGGGCGATGAGTTCGGACGGACGGTCAACGGGAACAACAACTCCTACAACATCGACTCCGTGGCTACCTGGAACAACTACAACATGATCGGCAGCAACAGCCCGGACACGGTGCCCACGGGGGACACGACGGGCGGGAGCATGCCCTACGACAACAACCTGGGAACCTTCGACGGCGCCATCAACGGGAACTTCGCGTTCCTCCAGTATCTGCTGCACCTGCGGGGCGCCCACCCCGCATTCCGCCAGCAGGACTTCACCTCTGAATCCATCACCTTCACCAACTCGGACGGCTCAGGCGGCTTCAGCCAAACGCTCACCGCGAGCGTCGAGATCTATGTCCACGGCAGCCAGGTGGGGGACGACGACTTCCTTGTCCTGAGCAATCTTGCGACGTCATCGGTCACCTACAGCGTGCCCGCCTCCCCGACGAACACCCGCTGGGTGCGGATCATAGACACGGGCGGCGCGTTCGAGAGCTCCTCCAATTTCTGGAGCACCTCGGCGGGATCGACCGTCACCGGGACCTGCGCCGTGGGGAGCCAGTCCATCGTGGTTCTCGAGGCGGCCGCCCAGCTCGCAACGATTTCCGTACAGCCCCAGAGCGTCGTCGCAATCGCGGGCCAGAATGCGACCTTCACGGTCGCCGCGTCCGGCACCGGAACCCTGACCTACCAATGGCAGGGGCTCCCGATGGGAGAAACCACGTGGGCGAACCTATCCGACGGCGGCGGACTTAGCGGAACAGCCATGGCCACGCTTGGCGTCGACGGGGTGACGGCGGGAATGTCGGGCGAGGAGTTCCGCGTGGCCGTCACGAATTCCAACGGCTCGATCACGAGCAGCGCCGCAAGCCTTTACGTCAACACGGGCACCTCGGGCACCCGGCTGATCAACATCGCCACCCGTGCGCAGGTCGGCACCGGCGGCAACATCCTGATCCCCGGCTTTGTGATCGGGGGCAGCGGCACCGAGACGCTCATGATCCGCGCCGACGGACCGAGCCTCACCACGTTCGGGGTTCCCGGCGCCCTAGCACAGCCCAGTCTCACGGTCACCAACAGCTCTGGGACCGTGGTCGCGTCCAACACGGGCTGGGGCACGAATGCAAACCCGGCGCAGATCGCCAGCATTGCCGCCCAGGTGGGCGCCTTTGCCCTGGCTTCCGGAAGCTCGGACTGTGCTGTGCTCGTCAATCTGCCGGCGGGCGCCTACACGGTGCAGGTCTCGGGCGTGGGCGGCACGACCGGGGTCGCGCTGGCGGAGGTCTATGAGGTGGCGTCCCGCGGGACGCGGCTTGTCAACATCGCCACCCGCGCCCAGGTGGGCACCGGCAGCAACATCCTCATCCCCGGCTTTGTGATTGCCGGAAGCGGCACAGAGGAGCTGCTCGTTCGGGGCGACGGGCCGAGCCTCACGGCGTTCGGGGTCCCCGGCTCCCTGGCCCAGCCGAGCCTGAGCGTCACGAACAGCTCGGGAGCCGTGATCGCTTCAAACACCGGCTGGGGCACAAGCTCCAATCCCGCGCAGATAGCGAGCGTCGCGGCATCCGTCGGCGCCTTCTCCCTGGCGTCGGGCAGCGCCGACAGCGCCCAGATTGTCTACTTGTCGCCGGGCGCGTACACGATGCAGATTTCCGGTGTGAACGGCATGACGGGTGTCGCCTTGGCGGAAGTCTACGAGGTTCCCTGATCCAATTAGCCAGGTTGTTTGGCCGGAGATCAGATTAACGATTCGGTTTGCCCGGCAGATTGCACGGGGTCCTCATTGCCCATCTTGGGCAACGACCGCCGAGTCCCTGGCCGCGACGGCAATGTCAACCTGCTTAGATAGTTCCCTGCTCCGCTCCTGCCCCTGCAGGGCAACCGAGCGGCTCAGATCCCGCTCAAGGCCGTCGCGGGCCTTCACGTAGTCGTGATCGCCCGTCGCCGCGCTCAGATTGAGCCACGCCAGGGCTTCGACTTCGTCCTTCGGAACGCCGTTCCCAAGGCTGTACATCACGCCCAGCTGGTACTGCGCGAACGCATTGCCCTGCTCCGCCAGCTTGCGAAACCATTTCACGGCCTCGTCCTTGCCACCGAGGAGGCCTTCACCGGCATAGTACCGCTTCAGGAGGACGGCCTGCGCCTGCGGGTGGCCCTGCTCCGCGGCCAACCGAAGCCATTTGGCGGATTCCACGTTGTCCTGCGGGACGCCGTCTCCGCGGAAGTACATCGACGCGAGGAGGAATTGCGCCCTCGCGTCGCCGTTCTCGGCGGCCTCCCTGTACCACTTGGCCGCCTCAACCTTGTACCTTGGGACGCCGTCCCCCACCTCGAACATGAATCCCAGCAGGAACGCGGCCTTCGCGTTTCCCTTGGCGGCGGCCACGCGATACCACCGGGCCGCCTCCGCCTTGTCGAAGGGAGCGCCCTCGCCCGTGAAGTAGAGTTCGCCAAGCCGGACCTGCGCAGCAGGATCTCCGGCCTCCGCCCTTGCCTGAAGATCCGTCACGGAAACAGAATGGCTTACCGCCACGCCCGCAGGGCACCGCGCGGGGGCAAGCAGCACAACGGACAACGCAGCGATCTGGACGATCTGAAGGAAGGGAAAACTGACGCAGAATAGGCTGCTATCCAGCGCGTTACAACGCGCCTGGTCACCATACTGGGGCTGGCTGTTGCCGGGAAGAGCCGCGTTTTTCATGCCCAGAGTGTAGCACTCCGGGGTGACTCTGTAATCGGGGTACTATTACTGAGCCCGAAAGCCCCTAAAAGACATCCCTATTCAAGGCCGGCCACGTTGACGTCGCCCGGATATGAGACCGAGAACTTGAGCGCAATCTCGCGCTTCTCGGCCGGCTTCAGGTCGAGGTGCCACACGAGCTTCCCGTCCTCCTCCCGTGTGACCTCCTTGGGGCTCTCCTTCGTGCCCACCGCATCCTCTTCGGGCGCGAGCAGCTTGACCACGATCTTTTCCTGGCGCGACACCGGAAGGGGCTCCTTGAGCGCCACCCGCTCGGTCGTCTTCTTGTTGTTGGTGATCGTCAGGAGGTACTCGTAGGTGACGCGGCGGCCGTTATTGGTGAGACCGGTGTTCTCGGCGAATCGGTTCACGAGCTTCCGCTTGATCGCGATGCCCTCGTCCGCACCCAGGTGAAGCTCGAACCTCTCACCGGGCATGACGGTCTTCAGGCGGCTGGCCGCTATGAACGTGTCGTCCAGGAAGGTATTCATCGAGCCCGCGAGGAAGGGGTAGTCTGTGGTGTTGGACGCTGCTGCGCTTAGGAACGCGGCCTCCACCATCTTCGGGGTGGCCTCATACTGGAGGGTGGCGGCGAGCTTCGCCGACGCGATCGAGACCTTCTGCATCGAGTTGTTGGCCAGGATGGACACCGGTCCGGGTATCCTGAACGTGGCGCTTGTGGCATTCGCCCCGACCACGGCGGCCAATTCAGAGGCGTCGAGGACCACGGGCGCCTCGGGAGCCGCCATGCCGCCCGTTGCATCCGGAAACTGCTGATTCGCCAGATTGCCGGCGGCCCCTGCCCTCATCGACTTCGCCCGCTTCCCCGCCACCGCGGCCTCTTCATTGTACCGCGCCAGGCCGACGGGTTCCTCCGGCATGACATCGACCACCCAGGGCCGCAGCTCCGGCGCGCCGCCACCAAGGCTCGGCCGCGCTGTTGAGAGCGTCAGGGAGATGTCCTGCCAGTCCTCGCCCGTCGCATTGCGCACCTGGCCGTAGTAGGAAAGCTCGACGGCGCGTTCCTCGGAGCGCAGTCGGGCGTCATATGCCGGCACCCACGTGGCGCCCGGCACGGCGTATCTCAGAGCGACCTCGAATTTTCCGGCCGCGGTCGCAGCCATCCGCACGGTGACGCTCTTGACACTCTTGCCCCGCACGTCGCGAAGCCCGTCAAGCTGCTGCTTGAGCGCCGCCTTCTTGCCCGCGAGCTCGTTGCGCTGGTCATCGATAACGTGCAGCTCGGCTGCAATCTTCCCAAGCACATCCTCGGTGTAGGCATAGAGTTTCTGCCAGTCCTCGAGGGTCTGCCGATAGCCCGCACCGGTCCCATGCGTGCTGTCCGCGGCGGCGGGATTGGCCTCGGTGGCCGCCAGCAGCATCCGCTTCACGAAGTCCCGCTCCTGGTTCAGCACCCCGGCCCGGTCGTCCAGCGTCCGGCTCTGCTTGTTCAGCTCGATGATCTGATCCTCAAGATCCTTGGCCCGCGCATTCGGTGTGGAGTCGACAAAGGCCGTTGCCGCATTGACGTCCAGGATGGTCGCAGCGGCGGCGCCGTGGCCGGAGAACTGCAGCGACTGGTCAACGAGGCCGGAGGGCAGGTGCTCGAAGACGAGGGTGTTCTCCCCAAGCACCAAGTCCAACCCGGCGGTGCGGGTGACGACGACCCGGTCCGAGTAGACCGTGGCTGCGGAGATATGGGAGTCAACTGGGGTCGCGAGCAGGA
>Ga0265319_1001091_pt1 | contig 16869 bp, 14 predicted proteins | sample 4824metaG_FD_192443 | JGI IMG/M metagenome (GOLD analysis project Ga0265319, IMG submission 192443) | Rhizosphere microbial communities from Carex aquatilis grown in University of Washington, Seatle, WA, United States - 4-8-24 metaG | ecosystem: Host-associated > Plants > Roots > Rhizosphere >...
GAAGCCACCTCCATGAAAGCCGCCGGCAAAACCTACGACGCCATCGTCTACCCCGCCGCCGACCACGGCTTCATGCGCGCCGGCCAGATGGACAACGCCACTCCCGGCAACAAAAAGGCCGCCGAGGATTCTTGGAAACGGATGCTCGAACTACTCGCCAAAATCAACGCCGCCGCGCCCGCCGCCGCCGCGCCCAAACCTAAAAGCTAGCCAGAAAATGCCAGATCGCGCCGCCGGCCAGCGCCAAGAAAATCAGGATAAAAACCACGCGGATTATAAAAATTGACACCTTGATCGCGATGGCCAGCGCCAGGATGGCGAAAAATACGATCGCCCCCTGGGCGAGCGGCGAAGACTGGCTGAGATTTGTTTCGGCCAAAATTTGCGGGAGATTCATGGATCCGAGTATATTCCTCTCTCCGCCCGGCTACAAAACATAAAACCGGCCGTTCCGGCCCCTTCAGTCGCTCTCCAGCACCAGCGTCTCAGGCATCGTGCTGAATTGATACGCCCCACCGCATTTAGCGCCAAATGCCAGCTACACCCCCACCGGCGTAATGGTGATGCTCTTGATCCGCTTTTGAAAGCCCTGCGCCACCGGGATCGTCAGCCCGGTGACGTTGTGCGTCGTGTCGCTGGCCGTAAAGTCCCCCGATTGCGAGTCGCTGTTCGTCCAGCTTGACCCGTAGTGGCTCTCATCGCCCGTGCCGTCCCCCGCCGCCGTGCGCTGCTCCCACACCACGACATAATGGTAAACAATTCCCGCCACGAGGCCCGCGCAATTCAATTGATACGTTCCCGCCGCATAGCTGAATTGCGAGGCGTAAATCCCGTAGCGCGCCTCCCACAAACTGTAAATGTCCGCCGAAAACAGGTCCGCCGGGTCCGGCCCCGCCGTGCGGTCGAACTCTTCCATGATCGCCCGCGCCACGGCGTCAGCGTCGAGGTCTTTGTCGGTGAGCGTAAAAGTAATCACGCCCCCGGAGGTGGAATCTCCGCCCGAGGACCAAGTGGGTTGCGTGACGGTGACCTCGGTGGCCGAAACCACGGCGAGGGTGATGACATTGGACCCCGGCCCCCAGCCGAACGGCGTGGTCGTCAAGGGCGGACTGAAAATGCCCCATATCACGGCGAGATTAAGATTGTCGGTCGAGTTGGCACCCAAGACGTGGCCCTCGTTGGTGATCGTCTCGGTCGCGTCGTGATCGCCCCCCAGCGACGTGCCGTCGGCGGCGAAACCGATATTCGTGTCGCCCACGCCCGCGATGACATCCACCTCGTCGGGTGCGCCCGCGGCGTTGTAAGTCCAGGTTCCGCCGCAGTGGTAGGTGCGATAAAAATCCGGGGGCGTCGTGCCGATCGGGTCGGTGAACTGCCGATTGCCCATCATGGACGGCAAACCCACCTGGAGGTGGGCCGTCACTGTCGCGCTCGGGCACCCGGCGGACGCAATCAGTATCGGAAGAGACATAAGCGGTGAACGAAGTGAACCGACATATCCCGAATCCCGGCGCAGCCGGGTGAGGGATGGGAGAAAGTGCTTTAGTTCTTTGTTTTCTAGTTCTTGGTTCTTGGCTAAAGACTCCTTCGCGCCCTTGGCGTCTTAGCGGTGAAGAATCCGTGGCGAATTCAGAACGGTTCGCTGCATAAAATCAGTTGCGTCTTCATCGCGCCGTCCACGCACACCGCCATTGCCCGCAGTTGCACGGTGAGATTCGACGGCACCGCGACCGCCGCCGTCCCATCCAAAGTCGCCGGTTGGATATTCACCTTATAGGTCCCCGGATTCCCGCCCGCCGGTGCGCCCACCCAGTTGTCCAGCGACGGCGGTGCCTTGCTCCCGCTGCCGCCCCGGTCGTGCTTGCCGCTGCCGCCCGCCGGTTTGCTGCCAACCGTCAGTAGCCCGTTCACCCGCGCCTGCCGGTCGCCGAGCTGCCGGTCGCGCGCCGTGCGCTGAATCGTCAGCCAGTCCTGCGGCGACAAATGCGCCGCCGGCCCAAAGCGCAGCCGCGTCGTCCCCGTCGCCAAATCCTCCGTGCTCTCAAAAATCACCGCCTTCATCGTCGCCCACGCGCCCACCCCGCCCGTCAAATTCAGCACCGTCCCGAGGTAGCGCAAATTCGCCGTGCCGCACTCCGGCTCCGTGATTTCCCAACTGCCCTCGTATTGCAGCACCGACAAAGCATTGTAATAATTCTGCGCCAGATTCGTCGGCACCACCTCGCCGACATACACCCCCGTGAGCTGATTATACCACCCCGTCGCCAAATCCGTGCTCAGCACCTTCACGAAAATCGTCTCGTTGACATGGTGCTCGACCACCGGGTTGCCGTTCGCGTCGTTGCCCATCGCCACGTCGTAGTTGACCTTGAGCTGCGCCAGCGCCATCTGCGCGTGCCCGTTGATCCAGTTCGGAATGTCGCCCTCGATCAAGAAGTTCCCCCACACCGTCCCCTCCGTCGTCGAGGCATTCGCCAAGTCCGTGCCATCCGTCGCCGCCGTCGAGTCCGCCCCGCCGTCTGGCAAAATCGGCGTGACCGACCCGCCGTTCGTGCTCTCGGGATTCGCCCCGGTCGGGTTCGCGCTCGCGTTAAGCTTCGTGATGTTCGCGTCCGCCAGCCACGGCAACCGCTCCTTCCACCAGCCGAGGTCGTTATACAAGAGCGGCGCAGTCTTGAGATACTGCCGCGTGTAGGTCGTCTTCTCGCCCTGCAAATCAATCGTCATCACCACCGCGCCCGGCTGCTCCGCCGACGCCCAAGTGGGATATTTGTCCTGCTGCAACGTCCGCTGGTCCTGGTCGTTGTTCTGGTTCAAAATCTCGTAATTGATCAGCACCACCGGCACCTGCAAATCCGGTCGCGCCGCAATGTCGAGGCCGCTCGCCGGTGCGCCCGCCACCGCAAACGACACGGCGGACATGAGCCAGCGCGGCTGCATCCACATCGTCGGTCGCGGCACGCCGCTCACCGTCGTCGTGTAGTCGAACCACACCACCGCGTCCGGATGCCAGCGCAGCATCCGCCGGATCACCTCCGCGCACGTCAGGTCCCGCGCGCCTTCCGCCGGAATCGAATTGATGATATATTCCAGGCTGTTCGTCGCCAGGATGAATGGCGCGCCCGCCGATTGCGCGCACACCACCGCGTCGTAAATCTGCTGCCCCGTCGTCAGCGCCGCGCCCGTGTCGTCGATGCCCAAAATCAAATTCGTGATCTGCTGCGTCCCCGGTGCCGCGCCCAGCGACGGCGTCAGCCCATAGTAACCCCCGCGCGGCACATAATTGACCCCGTTCAAAAACATCCACGCCTGGTTATACGGCACATGCTCCAGCCACCACCACGGCCCCTCGAAAGTATAACCCACGCCCTCCGCGATCGGCCGCCCCATCCGCGGCGTCTTCGTCGCCAGCCCCACATAATAAATCACCCCGCTGCGCTTCAAATAGACGATGGATTTATACGGAAACGCCTCCGCCGCGTCGAACGCCACGCCGTCGAGCCGCACGACCAGCGTGTCGCTGCGCTGCGTGCGCCGCGTGAACGTCGCCGCCGAAATCCCCCATGCCGCGAGGCTCTGCTCCCGCCCGTCGCTCGCCCGCTGCAAGGTCCATATGTTCGAGACGGCCATAAACTAGGCTCCTCCCTGCTTGGCCGGATTGACTTTGTCCGCGAAGCTCGCCTCCCATTCTTGCCAGTCCGCCACCAAGGCCTTGTGCGCGCCGTCAAGTTCCACGCCCAGCCAGCGCCACAGCCTTTTGGCCTCCGTTTCCACGCCGCCCGCCGCCTCACCCAGAAAATGCCGCACCGCCAGCATCGCCGAATCAAATCCGCCCGCTTTGGTCTTGAGCGTTCGCCCGCCCTGCCAACCCGCCCAGCCGGCATACGCCAGGGCCGCCACCCCGCCCACCAGCACCACCATGGCCAGGATATTAAAACGCGTCGAGCCAACCTGCGTCGCCGCAAAAAACGCGCACGCCGCGCCCGCCGCCAGGCCCAGCGCGCCATATTCCAGCCTGGGCAGTGTAAAATACAATCCTCCCGCCAGGCTCATCGCCGCCGCCATAAACAACGCACCTCCGACCAGCAACGCCGCGATGACGCACATACGCTCCGTCGCCTTGCGCTGCGCCTCGGCCGCCGCCGCCCGCTCGGCCACCACTTGCTTTTCCAAAGTGGCAACTTCCGCATCCAAGGCTCGCCCCCGCGCCACCGCGTCGGTCCAGCCCTTTTGTGCCTCGGACAATTTGCCAGTCAGCGCCGCATTGACCCGCGCCAGTGCCGCGCGCGCATCCTCCCCGCTGGCCGTCGGCAGGTTAGCCGCGGCCACGCCCAGTTCGCCCGCCACCGCCGTCTTCGGCGCGCCGTCCGGGTTCGCCGCATTCGCCTCGTCGGCGGCCTGCACGCTCGCGCTCGCCGCGCTTAATTGCCGCGCCGCGACTTTTTCCAGTTTCACTTCGGCCTTGGTTTCCCCGGGCAGCGCCGGCGCGGCGCAGGCCGCCAAGATGCCGGTCGCCAAAACTCCCAACAGGGTGAATGACTTGGTTTTCATGGAATTGATATGGGTTTGGAAAATTCCCCGCATCCTTCAGTGCGTGTTCTCCGCCTCAACCAGGTATTGCAACAGCACCGCCAGCGCGCCGTGCGGGATTTCGTTGTCGTCGAGGTTCAACTCAATCTCCGTGAGCGGCGTGAGCGTCGCCTCGACTTCCTCCGCCAGCAGCTCGCCCAGCTTGCGCGAAAACTCGCCGACTTTTTCCGGTGCCACCTCGTCGCCGCCGTCCGAGATTTCGCGCACCAGCCCCACCCGCGCCGCGTCGTAATCCTCGAACCCCGCCTCGCACGCCCGCAGGTTCCGCGCAATCTTCAGGCGCGTCTTGCCCGCAAACTTGAACGGCTTCTTAATTATCTGCGCGACGCCTTTGATTTCGACCGATTTGTCGAGGCCGTCCAGCGAGAGCAACGCCGCGCGCAGCGTGAGGATTTCTTTGTAGGTGAGTTTCATGGGAGAATTTAGCTCAGGGCGAGATCGCCGGTTTTGATCGTGCCGCTGCCGTTTTTGTAGCGCACCCGCAGCGTCGCCGTGCCGGCATTGTCATAAACACAGAATTGATACTGGCCATTCGCCAGCGTCGCCGCCGGCGCGCTCGTGACGGAATTTGACGCGATGAAGTTCCCGCTCGCGTCAATCCGCAGCCATTCGTTGGCGTTGTTCGTTCCGCCGGTGTAAAATGTCAGCGGCCCCGCCGTGGTGGCGATCATCAGGCCCCCGTTGCCCACCGCCAGCAACATCGCCCCGAAAGCGGGAATCGCCTGATAGCTGTAAGCCCCGTCCTGCGCGCACAGCGTGACCAAATTCCCCGCGCCGTTGGGCGCGTTGACCTGGCAATAATTCTGGTGCCCGGCGTTGCTCCCGCCCAACACATGCGAAATCAACTCGCCCGGATGATTGATGAAGTCGGAATAAAACCGAATCTCGGTCGCGTTGCCGGGAATCGAAAACCGCTTGCAGAACGTGACGTCCGCCTCATTATCAAACGAAATGAAAAACTCCGGGCACGCCACGCCGGTCGTGTAGGAAATGCTCTCCAGGTAATTCTTCCCCTGGAAGATCGTCGTGACGCCGCCGCCGCAGGTGGGATTGCCGTAACCCAGCGCCCACCGGTCGCCCGAAGTATCGGTGCCCGTATAATCCTTGGCAAAAATACAGGAATAGCTGTCACTGTTGGTGGACTGAACATACATCGTGTTCATCTCGGTGCCGTCCGCGATGAATTGATGGGCGCCGGCCGGATCGCCGCCGCCGGACGTGCTATGCGCGCGAATTTTCCCGCTCACATCCAGCGCATAGGCGGGCGAACTGACGCCCACGCCCACTTTGCCGCCGCTGTAATTAATTCCCCCCGTCACGTTGGTCCATTGGCTGCCGCCACCGCCACCGCCCGCAGCCGCAATCGCCGCCTGCACAAACGCCGTGGTGGCAATCTTCGTGGTGCTGTCCGTCGCACTACCCACCGTTGGCGCGGTCGGCGTGCCCGTCAACGCCGGCGACGCCAGTGCCGCCTTCAAGCCCAAGGCGGTGTTCAAATCTGTCTGACTCGAAAGTGTGCCCGTGATGGAACCCCACGCTCCGCCGCCACCGCCGCCGGCCGCCGCAATCGCCGCCTGCACAAATGCCGTGGTGGCAATCTTCGTGGTGTTGTCCGTCGCGCTGCCCACCGTCGGCGCGGTCGGCGTGCCCGTCAATGCCGGCGACGCCAGCGGCGCGCGCGAAGTGTCTGACGGATGGACGTGGTCCGCGCGTGCGTAAGCCGTGGCCGTGCCCGGCGCGGCCGTCGCATCCATGAGCGGATTGCTGTTGCCCGCCGGCGCTCCTTCACCGCCCGCGCCGATGGCCGCAAACCGCGCATCGCTCTCCGCCGCCGTGTAAAACGTGTCCGCCGTCGGCATCGGCGTCGTCGCCAAACCCGCGCCATCCTCCAGCACTCGCACTGGCCCCGCGCACAGCGTAATCACGCGCCCCGGGCTGTCGTTCGTAATCGCAAAAATCGACAACCACGCCGCCCCCGCCGCCACATTACTCTGCGCCGCCGTGTACACCACCACCGCGTGCTGCTTCGCCCCCGCGTTCCAGTCGTCGAGCGTCGTCGTATTGTCGAAGGCCGTGATCGTCGCCCCCATCAACGGCGCAAAACTCGGGTCCGGCGCCTGGCCATTGGAACCCAGCGGACGAATCTCGAGCGTCAAGCTCGCCAGGTTCGACACATCCAGCAGCGCGCCGTTGAAAAACGCCGCAATCTCAAATTGCACGTCGTTCCCCCGCCAGAATTGCGGCGTCGCGCGGCGGAGGGTGTCGAGCGGCGCGTCAAAACAGGCGGCGTCGGCGGCAAGGCGAAGGCGGGTGCGTCCAAGAGTGCTCATGGTGGTTTGGGATTTCGGGTTTTGTTCGGGTTGTTAAAAATTGTTTCACGCGCCCGGCTGGTTCGTCAGCGCGCTGCCGATGAATTCGTATTCCGTTTCCGTCACCAGGCCCGCCGGCACGCACCGCACCGAGCGCAGCGCGGCATCCGGCAGAAACACCTCCGCCGCGTCCGGCCCTTCCTCGCCAATCAAAGTCAGCCCGCCCAACGCGGCCGCCAGCACCTGCGGGTGCGCCGCCGCAAACCGCAGCGCCCGCTCCACGCTCTCGTGCCGCCGCGTAATCGCAAACCCCACCGCCGTCCGCGCATTCCCGCGGTCGAACACCCCCGCCCGCGGCGCGCGCAACGCCGGGGCCACCTGCGTCTCCCGCGTCGTGGCGAGGGAGAATCGGTGCGGCGACTCGCGCTGCGCCAGCCCGCGCGCCAATTCCAGTTGTCCGAGGCGAATTTTCATAAAATTTATCGGCTCTCCGCCGCGGCGAGCGCGCCCCCGGCGAGAAAATGAATATCGAGCGCGACCGCCCCGCGCACTGGGCCCGCGGGCGCCGTCCACGGGTCGGTTTCCGCCAGCCGCATCACGCCGTCGGCGCACGGCGCGGGTAGCGGCCACAAATGCAGCGCCTGGCTCACCCGCTCCCCCACCGCCAGCAATCCCGCGCCGCTTTCATTCACGAGCAGGTTTTCAATCACCCGCACCGTCAGCGCAATGTCCGTGAACACCGGCCCCGGCGCGGCGGGCGTGCAGCGGCGCGGCCGCGGGTCGAGCACAATCACGCTCAGGCCCAGCGCGGCCTGCACCGCCGTTTCGACCTGGCTCTCCAGATCCACCGCGCGGCGCGCGACCACCACCGCGCCCGTGCGCCCCAATTGCTCCCGCAATTCGCGCACGACCGCCGCCTGCAACTGTTCCAGCATGCTTGGCATAAAATTAATCCTCAAAAAAATGGTTTAGAATCCCGCCAGGTTGCGCCCCGTCACGCGCGCGCGCCGATGGCCCAACACCTCAACCCCGAATTGCGCGTTCGCCTCCACGTCGCTCTCCGGCTGCGCGGGCACCGTGATCGGCACCTCGCCGCGCGCCACCCGCGCCAGCAGCGCCCGCGCGTCCGCCGCCAGTCGCACCTGGTCCGCCGTCAACGCCAGATTCGGCAGCCGCGCCTGCAGCGACTCCAGCGCGAGCTGCGCCGCCGCCAGCTTCAACTCGGGCGGCAGCAACGTGCAGTCGCGCTCCACGCGGTTGCGCCGCCCGCCGCGGATCTCCGCGCGCACCCGCGCCGTCACGTCGGCAATCAACGCCGGCAGCGGATCAGTTTGGCCCGGCGCCAGCACGCCCTGGCGCAGCGCAGCCACTTGCGGCGCGACCAGGCACGCCAGCACATCCGCTGAAGTAAGGGGAGACCAGGACATGGGAATTTTAAATTTTGATTTGGAAAATTTTTCGCGCCGCGGGGCTGGGACCCGCCCGCGCGAATTTTATGCGCGCCGGTGCCGCGCAATTACACGCTCACCGTGAGGCCGTTCAGCCCCAGCTCGCTCGTCACAATCACCGTCGAGTAATGCTCGACCGAGATGTCCGTGTATTTCGCGTGATCCTCCAGGAACACGCGGAAGGGGCCGCCGCTGTCCGTGGGCGTGTAGAAACGCTTCAGATTGGCTGGTTCATCGTTGCCCGGCAGCGGTTCGGCGTAAAAACAGAAAACCTGGTTGCCTACCACCGTCGCCTTGCTCGTCGGCGTCGTCTGGTAGCGCGCTGCGGCCACCCGCACCCCGTCCACAAACAATTTCCGCGCCAGATCGTCCGGCGTCAAGTCCGCCGAGCGCCGCGCCCCGGCGTTTTTCTGCGCGTCGTAGCAACTGCCGCGCAGACCCCACGCGCCTTCGCCAAACAGCACGCGGTTCGGCCGCACGCCCGACGAATTCGCCGCTGCAATCAGCGCCGCGCGCAGATCCGCGTCCGGATTCGCCACCGTGCCGTCTTCCGGCCACGTCGCGCTCGTGATGGTCGCGCCGGCCTGGATCGCGCCGAACGAACGGCGCACTTCATTGCGCAGCAGCCGCGTCAACAGCAGTTGCACATAGCGCTCCTGCCAGTCGTCGCCCAGCGCCTCGTTGGCGGCGCATACCACCTGCGAGGGGTTGCGCCCGTTATCGGCCGGCAACCCCATGGGCGCCGGTAATGGAAGGAGTTCGTTCATAGGAGTGTTTATTTGATTTTGAATGTTCGATGGTTGATGGGGTTTAGCTCGTCAGCACTTTGAGCAGGGTCGGCGTCGCCGCCGCGCCCGTGACTGCCAGGAAGTCCGTCGCCAGCGACGCCACCGCTGCTTGCAACGCCTGCACCTGCGCCTGCGTCGGTGTCGAACTGAACGTCAGCCCCGTGATGCCCGCGACCGTGCTCGTCGGCTTGGCCAGGACAATCAACTTCACCGGCACGCACGTCTCGGCCTCGATCTGGTCTCCGGCGGCCGTCGCAGCGGTCAGCGCCCGGCCAATCAGGTAATAGGTGCCCGCCGTCGCCGGCTCGCCCTGCACCGTGCCATTGGCCGCGGCATAGAGATAGGACTCCGCCGCCAGCGCGCCGCTCGCCGTCACCAGCACCGATTGCGGGCTTACGCCGAGCAACTTCATCGCCACCGGATCGCCGACCCCGGCTTCGTCGGTGGCGACGCCCACCGGGCAGTCGCTCGCGCCGCACACGTCAATTTCGCCCGCCGTGCTGTCGGCCTTCGCCAGCAAATACTTGCCGGTGAACGCCGACGCGGCGGTGACGGTGACATAGCCCGCGTGCGTGCCCTGGGCCACATTGGCAAACACCGGTCGGCGCACACCTCGCGCACCGGAGCGGCGGAACGGGCCGCGCGCCGCGAGCATCGCGGCCACCGCCCGGAATCGGAACATTTTCGTTGTCATTTTTTTGATTGGGTTGAGGTTGAGTGAAGGTTCGGATAAAATTTCATCGTCAGTCATTGAACATCGCCGCGTGCGCCCGCTTCGCCCGCGCAAACGCCGTCGCGTAACTCTCGCCCGTGCGCGCCATGCGCTCGTTCACCAGCGCCAGGAATCGCTCCGCGTCCGCCACTCGCGCCGTCGTGGGCCGCCGCGCCGCCAGTTGCGCCGTCAACGGCACAGTATTGGCCGCCGGCAACTGGCTCGCTGTTGGCGTCCCATCGCCGTCGTCCCGCCCGCGCGCATTGGCCAAAGCCGTTTCCGCCTGCGCAAAATTATCCAGGCACTGCTCCCGCCAGTTCTCGCGCGCGGCGGGCGGAATCCGCCCGCGCAACTCCGCCAGGTCGAGCAGCAACTCGACGCGCGCCGCCCGCTCCTGCTCCGCCCGCTGCTCCGCCGCCTCTCGTGCCGTGTCGGCATCCGTCGCCAGCCGGTAAAACCGCGCCGACTCAATTTGCGCCGAACGCGTGTCCCGCGCCGCCTGCGCCAGTTGCTCGGCATTCGCCAGCAACACCTCCGGCGTCGCCGCCGCATCCAGTTCCAGGGTCTCCAATAATTTCGGCCATACCGTCTCGCTCGTCACCGGCCCGGCGGCTGGCCGGCCCGCCGAAGCGTCCGCCGTCAGTTGATTCGCAATCGCCTCGCCGGGAATGTTCGGCTGGTTCGTCAGCCCGACCGACAACAACCGCACCGGCTCGAACGCGCCATTGCCCAGCGGCTGCATTTGCCAGCGCGGTGAAAGAAATTTGTAAAACGCATGACGCAGCAACTCCCGCCCCGGCTCACTCCAGCGCGGTAATATATATAACCCATCCGCCCGCGCCTCGAGCGCCGTGATCCACGCGTAGGCCCGCGTGTCGTCGTGCCCCGGCTGCCCCGCAAACGCCGGGTCGTCCGGATGGCCGACATAGAGCGGCACGCCGCCAAATTTCCGGCGCAAACGCCCCCACAACGATTGAAAGGCCCGCACCATCGCCGCCGCCGCCGGCTGGTGCAATCGTTGCAGGCCCGACGGATGCGGCCAGTCGCCGTAATCGGCCAGCTTCAGCCATTGGCCCGGCGCGGGCACGGCAGCCAGTTCATTGGCCGCACCCAACGCCTCCGGCCCGTCAATCGTCTCCGTCAGGGATGTGGAATTAGTAGACATTGGGTAAATCGGATTAAATGTTTTCGCTACTGTTGTTGGATTCGTGATTTTTACTTCTTACTTCTTAATTCCGTCCGCCCTCGCCTCGTCCGGCCCCGGCGTCGGCAGCCCCAGCCGCTCATGCAATCCCGCCACCGCCACCGGCGCGCCCAGGTTCGCCAGCCGCTGCAACAACTCCAAGTGCGTCAGCCGCGCCGCATCCTCATCCGGCTTCAAGGTGAATCGCGCGCGCGGCCGCTCCTCGCCAAACAACTCCCGCACGACCACCGCATCCACCTGCGCGTTCAACGTCTCGGATATCATTGCCGCGTCGTCTTGCTCCAACAGCGCCATCTCATCCGCCTGCAACGACGCCCCCAACCCCGCCCCGCGCGACAAGGTCGACAAATCCGCTCCGCGCCACAACGCCGCCATCGCCCGGTCCATCCGCTCGACCAGCAGCGGATACGGCAGCTCGCCCTTGCCCGACAAATCCACCGGCTCAATCTCCGTGCCCCGCGACATCAACGCCTGGAACTCCGCGCCAAAATCCCGCACCGCCTCGCGCGCCGCGTCCCACTCCGGCGTCCCCGGCGCCGCATCCGTCACGCCGCGCACTCCCGGCATCCCGTTGCGCTCGCAATACACCAGCCAGTCCCGCAACGGCAGATGCTTGTACAAATACGCAATCGAACAACTCTCCATCAACCCGTCACCCGACGTGACCAGCCATTGGCCCGGCGTCAAATCCACTCCTTCATACGCCAGCTCGTCCGGCAAAAACCGCAACGGCCCCGACCGCGCCTCGAAAAACCACAACGGCGCAAACCGAAACGTCGCCGTCAACAACGTATGCGGCCGGCCCAGCCTCGCCTGCGCCGACCCGTCAGCAACCGCGCCAAAATCCGCCGGCGTCGCGCAACGCTGCCACACGATTTCATGCACGGCGTATTTTTTGCCCAGCGCATCCAGCATTTGCTTGATCAGCAGCGCCAGACCCCCGCGCTGGTCAGGCTCGCACGCATGCGTCGCCGTCAGGTTCCGATAAAAGAATTCCAGCGCATCCCGGTGCCGCTGCGCCGTCGGCGAATCATCCTCGGTCAAAATTTCCCAATCCAGCCGCGCCACCGACTTCTTTCGCTTTGCCGCCACGCCCTGCAACACATCATCCCGCCGCTCCATCGCATCCCACAGCAGCGCCGCCGGCCGCAAATAACCCAGATGAAACGCATCCAACGCCCGCGCCAGCGTCTCCGGCGTCAAATGCCGGATCGGATTGAAACGCAACCGGCGGTCGCTCGTGATGCGCTCGGGCGTGAAATGCGGCGACGGCGCGGGGCCGAAGGCACGGCTGGCCGGGGCGCGGCCGTTGGCGAAGGTGCTGGGGCTGGAGGGCATGGGCGCGGTGGTGGTCGTGTGACGCCGCGCACCTTACCCGAATTATTTTTTCAGCGTTAGTGAACCGTTGGCAGCGTTGGATTCGTTGGATGGGTTTGATCGGTTGGGCCTGCCCCCGGGGGAGAATCTCCGCGCCGCCCACGGCCCAATCATTCAACGCCCCGTCCCACTCCGCATTCCCCCTTCGCCGAATTCACTTCTTCTCCGCCGGCAGCGCCGGAATCGCCGGCAGCGCCGGGAAAATTGGGGAGCCGTCCGCGTTGTCCGGATATCCCGGTATTTCCGGGCACTCCACGCGCTGATTTTCAAACAACCGCAGCGGATCCATGCTCACATTCCATGTCGGCTCCGCAATCTTGCCATGCAGCTTGAATGTCACCGTGTTGCTGAACGGGTTCACCATGTTGGAAATCTGCCGCAGGAAAAACGACTCCGACTCCTGGAGCGGAAAGATCAGCACGTTGAAATTCAGTACATCCGCGTCGTAGTTGTAAATCCCCGCCGCCACCACCCGCGCCGTCGGCCCCGTGATTTGCAAATTCGGCAGCCGGATGAACTGCTGCGCGATTTGCACCTCGCTCGTCGCCGCCGTCAAGTTGAAGTCGCCCAACGGCACCTTCGTGTCCGCCAGCGCGCGCGACAAGCTGCCCAGCAAATGCAACTGGCCCAGTTGCGCCCCAGACAAGCGCGCCGCGCCCCGCGCCACCAACGTCTCCGGCCGCCCCGCCCGCATCCGCCCGCCCAACACCAAATCCAACAACGCCGGATGCGCCGGGTCGCCCATTGCCGCCGCCGCATTTTTATCCGCCGCCCCGTTGGTCGCCGCCGCACTTGCCGCCGGCTTGTCCTGCAACTGCCGCAGCGCATTGATAAAATCCGTGCCCCGCGCGCCCTCCAGCGTGGCCGAAAAACTCAACTCGTCCTCCGCCTGCGGATGGTGCTGCACCGTCGCGACTGCGCGCGCCTGCCCTCCTGCGATGGTAAAATCGCACCGCGGCACATCCACCCAGCTCCCGTAATCCGTCAAATCCAGCACTGCGGAGTCCAGCGGCACGCGATACGCGTGCAACGGCCCGGCCACCTCGGCATGGATTTTGGTCGCCTCCGCGCGCGGCTGCGCATTCGCCGAACCTCCGAGCCGCTGATCCAGGTGCGCCACCGGCGCCGTCGGGCAATTCAGCGGCCGCAGCACCTCCGCGATGCCCGGTCCGCCCAGCGCCGCAATCACCGGCAACGGCAGCGTGCTGTCGAAAATCCCGCGCTGCTCGATGAAGCGCGCATAACCCGGCACCATCGACCACGCCAGCCCCCCGCTCAATCTCCCGCCGCCGCTCGCCTGCGCGTCGATGTCGTAAACCGCGATATAATCCGGCCGGGTCTGCACCCGCACGCGAATGCGGTCCGTCGCCACCCCCCGCACTTTCGCCCCGTCGATATGCGCTGACAGCTCCAGCCGGTGATCCGTCGGCGGCTCATCCCAATTGCCCGCATACGCCAGCTCCACCCCCGGCCATTCGCGCCCCGGCACGATGGCCTCCCACAACGGTGTCCACCACTCCGCAAATTTAAAATACGGATCCAGCACCCGCGGCTCGATCCGCCCCCGCGCCGCGATGTGAAAATCATGCGTGCGCAAATTCTCAAAATATTCGCCCTCCACTTGCCACGACGCGTTCGCCCCCGCCACCCGCGACAACGCCAGTTGATAATCCCCCGCCGCATCCCGCGTCAGCCGCCCTTGCGCGGACACCGCATCCAAATGAATGCGATCGTATTGCGCGCCGTTCGTGCTCACCGCGAAATCCGCCACCTGCCACTGGTGATCCGGCGTCAACGCCACCCGCCCATCCACCCGCACCGGCCCCGCCAGCTGCAACGGCTCCGCCACCGCGGGCAGCGTAAGATTGGCGACCGCCAGCATCGTTGCCAGGCGCGCGCTGGCGTGCACCTCGAATGTCCCGCCGTGCCATTCAACGGCCCCATCCTTGACCGCGATTTCCGTCTGTCCGGAAACTCGCGCCGCATCCGGCCCATGCACCACGTCGGCGACAAACGGCAATTCCGGCCATGTCCGCAAATCCAGATTCGCCTGCGCGCTCTCGCACACAAAATCGCCGAGCTTCACCTGCGCGGCCGCCACGGCGCAGCGCGGCGGCAGGCCGGCCAAAACCCCCGCCGCTCCCGTTGCCAGGGGCACGCGCGCCGCCACCGCGCGCGCGGAAAAAACCTCGCGCTTCTGCTCGCTATCCGGATCCGCCACCGCGCTCACTGATTTCACCGTGGCCAGCACCGCGCTGTTCGCGCGCAACACCTCCCCATCCCACGTCGCCGCCACTCGCACCACTCCCTGATTTAACACCAGCCCCGGCATGGCCGGTCGAATACGCTCGGCCATCGCGCTCGCAAAAATCTTCGTCCGCCCCGGCTCCTCGCCCTCCAGCCGGATTTCCACCGACGGCTTCTCCGCCTGCGCCAATTTCGGCTCCCAATCCACCGCCTGGCGCGACCACTCCCGGTAGAGCGCCGCCAGCGTCTCTCGCGGCGCCGGCGTCGCGGCCAGCGGCGGCAGCACCAGCGTCCCCTGCGCGAAAATCAGCGCATTCAAAAACCGCGCGTGCAAATGGTCCAACACCCACCAATGCGCGCCCTGACTCGACACCGCGGCATCCAAATGCGTGATGAACGGCTCGCTCAACCCCGTCGGCGAACTTTCCGGCGGACAATAAAAATTCGCGTTAATCAACCGCACCTCGCTGAACGACAGGCGGTGCCCCAGCAACAGCGCCAGCCAGTCCGGCTCCACATGCAGCAACTCCGCCTCCGCCACCGGCTCAGTCGAACCGGTCAAAAACACCTTCGACCCATGCAGCAGCAAACTCCCCGAGAAACTTACATCCATGGCGGTGAAGGAAACCCGCAGGCCCTCGTCGTTCAGCCGATCCTCCAACGCCCGCCGCGCAAACCCTGGCAAACGCAAATGATGGTCCGTCCCCGACGACACCAGCGTGAACAGTTGCAAACCCAGCACCACCAGCAACGCCGCATTCAGCAACAGACGCATCAGCCGAAACCACCACGGCGTCCGGCGGCGGGCGGGGGCGGGGCTGGGCACGGGGTCAGGCACGGGACGGTGTCAAAAAAATTGGAAATTAACCATTCCCGAAAAATCAACCCCGCCCTTCAGGTGGCCGCAGGCAAGGGCACGCCCGCCGTCGCGGCCGGCGGTGCAATCACCGGTGGCGTGACCTCCGGCGGCGCAATCACGGGTGGCGTTATTACCGGCGGCGTTATCGCTGGTGCCGGTTCAGTGGAGGCTGGCGGCGGCGCTGGATTGATCGGCTGGCCCATTTGGTTCAGCATTTGCGTCACCACCGCCGGGCGGCTCAACTCCATCGTCAAAATTCCCAAATCCCCGATGAGATATTGCGTCAGCTCGAAGACCGCCCCCGGCGCCGGCTCTTTCGCGCCGCCCATTTGCAATCCCGGCGTCAGCGGATCGCTGAAATAAAAACTGACCGTCTGGTTTTGCGCCGGCGTCGAACCCGCGGCCGGCATCTTCACCCCCGCGTCCAGCCGGTAGCGCCACGGTGCCTCCACCGGCGGCGTGCCCGCCCCCGTCGCCATCGGGTAATTTTCCGTGAACGCCCCCGCGCGATAATTCTGCACCGTGAACTTCCGCACATAATCCCGCACATTCAACAACGGGTCGCGCTTGATGCTGTCGGGAATGCCACGCAAGTAATCCTCCCACGTCGCGTTTTCCGGCAGCGTGTAGTTAAACACCGCCTGGTTGTCCGTCAAATGCGTCAACTTGAGCGACGTGATTTGCGCCGCCGCCGGCAGACTCTCCAGCACCCGGTCCCGATAATGCAGCGGCTGCGCACTCAGTTGGTTGAGGATCGCCCCCTCCACCTCGTAGACCGTGTCCACCCCGTCGACCTTCGCAAAATAATGAAACGGCGGCGCATCGTCCGGCGTGCCCACCACCAGCGACCACACCTTGTCCGCGTGCAGCACCACTTTGATTTCCTTGCTCTGCGTCGGGGCCAGCCCAAACGGCGTCAAGTCGCCCGGCGCATCGCTCGCAAAAGTTTTCGCCGTCAGCGCATGCAGACTATCCAGCAGCGTGCGCATGATGTCGACGTCGGCGTCAAACGGGTGCGGTGCGCCGGAACTGTCCTTGTCCCGCACCTGCCAGACCCGGTTCTCCAGCCGCTCCAGGCCCACGACCCCATCCGGCGCGCTGATGCTCAGCGTCGTCACCTTCGCCGGGTCGAAATCCAAAAACTGCCGCTGGCGCAGCGCATCCTGCGCTTGCGGCAGCGTCGTCACCAGCAGTTCGTTCTTGGCGAGCGTGAAAATGATTTTGCTGCCCTCCAATTGCGCATACACCTGCGGCGTCGGCGCCTCGGGCACATCGTCCCCCACATGCAACGTCTGGCTCGATTCGCCCTCCAGCTCAATCGTCAGCTTCGGATTC
>Ga0265319_1001092_pt1 | contig 16863 bp, 18 predicted proteins | sample 4824metaG_FD_192443 | JGI IMG/M metagenome (GOLD analysis project Ga0265319, IMG submission 192443) | Rhizosphere microbial communities from Carex aquatilis grown in University of Washington, Seatle, WA, United States - 4-8-24 metaG | ecosystem: Host-associated > Plants > Roots > Rhizosphere >...
GCCTCTCGCAATTTCGCTGTACCTTCACGGTGCCGGCACCGGTGTGAGGTCACCGCTCCACAGCCGTCGATAGATCGGGCTGTCCGGCACCGCGATGCCCCCGGCGTCGAAATGCCGCTCCTCGACGTAGTCCAGCCCATAGTGAAATGACGCCAGCAGGAGAGGATAGGAAAACTCCGTCCTGCGGTGCAGATAGCTGCGAACATAGGCAAGGTAGTCGATTCCGACCTCGAGGTTGCGGCGCCAACGCCAGACTTCCGGATCAAAAGGCACAGTCGATACCGCCCGCCACGCCGCGGGTTTGAGCTGGAGCAGCCCGCAGGCGATACCATTGCGGGCCTGCGGGTCGAAATTCGATTCCGCTGCGACCAGTGCATAGACAAACGCCGGATCGATCCGGTACCGGGCGGCGGGTGCCTGGATCGCATTCCAGATATCCCGCCGCGTCGGGGGTGTCTCCAGACCTTCCACGGGTGCCGATGGCCGGCCGCACCCCGCGATGGCGAACACCGCCAGCAACATCGGGATCAGCCTCATGGTGTCGGCTAGACAGCCCGGAAGACCACGGCGGCATTCTGGCCTCCGAATCCGAGATTATTGCTCAGGACCGTGCGCACATTCGCCGCCCGGGCGACGTTGGGCACATAATCGAGGTCACACTCCGGATCCGGTTCCACAAGGTTGATGGTCGGTGCGATGCGACCGGTCTGGATGGTCTTGACGCAGATCACCGACTCGATTCCGCCCGCCGCCCCCAGCAGGTGGCCGGTCATGGATTTCGTGGAACTGATAGCCAGCTTGCCGGCATGGTCACCGAAGACCTTCTTGATCGCGAGCGTCTCAAACTTGTCGTTGTAGGGCGTGCTCGTGCCATGGGCGTTGATGTAGTCGATTTGCCCGGGTTCAACCCCGGCGCTGGCGAGCGCGCGCTTCATCGCCATCGACAGTCCCTTTCCCTCCGGATCGGGTTGGGTGATATGAAAGGCGTCGCAGGTTGCCGCGTAGCCGGCCAGTTCGCAGTAGATGCGGGCGCCGCGGGCCCGGGCATGTTCGAGCGATTCGAGGATGAGCACCCCGGCACCTTCGCCCATGACGAATCCATCGCGCTGCGCGTCGAACGGCCGGCTCGCATGCTCCGGATCGTCATTGCGGGTGCTCATCGCCTTCATCGAGCAGAAGCTCGCGTACGAGAACGGTGTGATCGCGGCTTCACTGCCGCCGGCTATCATGATATCGGCGTCGCCCCGCCGGATGGCGTGCGCCGCCTCGCCCAGCGCGTGCGAAGCCGTGGCGCAAGCCGAGACGATCCCGAAGTTCGGTCCCCGGGCGCCAAATTCGATCGCCACCAGCCCCGAGCACATGTTCCCGATCAGCGATGGAATGGTGAACGGCGAGACTTTCCGCGGACCACGTTCAAAGAGGACCTTCAACTGGGTCTCGTACGTCAGCATGCCGCCTATGCCCGAGCCAATGATCACCCCGACCCGGTCCCCGTCCTCGACCTTCAGGTCCAGGCCCGAGTCACGGACCGCTTGTTTCGCTGCGACAAACCCGAAATGGGTGTAGCGGTCGTTGCGCCGTGCTTCCTTCGCGTCCATGTGACGGGTGACATCCCAATCGCGCACCTCGGCGCCGATCTGGCAGGCAAAATCCCGCGGATCGAAATTAGTGATCCGCCCGACTCCCCCCTTGCCCGCCAGCAAGCTGGACCAGAACGCCTCGACGTCGTGGCCAAGGCCATGGACCACTCCCATGCCAGTAATGACAACGCGACGGAAGGCATTGTTAGATGTTTCCATGGCAGCGGTGTGGGCGCGGCGGAATGATCGAACTCCAGGAATAAAAAGGCGCTCCGACCGTCACCCGCAAGGGGAAGCCGGTGGGGCGCCGAAATTCCGGACCGTAACCTGGCTTACTTGGTTCCGGCCTTGGCCTTGATGTATTCAATCACCTGGCCGACGGTCTGGAGTTTTTCGGCGTCGGACTCCGGGATTTCGCCCTTAATCTCGTCCTTGAACTCCTCCTCAAAAGCCATGATCAACTCGACCGTGTCGAGGGAATCGGCGCCAAGATCGTCGAGAAATGAAGCAGTCGGTGTGATTTGCTCCTCGTTAACATTAAGCTGGTTAACGATAATCTCTTTGACGCGCTGTTCGATGGTTTTTTGGTCGGCCATGGATGGTAAATTCGGGTGATTTGGAGGGTTCACATCGTCATGCCGCCGTCAACGGTAAAAACTTGACCGGTAATGTATCCCGCTTCCTCGGAGCAGAGGTACGCGGTCATGTTCGCGATGTCGGCGACCTCACCGAAACGCTTGAGCGGGACCGTGTCGAGGATCTTGGCCGAAACCTCGGCATTGTTCACGAACTCGGTGGTCATGTCCGTCTTGATGAAGCCGGGCGCCACCGCATTTGAGGTGACATTCCGGGAGGCAAATTCGCGCGCGAGGGTCTTGGTCAGTCCGATCATGCCGGCCTTCGCCGCGGAATAGTTCGCCTGGCCGGCGTTGCCCATGATTCCGCTGACCGAGGCAATATTGACGATCCGCCCCCAGCGGGCCCGGGTCATCGGCCGTGCGAGGTGCTTCGTCCAGTGGAAGCAGCTGGTGAGATTGGTCTGAATGACCGAATCCCAATCCTCGCCGCTCATGCGGAAAAGCAGCCCGTCCCGCGTGATGCCGGCATTGTTGACGAGGATATCGATGAGGGGAAACTCGCCCAGCAACTGCTCCGCCGCCTTGGCGATCGCCGCGCCATCCGCGACGTCCACGGCAAGCGCCTTGGCCTTGCCGCCCGCAGCCACTATGCCCGCGGCGACGGCACCGCAGGAATCGGCCGACTTTGACACGCAGATGACGGTGACCCCGTGCTTCGCGAGGGTTTCAGCAATGCCTTTTCCGATGCCACGACCGGCGCCGGTGACGAGCGCCGTGCGATTGTTGAAAGTCATAGGGGAATGATGGGTGGAACCAAGGAAGTCAGGGGCGGGAATTCAGGAGGACAAGCGGAATCATCGGTTCGCCGCGCGCCGGCGCAATTCAGTACACGTCCCGCTGGTAACGCTTGTCCTTCTTCATCTGCTTTACGTATTCGGCGGCCTGGGCGGGGCTCATTGCGCCCTGCTGCATGACGACGTCATGCAGCGCGACATCAACGTCCTTGGCCATGCGCTTGGCGTCGCCGCAAACATAGAAGCCGGCGCCAGCCTGGAGCCATGACCACAGTTCGGCCGAGTTTTCCCGCATGCGGTCCTGCACATAGACCTTGACCGCCTGGTCGCGCGAAAACGCCGTGTCCAGGCGGGCGAGATGGCCGCGGTCGAGCAGCTGCTGCCATTCCTCCTCGTAGAGAAAATCCGTCGCCCGGTGCTGGTCGCCGAAAAAGAGCCAGTTCCTGCCCTTTGCGCCGCTGGCCACGCGGTCCTGCACGAACGCCCGGAACGGCGCGATGCCGGTTCCGGGACCGATCAAGATGCAATCCCGCGCTCCATCCTCCGGGGGACCAAAGTGCGAGTGCGAGACAAAGACCGGCGTTGGCGTGACTCCCACCACCGCGCGCTCGGCAAGAAAGGTCGAACAAACCCCGGCGCGGTCACGGCCGTTGGTCCGGTAGCGCACGACGGCGACGGTCAGATGAATCTCGCCCGAGTGCACCTTGGGCGACGATGCGATCGAGTAGAGCCGGGGCATCAGGCGGCGGAGATGGTCGACGAATTCCTGCGCCGTCAAACGGGCGCTGGGGAACTCCGCCAGCAGATCGACGAACTCCCTCTCGTCCAAAAACGCCGCCAGCACCTCCTTCGACTCCGGCGCCAGAAGTCCAGCCAGCCTGGCCTTCTCCTCCCCGTCCACGGCCTTGGCCGCCAAGGTCTCCACGATTCTCCTCGTCGGGCCAGCCAGCGCGAGTCGAGAGCCCAGGGCATCACGCAGCGAAATCGGGGCCTCCGCCTTGGGCAGCATGACGGACTCGTCGCCGGTCGCCCGCAACCGCTGAAGGATTTCGGACACCTCCTGCGGCGGGTTGGTGGCAAACACACCGAGGGAATCCCCCGCCTCGTAATGCAGGCCGCTGCCCGCCAGACTGACAACGAGATGCCGGGTTTCCTTGGCCGAACCAGGCTTGTTCAACAGTCGGTTCTCGATGATCCGGGCCGGAAAGGGATGGTCCTTGGAATAGGCGGGGGCATCAGCGGGAGCAGACATGGCGGCGCCGGATCAAGCGGCACGGCGGGAACGTGGCAAGTCCGTTTCATTGCGCAAGCTTGCAGCCCCGGCGGATTTCCGGCCCACTTACCGTTTGCCCGATGAACGACCCTGAACCGATCCGCCTGCAGAAGCATCTCGCCGATTCCGGCGTGTGTTCCCGTCGCGCCGCCGAGGCACTGATCGCCCAGGGCGAGGTGTGGGTGAACAGCGCGCGGGCGACCCTCGGTCAAAAAATTGTCCCCGGGGTCGACAAGGTGACGGTCAGCGGCAAATCCGTCCGGGCAGCCGCCCAGCCGCGGATCACTCTCGCGATGCACAAGCCCCGCGGCCTCATCTGCTCCAACGACGACCCGCATCACGACGAGACCATTTTCACGGTGTTGCCGCGGGAATTCTCCAAGCTCCGCTTTTTCTGCGCGGGCCGGCTCGACAAGGACAGCGAGGGTTTGGTCATCCTCACGACTGACGGCGACCTGGCCCACCGGCTGATGCATCCCTCGAACGTCGTCGTGAAAAGGTATTACGTGGAATTGAAGCAGCCGTTTCCCTTCGCCCGTGTTCCACTTTTGCTGAAAGGCATTCAATTCGACGGGGAACGCCTCAAGGTCGAACATGCGGCACTCGTCAATCCGAACGCGGCCCGCGAGGCGTACCGCCTCGATGTGCACATGCACCATGGCAAGAAACGGGAGATCCGGCAGCTGTTCACTGCCCTCGGGTACGACGTGAAGCGGCTCAGGCGCTATCAGATCGGGGCTTTCCCTCTGCGGGGAATCCCATTGCGCGCAATGAAGCAACTTTCTACCAAGGAGATCGAACTTCTCTTCCGGGTTCCGCGACCCCATGGCCGCGGAGCCGCACCGACCCACCTTCCCGATCACGATGAAAACTAAAATCCTCGCCGCTCTGCTCTCGCTGGCGGCCGGCCTCGAAGCGGCACCGCTGACCGAGACCACCGCAGTCCACTCGAAGCCCGACGTCGCCTCCCCCGCGCTCTCGTACCTCAAGGCCGGCACCGAGCCCGTGGCGACCGCCGACTCGCTCGCAACCGCTCCCGCCGGCTGGATGGCCATCGAGTTGCCCGGTCCGTTTGAGGGCTATGTGAGCAACAGTGACATCACCAAGAGCCTTGACGTTCGTCTCGGCGCACCGGTCTACCTTGAGCCCAAAACGGACGCCGCCGTCCTTACGCTGGCGGAAAAGGGCGACAAGACCCAGGTGGATGGCCTCCTGCCCAAATGGACCCAGGTGCATCTCGAGAAGAAGATCGTCGGCTACATTCGCATCGCCCCGCCTCCGCTTCCCTCAATTGCCACCACTCCGGCAGGAGCTGCGGGTTCCGCCGGCGCAAATTCGTCAACCGGCGTCGAATCGACCGGCCAGGCCGGCAAGCCAGCTCCCATGGTCGACCTGGGCGATGGCGGATCCAGCGCCCTGCCCCGGCTCTTTCAAGGCAAGCTGGTTTCGACCCGCCGCCCATTCGCACCGCGCCGGCCGTACGACTACCAGCTCAATGACGATTCCGGCGTGCGCTTCGCATATCTGGACGTCAGCAAGCTCCTTCAGACCGAACAAATGGAGAAATATATCGATCAAACCGTCGTCATCTCCGGAACGGCGAGAAATGCGCCCGACTCGGGAGGGATCGTGATCCAAATCGAGTCGCTCCAACTGAAAGAATAACTGCTTCCGGACAAAGCGGCCCGGCGGGTCTCGGAGGCCGGTTGGCCGCCGCCTTCCGGAACCCCGGCAATTACATGGATCTCATCGACGGCAACAAGATCGCCTCGGACATCATCAGCGAACTGCGCGTGGAAGTCGCGCAAATCACCGGGCGCAAGCCCTGCATCGCCCTGATCCGCGTGGGCGAGGATCCTGCGTCCGTTTCCTACGTGCGGAAAAAGGAAAAAACCGCGGCCGAGATCGGCGTCACCAGCCGGATCATCCTTCCGCCGATCACCATCACGCAGGACGAACTCTTTGCGCTGATCGACGGGCTCAACGCCGATCCCTCCGTCGATGGTATCTTGGTGCAGTCGCCCCTGCCGCGTGGCATCGACGAGGTCGCCGTTTTTCGCCGCGTCAGCCCGGACAAGGATGTCGACGGGTTCAATACCCTCAACCTTGGCAAGGTTGCCCAGGAAGACGAAACCGGTTTCGTGTCGTGCACCCCGGCCGGAATCATGGAATTGCTGGCCCGCAGCGGCGTCGACCTCAAGGGCCGCCATGTCGTCGTCCTGGGGCGCAGCCTGATCGTGGGCAAACCGGTCGCCCTGCTGGCACTCCAGAAGAAGGCCGGCGCCAATGGCACCGTGACCATCTGCCATTCCGGGACGGCCAACCTTGCCGCGCTCACCCGCCAGGCTGACGTCCTGATTGCCGCCATCGGCCGCCCGGAGTTTGTCACGGCCGACATGGTCAAACCCGGGGTGGTGGTGATCGATGTCGGCATCAACCGCGTGCCGGATCCCACCAAGAAGACCGGTTATCGCCTCACCGGTGACGTGCATTTTCCCACGGTGTCGGCGATCGCCGGCAAGATCACCCCCGTTCCCGGCGGTGTTGGGCCCATGACCGTGGCCATGTTGATGAAGAATACCGTCAAGGCATTCCGGCTCCGGCAGATGCACTAGCTTGCACCCACCGGCCCGATCCATTTGTCTTCGCCCCACGCAATGGCTGCCCCAAAAATCCTCGTCGTCGACGACCAGCCCATCAATGTCCAGCTGCTCAAACGCAAATTGGAACGCGAGGGCATCCAGGTCATCGCAGCCTACAGCGGACTTGAGGCGCTTGAATGCGTCAATCGCGACAAGCCCGACCTGATCCTGCTTGATGTCATGATGCCCGACATGGATGGCATCGAGGTTTGCCAGCGACTTCAGTCCAGCGAAGAAACCCGCTCGATCCCGGTCATCTTCATCACCGCGCGGACGTCCAAGGAGGGCAAGATCGAGGGTTTGGGAGTTGGAGCCGTCGACTATATCACCAAGCCGATCGACCTCGACGAGACCCTCGCCCGGGTCCAGACGCAGCTGCGCTTTGTCGCCATCAACCGCGAGCTGGTCGTCCTCCAGCGGCGGCTGTCCGAGGCCCGCCGGGCCGCCACGATTGGGGCCGTGACCCAGGGCATCGCCCATAACCTCAACAATCTGCTCGGGGTCGTCATCGGCTACCTCGACCTGGTGAAGGCCTACTATGACAAGCCCGAGTTGGTGAAGAAAAACGCCGCCCATGTCGAGGAGGCCGTGCAGCGCATCGTCACTATCATCAAGCAGCTCAGCTCGCTCGTCGTTAAGACCCGCCTGCCCCTCATCAAGGGCAATCTCCAGCGGCTGATCGAGAGCGGCGCGCAGCGGTATCAGACCGATAACAAGATCACCGCGCCGGTCGTCATCGAAAACCCGCTGGGCGAGCTCATGATCGACACCAATTTCGAGGTCTTCGAAGAGGTGCTGTCGAAGACTTTGATCAATGCCTGGGAAGCCTACGATGACCGGCCGAACTCGACCCGCCCGATCCGCATCCGGACCGAGATGATCGAGAAGCCGGAGGAAGGAAAATTCGTGCTGATCCATGTCGAAGACGAGGGCCACGGCGTGGATCCGCAGATTCGCGACCATATTTTCGAGCCGTTCATCAGCTCAAAGCACACCGTGGGGGTTGGTATGGGTCTCACCGTTGCCCGCCACGCGCTGCGCAACCTCGGCGGCGAGGTCAACCTCACCGACCGGCCCGGCGGCGGCACGATCGCGACGTTATACCACCCGTTCGACCGCAAAGTGCGCAAAACCATTCATGACTAAGATCGCCTTCCTTGGCGCCGGTCGCATGGCCTCAGCCATGGTCGACGGCCTGCTCGCCAAGCAGGCGGCCATTCCTTCCGACCTCGCCTGCATTGGCGGCGAGGATGACACCGCCCGCCTGCTGGGTGTGCGCACGGGAATCGGGGTTCGCACCACGGTTCCGGACATCCTGACGGATGCCGGCACCGTCGTGCTCGCCTGCAAGCCCCAGCAGCTGTCCAGCCTCGATCCCCGCATTGCCGAGCTTACCGCGGGCAAGCTCGTGCTCTCCATCCTCGCCGGCAAGCGCCTCGATCGGCTTGGGCAGACTTTTCCCAAGGCCAGGAACCTTGTCCGCGCGATGCCGAACACCCCGGGGCAAATCGGCGCCGGCATCACGGGCTGGAGTTCCCACAAGCCGCTGACCGGGCAAGACCGCGCCATCGTCAACACGATCCTTGGCGCGCTTGGAAAGATGGTCGAAGTGGACGAAGCGCAGCTTGATGCCGTCACCGCCCTGAGCGGGAGCGGTCCCGCCTATGTCTTTGAGTTCGCCGCCGCCCTGCGCGACGCCGGCGAGGCTGCGGGCCTTTCCCGGCAGGCATCCTACCAGCTCGCGGTCGAAACCATCCTTGGCTCCGCCAAGCTCATGGCCCAAAGCACCGCCGAGGCGGAGGAACTGCGCAACCAGGTGACTTCTCCCAACGGCACCACGTTCGCCGGCCTGAAGCGGATGGAGGCCCGCGATTTCCGCGGCCTCGTCAAGGACACCGTGCTGGCCGCAAAGATTCGCTCGGAGGAATTATCCCGGGATTCGTAGCCGCGCCGGACGCATCGCGGCCAATCCGGCAGGCTGGATATTTCGTGCTTCCGCCTTCCCGCGCTTCCGCGATTAAATCGCCCCATGAGCAAACTCCAAGGCCGCATCCTCGTCACGGGCGGCGCCGGCTTCATCGGGAGCGCACTCATTTGGGCGCTCAATCAGCGAGGGGTGACGGACATCGTCGTGGCAGACGTTGCCCTGACAGACGAAAAGCGCCGGAATTTCGCGGCGCTGAAGTTCGATGACTACGTTGAGGCCGGGGAGCTCCGGACGCGGATTGCCCAGAATGCCGATGCCTTCGGGCGTTTCTCCACCATCTTCCATCTCGGGGCATGTTCGTCCACGACGGAGAAGAATTTCACCTACCTGCTGGACAACAATTTCGCCGTGACCAAGGAGCTCGCCGCCTGGGCCCTCGCGCGCGGCTCCCGCTTCATCTACGCGTCTTCCGCCGCGACCTATGGGGACGGCAGCCAGGGCATGGACGACCGGGACGATAACCTGGCCCGGCTGAAGCCGCTGAATCTCTACGGCGAGTCAAAACACCTCTTCGACCTCCACGCTCAACGGGCGGGATGGCTTCCGCGAATCGTCGGGCTCAAGTACTTCAATGTCTTCGGACCCAACGAGGATCACAAGGCCGACATGCGGTCGCTCGTCAACAAAGCCTACCAGCAGATCCTGGCGACCGGTGAGGTCGGGCTTTTCAAGAGCTACAAACCCGAATTCAAGGACGGCGAACAGCAGCGCGACTTTCTCTACGTGAAGGATGCCGTCGAGATGACACTGCACTTCGCGGAAACCGGGGCGGCTGCCGGCGGCCTGTATAATCTCGGCTCGGGGCATGCCAGGACCTGGCTCGAACTCGCGGGTGCAATCTTCTCGGCGCTTGGGCGCAAGCCGGCCATCAGGTTCATCGACATGCCTGCCGAACTGCAGGGCAAATACCAGTATTTCACCGAGGCCGACATCTCGAAGCTGCGGGCCACCGGCTACGATCGCGCGATGACCCCGTTGTCCGACGCCGTGCGCGATTACGTGCAAAATTATCTCGTGCCCTGCAAGAAGCTCGGCGAGTGAGCCTGACTTGGCCGATAAAAAGGCCCGGCGAGATCGGCCGGGCCTGAAGGTCGAATCTGCGGATCCGATTAGGGGATCTTCGACAGATCGGCGGGCAGCCAAGGAGCGTGGGTGCCTACCTGATTCCGGATCTCCGTGACTTTCTCCTCGGTCACAGGGGGCGAATTATTACCAAAGGCTTGGCGGACATAGGTGAGGACCGCGGCAATCTTGTCGTCGGACCAACCAGCACCCCCGGCGCCAACGGCAGGCATGGGAACGGCGCCGAAATTGTTGCCCTTTACCGTCAAGGGCCCCTGCAGGCCGTGCTCAAGAATGCGGATGATCCGGTCCTCAGGTCCGTTGACCCATTCCGAACCCGCCAGCGGCGGGAAGGTCCCGGGAACGCCCAAGCCGGTCGGCTGGTGACAATTGATGCAGAGCGATTCGTAGAGCTTCTTGCCGTAAACCACGGGGTCGAGCTTCACCATCTCGATCTGGCCGCTGTGCGGCAGCGCGCGCTCGTCGAAGATCCTGGGGTCGAAATGCCCCGAAAAGAGGTTTAAGTATGTCCCGCCAAAAAATATCAGGCCGCTGAATGCAAACAGGAGAACGAGCGGCAGGAGCTTGTAGCTCCCGCCGTCATCGGTCGTGTGCGCCACCGATTCCTCATGAACATGCAGGAGTTCCTCGTCGGAAAACGAAGAACCGGGTTTCGATTTCGGATCGGGCTGGGAACTCATTTGTGCTCACCCTCCTTCTTGGCCGGGGCGATGGTATTGTCGGCCTTTTCGACCGGATAATCCGACGGGGAATTCAAGCTGAGCAGGTACGCGGCCAGGACTTCCGCCCGGGGCGTCGGTACAATCTCACGGTCACCGACACGGCCGACGGCCTTGGGCGACGGTTCGGCCATAGCCAGGCGCTCCTCGAACAGGAACGGAAAAGCGGGCATGGCCGATGTGCCTTGATAGAGCAGCTTGTAGATGTCCGCGGCGCTCTTGATTCGCGCACCGACATTGGTCAGGTCGGGACCGACGCGGCTCAAACCGAGCTGGACTCGCTCCTGATGGATATAGTCGCGAGCGTAGCTCTGACGATCGCCCCATTTGCGATCCTGATCGCTCCCAAAGCCGGCGCGCCGGACGGCCTGCGTGTGGCAGGCGGCGCAGCCGAGGTCCTGGTAGACCAGCTTGCCCCGCGACGCGATACCCGGGGCCCGCTCGGGAAAGGCGCGATTTTCCAGCTGGTCATAATAAGGCGCGAGACCGCCGAGCTGGGCATTGGAGCCGAGCGCCAGACCAGCCCATGAAAGGCCGAGGGCGGCAAAGATTCCGATGAAAAGAAGCGGGCCGTTTTTCATGACGCGGACGCCTCCAGCGTGGATATGCTGCCCCAGGCCGGACAAACCGTGGCGGCTTGAAGGCGGACAAAGTGAACGGTCAGGACAATGTTACCGAACAAGAGGATAGCCTCACCGGCGGTAGCACCCAGCAACCAAGGACGCGTCGCTGCAGCAATGGCAGTGAACGTGGTCGCCGGATCTCCCAGGGCCTTGCCTTGGACCCAGCCCGCCGTCGCCAGGCTCACCACCGTTATGACGGTGCCGAGCACCGCGAGCCCAAAGTGCGCCCGAATGAGCCCGGGCGACGGCCAGACAATGCCGGTGATACGGGGAGCAAGATAGTAAATCGCGCCAAAAACGAGGAATGAGTAGCCGCCCGTAAAAGCCAGCCGGTACTGCGCGACCGGGAAAAAGGTGAACTGGACGACCTCGGCAAAGACTCGGAACGAGAACACAGCGTCAAGCAGGCCGCCGAGGAGATAGGCCGCGAGGCCGAAGGAAACAAAACCCAGCACCACATTGCCGCGGCCGCCGCCGAGGCCCGCCCGGAGGTTCAGGGCCACAATGACATAATGGAACAACAGGACCAGGGTCGTAACAATGCCAACCGTGGGGATCCAGGCCGGCAGCGGACCCCCGATCAGGTGACGCGTGCCCGTCCAAGCGCCGAAAAACAGCAGGGCCCAGAATCCATGCGGGGCGAAATCGTAGTTGGCGATCACCCGGCCCGACAGCTTCGGCACCAAGTAGTATGCCGCGGCCAAGGAGGTGGGAACGAGCCAAAGACTCATCAAGTTCTGGGCGAACCACGCCGCCACGACAGCCTGCCCCACTCCGCGTAGGGGCGCGGCCAGCAGCATCACCTGCGCCGCCGAGTACAACCACGGAAAGAGGAAGATCGCGGCCACGGCGTACCACTGGGAGGCGAACGTCGCCCGCTGGCGCCGTCCGGTCCAGGCCAGCACCCCGGGCACCGCGATGGCGCCGTAGGCGACGAGCAGCAGCGGATGGATGTAACCGGGCATCTGCAGGAAGGGAACCGCAGTCGTCTCACCCAGCATGATGCAGACAATGCCGATCGCGACCCCAAGGTTCCAAAAGACCGTTCCCACGGTCAGCAGGCCGAGCCCGCGCAATGGCGCACCGCCCAGACGGCCGAGAATCCAGAGCGAAACCGCAAAGGCCGCATTGGCGGCCCAACCGTAGACCGCGGCAGTCTCCTGCACGGCCTGCGTGTGGCCGTAGGTGAGCCAAGGGCAGGCCGCCATGAAGGCCGGCGTATGCAGTTGGATCGTGGCGATCAGGGCGAGCACGCCGCTCACCAGCAGCCAGCCGAGAGCCGAGACCAGCAGCAGCACGAGCGGTCCCCGCGCGGTGGTGTCGGTTTCGCTGGCGGCAACGTTGGACGTGGCGGAAATCATCGCGAGGTAAACGGTTGGATGGCGCGGTTATTTTTTGGCGCGAGCATTGAGCTCCTGCATGGTCAGGTCCATTGCACGCTCAATCGGGAGCTGGACCACGCCCTTGGATTGGTCGATCCAGCCATAGGAAGTCGCCTGCTTCTGTTCTTTTTCCCGGAGCTTGGCCAGGTAGTCCTTGCGCGCCGCCGGCGTGGCCTTCCACGCTTGGTCCGCCGGCAGTTGCTCGGGCGCAATCGTATGCGGCGCCGGGTACTGGTGCGGCAGATAGACATATTTCACCAGCACGAGGAAAAGGGCGAATCCGGCAAAGACCACCGCCACGGAGAAGACCGAGACAGATTTGGCGGAGGAAGGAAGGGTCGAGCTCATGGCGGGATCACTCGTGGTGGGTCAGCGACTCGACGATTCGCGGGTCGCGGATCGGGATCAACTTTGTCGTCGGAAAGCTTCTGAGGTAGGCCCAGACGCAGACTCCGCCCACGCCCACCACCGATGTCAGGACCCAGATCAGGTTCACGGAGATGAAAGGCAGGGAATCGCCGTGCTCATCCTTCAACACCGGGAGGATGTTGTAACACATATCCACCAGGATGATCCCCAGGATCCAGATGACGATCGGGCGGACCTTCGCGTGGACGACCTTGTGCTTGTACGAAAGGAGATAGAGGAACGGCACGAAGAAGTGCCCGAACAGGATCAACATTCCGACCCATTTCCATTGGTTCGGAGAGCCGTCGTGGTTCACCTCGCGCAGATTGTACCAAAATGTTTCCTCGGGCACATTGGCGTTCCAGATCAGGAAATACTGCGAGAACGTCACATAGGCCCAGAAGACGGTGAAGGCGAAGACCAGCTGGCCGGCGCTGTAAAGGTGGTTGGTGTTGAGCACGCCCTTGTAGTCTCCGCGCGCCCAGAGCCAGATCATGATCAGGACGCTGATCGAAAGCGCTCCGCGGACGCAGTTGGCGAAGAACCACACCCCGTACATCGTCGAGAACCAGTGGTACTCGAGACTCTTCACCCAGTAGATGGCGGCAAACGTCAGGGTGAGGGCACCGAGCGGAAGCCCAAACGCAGACGTCTTCCGGTTCATGAAAGTCCACTTGGCATCACCATCCGCGTCCTGGGCAAACGACGCCTTGCGAAGCCGCGCGGAAATCCAGACCCAGATGCCAAAGAACGCGAGCGTCATGCCCGTGAACATGTTCAGGTTCAGGAATCCCGACTTCTTCTGGTACAGCACGTCCGTGCCGACGGTACCGTGCCCGTGCAGCACGTGATTCAGGTCCATCCACGGCCAGACGAACCCGGGCTTGATCCACGCATAGGCCAGAAGGGGCAGGAAAAGCACGAAGAGCCACTTGAAGGCCGCCAGCCAATGCTCCCACTGGCGCCGGATCACAACCGACCAGGAGGCGTCAACGATGTGGTGGATCAGCGTCAGCATGAGCATGCCGATCGTGATCGCCGTCCAATAGGTGACGCCGACGAGGTAGGACATCGCGACCCCATGCGCGTCGGACGAAACGACAATGCCGATCGCGGTCAGCGCAAGGCCGGCCACGCCAAAGACCAGGGCTCGATTCGCGGAGGAGGCCGACGAAGCCGGGACCGCGAGGGGCGTGGAAACAGAGGCGGCGTGGGTGCTCATTTGAGACCGAGGGTTTGGCGAGCCGCCGCATCGACGACATCGGAGGGCTTGCCGGACTGCGCCCGCTGCAGGGCGCGAATATAGGCGATCACCGCCCAGCGCTCATCCGCGGTGAGCTTGTCGGCATAGGGCAGCATGTTCTTGTTCGGTGAACCAACCGTGATGGTGTTGAAGATCTCGCCCTCGGCCATCTGGCGGAGGCGGTCGTCCTGGAACGTCGCGGGCAGCAGGCCGTAGGCCTTGGTGACGCCGTTGCCGTCACCAAGTGCACTGTGGCAGGGAGCGCAATAAATGGTGTAACGTTCGCGACCGTGCTCCATGAACTTGGCATCAATCGTCAGGCTGGCTGGAAAGCCCCGCGCCCAAGCGCCCGCCGCATCCTTGCCGCGATAGAGGTGATCGTCGTCCCGCAGATCTCCCCGGGCCACAACGTGGTCCGGCAGCGGACGATCGGCGCGGCCATCCGCGAAAAACGGACTGGCCGCCTGAGGCTTGTATTTGGGTTGGCGCTTCATGCCCGGGAACGCCCACTCGGGGAAAACATCGATCGGCGGCGAGGTGAACTTCGCGCCGCGGAACCCGAAGACGGAAACCAGCAGCACGACCAGGAAAGCGGTAACAAGGTAGACGTAGCGCATGGTCAGGCCTCGATCTCCTTGATGTTCTTGCCGCCCGCCTGCGCGAGCAGGGCCTTGGTGTTGGCCAGGTTGAAGCGCGGATCACGCGCCTCGATCACGATGAACATCTGGTCGTCCATGCCGCGACGGATCTGGTCGTATTTCAGCACGGGGTGATAGTGCATCGGCAGGCCGTTGAGGAAAAACATGCCGCCGATCGTCGCAAAGGCGGTGAAGAGGATCGTCAGTTCATACGAGACCGGAAACGCGAACATCGGGCTGAAGAGCGGCTTGCCGCCGACCGTCAGCTTGTAGTCGTAGGCGCCCGTCCACCAGATCATCGACATGCCGGTGCAAAAGCCCGTGATGCCGCCCGCCAGGGAAATCCGGGGCACGATCGAGCGTTTCACGCCCATCGCCTTGTCCAGGCCGTGGATCGGGAGCGGGGTGATGCAGTCCCAGTTGCGGTAGCCGGCGTCACGCACCTGCTCGGCCGCATGATAGATGTCCGGGACGGTATCGAAGGTGGCGATCAAGCCGTAAGGTTGTGCAGCCATGGGCGGATCGGATTAATGATGGTCGTGACCGCCGTGCGGGTCGGCCTGCGGCGTGACGGCCTTGAGCTCCGCCATCGGCATGATCGGCAGGAAGCGGATGAAGAGGAGGAAGAGCACCGAGAACACGCCGAAGGTGCCGAAGAACGTGAAGATCTCGACGATCGAGGGGCTGTAGTAGCCCCAGCTCGACGGCAGGAAGTCGCGGGCCAGCGAGGTCACGATGATCACGAAGCGTTCGAACCACATGCCGACGTTCACGAAGATCGAGAGCACCCAGACCATGGTCGTGTTTTCGCGGACCTTGCGGAACCAGAAGAACTGCGGCGTGATCACGTTGCAGGAGATCATGATCCAGTACGCCCACGCGTACGGGCCGAACGCGCGGTTGATGAAGGTGAAGCCCTCGTACGGGTTCGCGCCATACCACGCGATGAAGAACTCCATCGCGTACGCGTAGCCGACGATGGTGCCCGTCGCCAGGGTGATCTTGCACATGCAGTCGATGTGGTACTGCGTGATCAGGTCCTCGAGCTTGTAGATCGCACGCAGCGGCAGCATGAGCGTCAGCACCATGCCGAAGCCCGAGAAGATGGCGCCCGCGACGAAGTACGGCGGGAAGATCGTGGTGTGCCAGCCCGGCAGCAGCGAGACGGCAAAGTCAAACGACACGATGGTGTGCACGGAGAGCACCAGCGGCGTCGAGACACCGGCCAGGATCAGGTAGGCCATCTCGTAGTTGCTCCAGTGGCGGTTCGAACCGCGCCAGCCCATCGCAAACAGGCCATAGAGGAAGGAGCGGAGCTTGTTGCCGGCCGCCTCAAAGCGGTCGCGCAGCGTGGCGAGGTCGGGCAGCAGGCCGACGTACCAGAACAGGACCGAGACCGTGCCGTACGTCGAGACGGCGAACACGTCCCACTCCAGCGGCGAACGGAAGTTCTGCCAGATGTAGTTCGAATTCGGGATCGGGAAGAGGTACCACGCGTACCAGACGCGGCCGACGTGAAAGACCGGGAAGATCGCGGCGCAGACCACGGCGAAGATGGTCATGGCCTCGGCGGCACGGTTGATCGACGTGCGCCATTTCTGGCGCAGCAGGCAGAGGATGGCCGAAATCAGGGTGCCGGCGTGGCCGATGCCGATCCAGAACACGAAGTTGACGATGTCCCACGCCCAGTTGACCGGATTCGCGTGGCCCCAGACGCCGACGCCCGTGGAGACGAGGTAGGTGATGCCGCCGACGGTGAAGCAGGCGACAAGGCACGCGACGCAGAAGCAGACCCACCACCACGCGGGCGTCTTGCCCTCGATGATGCCGCAGATCTTTTCGGTGATCCAAGAGAAGCTGCGGTTGTTCTCGACGAGCACGGCGCGCGGAAGCACCGCGGGCTTGACCTCGTT
>Ga0265319_1001095_pt1 | contig 16849 bp, 16 predicted proteins | sample 4824metaG_FD_192443 | JGI IMG/M metagenome (GOLD analysis project Ga0265319, IMG submission 192443) | Rhizosphere microbial communities from Carex aquatilis grown in University of Washington, Seatle, WA, United States - 4-8-24 metaG | ecosystem: Host-associated > Plants > Roots > Rhizosphere >...
TGCTCGGCCGCGTAGCCAGCGCCATCGGCGACGCCGGCGGCACGATCGGCGCCGTCGACCTGGTCGCGATCGACGGCGGCAGAACGGTCCGCGACATCACCGCCCTGTGCGCCGAGCAGGCCACCTGGGGTGCGATCACCGCCGCGATCGAAGCGCTCGACGGCGCGAAGGTGCTCGACACCGTCGACCGCACGTTCCAGATCCATCTCGGCGGCAAGATCGAGCAGCACAACAAGCTGCCGCTGAAGACGCGCGACGACCTCTCGATGGCGTACACGCCCGGCGTCGCGCGCGTCTGCAAGGCGATCGAGGAGGACCCCGACAAGGCCTTCCAGTACACGATCAAGCGCAACACGGTCGCCGTCGTCTCCGACGGCACCGCGGTGCTCGGCCTGGGCGACATCGGCCCGGCCGCGGCGATGCCGGTGATGGAGGGCAAGGCCGTCCTGTTCAAGGAGTTCGCCGGCGTCGACGCGTTCCCGATCTGCCTCGACACGAAGGACCCGGACGAGATCGTCGCGATCGTCAAGGCGATGGCGCCGACCTTCGGCGGCATCAACCTCGAGGACATCTCCGCCCCGCGCTGCTTCGAGGTCGAGGACCGCTTGATCGAGGCGCTCGACATCCCCGTCTTCCACGACGACCAGCACGGCACCGCGGTCGTCGTGCTCGCCGCGCTGCTCAACGCCGCGAAGCTGACCGGCCGCAGGATCGCCGACCTGCGCGTGCTCGTCGTCGGCCTCGGCGCCGCCGGCGTGGCCGTCACGAAGATCCTCAGAAGCGCCGGCATCACCGAGGTGATCGGCTGCGACTCGAAGGGCGCCGTGCACACCGACCGCGCCGACTACCTCGACGGCTCGATGAACGCGATGAAGCGCTGGTACGCCGAGACGACGAACCCGGAGAAGCTGTCCGGCGGCCCCGGCGACGTGATCGACGGGATGGACCTGTTCATCGGCCTCTCCGGCGCGCGCGTGATGCCGCCGGAGGCGCTCGCGCGGATGCGCCCCGACCCGATCGTCTTCGCGATGGCGAACCCGAACCCCGAGGTCACGCCCGAGGAAGCCGCGCCGTACGTGCGGATCATGGCGACGGGCCGTTCCGACTACCCGAACCAGATCAACAACGTGCTCGCCTTCCCCGGCATCTTCCGCGGCGCGCTCGACGTGCGCGCCAGCTCGATCACCGAGGGCATGAAGGTGGCCGCGGCGCAGGCGATCGCCGACTGCGTGCCGGCCGACGAGCTGCGCGAGGACTACATCGTGCCGTCCGTCTTCAACCGCGACGTGGCCCCCGCCGTCGCCGCGGCGGTCGCCGAGCAGGCGCGCGAGAGCGGGCTCGCCCACGCGCACAACGAGGTCGGCTTCGCGCCGGCCGACGAGCTGCACGTCGGCGCGGCCTGACGCTTCCCGCGCGAATCGGGTAGGAATCGCCCCATGCGGGTGACGGTGACCGGAGCGACAGGGCTGGTCGGCACGCGGCTCGTCGCCGCGCTGGCGCGCCGCGGCGACGAGGTGACCGTGCTCTCGCGCGATCCCGCCCGTGCCCGCGAGCGCCTCGGCTCGGGGATCGACGCCGAGCGCTGGGACCCGCTGCACGAGCCGGCGCCGGCGAGCGCGCTGGCCGGTCGCGACGGTGTGATCCACCTCGCCGGCGAGCCGGTCGCGCAGCGCTGGAGCGCCGCCGCGAAGGAGCGCATCCGCACGAGCCGCGAGAGCGGGACGGCGAACCTCGTCGCGGGCCTGCGCAGCGCCGACCCGCGCCCGCGCGTGCTCGTCTCCGCCTCCGCCGTCGGCTGGTACGGGCCGCGCGGCGACGAGCAGGTGCCCGAGTCCGAGCCGCCCGGCGACGACTTCCTTGCCGAGGTCTGCGTTGCGTGGGAGCGTGCCGCGCAGGCGGCGGCCGAGCTGGGCGTGCGGGTGGCGATCGTGCGCACCGGCGTCGTGCTCGACGCGCACGGCGGCGCGCTGGCGAAGATGCTGCCGCCCTTCAAGGCGGGCGCCGGCGGCCCGGTCGCCGGCGGGAAGCAGTGGATGCCGTGGATCCACGCCGACGACCTCGTCGGCCTCTACCTGGCCGCCCTCGACGGCGCGGACTGGAGCGGCCCGCTCAACGGCAGCGCGCCCGAGCCGGTCACGAACCGGGACTTCTCGAAGGCGCTCGGCCGCGCCCTGCACCGCCCGGCGGTCGCGCCGGTGCCGCGGCTGGCGCTGCGGGCGCTCTACGGCGAGATGGAGCAGATCGTCACCACCGGCCAGCGCGCCGTGCCAACCCGCCCGCTCGCCCTCGGCTTCGCCTTCGCGCACCCCGAGCTGGACGAGGCGCTGCGCTCAGCGCTCGCCTGAGGCGCCGTCGAGCGCCGCCGTCAGTCGCAGCTCGCCGTCCACCACGCCGAACATGCCCCAGCGGCGCAGGGACGTGTCCCCCGTCGCCCCGATCGCGTACGGACCGAGCACGCTGACGCGCTGCGCCGTGCGGAAGTAGGCGCGCACGACCTGCGCGCGCGTGATGCGGCCGTGCTTGGCGCCGGCCTCGGCGCGGCGGATCGCGGCGAGCACCCCGCGCATCGCCTCGTAGCCGTAGCGCGCCTGCGGCGACGGCCGGTAGCCGTAGCGCGCGACGAACGCTTGGACGAAGCGCCGCACAACCGCGCCGCCGTCGCCCGGCAACGGCTGCATGACGTGCGCGACGACGGCCGCCGTGCCGAGGCCGGCGACGAAGCTCGGGTCGGCAAGGCTGGCCGGGGCATACAGCTGCAGCTGCGGGTCGGCGGCCGTCAGCTCGCGCCACAGGCGCGCCGCACCGGGTCGCGCGGCGGTCGCGTCGAGCGCGGCGTCCGGTCTCGTCGCGAGCACCTGGGCGATCGAGTCCTCGTCTCTCAGCGCCTGCTCGTCGATCTCCTGGCTGACGACGACGGCGATCCCCGCGGCCGGCGCCTTCGCCTGCAGGTCGGTCGTGAGCGCGCGGCCGCTCGGGTCCTCGTCCGTCAGCAGCGCGAGGCGCCGCACGCCGTTCTGCCGCATCGCGGCCAGCAGCGCGTCGACCTCACTGCGGTCCGACGGCACGACCCGCGCGAACGTGCGCCCGCCGTCCTTGATCTTCGGATAGAAGCGCTCCGGCGACCCGGCGATCGCGAGGCTGCCCGTCGTGAACGCCATCGCCGGGTCGAGCGGGCTGACCTCGAGGATCCCTGCCTCGTTCAGCAGCGGGATCGAGATCGCGGACGTGCCCGTCGCCAGCTCGCCGAGGTAGGCGACGGTGGCCGGGTCCTGCGCCGCGAGGCTGGCGTTCTGGGAGATCTGGCCGGGATCCGAGCGGCCCGCTCCGACCGTCGAGGCGTCGAGCGCGGCCAGCTGCACCCGGTAGCGCCCGACGCGGCCGCCGTCCTGCGCGAGCGCGAGCCGCTCGGCGGCGAGCGTCTCGGCGGCGAGGGCGCGCAGCGGGCCGCGCCGCGGCAGCGAGCTGTAGACGTCCAGACGCGTGCCGGGCAGCGGCGGGTCCGGCTTCGCCGCGCTGCCGCAGCCGGCGAGCACGAGCGCGCACGAGGCCAGCGTCAGCGCGAATCGGAGCAGGACGCGACCGGACACCGGCGGGAATTCTAGGTTGCCGGCCCTACCGAGGGGTTAGGCTGCCTCTCGATGCGCGTCGGAATCCTCACCGCCGGCGGCGACTGCCCCGGCCTCAACGCGGTGATCCGCGCCGCCTCTCGGCGGCTGCTGCTGCACGGCCATGAGCCGATCGGCCTGCGGCGCGGCTACCGCGGCCTCGCCGAGCGCGACCACGTGACGCTCGACCAGAGGGGCGTCTCGGGCATCCTGCCGCTCGGCGGGACGATCCTCTCGACGTCGAACTACAACCCGTTCCGCGAGCCGGAGGGACTGGAGAAGGTCCGTGCCGCTCAGGCCGCCGACCCGCTCGACGCGGTCATCGCGATCGGCGGCGAGCACACGATGATGATCACGCGCCGCCTGTCGGAGGAGCTGGGGCTGCCCGTGATCGGCGTGCCGAAGACGATCGACAACGACGTCGTCGGCACCGACTACACGTTCGGCTTCGACACCGCCGTGCAGACGGTCACCTCGGCCCTCGACCGGCTCCACACCACGGCGCAGTCGCACGACCGCGTGATGGTCGTCGAGGTGATGGGCCGCAACACGGGCTGGATCGCCGTCTTCGCGGGGATCGCCGGCGGCGCCGACGCGATCCTGATCCCCGAGCTGGAGATCACCGTCGAGGAGGTCGCGGCGGCGATCATGCGCCGCCACGAGCGCGGCAAGGACTTCTCGATCATCGTCGTCGCCGAGGGCGCGCAGCTCGCGTTCGCGTCGGGCGAGCGGCGGCAGGTCCGCGCCTCCGACGAGGTCGACACCTACGGCTACCCGCGCCTCGGCGGCATCGGCGTCGCGCTCGCGGTCGAGGTCGAGGCGCTCACCGGCTACGAGACGCGCGTCACGACGCTCGGCCACGTGCAGCGCGGCGGCACCCCGACCGCGACCGACCGCGTGCTGGCGACCCAGTACGGCGTCCACGCGGCCGACCTCGTGATGGCCGGCGAGACCGGCCGCATGGTCGCGCTGCACGGCACCGAGATGACGAGCATCCCGCTCGAGCAGGTCGACGGCATCAAGACCGTCGATCTCCGCTATCTGGAGATCGCGCGGACCTTCTTCGGCTGAGGCGCGCCGGACGGCGCGCGCCGGCTACCAGCCGCCGGTGTGGTTGCGCTTGCGCTGCGCGCTCGGCAGAAACTGGCCGAGCGACTTGACGGTCGCGCCGATCACGAGGATCAGGAGCGTGACGAGCATGCCGTCGAGGCCGCTGCTGCCGAGGCCCCACATGAGGACCCAGAGGCAGAACGCGAGTGCGGCGGTGAGTGCGAGGCCCATAGCGCGCGGAATCCTAGCGGACGGGGTCGGCGGAGGGAGCGCCGAGCGCGGCGGCCATCGCGGCGACGATCTCGCGCACCTCGGCGGCCGGATCGGCCGCGTCGCCGGCTGCGCGCACGAGCCGGCTGCCGACGATCACGCCGGCGGCGCCTGCGTCGACCGCAGCCGCCGCCTGCGCGGGCGTGCCGATGCCGAAGCCGACCGCGACGGGCACTTCGGCGGTGGCGGCCGTGCGCCGCAGAAACGCGTCCAAGCCGGCGTCGAGCGCCCCGCGCTCCCCCGTCGTGCCGACGAGCGAGACGGCATAGACGAAGCCGCGCGCGAGCGCGCCGATGCGCGCGAGCCGCTCGGGCGGGGTCGTCGGCGCGACGAGCGGGACGAGCGCGATCCCCTGCGCGTCGCAGGCGGCGCGCAGCTCCGGCGCCTCCTCGAGCGGCAGGTCGGGCACGATCAGGCCGCTGATGTCGTGCGCGCGCAGCGCTGCGCAGAAGGCCTCGAAGCCGCGCGCGTAGACGATGTTGGCGTAGCACATCAGCACGACCGGAAACCGTGGCGCCAGCGCCGCGCCCAGCTCGAGGACCTGCCCGACGGTCGCCCCGTTGCGCAGCGCCTCGACGCCGGCCGCGTGGATCACGGGACCGTCCGCGAGCGGGTCGGAGAAGGGCACCCCCAGCTCGACCAGGTCGGCGCCGCCGTCGGCGTACGCCTCGCCGATCGCGAGCGAGGTCGCCATGTCGGGGAAGCCGCCCATCAGGTACGGCATCAGCGCCGCGCGCTTGCCGCTCGCAGCGAACGCCGCCGCGATGCGCTCGATCCCGCTCATGCCGAGATCCGCCGGATCACCTCGGCGAGGTCCTTGTCGCCGCGGCCCGAGAGGCAGACGACGTCGAGGTCGCTGTCCCCGTTCGCAAGCGTCCAGGCGATCGCGTGCGAGGACTCGAGCGCCGGGATGATCCCCTCCAGCCGCGCGAGCCGCTGCAGCGCGGCCAGAGCCTCCGCGTCGGTGACCGCCTCGTAGCGCGCGCGGCCGGTGTCACGCAGCCACGCGTGCTCGGGGCCGACGCCCGGGTAGTCGAGCCCGGCCGAGATCGAGTGCGCCTCGAGGATCTGCCCGTCGGCGTCCTGCATCACGGCCGAGTAGGCGCCGTGCAGGATCCCCGGCTGCTCGCCGACCGTCAGCGGCGCGCCGTGGCGGCCGGTCTCGATCCCCTCCCCCGCGGCCTCGACGCCGATCAGCTCGACGTGCGCGTCGGCCAGGAACGGCGTGAAGATGCCGATCGCGTTCGAGCCGCCGCCGACGCAGGCGATCACACGCCGGGGCAGCCGCCCCTCGCGTGCGAGCAGCTGCGCGCGCGCCTCCTCGCCGATCACGCGCTGGAGGTCGCGCACGAGCGCCGGGTAGGGCGCCGGGCCGGCGGCCGTGCCGAGGATGTAGTGCGTCGTGGCGACGTTGGTGACCCAGTCGCGGATCGCCGCCGAGCAGGCCTCCTTGAGCGTGCGCGTGCCGGCGTCGACCGGCTCCACGGTCGCCCCGAGCAGCCCCATCCGCTCGACGTTCGGCTTCTGCCGGCGCATGTCCTCTGTGCCCATGTAGACGACGCACTCGAGGTCGAGCAGCGCGCAGGCGGTCGCGGTCGCGACGCCGTGCTGGCCGGCGCCGGTCTCCGCGATCACGCGCGGCTTGCCCATCCGCTTGGCGAGCAGCGCCTGGCCGATCGCGTTGTTGATCTTGTGCGCGCCGGTGTGGTTGAGATCCTCGCGCTTGAGGTAGACGGTGCGGCCGGCGACCTCGGACAGCCGCTCGGCGAGATAGAGCGGCGTCGGGCGCCCGACGTAGTCGCGCAGCAGCTCTCCGAGGCGCTCCGTGAAGGCGGGGTCGCGCTGCGCGTCGAGCCACGCCGTCTCCAGCTCGGCGAGCGCGGGCATCAGCGTCTCGGGCACGTACTGGCCGCCGTAGGGGCCGTAGCGGTGCTCCAGACCGGCGCTCACGCGGCGTGCTCCGGCTGGGCGACCGGGTCGGCTGCCCGCACGGACTGCGCGAACGCCGCCATCTTCGCGTGGTCCTTGATGCCCGGCGCGGACTCGACGCCGCTGGCGACGTCGACTGCGAACGGCCGCACCGCGGCGATCGCGTCGCCGACGTTCTCCGGCATGAGACCGCCGCTGAGGATCAGCGGGCGGTCGCGCGGATGCTCGCGCGCCAGCTCCCACGCGAACGTCGCGCCGGTCCCCCCCTGCTTGCCCGGAACGTGCGCGTCGAGCAGGTGGAAGTCGGTCTGGAAGGCACGCAGGTCGCGCACGTCGGAGCGCCCCGCGACGCGCGCGGCCTTGATCACCTTGGCGCCCGTGCGGCGCGCCGCCTCGGCGCAGTAGACGGGACCCTCGTCGCCGTGGAACTGCAACAGCGTGAGCCCGAACGCGTCGGCCGCCTCGGCGACCTGGTCGAGGTGCGCGTTGACGAACACCCCAGCGACCTCTGTGCGACGGTGCAAGGCGGCGCCGATCGCCTCGGCCTCCGCCCGCGGGCAGCGCCGCGCCGACTGCGGCCAGAAGACCATCCCGACCGCCCACGCGCCCAGCTCGGCCGCCTGCTCGGCGTCCTCCAAGCGGGAGATCCCGCAGAACTTGATGCGCGTCGGGTCCTCGGACACGCCCCTATCGTAGGCGCAGCCGGCCGCAGACGGCGCGAGCCTACGGCGACGTGGCCTGCGTCTGCCCCGGCGCCTGTCTCGGCGCGGTGCCGAGCGTCACGGTCAGCTGCTTCGTGCTGCCGCTGCGCAGGATCCCGACGCTGACGCGGTCGCCCGGCTTGTGCGACGCGATATCGCCGGTGAGATCGCTCATCGAGCCGATCGTCCGGCCGTCGAACGACCGGATCACGTCGCCCCCAAGCATGATGCGCGCGCCGTTGACCTGGCTGTCGACCGTGCCGCCGTGCAGCCCGGCGGTCGCCGCCGGGCCTCTCGGCTCGACCGTCTGCACGAGCACGCCGCGGTCGACCTTGAGCTGCAGGTCGGCGAGCGACGCGTCGATCGTCGCGCCGGTGATGCCGAGGTAGGCGTGCACGACCGAGCCCGCGCGCTTGAGCTGCGGCAGCAGCTTCTCGGCCGTGTCGATCGGCACCGCGAAGCCGATCCCGACGTTTCCGCTGCCGGACCCGCCGCTGATGATCTGCGAGTTGATGCCGATCACACGGCCGGCCGCGTCGAGCAGCGGCCCGCCGGAGTTGCCCGGGTTGATCGGCGCGTCGGTCTGGATCACGTGCTGGATCGCGAAGCCGTTGGGCGCGGTGATCTGGCGCTGGAGCGCCGAGACGACGCCCGTCGTGAGCGTGCGGTCGAGGCCGAACGGGTTGCCGATCGCGAGCACCGGGTCGCCGACCTGCGCGGTCTTCGAGTCGCCGAGCTGCAGCGGGACCAGCTTCAGCCCCGCCGGGTCGACGTGCAGCAGCGCGAGGTCGTTCGTCGGATCCGTGCCGAGCACTCTTGCCGGCACGACGCGCTGGTCGTCGAAGCCGACGCTCACCGACGTCGCACCCTCGACGACGTGGTAGTTGGTGAGGATGTTGCCGGCGTTGTCGATCACGAAGCCGGTGCCGGTCGCCTCGCCGCCGCCCTGGCCGGTCCCGAACGGCGAGCTGGACGAGCTGGAGCCGAGCACCGAGCGGACGTACAGCACGCCGGGCGCGTCGCGCATGTAGATGTCGTGTGCGGTCAGACCCCCGTCGCCCGCGCTTGACGACGACGCCTGCGTGGTCGAGCTGGCGATCGGCGCCTGCTGCACGATCGTCGTCGTCGTGCCGCCGCCACCGCCGGCGTCGAGCAGCAGCAGCGCGACGGCGACGACGGCGCCGCCGATCAGCGCTGCGACGAAGGGAGAGCGGAGGACCGTTCGCATGCGACCGAGTCAGTGTGTCCGGTGCGACTCAACGCGGGCTAAACCGACGCCTCGCCCTGCCCGGTGAGCGTGCGGCAGGCGGCCTCGACGTCGTCCGCGCGCATGAGTGCCTCGCCGACGAGCACCGCGTCGACGCCGACGCGCTCCAGCTCGTCGAGTTGGTCGCGCGTGGCGATGCCCGACTCGGAGACGACGGTCTTGCCGGCGGGGATGTCGACGAGCAGCTCGAACGTGCGCTGGACGTCGACGCTGAAGTCGGCCAGGTCGCGGTTGTTGATGCCGATCACGTCGGCGTCGAGCTCGAGCGCGACCTCCAGCTCGCGCGCGTCGTGGACCTCGACGAGCACGTCGAGGTCGAGCGCGAGCGCCTCGTGGTGCAGGCGCGCCAGCTCGCGTGGCTCCAGCGCCGCGACGATCAGCAGGATCGCGTCGGCGCCGACGGCGGCCGACTCGAACAGCTGGTACTGGTCCACGACGAAGTCCTTGCGCAGAATCGGCAGGCGCGTCGCCGCGCGCGCCGCGCGCAGATCGTCCAGCGAGCCGCCGAAGTGCGGGCCCTCGGTGAGGATCGACAGCGCGGCGGCGCCGGCGCGCTCGTAGGCGCAGACGACGTCCTCGACGCTCACGCCGTCGCGGATCGCGCCGGCCGACGGAGAGCGGCGCTTGTGCTCGGCGATCACCGAGATGCCCGGATGGACGAGCGCCTCCGTGAACGGGCGATCCTCCCCGCGCGCGATCAGCTGCTGCTCCAATGTCGCGAGCGGGATCGCGTCGCGGCGCTGCTGCACCTCGCGGCGGGTCGAGTCGACGATGCGCTCGAGCGTGTTCACGCTGACGATGCCTCCCTCGCGGCTTCCTGGGTGAACGTGATGTAGTGCTCGAGCACGGTCGCGGCCGCGCCGGAGTCGATCGCCGCCTCGGCCGCACGCACGCCGGCCTCCAGCGTGTCGGCGTGGCCGCCGGCATAGACGCCGGCGCCGGCGTTGAGCACCGCGACGTCGCGCGGGGCGCCGCGCTCGCCGGCGAGGATGCAGCGCACGATCTCGGCATTGAAGACCGGGTCGCCGCCGTTCAGCTCGTCCGGCTGCGCCGTGGCGAGACCAACCTCGGCGGCATCGACCGTGAAGCTGGAGAGCGCCCCGTCGCGCACCTCCACGACCGCGCTCGGCGCGCACGTCGACAGCTCGTCGAGCCCGTCCTCGCTGGAGACGACCAGCACGTGCGTCGCGCCCAGCTGCGCGAACGCGCCGGCGATCGGGTCGAGGTAGCGGCTGTCGGCGACGCCCGTCAGCTGGCGCGTGACGCCGGCCGGGTTCGTGAGCGGGCCGAGGAAGTTGAAGATCGTGCGCACCGCGAGCTGTCTGCGCACCGGGATCACGTAGCGCGTGGCGGCGTGGTGCGTGGGGGCGAACATGAAGCCGAAGCCGACCTCGTCCACGCAGCGGCCGACGGCGGCCGCGTCGAGGTCGATGCGCGCGCCGAGCGCCTCGAGCACATCGGCGGCGCCCGACAGCCCGGTCGCCGAGCGGTTCCCGTGCTTGGCGACGGTGCAGCCGGCGCCGGCGGCGATCAGCGCGGCCGTGGTCGAGACGTTGAACGTCTGGCGCCCGCCGCCCGTCCCGACGACGTCGAGCAGGTCGTCGCGCGTGTGCGCCACGTCGACGTGGGTGGCCAGCTCGCGCATGGTCCGCGCGAGGCCGGCGATCTCCTGCACCGTCTCGCCCTTCGTGCGCAGCGCGATCAGGAATGCGGCGATCTGCGCCTCCGTGGCGTTGCCGGACATGATCTCCGCCAGCACCGCGCCCGCGTCGTCGGCCGGGATGTCCTGGCCGGAGGCGAGCGCGTCGATCGTGCGCGTCAGCAGATCGCGCTCGGCGCCGCTCATGCGATCCCCCCGACGCCCGCGCGCGTCCCCGCGGCGAGGAAGCTGCGCAGCAGCTCCATCCCATCCGGCGTGAGGACCGACTCGGGGTGGAACTGGATCCCCTCGGCGGGCAGCGTGCGGTGGCGGATCGCCTGGATCACGCCGCCGCCGCGGGCGCTGACCTCCAGCTCCGCCGGCAGCGAGGACTCCTCCGCGACGAGCGAGTGGTAGCGCCCGACGGTGAGCGGGTTCGGCAGCCCCGCGAAGATCGTGCGCCCGTCGTGCTCGACCTCGCAGACCTTGCCGTGGACCGGCTCGTGGCGCACGACGCGCCCGCCGAACGCCTGCGCCATCGCCTGGTGGCCGAGGCAGACGCCGAGCGTCGGTATCCCCGCCTCCGGGAACGCCCGCACCGCCTCCAGCGAGATGCCCGACTCGTCGGGCGTGCACGGCCCGGGCGAGACGACGACCGCGGCGTAGCCGCGCAGCAGCAGGTCCGCCACTGTCGCATGGTCGTTGCGCACGACCTCGACGTCCGCCCCCAACTCGCCCAGGTACTGGACGAGGTTGTAGGTGAACGAGTCGTAGTTGTCGAGGACGAGGACCCTCATGGCCATTCAGGCTGCGCCACCGCCAGCTCGATCGCCTGCTTGACCGCACGCGACTTCGCCTCCGACTCGCGCAGCTCGTAGTCGGGCTTCGCGTCGGCGACCGTGCCGCCGCCCGCCTGCACGTGCGCGACGCCGTCCTTCACGACGACCGTCCGGATGTGGATGCACGTGTCGAGGTCGCCGGTGTAGGACAGGTAGCCGATCGCGCCGCCGTATCCCCCGCGCTTGACGGGCTCGAGCTCGTCGATGATCTGCATCGCACGGACTTTCGGCGCGCCGGAGAGCGTACCCGCCGGCAGGATCGAACGCAGCGCCTCGAGCGGCCCGACGCCTTCGCGCAGCCGCCCCGAGACGCGCGAGACGATGTGCATGACGTGGCTGTAGGCCTCGATCTCCATGTACGCGTCGACCCGCACGGAGGCGTACTCGCTCACGCGGCCGACGTCGTTGCGGCCGAGGTCGACGAGCATCACGTGCTCGGCGCGCTCCTTCTCGTCGGCGAGCAGCTCCTCGGCGATCCGCCTGTCCTCCTCCGCGCTGGCGCCGCGCGGGCGCGTGCCGGCGATCGGGCGCGTCTCGATTCTGCCGTCGTGGACGGTGACGAGCGGCTCGGGCGACGCGCCGGCGATCTCGAAGTCGCCGAAGTCGAGGAAGTACATGTACGGGCTCGGGTTCACGGCGCGCAGGCCGCGGTAGATCGAGAACGCCTCGACCGGCACCTCGGCCGACCAGCGCTGCGACGGGACCACCTGGTAGGCGTCGCCGGCGTGGATGTACTCGACGATCCGCTCGACCATGCCCTCGAACTGCTCGGGCGGCATGTTGCTCGCCCACGCGGGCGCCTGACGGCCGGCCGCCGGCTGCTCGGCGGGCGCCGGCACCGGCCCGGCGAGCTTCCGGCGCACGTCGGCGATCGCCTCGACCGCGTCGGCGTATGAGCGCTCGAGGTCGTCGTCGTCCGCGTAGACGTTCGCGAGGATCGTCAGCTCGCGCCGCAGGTGGTCGAACGCGACCAGCACGTCGGTCAGCATCAGCGCGAGGTCGGGCAGGCCGAGCGGGTCGGGGTTCGGCTCGGCCAGCGGCTCGACCGTGCGCACGAGGTCGTAGCCGAAGCAGCCGACCGCCCCGCCGGAGAACGGCGGCAGGTCCGGCAGCGGCGCCTGGCGGTGGCGCGCGACTTCCTGCGCAGCCAGCTCGTACGGGTCGCCCGGGTCGCCGAGCGACCAGCGCAGCACGCTGCGCGGCTTGAAGCCGATGAACGACCAGCGCCCGACGCGGCCCTGATCGGCCGACTCCAGCAGGAACGCCGGCCCGTCGCCACGCAGCTTCAGGAACGCGGAGATCGGCGTCTCGCAGTCCTCCACGAACGTGTGCCGCAGCGGGATCAGGTTGTGCTCTGCCGCCAGCTCGCGCACCTCGTCGAGCGAGGGCGTCACGTGCACGGCGGGCGCGGGCGGTGCGTCGGAGGGCGCCATCGGGTCAGCGGCTGCGCGCGTCGAGCACGCGCTCGGCGTCGGCGAGGCTCAGCCCGCGGCTGCGCAGCAGGACGGCGAGGTGGTAGAGCACGTCGGCCGCCTCGTTCGCGACGCGCTCGTCGCTCTCCTCGCGCACCGCGCGCACGACCTCCTCGGCCTCCTCCTCGACCTTCTCGCCCGCGAGCTGCGGGTCGGCGAGCAGCTTGGCGGTGTAGGAGCTGGACGTGTCCGCCGCGGCGGCGCGCTGCTCGATCGTGCGCTCCAGGGCCGGCAGCGTCTCGTACGGCGCGCCCGGCGTCAGGTCGCCCGTGAAGAAGCAGGTCCGCTCGCCGGTGTGGCAAGCCGGTCCGGCCGGCTCGACGAGCGCGAGCAGCGCATCGCCGTCGCAGTCGACGCGCAACGCGCGCAGCTTCTGCACGTTCCCGCTCGTCGCGCCCTTGTGCCACAGCTCGTCGCGCGAGCGGCTCCAGTAGTGCACCTCGCCGGTCGCGCGCGTGCGCTCGAGCGCCTCGGCGTTCATGTAGGCGAGCGTCAGCACCTCGCCCGTCCGCCAGTCCTGCGCGATGCACGGGACGAGGCCGCGGTCGTCGAACGCGATGGCGGAGTCGGACATCAGTCGGGAGATTGTAGGCGCGCGCATGCGGCGGCGCGCGCGACCGCTACCAGCCGCGCCACTCCGGGCCGAGGCGCACCGGCAGCTCGTCGGTGTCGAGCGGCAGGCGGTACTTGTCGGGATTCGCGTGGTCGTAGGGGATCGTCGGGAAGTTGACGACCTGCACGTCGTCCCGGCCGACGTTGCGTTCGGCGTGCCACACGCCGCGCGGGATCGTGAGCAGCTTGCGGTCGTAGGCCGACAGGAACAGGCGCGACTCCTGCCCGGCCGTGGCCGAGTCCTCGCGCGCGTCGTAGAAGGCCAGCTCCAGCTCGCCGGCGAGGAAGGCGTAGCGATCCTCGTGCCGGCGGTGGATCCCCCACCCCTTCGCCATCCCCGGCCGGATCGTGAACAGGTAGCCGAACACGAGCGGGTCGGGGTTGACGCCCCAGCGCAGGTCGTAGAGCTCGCAGACGGTCCCGCGCTCGTCCACGTGGGTGACGAGGTCGCGCACGACCATCCCCGCGGGAAGCGGGGCGATCCGTTCGCCGGTGGCGGTGACGGTCTCGACGTCGCGGACGATCGCCATGCGCTGGCATCCTACGCGCTCATGCCGGCCACGTTTACCATCGCTTTGCCAACCCACGACCGGCGCGAGACGGTCGTGCTCGCGGTTCGCAGCGCGCTCGCGCAGACGCGCCCGCCCGAGCAGGTGATCGTGCTGTGCGACGGCTGCACGGACGCGACCGCCGACGCGCTGCGCGCGCTCGGCGACGCACGCGTCGAGGTGCTCGAGCTGGAGAAGGCGCCCGGCTACGGCTACGAGCACCGCAACCGCTCGCTCGAACGGGCGCGCGGCGAGGCGATCGTCTGGCTCGGCGACGACGACCTGCTGCTGCCCGACCATCTCGAGCGCCTCGGCGAGCTGTGGGACAGCGGCCGCTTCGACCTCGTGCAGAGCAGCGGCGTCGTGGTCCACCCCGACGACGCGCTGGAGTGGTTCGGCACCGACTGGAGCGTCCCGGCGCACCGTGCCGAGCTGGAGCTGCGCAACACCAACCCGATGGCTTCGGTGGCGCTGCGAGTGGAGCTGGCGCGCGCGATCGGCGGCTGGGACGCGCGCGTCGAGCGCGCCGCCGACTGGGATCTGTGGAAGCGCGCGTTCGCGGCGGGCGCGCGCGGCGCCCTGTCGCTCGCGCCGACGCATCTGCACTTCCGCGCGACCGGACGCGAGCAGGCCTGGCCGCTGCGCGTGCGGCAGAACACGACCTGGTTCGAGCGCATCTCGGACCCGGCTGACCTGGGCGTCGTGCGCGCCGAGCTGGCGCGCGCACATGGGGAGTGGGCCGCCCGCGCCCTCGCACTCGAGCGCCGCGCCGGGGAGCTGCACCGCACGGTCGACGCGCTGCATGCCGAGATCGCGCTGCGCGACGAGCGGGTCGCGGCGTGCGACGAGCGCGTCGTGGCCTTGGAGCGGCGGGCCGTCGCCGCCGAGCACGAGGCCGCGCAGCTCGGCGAGCAGCTCGCGCGGATCGCGGCGGGCGGCTGGTGGCGGCTGCGCAGACGCCTGCTGCCGCTGCTGCGGCTCGCCGGCCGCGCACGCTGAGCCGGCTCAGGCGAGCGGCCAGCGCCAGCAGCGCACCGCGACCGGGCCGCCCGCGACGGCGAGCGCCGCGGCCGCTGGCGCACCGACGTCGAGCTGCTCGACCCACGGATCCGGGTCGCCGGACGGCGCGTCGGCGCCGCCGATCCCCGTCCCGCGGCACTTGAGGACCGCCTCCCAGCGCACCCACGCGCGCAGGAACTCGCGCTCGCGCTGCTGCGGCTCGAGCGCGGCGAGGCGCTCGGCCTCATCGTCGCCGAGGATCCGGCGCGCGATCGCGACGTGGTCGACCGCGCGGCGCGGCAGCTCGACGTCCACGCCGACCTCGCCGTCGAGCGCGAACGCGTAGAGCGCGACGTCGCCGGAGTGCGAGAGGTTGAAGCGCAGCCGGCCCTCGCCGGCGAGCCGCGGCTTGCCGTGCGGGCCCGCCTCGAAGCGCAGTGCGGCAGGGTCGGCGTCGACGTAGGCGCCGACCAGGGTGCGCAGCACGGCGCGCGCAGTGGCCCAGCGGGCGCCGTCCTCGCGCCGGGCGAAGCGCGCCGCGCGCTCGCGCTCGTCGTCGGACAGCAGCGTGCGTCCGTCACCGCGCGCGTCCGCCGCGTCGAGGTCGGCGCGCCACACCTCGACCGTCGCGGCCTCGAGCCGCGGATGCGACGGTCCGGGATCCCATCGAGTCCGCCCCATCGCGCGGACGCTAGCGTGCCGGCGATGGCCTCGCCCGCCGCAGCCGAGTCGCCCACGCGCGTGCCGCCGCGCGCGCTCGCCGCGATCCTGCTCGGGACCGTCCTGAACCCGATCAACTCGTCGATGATCGCGGTCGCGCTCGTGCGCATCCGCGCCGACTTCGACGTGAGCGTCGTCTCGCTGTCGTGGCTCGTGTCGAGCTTCTACCTCGTCACGGCGGTCGGCCAGTCGGTGCTCGGCCGGCTCGCCGACCAGCTCGGGCCGCGGCGCATCCAGTGCGCCGGCTTCGTCCTGATCGCGATCGCGGGCGCGCTCGGCCCGCTCGCGCCGAGCTTCGGCTGGCTGATCGGCGCGCGGCTGCTGCTCGCGGCCGGCACCTCGGCCGGCTTCCCGGCGGGGCTCGCGCTGCTGCGCAACGCCTCCGGCGGCCGTCCGCCGGCGCCTCGCACGCTGGCGGCGATCACGATCGCCGGCTCCTCGAGCGCGGCGCTCGGGCCGGCGCTCGGCGGGGCGCTCGTGGCACTCGCCGGCTGGCAGGCGATCTTCCTCGTCAACGTCGCGCTCGGCGTCGTCGCGCTGCCGCTGTCGCTGCGGTGGCTGCCGCGCGACCCGCAGCACGCGCGTGGGCTCGGCTTCGCGACCGTGCGGCGCACCGTCGACCTGCCCGGCATCGCCGCCTTCACGCTGCTGCTCGCCAGCGTGCTGGCGCTGCTGCTGTCGCTCGCGGGCACACCGCTGTGGGAGCTGGTGCCCGTCGCGCTGCTGGCGGGCGCGGCGCTCGTCTGGAGCGACCGCCGCCGCGAGGACCCCTTCCTCGACGTGCGGATGCTGGCGGAGAACCGCGCACTGCTCGGCGTCTGCGTCCGGTACCTGCTCGTGAACGTCGTCGCGTTCGGCGTCTTCTTCGCGCTGCCGCTGTGGCTCGAGGCGGTGCGCGGGTACGGCTCGGGCGGCGCCGGCGTGCTGATGATCCCGCTCGCGGGCATGGCGGTGTTCGCCACGCCGGTCGCGGCGCGCATCGTCGCGCGGCGCGACGAGCGGCCGGCGCTGCTGATCGGCGCGGTCGGGTACCTCGCCGGCACGCTGCTGCTGCTCGCCTTCTCGCCGACCACGCCGCTGTTGGCGATCCTGCTGGTCACGGTCGTGCTCGGCATCCCGATCGGCTTCAACAACCTCGGCCTGCAGTCGGCGCTCTACAGAGCGAGCGACCCCGCGCGCACCGGCGCCGCCGCCGGCA
>Ga0265319_1001098_pt1 | contig 16837 bp, 32 predicted proteins | sample 4824metaG_FD_192443 | JGI IMG/M metagenome (GOLD analysis project Ga0265319, IMG submission 192443) | Rhizosphere microbial communities from Carex aquatilis grown in University of Washington, Seatle, WA, United States - 4-8-24 metaG | ecosystem: Host-associated > Plants > Roots > Rhizosphere >...
CGGAGACGAGCAAATCAACCTCACGCTGTCGTCGGGTCCCTCGGGCACGCACCACATGCTGGCGTGTCACCTGCGCAGCTGGCAGCAGGCCGCGTACGTCGATGCCGCGACCTATCTCTCATCGCTCAAGTTGCCGGACAAGGTCCTCAAGTCCGGTTCCGGCGATCTCGTCTTCGTCCCGAAGACGCTCAAAAAGAACCAGTCGATCGCCAAGCGCAAGCTGAGGTTTCTGCCGGTCGTGCTCAAGCGCCAGACCCCCTCGACCACCGACCGGGTCTCCCTGCCGTCCGCGTGAGGCGCCACATGCGGCGTCTCGCAACATTGTCGCTGCTCGCGCTCGTCGCCGCTTCGTGCGGCGGCGCGCCCGAGCCGGTCACCGAGGCCGCGTCGGCGCTCTATGTCGACGTGGCCAGCGGGGGGCACGGGCCGTTCCCGTGCACGGGCGCGATCCCGACCTTCGACTACGCCGACGCCTTCGACGCCGCAGGCTACGGCGGCAACTGCGCGCGCTATCGCGCGGACTTCGACAGCGGTACGGGGCATCCGGGTCTTTTCATTCCGTTCCGCTCGCCGATCCGCTCGATTAGGTTCAGCCCGCAGTTCACGTCCGCGTACGTGTGCACGAACCAGTGCAACGATGGTCAGTACGTCGTCGTCGGCAGTGGCCAGGATCTCCCTGGGTTCTCATGGCGCTCGGGTACGGCCAGCTCGATCGTCCTCGGGACGGTTACGCCGTGCCCGCCGCCGAGTCCTAGTTGGACCTCCTTCACGGTGTGCCAGTCGCCTTACTCGCCCGAGGATGGCAGCGGCTTTTTGACGTTCGTCCTGGGGGACGGATTCGGTCACTCGCTGAACCAACCCAACAACAACAGTCTGGCGGGCGACTGTGAGGCGGACGCGGCGGCCTACGGCTTTCCGTTCACGCCGCCATCGGGCTACCAGTTCGGGACCCGCGGCGTCGCTGTCTACACCTGTCACCCATGACCACCGGGGAATCCATAGTGCTCGTGATCGGCGGGACCGCTCTTGTCGGCGGCGCGCTCTACCTCCTGACGCGCACGCCGGTGCCTGCGCCCACCGGCGCCGCGTCGCGCTCGCTCGCGCCGGTTGCCGGCGCGGGTATCGTGGGGCTTTTCTCGGGCCTCGGCTCCGGGCTCGTCAACGTCTTTGGTGGCTCGGGCTCGACGCCGACGGTGGCCAAGGTGGCCAGCGTGCCGATCCCCGACGACTCGGCCGCGGTCCAGTCCTGGAACAACACGAGCTCGAGCACCTTCGACCAGCTCGCGGCCGGCGATGAGGCGCAAGGGATCGAGGGGCCGTACTGATGGACAGCGAAACCAAGCTGCTGTTAGTGGGCCTCGCGGCGCTCGCGGGCGGCGTCACGCTCGGCTGGTACCTCAAGATGCAGGTGAAGCGCGGCAACTTCCGCTCGTCGACGGCCGGCGCGAGCAAGTCGTCGACGTCGTCGCCGGGAGCTCCGCAACCCTTCATGATCCCGGCCGGCCCCGCGCCGGCCGGCTGCGGCGGATGCAGGGGCTGACGTCGTGTCGAAGTGGTGGCTTCTCGGCATCGGTGTCGCGGCGGCGGGCGTCGGCTTCTACGCGGGCGCCAAGTACGCGTTAAATCAGGTTCAGGCGGGCGTGGTCGGGAAGGCCGATTCGCTGCTGACCTCGATCGGCCTTGACCCGTCCACGTCGCGCTACGGCGCGGCGGCCCACACCATCATCGACGCGACCGTCGGTGAGGCGCTCTCGTGAGTGACACCGGCTCGGTCGATCTCGGCATCACCACGGGCGGCGACACGCTGTCGCACGTTCTGCATCTGGGCACCAACGACGGGGGCGCGTTCACGCCCGACGGCATCGCGGCGGCGATCGAAAAACTCGGGCGCCAGATCCAGGTGATCAACGGCGAGCTGTCCGATCTCGTCGCGGCGCAAGAGGTTGACACCGGCTTCGTCGCTGACTGGTCGTCGTTCGTGATCGGCTGGGCCGACTGGAAAACCGCGAATTCGTCCTGGCTCTCCGACGCGTGGAATAGCACGCGCGATGCGCTCCTCGACTGGCGCAGCCAGTACGAAAACCTCCGCACGCGTTGGCTTGCGCTCCAGCCGAAAAGCAAGGCGGCGCCCACCGTCGTCAAGGATGCGCCGGCCAACACGATCGAGGACTGGGGCAAGCAGGTAGGCGCGGCGCTCAAACACATCGGCGTCGGTGCCGCCTGGGTGACGGTCGCGTTCACCGCTGCCTATGTCGTGTGGAAGTTCCGATGAGCTCGGCGGCCAGGCGCTACGAAACGCCTTGGATTGAGCTCGCTCACTTCGTCGCCGGTCAGACCTTCGGCGGCGTGCACGTGCTCCCGTTCCGCTTCGCGTCGCCGGGGCCGCGCGTGATGCTGTCGCTCAAGATGGTTGTGCGACAGATTCAAGACCCGTCGTCTACCAAGGTTCCCGGGCCGAGCTCGCTGCCTCCCAACGTCAACGGCATCTTTGACGCGACGTTTTCGAACGGCGTCGCGTGGCGTATCTGGCTCGCGCGCACGGTGATCGACCGCAACGGCAGCGGCCAGCGCATTCCCGTCCAGAACATTCTCGGTACGCGCGCGGCGCCGGTCGCCATCTTCGACACCACCATCGCGCAAGACGGTGTGACGCTCGACTCGGTGATCGGCGGCGACGGTGTTGATGGCGAGCTCACGGTCGACGCGACCATCGGTGGCTTCGAGCCCGACCCGGCGTTGCAGGTGGCGCTTCGCGGTCGATACAACGCCGTGCAGAAGCTGTGCGATGCGGAATGGGCCGCGATGCGCGCCGCGTGGGTGGGCTACCCGGACGCGCAGCCGCAAACCTTCCTGAGCTGACCATGGGCGGCGCGATTCAAATTTACGACGCGGCTCCGCTGCTCCTGTTGTCGGTGGTCACAGGTCGCGTGGTGCCGTCGACGGTGATCTCGTTTCGCGTTCCGACGCCGGATTCGCGCGTGACGGCGTCGGTTGCGATCGTGGTGAGTGTTCAGCAGCAGCTGGGACTGCAACAGGGGTTTCCGTTCGACATCACCAACGGTGCCGCGTTCTCGTACGCGCTCTGGTTGGCGGGTCGCGACCAGGACGAGGGCGGCTCTGGCCTTTACGTTCCGACGGTCAACCTTCTGGGCACGCGCGCCGCGCCTGTGGCGGTCCCCACCGACATCAACATCATGGGCTATTCGGATGACTTCGACGGCGGGCAGGACGAGATCTACGGCGAGTTCACTGTCGCCGGGAGCTGGTTCGCGAATCCGCTCGCGGCGCGTCTCTATGTCCGCTATCAGCCGTCCGCCTGCGAGATCTGCGACGATGAATGGCGCGAGATCGTCGAGCAGTGCAATCCGCAGGTGCCCCAGTCGTTGGTGGTGACGTGACCGGGTTCGACGCGGGCGGCCTCGCCGCGCTGGCGATGCTGGGCGTGGGTGTGATCGCGGCGGTCGTGAACATGGTCCTGTTGCACACGGCGAAGGACACCGACGGCAACGTCGTGCCCGCCGACGTGCAGGGGCTGGCCGATGGTGCAGGGGTCTCCCCCGACGTCTACGCGCTCGCGCGCGTGGGCGCGAGCGAGGCGGGCGGACAAAAGCAGATCGCCAAGCAGGGCGTCATGTGGGTTGTCATCAACCACGCCAACGCGACCGGCTCGACACCGCTCCTGACCGTGCTGGGTACCGCGGACACCTTCGGTCATCAGGGCACGGGCGGCCGCAACTTCGTGGCCAGCGGTCACGACCCGGGCGCGGTCGACTTGCAGATCGCTGACGACGTGTTTTCGGGCAACCTGCCCGACCCGACCGGCGGCGCACTCAATTTTGACTCGCCGGGCGCCTACAAGGACAAAGTCGACACCGACGGCAACGTGGTGCAGACCGCGCAGCAACGCGCGGATGCGTTTGCGGCTGCGCGCGAAGGCGAGGGCAAGTCGCTCGTGCTGCTCGACGGTGTGTCGGAGTCCACGTTTCGATTCTGGAGGCCCGCTTGAAAAGGCTTATCCGCTACGTCGCGCCGCTCGTCGTGATCTTCGGCCTTGCCGGGCTCTTGCGCCTGGCCGATGCCGGCGTGACCCCGTCCTCGATCACATCGCTGCGCTCGCCCACGCTGGTGTTCAACGGCCCCAATCTCTCGTCGCAGCTCTTGCGCATCGGAGAGACGGGCTCGGTGCCGCCCTATCTCGGTTCGGGGTTGCAGCGTCCGGTAGGCTCGTTCCTCTACAACCCAAACGGCGCGCTCGCGTATATCAAGACCGCGGCGGGGCCGACGGGATGGGAGCAGCTTTCCGCGGGATCGATCGCGGCCGGCACGACTGACCAGGGCGCGCTCACGGCGCGCGCCTCGCAGCTCGTCGGGTTCGGGACCGGGATGACATGTTTCCGTGAGGACTTCGTCACCACGGCGCCGACGGGCTACGCGACAATTCTTGCGGGCTCGGGCACGTCGTCGGCGTCGGCTCTGAACGACGTCGGCGCGCACTGGATTCTGGCGACCGGCGCCACGGCATCGTCGCGCGTGCGGTTCGGCGGCAATGGGAACGTGATCGGCAAGCCCAACACCAACCGGTTTTACATGGCCTGGCGTTGGGCGGTCACGTCGGGTGTTGATGCGCAGACCAACGCGGGCGTGGGGTTCTCCGACATCTCGATCGCGGGCGTGAATTTCGGTCCGGCCGTCTGCGGCGCCACGTCCACGACCAACTACGTGTTTCAGTACGACTCGACCGGTGCGGCTACCTGCTCGGGAACCAAGGTGGCGAGCAATTCGATCGCCATCAACGCGACCCTGCACGTCTGGGAGGTGTGGGCGCTCGCTGACGGCAAGCTGCATTTCGCGGTCGATTTTACTGAACAGGTGACGTCGCCGGTCACGATGGTGTCGCCGGGCTCGAATTCGAATCGCCTGCAAGCTGACGTGCTGAACGGCACCACGGCTGCAAACCGCGCGATTGACATGGACTACTATCAGATTTGCTGGGGTGAGACGTGAGGCGCGTGCTCGGGTTTCTGTGCGGCCTGGCGCTGGCGCTCGCGTTATTCGTGGTAGCGGACCACGTCACGCGGCCGGTGAAGGCACAGACCTACGTCGCGGACACCGGTACGGCGCCGTCGGTCTCCCTCACGCCCGAGGCGCTCTGTAGGTTCTGGTCGAATCAGGCGCAGGCCAACGGCGTGAACGCGGACGCCGGCTGGAACACCGCCATGGCAAATCTCTTCTCGTCGGCCAACTGGCCAGGGGTCAACGCGACCTCGCTTGCGTTCCTGCGATCGTTCTTCGTGCAGTACGTGCACGTGGGGGTGCCATGAATGGCCGACGAGGTTGGAAGCTCGCGTGCGACGTCGCTCTCTGGATCCTCCTCGCCGTCGCCATCCTCGTGGGCGGTGGAGATCGTGCGCGTGGTCGCTCCGATAGCGGCGGCGACTGTGTTGTGCGCGCTCGGGAAAATCACGCCCGAGATGGCGCTCGCGGTGATCGGCGCTGGCGCTCTGCCGGCGGATCCCTGGACGCTGTTACGCCGGCTGCTACCCTCGAAGAAAGCAGGCCCTGAATGAGTACCGGCGGAAAAGTCGCGCTCGGGATCGGCGTCGCCGCTGCGGTGGGCGGCGCGTTCTACTACGTGATGAAGCAGCGCCAAGCGATGCTGGCCGGCGGCCTGTCGGTGCAGGCGGTGCCGACCGGGCTCACGTCGGGTTACTCGGTTGCGGGCACCTACGTCGACGGCGGCGGCACGCCGGTGCCGTCGATCGCGATGGTTGCCGGCGTCACCCTGCCGGCGTTGCAGGCGGCGCAAGCCGTGGTGGCGGCGGGACCGACCACGGAAGCACGTGCCGGGAGGGCGCACTTTTGACCGGCGGTGAGATGGGTCTCGTGTTCGGCGGCGTCGTCGTCGTGGGTGGGCTGGCCTGGCTCGCGCTGCGCGCGTCGCCGGGTACGCCGGCATCGGTGGCGACCATCAGTCCGGGTTACCAGTACGCGAGTGCGGCGCCCCAGCCGCCCGCCGGTGCGCCGCCCGCGGTCTCGGCAACCGGTCAGCTGCTGGCCGGCGTCAACAGCCTGAACCAGGCCGGTTGCACCATCGCCGCGCAGAAGGTTGGTGCGGGCAGCCTCGCTGCGATGGGCTGCTCCGACTTCCTCAAGTACGCGACCCCGCTCGGCGCCGCCGAGATCGTGAATCAAAAGGTGCTGACCAAAATCCCCGGCGTGGCCACGGCGGAAAATGCCGTCTCGAGCGTCGCTAACAAGTCGGTGTCCGCCGTCAAAGGCGCCGTCTCCAAAATCACGAGCTGGCTATGATTCAAGCACTCAAGTTCGGGGTGGCCGTCGGCCTTGTGGTCGCGGTCTTCGAGACCATCAAGCTCCGCACCAACGGCACGTACACGAGTACGTGGTCCGCCGCGACCAGCGGCCTGCAAAACCCGACCACGTTGGCCGCTGCTGCAACCGCTGCCGTCGCTGCCCTGGTCTTCTGACCCGCGGCCTACAGCAAAACCCGATTTGACGTTTTGCTGCACCCTGTGGTGTAGTGGTGCGGCCTGACGGGGCAGGGTCTGAACCACCCTGACCCGCCAGCCCCTACGCAAATAGGAGCTCCGGCCGCATGAAGGGTTTAGATCCGGTGGTGCGCGATGGGAAGTGGGAAATCGACCTTCGCGCCCAAGGTTTTGGTTGGCACTACGTTCTAGGACCAGCGACCGAGTCGCGTGAACAGGCCATTCATCGCGCCTACGCCCGTCTCGAGGAGCTCCGCGCCGCGCGCCTGGCTGAGCCGCACGCACAACTCGAGCTCACGGCCGGTGCGCCGCCGACCTTCGCGCAGGTGGTAGACCGGTGGCAGTCGTGCAAGCGCGTGGGAGCCGCCGCGAGCGAGTCGTACGTCGCGATCTACGCCAACCGGTTGCGGCGCGAGCTCGGCGCCTACGCGCTTGCTGACTTCTGCGATGGCCACGGCGCGGACCGGATGACCGCGTACCGCGATCGGCTGGTCGCGGCGGGCATCGCGCCCACGACCGTGCGAAACACGTTTTCGACGCTCGGCCAGGTGCTCTCCTACGCGGCCGACCCGGAACGGCGCTGGCTCCCCTTCGTGCCGCGCATGCCCAAGATGCCCGCGAAGCGCGCGCCCCGGTTTGCCTGGATCGATGAGGCGGACTTTCGTCGCGTGCGCGCGCGCGTCTACGCCGACGTGTCGCCAGCGCAACTTGCCGCCAACCTCCGTCGCGAGGGCATCACGTCGGAGCCCGCGCTCTACATCGAACAGCGCAAGCTCTGGCTGTCGTGGGCCATGTACACCGGCTCGCGCACCCACGACTGTGATGAGCTCGTGGCCGATGACGTCGGTTTGGATACGGGCATCTTTGTCCGGCGCTCGCGCAAGACTTCCGCGATGGAAGAACAGTTTCCGATGCCGGAGCCGCTCATCGAAGATCTGCGCGCCTACCTCGCGTTCGTGGGGCGCGAGCACTTCCGCGCGGGCGAGGCGATCGGTGGCGGCGCGTGGTCGACGGTGGCGCGCACCATCGGCGCGATCGCGAAAGAGCTCGAGCTCGGCCCGTTGAACCCGCGCATCCTGCGCCGCTCGTTCGTGCGCAAGATGCGCCTGCTCGGCTACTCGGAGGCCGAGTGCGCCGCCTACATGGGCCACACCGATCTCACGATGATCCGACAGGTCTACGCGCGCGTGCCCCGTCCGGTGGGCGTGGCGCGCTCACTGTGGCGCTCGCCTGTGACGGAAAAGCACGGTGCCGCTGTGCGCACGCGCAAAGTGCTGGCGTTCCCGTCGGCACAGCTCTTGAAAAAGGGGTGATGCAAATGGTGAAGAGTCGCAAACTGTCGTGAAAAAGGAGGGTGAGCCAATGTCGAAGGTGCAGCAAGGTGCAGCCAAGGTGCAATCCGAGGGGGTGCAGCCCCACGCAAGTGTCGAATCAGAAAGGGGTGGAACCTGTATCGAGGGTTCGAATCCCTCCCTCTCCGCTCCCGTAACCCCCGGGAACCCCGGGGGTTACGGGCATGTAGGTGCCGCACTACCCCCCCAAAGGTGCAATCAGGGTGCAAACCCGGGTGCGTCAGGGGGTGCGCCGGGTGTTGCGCTCGATGGCCACTTGGCACAGGGCCACCTGGGCGCGCAGCCGCAGCGCGAACGCCCGGGCTCGGCCCATCCGCCAGCCCAAGACCACCCCGGCCACGGCCAGGAAAACGCTGACCACGGGACCGGCGTTGGCCACCTGCGTGGACAGGTAGGCGAGCAAGAGGCCGCCGCCGCCCATCATCACGAACCAGGCTCCCGCCACCCGGTTGGCCTCGGCGTAGAGCCGGGCCGCGAGCTCCTCAATCACTGCACCGTCGTAGTCGACCATGACGCACCTCCGGCGCAGCAGCGTATCACCGCCCCTGCGGTGCCGGTGGCCGGGGGCCCCCTTGTCGTTCCGTTCACCGGGGCGTGCGCCGTCTGTGGCGAGTTGATCGCCGATGGGCGCACGGTTCACCGCGCCTGTGTGGATGCACCGCGCTCGCCGGTGCACGGCTCGGACGCGACCCCCGAGCCCGTCGTCGACGAGCCCGCCACCGCGCGCGTGCTCACCCCGTCGGATGCGCAGCTGCAAGCAGAACGCCTGCTTGGCATCTCGGTCACCGTCACGCGCCTGACCCTCGGCGGCGAGGGTTGGCGTGTGAAGGTCGAGGGACCCGCCTTCACGATCTACCGCTACGGCACCTGCGACGACGTGTTCGGCTATGCGCGCCGCGTGCTCGAAGGCGGTGCGCTGTGACCGCGGCGCTCGCGATCGTCTCGACGGTGCTCGCGCTCGCGCTCTGGCTCGACTTCACCACCTGGCGCAACCCGCCTGCCTACGTGATCCGGCTGCGCTGCTGGTGGGCGGATACGCGCATGATATGGCGCGCGCGCCGTGACGAGCGCCGTCGCCTGCGCGCCTGGCGCGCGGCCTCGGAGGCGCTGCGCACCGATTACCAGCGCGCAGCCGATCGGGAAAACGCGGCGCTGCGCAAGCTCATCGTCGGCGGCGTGGTGATCGTGGCGCTGGTGGCGGCGGTGATCCTGGCTGGCTGCGGCGGCGTCTACCCGCTCGAGCCCGCTCCCGATGCCGGCGCGGACACAGGCCCGCCGCCCTTACCTGACTGCGCCGTCGCCTACCCGGGTCTCGTGCTCATCGCTCACGACTGTGACGATCCGTTGCACCCGTCGTGCGAGCAGTGCAGCGCGGAGGATGCAAGCGGAAACTTCGTGACCACGGTGGCGCAGTGCCACCCCTTCGGCCGCGTCACGGACGTGTGCGCGGCCCGCTGCGGGGAATGTCCATGAGGCGCTGGCGTCGCATCACCACGGGCGAGGTTCTGCGCGTGCGAGCCATGCGCGCCGAAGAGGGGTTGACCTGGAAGGAGATCGGCGCGCGGCTCGGACGCGACCCGAGCGCCTTCCTGCACCACCTGCGCACGCGCCGCAACCCGTTCGCGCAGTACCTCGTGCGCCGGGGGGCCGGGCTGTGAGCGGCTGGAAACGAAAGCTCGCCATCAAACGCCGGGTGCGCGCCAAGACCCGCACCGGGTACGCACTCGCCGCGTGCACCCTCGACGGCAAGCCCGTGGTGCAAATGCGCGTCGGCAAGGAAACCATCACCCTCGACGCCGACGACGTCGAAAACCTGCGCGTGAATCTCGAGGTCGCGATCATCGCCGCGCGCGACATGGGCGGTGAGGTATGAGGCCCTGTACCCGCTGCGAGAACGTCGGCGACAACGCGGAGTGCGTGTGCGGCACCTACGCTTTCGAGCTCGGCTGCATCCTGGCCGCGTTTCGGATCGCGAGGGAAGCGGTCGACGGCGCCAAGACCATGGCCGATGCGCTCAAGGCGGCCGAACACACCGGCAAGCTCTACGCGGTGCTGGGCGAAGCAGAGGCCCAAGTCTTCCGGCGCATGCGCGAAAACGAAACCGCGGCCCGCGGTCGCGCGCCGATCGGGAAGTGGTCGTCGTGAGGTACGGCCACGTCGCGGGCCGGTCGCGGGTGGATCGGCCCGACTACAACACGCTAAAAGCGATGTGGACCACCACCGTCGCGGCCTACGCGCGCAAGGCGGGATTACCGGCGGCTGCCCGTCACTGGCGCTTTCCCATCGTGCTGGGATTTTGGTGGTTCGAACCGGACCGGCACCGCGATCCGGACGGTGTCTCGGGCGGCGGGCGCAAATTGATCCTGGATGGGCTGGTGGGCGCGGGCGTGTTGCCCACCGATAGCTCGAAGCACATCGAGCGCTTTCGCGGCGACGAATTTCGCTACGGCATGGGCGAGGGGGTGTCGGTGGGGTTTTTCGAGGTCGAGACGTTTCGGGCGGCGCTGCTCATCCCGGCCAAGCTGCCCGATCTCAACGAATTGCTGGCGGCGCGCGAGCTCGGCGCGCGCCGCATGGTGCGCTCGTGAAGTGGCGGCTTGTGCTTGAGGTGGCCGGCGTGCGTCGTCAGGAGCTCAAGGTCGAGCGGCCGAAAGACTTGGTCGGCGCGTTCGAGCAAGTGGAGCACGCGATCGGGTGGTGCATGCAGGGTTTGCCAAAGTGCCGCGCGCTGGTGGTGACCGTGCACGTCGACGGGGAGGGTTGCGACCATGAATGACGATGGGTCTCTGCCGGAGCGATGCCCGGATTGCGCAGCGCCGACGAGACCAGTGCACATTCGTCTCCAAGTCGGGAGGTTCGGGCCGACGGCTTGTTTCTGCCAGATCTGCTGGTTGTCCTGGGTTGTGTGCGAGGAGGATGCGCCCGCGATGGCGCGTTTCATTCGCGAGGTGCGCCGTGGCTGAACAACGCTCGCTCGGCACCATTCAGCCCTCCAAGAAAACCGCGACCACCGCGTGGCGCAAGGCCGTCGAGCTCGTCGGCATCCTCGAAGCCGAGGAAGCCGAGCTCGTCGAACAAATGAAAGCGGTCAAAGAATCGCTCAAGGAAGCCCGCGCCGTCGAGCGCTCGACAAAGCTCGATCTGTGCCGCGTGCTCGATTCCGAGGAACCCGATCTTCCGGGGATGGGGCGTGCAACACTCCCGGAGTAAACCGCCCGCGGCACCCGGCACCGGTCATCGCGACGGGTGCCGGTGCGGCGCGTGCGATCGCTGGCGCAAGGCCGCGATCGAGGCGGCGCGGCTGCGCGAATTCAACCTGCAAAAGGCGCGGCTCGCCAAGACGGGTGTCGCGGAAGGGCGCAAGGAAGCCAAGCGCGAAGTGGCGCGCGAGGTGATCGACCAGTCCGTGCAGCACACCGACCGGAAGCTGGCCGAGCTGCAACGGGTCTTCGAAAACAAGGACCCACGAACCGAGTTGTTTCTGGCGTTGCGCGCGGCCGGGAAATCCGTGCACGACGCGGTCGCCGAAGTCGAGCGGCACTTTGCCAACGACGCCACCACCGAAGGAGAAGACGACAATGCCGAGGGATAACAATCTCGAGATCGCGATCGAAAACATCGTGGCCGAAACGCTCGCCGAACGCGTGGCCACGTCCTATCTGGAGTTGCTCGCCATGCTCTCATTAGCGGCGACCGAGCTGCGCGCGCGCGCTCTCGAGATCGCGCGCGCAGAGGATCCGAAGGCGCTCGCGCCGGGGGCGGCGCACATGGACGTGCTGCCCGCGGCACCGAAGCACCGGCACGACTTTCCGACCGTTGCGGAGGGTGCACGGCCGGGCGAGTCGGTGCTGTGCCGCTCGTGCGGCGCCGTGAAGAAGGCCAACGGTCGGCCGCGCGCGGTCGCGCCGGCTGCGCCGCAGGGGGGAGGTTCGTCGTCGTGAGGGTGTCGGCTCGGCTTGCTCTGTCGCCAACGGCGGGCGGCGGCTCGCCCGCGTTGCGGGTGGTCTGTCCAATCTGTGAGTCGCCGGTGGGGGTGTACTGCAAAAAGCCTGACGGCACCGTTCAGGTGATCTCTCACCGGGCGCGTTCGCGCAAGCTGGCGGGTTGCGAGTTCCCTCAGCACTGCTACCGGGGCAAGGATGGCGTCTGCCTAGCGCGCTGCGGGGAACCGGGCGGCGGTTCTCTTGCGCCAAGGAAGCCATGATCGCTGCCGTCTACCTGCGCGTCTCCACCGACGCGCAAACCGAAAAGAACCAAGAACCCGATTGCCTCCGTCTCTGCGCCGCGCGGTCGCTCGAGCCGCACGTGATCCGCGAAACCATGTCGGGCGCAAAGAAGCGCCCGGGGTGGGAGCGGCTCAAGGACATGGTGCGCACCGGCCGCGCGCGCGTCGTGGTCTTTTGGGCGCTCGATCGAACCGGACGCACGCGCGTCCAGATCGCGCACGACCTGTCCGAGCTCTGGCGCTGGGGGGCCCAGGTTGTGTCGGTCAAGGACGCGTGGGTGGACCAGCCGCCCGGGCCGCTCCGTGATCTCCTCGTGCAAATCATGGCGTGGGCGGCTGAGAACGAACGGGCCAAGCTCATCGAGCGGACCCGGGCCGGGATCGCCCGCGCGCGCTTGGAGGGAAAGCGCATCGGCCGCGCGCGCTCGATTCCCGACGAGGTACGGGCGCGAATCCTGGCCATGCACGAAGCCTGTCCGGACTGGACGCCGGGCCAGGTGGCGCGCGCGCTCAAGGCGGAAGGTCTTGGAGAGTTCCACCGCGTGTCGGTGCGCTCGATTTGGGTGCGGGCGGCATGAGGCGGGGCATCCGCGTGAAGGTCGACAAGAAATGCACATTTTGTCGGCGGCGGTCTGTCGACTGGTGTCCGATCTGTGGCGCTGCGGTCTGCCGGGTTTGTCGGGAGCAAGAGGGCGAGTCGTGTTGTTCGAAAACGATGCGCGCGCTCATGGCCGCGCTTCGTTGGTGCGGAGGGTCGGAAGACTTTGCGCCTGGCGGCAGAGCTCGGCGCGGTTGGCTCCGAGGCGTCCGTCCGTTGTTGCTGCGCGTCCCGGAGTAGGCGTAGCAAAAGGGTTCGGCGCGCGGCGCGGCGAAACCCGCGCCGCGCGCCTACGTACTCTTGAGAAACGCCCGGTGTAGCAAACCGACCGATTTGCTGCACTGGCGCGGCGCCGCGAACGCGGGGATGCTGGTCGCATGAGTTTCTTCTCTGGCCTCGAGACTGAGCTCGCGCTCGCGCTGCACGCGGTCGCGGGCGTGGTGGAAAAGCAACCCGCGTTCGCGGCGGAAGTCCTGCGCTTCGCCGCGCACGCGCTGTCGGCCTACGCGCCAGCGGCGGCGAAGATCATCGGCGACGTCGAGATCGTTGCCGAGCACGCGGTCGCGCCGTGACGTTCAAGCTCACGCCGTGGACCATGGCGGCCGGCGCGCTCGTGCTGGCGCTCGCCTACTACGCGTTCAAGCCGGTCTCGTCGATCCAGTTCTATGACCCCGAGATCATCACCGCGATGGCCGGCGCAAATGCCGCTGGCGTCGCCAACGCAACCAACAGCTGAAAGGCAACGCTCATGGATATCGGAACTCAGGTAGTGCACACCGACGACGAAGACAACACGTTCGCTGGCCAGATCGTTGGCCGTGACCACGAGATGCGCCCGGTGGTGCGCGCGAAAGCGCCCAAGGGTCAGGTCGGTGACGTCGTCTACAACGCGGACGGCACGCTGAAGGACAAGCCAGACCAGAAGAAGGGCGAGACGGTCTCGGACGAAAAGGTCGAAACCGGCCTCTTCAACGTGGTCGCCACCTACCGCGACGGGCACAGCAAGTTCCTGACGCTGGCGCCGGACCAGCTCAAGGCCGCGCCGGGCTTCGAGGGCCTGCCGCGTTTCTCGCACGACCCGCCCGCCCCGGCCGCCGAGCCCGCGAAGTAACCGCGCGTGGCGAAGCGCGCGGACATCTGGCCCCGTTGGCGAAAGCTGAAGACGGGGAAAAAGGTGCTGGCTTGCTGGTACGTTACCGTCGACGGTCGTCCGGTTCGCCTGCGGACGAAGGATGCGACGGTGGCGCGCCAGCGCGCGCGCGATGCGCTCGCCGGAAAGTGGCCACCGTGGGAGGAAGCGGCGGCCACTGCGACTCAGGAAGCCTTTCAATTGCCGGTGGGGGTAGACGAGGAACCGGCTCATGAAGTGCCGTCGGGTGACGCCCCGGCGGTGTCAGCTTCGACGTCGGGGAACGCCTCCCCGCAAACCCCGGTCTCTCCGACGTCGGACTGGACGCAAGCCGCCGCTGGCGCGAGCGCCGATGCCTCGCCACCCATTACCCCCGAGGTCGTTGACCCGGCGGCCGAGCAAGCCAAGCGCTCGGTGGAAAACGCGCAGTTCGCGCGCGGGCTGGTCGAAACCCAGCTGTGGGCGACGGCGGCGATCGTGCGCGCCAAGGTATACAAGGCGTTTCAAGCGCCGGTGCTCGACGACGGTGCTAAGCAACTGCTGTCGCAGCCGTACGAGACCCTGCTCAACTACGGCGGTCTCAACCTCGCGATGCCCCCGTGGGTGACGGGCCTGCTCATCCCAGGTATCACCGCGTTGGTGTCCGCGATCGGGCTCGGCCAGGCGTTTGCCGAAGTCGCGCGCGAACAGAAGGCGGCGGCGGCCGGTGCGCAAAAGGCGGCGGCCTGAGTGTGCGACGGATGCGGGCGTCTCTGTGGAACCTGCGACGGGCCGTTGCCCGATCCCGAGCGCTACCGTCGCGTCCGAAAGGGCGAGGGGCGTTGCAAGGTTTGCAAGGTGGTCTGTCCGCTCGATCTTCTGTCGCGCGCCGCCCGCTGCCCTCGCTGTGAATCATGCCGTCACCAGCGAAAGGCGACCCGGAAGCAACGGAAGTGGCGGGTCGTGCGTCGTCTTCGGTCGCGCGAGGTGATACGGCGATTGCAACGGCTCTCTCGCGTCTCGACCAGCACGAGGCTCCCTGTGTTGGGATCATCGGCAAAAGCGGTTCGGGCAAAACCGAGTGCGCGCGCCACGTCGTAGCTGAGTACCTGCGCCGTTCGCGTGGGATCGTCCTTGTGATCGACGACAAGGAGGCTCGGCCGCGCTACGCCGGGCAGCTCTACCGCGACACCGACGAGCTCGCCGTGCGTCCACCCAAGCCCGAGCCGCGGACCATCGTTCTGCGCGGTGACATGCGGACCTTCGTTGGCGTCGATCACGAGGTGGCCGGCCGCTATCAACACGCGCTCGCGCTGCGCGGAGTCCCGTCGCTCATGGTGCACGACGAGCAAAGCGACGCGGCTCATTACGGCCAGTGGAAGGCGGGCGGCAAATCGTTTCTGAAACAGCAGTACGTCAAGGGGCGCGCGCTCGGTGAGGGCAAGCTTTGGCTGTCACAGTTCCCGGGGCAGGTGCCCGACGAGCCATGGTCGCAGAGCAATTACCTCATCTGCTTTTCGGTCGATGAGCAGACCGTGAAGCGCATGGCGCGCGCGCGCTGGGTGGATGCGCGCCTCACGTCGCGCCTGCGCTCGCTGCCAAATCCCGTCGGCGGTCCCGAGACGCGCGGGTTCTTTTTGTTGCTCGAGCCCGAGTGCGCGAGCGACGGCCAGATCTATCGCCTGCCGATTTTGCAAAAGATGTAGACCGCGTTCGCGCGGGCGCCGCGCGCAGCCTGGGGGCTGAGGAGAAAAACCCCATGCTCAAGACCGCGCTCGTCTCTCTGGCGGTCTCGTCGGCTCTGTTGCTCGCGGTCGGCCACGTGCCCGCGGTGCGCCGGGTCTTCGGGATCTAAGTCATGCTCACCAACCACACCGGGTTCCAGCACTGGTTCCTGAACGCGGCCGGCGGCGGTGATAACCCCGCGATGGTCCAGGGGGCCACGACCACGTTCAATTTGAACACGGTCCCGCTTTTTCAAGATCGGATGGCCAATTACATCCCGGCGTGTGAGGTGACGATCACCGGAATTCTCACACAGTCCGGCGGCACCGGCGTCCGCCAGCCGTTCGACGCGCTCGCGCGGGTCCTTGTCGATTCGCTCGAGGTGAAGAACGCGTGGTACGGCGCCCCCGTCTCGCCTCAGCACGTGAAGGGCGCGTACATCCCGCTCATCGAGCAGATTCTTTGCGGCTACCGGGCTCCGTCGCGCAAGCGAGGGTTCTTCCCGGCCGCCAACGGAGCGTACAGTTTCAGCTACACGTTTCTGGTGCCGCTCTCGATCGGTCTCGGTCAAAAGCCGCATCACTCGTCGCAGCTCGCGGCTTTCTACAAGGAGGCCCAGTTGAACGTCAACGTGGCGGCGGCCAGCGTGCTCACCGCGCTCTCACCGGGCGCGTCATTGTCCTCGCTGGCGGCGCGTTGCTCGGCGATCCTCGTGCCCGAGCCGGAGCTCCGCTTGGGTCCCATCGTCGAGTTCATCGACTACCAGGCGGCGGCGTCGACGGGTCAGACCGGTATCCCGATCCAGTCGTTCGGCAACACCACCCAAACCACGAAAACGGAAAAGGGCGCGGGCCTGGTTTCGTTCCATCTGCTCACCAGCAACTTCGGTCTGCCGGGCGCTTTCCTCCCGGAGAACGTCACCCGGCTGAACGTGCCGTGGCGCGGTCAGAACGACACGGCCCACATAGTGCCGTACCTCACCCAACAGTTGCTCGCCATGGGGAATCAGCGCGTGATCGGCTCGGTGACCGACCAGGCGAGCGCCAACGCGCTCTCCGACATGGGCTCGTTTCCCTACGTGCCCGGCACCGACCATTCGAATTCGACGAACGAGCTCACCGGCTTGCTCGGTCTGCCGGTGGTCGCGCCCGCCGATCAACTCGAGACCAGTAAGGTGCAGGTGGTGAACGGAGACGAGCAAATCAACCTCACGCTGTCGTCGGGTCCCTCGGGCACGCACCACATGCTGGCGTGTCACCTGCGCAGCTGGCAGCAGGCCGCGTACGTCGATGCCGCGACCTATCTCTCATCGCTAAAGTTGCC